>Ga0208938_1000006_pt1 | contig 323231 bp, 301 predicted proteins | sample AD_UKC125_MetaG_FD_184434 | JGI IMG/M metagenome (GOLD analysis project Ga0208938, IMG submission 184434) | Active sludge microbial communities of municipal wastewater-treating anaerobic digesters from USA - AD_UKC125_MetaG (SPAdes) (version 2) | ecosystem: Engineered > Bioreactor > Anaerobic...
GTATCGTGGAGCTAAAAAATCAAAAGGCAGAAGAAATATTCGTAAGCAAAGATACGCTTATCAGCCTAAAGATATTGTTACCTTTGAGAGCAAAAAATATTCAGTTCAAGGTGTACAGAACAAAGGTAAATATATTAAGCTAATGGAAATGTCTAAGCCAGTTAAAACAGATTTAGTTAAGCCATATATGTTTAGGAAAGGATTTAGTATGTTTTATAACTGCAATTCATCACCCACTTACAGAAGTGGGAGTCTTCTTGCAGGAAAATGATAAAAAAGCTAGGAAAAATCCTAGCTTTTTGTTGTTCAATTTAAAATTTTTCCACTATTTTTACATAATCTCCATTATTTAACAAAGCGGCATTAGCTTCATCGGTATCTACATGAAATTCTAAGGCATACTTCTCACTCACTCTAACCAAAACATCTTGGAATATCAATCTTCTACCTTCTTTATCACAGTAAACAGATACAAGATCTTTGTCCTTTACTCCATAGTGTTCAGCTTGACTAGGAAGCATATGAATATGTCTCTTGGCAATTATAACACCTTTAGCTAGTTCAATTTCTCCATTAGGTCCTTTAATTTTTATTCCAGGAGTCCCTTGGACATCTCCAGAATCACGGACAGGGGCATTTATACCTAATTTAAAAGAATCAGTTCTTGAAATTTCTACTTGTGAATTCTTTCGTACAGGTCCTAATATTCTAACATTTTCGATTGTCCCCTTAGGACCTACTAAATCTACTCGTTCATCACAAGCAAATTGTCCGGGTTGACCAAGATCTTTGGTTGGAGTTAATTTGTAACCTTTACCAAAAAGCCTCTCCAAATCCTCTTGAGACAAATGTACATGCCTATTTGATACCCCTACTACAATTCCAGGTTCTTTTAGTTGCAAGATACACACCTCCATAATTATTTATATCTTAGATAATCTTACTTCATTGATTGCCTAATACAAAACTTCAGTTGTTTAGGTTTCGAAATTTCTGCAATGAGTGGTCCACGTTTAACAGAAAACCATCCTGCCCCAGCTATGGCAATATCATTTCCTTTATCAACTCTTACTTTTACCTTTTCAAATTCAATCTTTCCAAAATCAAATTTATCGTCATAAGGAGGATACAACACTTTTCTATTATACAATAATTCAGATACTCTCTCTCTTTTTGCCCTGTGAGTTGAAATTCCTTCTGGCAAAAAAATTGTCGTAATTGGTGGCAAACCCCTAACACCATTCTCAACAACATCTACCCAAAACAAACTGCTTATGAAAAGTACATTCCCTTTTGCAATTGTATGAGTTTTTGTATTAATTTTTTTTGACGGAACCATTTTAACTTGAGAAAAAATATCAAAAAAATCACACAATCTATCATTTGTAAAGATACCTGGGGTATCATAAACCTCTATGCCTAAGTCAGGTATCTCTGTTTTAAGTAACTCTAGAGTTGTACCTACAAATGCGCTAACTGTAACATCTTTACTTGTTAACTTATTTAAAAATGAAGACTTACCTACATTTGTAACTCCAAGTATAAGTGCCTTTTTTTCACTAATTCGAGATAAAAGCTGTTTAGTTTTTCCTATTCCTAATCCTGTTTTTGAACTAGCAATCACAATGTTATCGCTCGGTATATTTAATGAAGACAATTTTAGCCTATTTATTAGCCATTCTTTTAGTTGTGAATAAGAAGTACTCCTCGGAAGTAAATCCACTTTGTTCACAACTAATATTACATCCTTTCCCTTCAACTTTTCTGCAATTTCAGACCTGAAAGTTCCCTCAAAATCTATTACATCCACAATCCATAATATTGTATTAAAATTCGTAAGAATCCTATCTAATTCTCCTGAAAAATCAGATTCTATCTTTATAGGCATCAAATAATTATAATGTTTTAATTTAAAACACCTTTGACAAACAACTTTTTCGTTATTTTCAATTCTCTCTTTTAGCACTTCTTCAGGAATATAACCAGCCATCTTAGGATCTGAACTTTGAATTTCTATTCCACATCCCTCACACTTCATAAATAATTAAATTCAACTCCTTTAGATCATAATAAACAGATTTGTTATAACTAATTCAATTTTCTCATAATATCGTTTCATATAATTGAAACGAAGGTGAATATATTTTAGATATAAAATATTACTTAGCTAATGGCTCTTTTCTTAATAATATAGGGTATAATTTCATTTGCCAGCACAAAAAAATTATGATATAATTACTATGCAAATAACATTCTTGGGGGATCGTCTAACGGCAGGACAGTGGACTCTGACTCCACGAGTAGAGGTTCGAATCCTCTTCCCCCAGCCATAAAAAAGGAATCCTAAGGATTCCTTTTTTTTACATAAACTTATTTAAATGTTAATTTTAAGGTTTGCCTAACTTTTTTATAAGTGATATAATTAGTAAGGTATAAGCAAATGACTTTTATACATCTTTATTTTTTGGAGGAATAGGAATGATCATACCTTTGACAGATTTATTCTTAGGGCAAAAAGGAAAAATAATAAGTATAGATTTAAAAGAAGAAGATAAAAATCGATTGATTGCTATGGGTTTTATTCCTGGAAAAGAAATCGAGTTAGCTCACATTTCACCTTTTGGTGACCCTTTAGTCTTTAAAGTAGGGGATAAAAAAATAGTATTAAGACTTTCTGAAGCAGAAAATATTTTTGTAGAAGTTGAATACAAAATAGAAAGTTTATTTGAATCAGACTTAGGAAAGCATCAAATAATCAGTGTTTGTGGGGGGCATCATTTCAAAGAAGAGATGAGAAACCTAGGAATAAGAGAAGGAAAAATAGTAACTATTTTGGGTCGTAACGGTCACAAAACGCTTATAGAAGTTGAAGGTAAAAAATACGCAATTGGAAAAGGAAGGGCACAAAAAATTTTTTGTAAAAAGGTGGCTCAAGAATGAACTTAGAACAGATTAAAGAATATATTAAAGAAAATAAAGAGTTAAGTCTACTTGACATAAAAGAAAAGTTTAATTTATCAGAAAGCGAAATAAAGGTTTTAAAACCATTTTTAATTACCTTTGGAATACCCCTAAAAACTGTAAATGAAATTCATTCAATTTGTGAAGAATGTCCTTTAAATAATTCTTGTAAAAAAAAGTCAGAAAAGGATCTTGGATGTTGTAATTAATTAAAAACGTGAGGAGGAAAGTATTATGAATAAAGGTCATGATCAAAGCCAAGATCATGAATCAAGCAATACCAATGTATTAACCTTAGATACAGGACAAAATCAAAATATAGAAATTTCTATTATAGGAAACCCAAACGTTGGTAAAACCTCATTATTCAATATATTAACAGGTGCTAAACAATACGTTGCCAATTGGCCAGGGGTAACTGTAGAAAAAAAGGTTGGTACATTCAAATATAAAGATGCCACATTTAAGTTAGTTGACCTTCCGGGGGTTTATACGCTTTCTTCAAAAAGTGAGGATGAAAAAGTCGCTAAAGACTATATTATAAACAAAAACTATGAAATAGTTATTTTGGTTGCTGATGCACTAAACCTAGAAAGTTCGATGTTTTTATTATTACAACTTTTAGAGATGAACGTCAATATAATACTTGCAATAAATGCGATTGATGAAGCAAAAGAAAAGGGTAGAATTATAGTCCCATCACCAATAATTAAAACATTAAATATTCCTGTAGTACTAACCTCTGCTCGAACAGGTGAAGGAATAGACGAATTATTAGAAGTAATTTATAAATACTCTCTATCTAAAACCAAAAGTCGTGTAAAAACTAGAATTAAATATCCACCTAACATTGATAAGTTTATACAATCATTTATGGAGCTAGCATCTAATTATCCAGAAATAAAAATAAATTACTCAAATTATCTAGAAAATAATTGGTTGCCTGTTTATTTCTTGGAATTTGGAAACGAAGATTTAAACTTACCTAAAAGTTTTTTAAAAGAGCTAGAAACTCTTTTTGATTTAGACAATTTAAGAGCCGAATACACAAAGTGGAAGCTAGATTTTATATCGTATTTAGTCAGTTCTTCAATAATAAATGAAGGAATCGATTGGTCTTTAAGAGATATTTTAGATCACGTTCTAACTCATAAGGTCTTAGGTATTCTTATATACATATTTGCAATGTTCGCTGTTTTTTCGCTAACGTTCAATCTTGCACAACCACTTTCTGATTTATTAGAATTAGCCTTTACCTCTGCTGGTAATTACCTTTCTAAGGTTATTCCCATACCATGGTTAAACTCTTTAGTTGTCGAAGGGGTAATTGGTGGAGTTGGTGGAGTATTAGTTTTTATCCCACAAATTTTTATCTTGTTCTTTTTTCTTGGTTTTTTAGAAGAATCTGGATATCTTCCAAGAGCTGCTTTTCTTGTAGACAGAATAGCCAGAAGCTTTGGCTTAAGCGGACGTTCATTTATGTCCATAATTTTGGGATTCGGTTGCAATGTGCCTGCCATAATTTCTACTAAAACTATTGCAAATAAAAAAGAACGATTGGCTCTTATTCTGAGCCTTCCTTTTGCATCTTGCAGCGCAAAACTGCCGGTCTACATACTATTAATAGGTACATTTTTCTCATCAAATGCCGCTCTTGTTCTACTTTTGATCTACTTATCAAGTATCGTTCTGGTACTAGTTTCTTCAAAATTTTTACAAAGATTTATAACTCAGTCAGAAGATATTCCTTTTATTATAGAACTTCCAAGATTTAGAATGCCAACATTTAAGAATTTGGCAATATACACATGGAACAGGGGCAAACATTTCTTGCAAAAGGCTGGAGGAATAATACTGGTTGCTACAATAATAATTTGGGCTTTATCGTTCTTCCCAAACTTTGGGCAAGATATAAACAGTAGCTACGCTGCAGGTATTGGAAAAGTCTTTGAACCATTAACTAAACATTTAGGTTGGGATTGGCGAATAAATACAGGGTTAGTCTTTGGTATTGCTGCAAAAGAAGTGGTTGTTTCTTCTTATTCGACTCTATTTAATGTTGGTGAAGGATCCTTAAGTTTTGCTCTGCAAAATGTACTTACTCCAGCTTCAGCGTTAGCTTTAATTTTCTTTGTTCTAGCTTATGTACCTTGTTTTGCAACACTTGCTACGATTAAAAGCGAAACTAATAGCTGGAAATGGCCTATTTTTACTTTATTTTATACAACCGTTATAGCATATTTAATAGCTAATGTAGTATTCTTCATTGGAGGTATTTTTATATGAAAAATAAAAATATTATTTTGTTAATTATATCTATACTTTCTCTGATTTTTATGATTCTAAATATATCAATAAATTTTTTCTATGTCTTTGCATTTCTTTTGATTTCTATTACAGCATTCTATGGTTTTTCAGGTGAAAATGAGGTATGGTACCATAAATCTGCACACATAATGGTATCCTCTTTGTTAGGTATTTTTACTATGGCTTATGAACTTTTAGGAATCCTATTTTCACTTATTTCTTCAGAACTTTCAAATATAAAACCAAATATTTATGTTATAATTTTTGGTATAATTAGTATAGTAATATTTATTGAAGAATTAAACTACCTAAAAAAAATTGAGCAAGAGGCTAAAAGAAAAAAATCCCTCTAAATTAATTTTTTAGGAAAAGGAGATTTTAAAAAATGTTAAAAGAAAAGCTTAATGAAGATCTTAAAAAATACATGAAAGAAAAAAATACTCTAGCACTAAATACTGTGAGATTAGTTATAGCTGAGATAAAAAACAAAGAGGTCGAAAAAAATTCAGAAATAACAGATGAAGAAATACTTCAAATTATTAGAAAACAAATAAAAATGAGAGAAGATTCTATACAACAGTTTAGATCCGCGAATAGAGAAGATTTAGCTGAAAAAGAAGCTCAAGAACTAGAGATACTAAAGAATTATCTACCAGAAGATCTTACTGATGAAGAATTAGATAAAATTATACAAGAAACAATAAAAGAGCTTAACGCCTCTTCAAAAAAAGATTTTGGAAGAGTTATCAAAGAAGTAATACAAAAAGTACAAGGAAGAGCCGACAACAAAAAAATTAGTGAATTAATTTCTAAAAAACTAGGCTAATTTTGGTACAAAAATATGTTATAATTATCTTAGAATATCTTCGGAGGTGTTATAGTTGTCAGTCATAATAAATTCTATGCTACTGCTGGGAGTAATTGGTTTTGCATCTGGCGTTTTCCTATCTTTTGTTGCCGAAAAATTCAAGGTTCAAGAAGATCACAGAGTAGAAATTGTTAAATCTATATTACCAGGTGTAGACTGTGGATCGTGTGGTTATCCTGGGTGTGCGGGCTTTGCAAAAGCATTTGTTAATGGAGAAATAAGCAAAGATGGCTGTATTCCAGGAAAAGCAGATGGTGTACCCGAGCTTTTAGAAAAGATATCAAAACTTTCAGATGAAGAAATAAATAAAATATACGAAGAATCTCAGGGAAATAAGACAAAGATAGTTGCTATTTTGTCCAAAAAATAACAAAAGGGAGATGATAGGTTGATAGACAAGATTTCCTCCCAAAACTATGAACCCTTATATATCAATTACAATGTTAGTAACCAACAAACAACAAATAGCCAAGCCCCAAAAGTTGCCAATAACCCAGTGATGTCAAAAGAAGAAATGGAGAAGCTTATGTCTTTTGCAATGTATAAACAAACTGGCATATCTTTAAGATTAGTACGAACAGTTGGGGCACTATACGAAGGAAGCAATCTAAATCTGTTAGCTTAAAAGATCTGTAACTAGAGTTATTTCAAAAATTGCGGGCTGATTTGCCCGCAATTTTTATGAAAACGATATTAAAAGGAGGATCTCATTGTATCCTAAAGTTTATGTATACTTAGAGAGAATTTATGAAAATGCCCGTTATTTAAATAATTTATGTAATAATTATGGAGTAAACATAGTAGGGGTCACAAAGGTAGTTTGTGCGGAGCCACACATCGCACAAACATTTGTGGATAGTGGTATCTCAATATTGGGGGATTCCAGAATTCAAAACATCAAAAACATGATCGATAATGGTATCAAAGCAGAATATATGCTATTAAGAATTCCAATGTTATCTGAACTTGATAACGTTGTAAGATTTGTAGATTATACTTTAATAAGCGAGTTAAAAACCGCAAGAACTCTAGGGGAAGTATCAAAATTCTTCAATAAAAAAACTAAAGTTATATATATGGTTGACATAGGAGACCTAAGAGAAGGCGTTTGGTTTGACAATGCCGTATCAGAAGTTTCAGAAGCCTTAAACATTAAAGGCATTGAGGTAGTAGGTATTGGAACAAATTTAGGATGTTTCGGAGGAGTTATTCCAAGTAAAGATAATATGCAAAAATTACTTGACATAAAATCTAAAATAGAAAAAAATACTGGTATTATCCTATCTGTAGTATCCGGAGGTACCTCTGCAACTTTACCGCTGATTGAAGATAAAAACTTACCAAAAGGGATAAATCAGTTTCGATTAGGGGAGTCAATAATTTGTGGAACCGACGCTACAAACCGCAGAATTGTTCCAGGAACTCGGCAAGATGCAATAGTTTTAGAAGCAGAAATAGTAGAAATAAAAGAAAAACCTTCTGTACCTTATGGAAAGATTGGACACGACGCCTTTGGCAGAAAACCATCATTTATTGACCAAGGCATGCGATTGAAAGGCATATTAGCTGTTGGTGAACAAGATATTTCTCCATCGACAACTTATCCCTTAGATGATAAAGATATTGAAGTGTTGCATGCAAGCAGCGATCACATGATAATAGATCTAACCAAATCTAAATTCAAATATAAAGTTGGAGACAAGATTAGATTCACATTAGGATATTCATCAGTTTTAAGAGCTTTTACCAGTTCATACGTAGAAAAGGTGATTTTGTAATATGTACATCTTCATTAACATTCTTTTCATAATTGCTGTAATTACTTTTATTGCATCGATTGTGTTTTTGTGGAAGTCAGCTAAAATGATAAGAAATGGAAACAAAAAAAGTGATGGAGATGTCAAAAAGTGGGATAAAAGAGGTATTATTACGCTAACGGTTAGTGTAGGAATTTTTTTAATCTCTTATATTCTAAGTTTAATTGTTTAACAGAGGTGTGCAAAAATGGACATTACTTCATTAACTCCTCCAAATAACAAAGAGGCAGAAGAAGCTGTTTTAGGAAGTATTTTTTTAGACCCATCTGTGCTTCCTGACATAATTGAAGAAATAAGATGGGAAGATTTTTACTATGAAAAAAATAGGATAATCTTTAAATGTATGGAAGACCTTTTTGATAGAGGTATTCCTGTAGATACTGTTTCTGTATTAGAAAATTTAAGACAATCAAAACTCCTCGAGAAAATCGGAGGAGAAGAAACGATTATTTACTTAGCTCAAATAGTACCCACTACAGCTAATGTTATGTATTACACTCAAATAATTAAAGAAAAAGCTCTAATGAGAGCCCTGATAAATGCATCCTCAGAAATAGTCGATGCAGTTAGGACTATTGGTGATGCACAAGAAGTGCTTGAATATGCAGAAAAAAGAATTTTTTCCATTACAGAAGCTAGAGCTACAAGAACATATGATCTGTTATCAAACGTTATGCACGATGTATTTGTTCAAATAGAAGATTTAAAAAATCGAGCACAGAAAGGTGAAGGAGAGTTAGTTACAGGTATCCCTACTGGATTTAAACAACTAGATAAAATTTCATCGGGGTTTCACAGATCAGAACTAGTTATTATCGCAGCAAGACCTTCTATGGGTAAATCCTCGTTTGCAGCTAATTTAGCCACTCAAATGGCTTTAAAATATGACGTGCCTGTTGCAATATTTAGTTTAGAAATGTCCAAGGAACAACTGGCAAATAGAATTTTATGTTCGGAGGCTATGGTAGATCTCCAAAAGGTTCGAACTGGTCAAATATCCGACGAAGAATGGGAACGATTAGTTCAAGCTGCAGGCGACCTATCTAAATCCAAATTAATTTTTGATGATGAGCCAGACCTAACCCCCAGATTATTAAGAGCAAAGGCTAGAAGAATGAAAAGAGAATATGGCATCGAGGTTATTTTTGTTGATTATCTTCAATTAATGACTTCAAGATCAAGAAACTACGAGAGTCGTCAACAAGAAATAACCGGAATATCTAGATCATTAAAATTATTAGCAAGAGAACTTAAAATTACCGTTGTAGCTCTTTCACAACTCTCCCGTGCAGTTGAACAAAGAGAAGATAAAAGACCTAGATTAAGCGATTTAAGAGAATCTGGTGCAATAGAACAGGACGCAGACCTAGTAATGTTCTTATACAGAGATGCATATTACAAACGAAAAAAAGAAAGTGAAGATAAAATGATCTTAAATGAACCTCATGAAGCTGAATTAATAATTGGTAAACAAAGAAACGGACCTGTAGGCACTCTTAAATTAATGTTTAATCCAAAATTAGCTACTTTTTATGAAATAGATTACAGTAGATTAGAATGACAAAGGAGTTGAAAAGATGAATGATAAAAACTTAAAAGAAGAAATTTTAAAAAGAATCGATAAAAATCCATTATTACAAAAAGAAATATACGAGTCTTTTAAGGCTCACTCAAAAACAGAAAAAGAAGCTATAAGGAATGCGCTAAAAGAGCTTCAAGAGGAAGGTAAAATATACAAAGATTCACGTAATAGATATTGTAAAGTTGATGAAAACCTAGCAATAGGGATTATCAATTTTACAAAAAGAGGTAGTATGGCATTTGTTGAATGTGAAGATGGAAGAAAAATTGCGGTAAAAGTAGAAAATTCCGGTATAAGTTTACATAAAGATGAGGTAGCAGTCGAGATAATTGGAACGTGGAAAGAATTACCCGAAGGTAAGGTAATTAGAATATTAAAACGAGGATTGAAGTATGTAATAGGTGAGTTTGAAAGAAAAGGAATATTTGGTTTTGTTGTACCAATCGATGGAAAAATTAACATGGACTTCTACGTCTCTCCAGAACATATAGGATTAGCCAAAAACGGTCAAATAGTAAAAGCGAAGATCATACGATATCAATCTCCTACAAAAAATCCCGAAGTAGAGATTGTTGAGGTATTAGGAGATAAAGATGACCCGTCAATAGATTTACCTATCGTCATATTTAAACATGATTTACCAGAACCCGGATATTTTCCAAAAAAAGTTTTAGAAGAAGCTGATAAATTACCGGATAAAGTTTTACCCGAAGAATTAAAAGGAAGAAAAGATTTTAGAAAAGAAAGAATCTTTACAATAGACGGCGATACAGCTAAAGATTTTGATGATGCAGTCGGTATAAAAAAATTAAAAAATGGAAATTATCTACTTGGTGTTCACATAGCAGATGTATCTCATTATGTAAAAGAAGGCAGTGAAATTGAAAAGGAAGCCTATAAAAGAGGTACAAGTGTTTACTTAATTGATACGGTTATTCCAATGCTTCCATTCAAACTATCAAACGAAATATGCTCTTTAAACGAAGGGCAAGATAGATTGACTATGTCATTAATAATGGAAATAGACCCTTATGGACACCTGGTCAATTCAAGAATATACAATGGTGTAATCAGAAGCGTTAAAAGATTGACTTATAGCAAAGTAAACGAATTACTTTCTGATAATTGCAGTCCTGAAGTTGAAAAAGATATAGGTTTCTTAAAACCCGACCTAGAAATGATGAAAGAATTGATGGAAATTCTAAGCAAAAAAAGAAAAGAAAGGGGCTCTATTATTGACATAGAAAGCCATGAGGTACAATTTATATTCGATGAAAAGGGATACGTTAAAGACATTCTTCCTGTTGAACGTGGTGTATCCGAACAAATGATTGAAGAATTCATGGTTTTAGCAAACGAAACTGTAGCCTCTTATTTTGATGTTAAAGAATTACCATTTTTATATAGAGTTCATGAATACCCCGATCCGGATCTTATCTTACAATTACATAATTATCTTGAACTTTTAGGAATAAAGGTAAAAATGCCTGCTACGATTCAACCAAAATTCCTTCAAGAAATCTTAGAAAGAACGAAAGATCATCCTTTAAGTAAAAACATACAAATGATGCTGGTAAGAACTATGAAAAGGGCACTATATTCAGAAACAAATATAGGGCACTTTGGTCTTGCTTCTACATCTTACACACATTTTACGTCGCCAATTCGAAGATATCCAGACTTAATCGTTCATAGATTATTAAAAGAATTCATGAGACATAAAGGCTCCTTATCAAATAAAGAAATTAAAAAATATTCATACCTACTACCTAAAGTAGCACTACATTCATCTGAAAGAGAAAAAATTGCTGATCAAGCAGAATGGGATCTTATAGACATGAAAAAGGTAGAATATATTTCTAGACACATAGGGGATGTTTACGAAGTATATATAACAGGAGTTACTCGTTTTGGATTGTTTGTTGAAGTACCAACAAAAATGATAAGCGGACTAATACACATATCAGAACTTCATGATGATTATTATAATTACGATGAAAAAACAAATTCTCTTATTGGTGAAAGAACAGGAAAGATATATAGAATAGGAGACAAATTGGAAGCAGTAGTAGTTAGAGCAGACAAACTCAGAATGGAAGTTGATTTTGTTCCTTATGTAGAAGACGAATTAGCAAAGTATTCCCAACAGTATCCGAACGCAAAAATAAAAGGACTTAAAAAGAATAATAAAATAAGTAAAAAAAGAAAAAAATAAGTTACGGAGGTATCAAATTGGATATAGTAGCTACAATTACAGAAGAATTAAATATAAAAAGATATCAAACAGAAAATACCATAGAACTTCTTAACAACGGTAACACCGTTCCATTTATAAGCAGATACAGAAAAGAAGTTACTGGAAACTTAGATGAAGAAAAAATTCGTCAAATAGAAGAACTTTTTAACTATTATAAAAATCTTGAGGAATACAAAAAAACTGTTTTAAAAAGTATTGAAGAACAAGGAAAATTAACGCCTAATCTTAAAACTAAAATATTAGAAACAAAAAAGATGACAGAACTGGAAGATTTATACCTTCCTTACAAAAAACGAAAGAAAACAAACGCAGATAAAGCTGTAGAAGCCGGGCTCGAACCGGCCTCCATCAAGGTTTTAGTTGGAAGTCTAAAAGATCTAGAAGAACTCCAAGAATTTATCACAAAAGATTACGATACTATTGAAAAAGTCTGTGAAGGTATTTCACACATTATTGGTCAAACATTCGCCCATGATAAAGACAACAGAGAAAGTTTAAGAAAATATTATGAAAAAAATGGATATGTACAATCTGAAAAGAAAAAAGAATTTATAGATAAACCAACAAAATACGACATGTATCATGAATTTAAGCAAGAAATATCTAAAATATACAATTACAGAGTATTAGCTCTAAACAGAGGGGAAAAAGAAGGAGTATTAACTGTCAAATTAGTAATAGATGATCAATGGTTAGAAGACGCCAAAAGAAGATTCAAAACAGAAAATGAAATCTGCAATAAAATAATATTTGACGGAATAGATTATGGTTTTAAAAACATGTTAAACCCTTCTATAGAAAGAGAAATTAGACAAAACCTTACTCAAAGGGCAGAAGACGATGCTATCGAGCTTTTTGCACGTAACTTAAGACAATTATTGCTTACCCCTCCACTAAAAAACAAAAAAATTTTGGCAATTGATCCTGGTTATAGAACAGGTTGTAAGGTAGTTGCTTTAGACGAACTAGGAAAATTTCTTGAACACAATACGATATTTCCAGTTCCACCAGAGAACGAAATAGAAAAATCTGAGAAAATTGTCTTAGAAATGATAAAAAAACACAAAATTAATTTGATAGTTATAGGAAACGGAACAGCCTCGCGCGAAACTCAACAATTCATCGTTGACCTAATCAAGAAGAATAAGTTAGATTTAAAATATATTTTTGTTGATGAATCTGGTGCTTCTGTGTACTCAGCCTCCAAACTTGCAAAAGAAGAATTCCCAAACCTTGATGTTACAATAAGAGGTGCGATAAGCTTGGGTAGAAGGGTTCAAGATCCACTGGCAGAGTTAGTTAAAATAGATCCAAAGTCTCTTGGTGTAGGCCAATATCAACACGACGTAAATCAAAAAAAGCTAAAAGAAAAACTAGACGCAACAGTAGTAAGCGTTGTCAATAACGTAGGAGTTAACTTAAATACGGCATCTTATTCATTATTACAATATGTTTCTGGAATTACAAATAGTGTTGCAAAAAAAATTGTGAAATATCGTGAAGAAAACGGCCCTTTTTCAGAAAGAAAAGAACTATTTAATATAAAAGGGTTAGGAGAAAAAACATTCGAACAAGCTGCTGGTTTTTTAAGAATTCTCGATGGAAATAATCCTTTAGAAATGACCGGCATTCATCCCGAAAGTTATGAAATAACCGAAAGATTGATAACTATTCTAGGCTTTAAGATAGAAGACTTAAAAGATAAAGAAACACTGGAGCTTATAAAGCAAAAAATCTCTGAAATTTTAAACAACAAAGAAAACTTAAGTGCCTTAATTAAGGAATTAGACGTTGGAGAATACACATTAATTGACATACTCAAAGAATTGCAAAAACCTGGAAGAGATCCTCGTGATGAAATGCCACAACCACAATTAATGGATGATATTTTAAAGTTTGAAGATTTGAAAGAAGGAATGAAATTATCAGGAAAAATAACCAACATCACTGATTTTGGAGCCTTCGTTGATATTGGAATAAAGGAAAATGGATTGATCCATAAATCTAATCTATCTGAAAAGTTTGTTAGACATCCCTCAGAAGTTCTTGAAATAAACGATATTGTGGAGGTTGAAATTTTAAGTATTGAAGAAGAACGAAAAAGAATAGGTTTGAAATTAATTGAAGTTAAAAAATAAATAAGTATTCTTAATTGCAAAATAATGAGTCGTATTTCTACGACTCATTATTATTTTAATTACCTCTAATTAATTTTCATATATTTAACCCACGTTTAACATCTTACTTATCATTATTATCAATAATTTTGATATTATTGGTTAGGAAAACAAATCAATTATTTGGGCTTTAGAAATAAAAACGTTCTAAAAAATTTTGAATTTCTAAAGTGAATAAAATCGATTATTACAAAAAGAGGGATTCAGTGGATGAAATCAAAAGAAAAAACAAACAATAAAATAGATATTTTAAATGATCCAATATGGAAATCATTATTTAGTCTTGCCTGGCCTCTAATCTTAACAAACATGATGCAAGCTCTTTATAACATTACAGATGCATACTTTTTAGGAAAATTAGGGCCATTAGAATTGTCAGTCCCTACTGTTGTTTGGCCACTGATATATGTTTTTGTTTCCTTAGCTACTGGTTTTTCATATGCTGGAACCTCTTTAGTCGCTCAATATACAGGTTACGGAGATAAGAGAAAAGCAGAAAAATCAGCTGCCCAAACTATATTAGCTATGCTCGCCCTTTCTTTTGCAATTATGATAATATTCCTAATCTTTACTAAACCATTATTATCAGGTTTATTAAAACTAGAGGGTTCGTTATTCGAACTAAGTAGTGTTTATGTTAAATTAATAGCGATTGGTATGCCTTTTAGTTTTTTAATGCAAACAATATCTGGTATATTTAGAGGTTGGGGAAACTCGATTATTTCGCTAAAATTTAATGGAATTTCAGTAATTTTAAATGTCATATTAGATCCTATATTCATATTCACCTTTGATCTAGGAGTTTATGGTGCAGCACTTGCAACGATGCTAGCTCAAGCAATTATGTCTGTTCTATTTTTTATTGTCTTAATAAGAGGAAAAACTGGATTCAAATTACATTTCAAAGATTTTGTTCCTGATAAACATATTATAAAAAAGGTTTTTTCTGTTGGTCTCCCAGCATCAATAGGAGAATCTTTTACTGCAATAGGTTTTGCAATTATTATGAGTGTAATTGCACAGTTTGGAGAGGTTGTAATAAGTGGTTATGGTATAGGCAACAGAATGAACAATTTAATCACTATGTTCTCTGGTGGAATGGCACTTGCTACTGCAACAATGGTGGGACAATTTGTAGGAGCAAACAAACAGGATAAAGCTGTTGAAACTGTTAAAAAAGCTTCTATAGCCTCCTTTACAATTGTTTTTATAACATCTATGCTTATGTTTGTTTATGGACATAATATTACACAATTTTTTATCAACGATCCTGAGGTAATAAAAGTCGGAGAAGAATTCTTTAGATATGTTTCTTTTTCTCTGCCGTTCTTCTCATTAGTATCTATATTTTTAGGTGCATTACGAGGAACAGGACATACAACCCAATCAACTATTGTTGATATAATAAGATTATGGGGGATAAGGGTACCTTTGGTAATCTATTTTTCAGAAACACATGGCTATATCGGTGTATTTATAGCTATGATTATTAGTAATTTTTCAGCAATGGTTTTGGGTCTGTTATTTTTAATCTTTGGAAAATGGAAAGAGCCCGTTATTGAAGAAAGACTCAAATTAAAAGAAGACCAAGACAGCTAAATAACTTAGGATAACAAAAAAATCTCCCTTTTCTGGGAGATTTAATTATATTACATAAAAAAATATTGCAAAGAAATGACATATACTTCCTGCTAAAACAATCAAGTGCCACAAAGCATGATGATAAGGAATTTTTCTCCATACATAAAATATGGTTCCTACTGTATACAAAACACCTCCAAGAACTAACCAAAAAAGCCCCCAAAATTCCAAATTAGCTACTAAAGGTTTAAGCGCAACTACTACTAGCCAACCCATTGCTATATACAAAAGTGTTGAAAGAATTCTAAACTTTTTAACAAAAAATATTTTAAATACTATTCCAATAGCAGCTAATATCCAAACTGTTGAAAAAAGTATCCATCCAGTTTTGCCATGTAACGTAATAAGTGTAAAGGGAGTATATGTACCCGCTATCAAAATATATATAGCCGAATGATCAAAAATTTCAAACAAATCTTTAACCTTTTTATTTTGAAAACTATGGTACAAAGTCGAAGACAGGTACAAAATAATAAGGGAAGAACCATAGATAATCGAGCTAAATATGCTCCAAGGCTCCTTATTGATTGCAGAAAACACAATCAACAGCACCAAGGCTGCTATACTGAGTAAGGCACCAATACCATGAATTACTGCATTAGCGATCTCCTCTCCAATTGAATATTTTTCAATATTATCCAAATCTTTCAAGTGTTGCACCCCTTTCTCTGTTTAGAGATTCGTTATTAATCTACAAGAAAATCTTCACTATTTTATTATTAACTATCAAACTTTCGATTTTTTAATTGTTCTAGTTCCTTAACTTTTAAGGCAAGTGAACAAGCGCTATCATTATTTTCAAGCAATTTTTTATTCTCTCTTATCGCCACAAAAAAATCACTTTTTAAGGCTTCTTTAAAAGAAGAAGTTTTTATATTGTGAGAAGATACATTAGTTACCGGACATGGCGTAACATCTCCATAAGGATTTATATGAGCAAACCCTATCCCTGATGAAACACAACCGCCAAATGCATCCTCATCTCCTGGAGAATGAATGATAAATATATTTTTATTTTTTTTATAATATAATATTTTTTCTCTAAATATCTTTCGTTGCTCTAAATTTAAAGAGTATAACTTTTCTGGTGAAGCTTCCGTTTCAATATATTCTATAAAAAAAGCTATTTTAATATCTTTATCAATTAACTTCTGTAAATTATCTTCTTCCATCCAATAAAGATAGTTATCTTTTGTTATGGTAACTGAAACACCTGATAGAATATTTTTCTCATTAAGTTTATTTATTGTAGAAAATGCTTTATTGAAAGTATCTGCTCCTCTTCTTTTATCTGTCAAATAATCATTTCCCTCTAAACTTACTATTAAAAGGGTATTAACTAGTTTTTCAAGCTCAGAAAAGATGGAATCATTAATTAGAGTTCCATTTGTGAAAATCAAAAATAAATTATTCTTGTATGACTTACAAATGTCCAAAAGATTAGGAATCATAAAGGGTTCTCCACCGGCAATTAAATATGAAAAAACTCCTAATTTATTTGATTCATCTATAAAATTTATCCAATCTTCTTTTCTCAAGGAATGTTTAGCGGAAGAAATATCTTGGTTTACATTTCCTATGTTAAATGCAAAACATCCCTGACAGCTTAAGTTACAGCTTGGAGTAACACTTAAAATCATTATGGGAGGAACTTTTATACCTTCTTTATCCAATAATTCTCTTCTTATTTCATTTGAACACCAGTAATTTTTTACTATGGGATAACTCTTCAAAAAATATTCTGGATTTTGCAAAACAAAAGGCAAAAATATTTTACTTAAATTTGGATTTACAGAATTCAAAGCTTTTTTAAGTTCGAAAACTTTAAATATATTATTAATATAAAACACCACCTATATTTATTCAACATGTTGATAACTATTTGTTGATAAAGATATCACTCATAATAATCAGTAATTTATGAACACTTACAATTCGTATTTTTAAAAGTTATGAACTTTTTTAGGCTATGTTGAAAACTTTTATCAACTATCAACTTTCTATGTTCAAAACTTACTAAACCTCTTCTAAATTAATCAAAAATTTAATGCTTTTCTAATGTTTTTTTAATTATGAATTGAACAGCCTTTAATTGTAAGTCAAATGACATACTCGGTAAATTTTGCCCTAAATCAGAAAATTTTTGAACTACCTGTTCAGGAAAATATGGAACATGGATAAAACCTGTCTTAGCTGGATATCCCAACTTATCTGAATAATATAAACTCAAATACATAACCTCATTACACACATACAATCCTGCACTATTAGAAATTACAGTAGGAATACCTTTATTTCTTAGCTCGTACAAAACTTCTTTCACAGGCAATGTTGAAAAGTAAGCAGAAGGTCCATCTTCTATTATTGGTTCATCAATTGGCTGAAAGTTGTCATTATCTGGAATCCTTGCATCCATAATATTTACGGCTACCCTTTCTATACTTATACCACTTCTTCCTCCTGCTAACCCTAAGTGTATTGCATAATCTGGCTTTATCTTGTCGAACAATTCTTTCAAAAACTTATTAACCTTTTTAAATGAAACAGGTAACACCTCTAAATATATTTGTGTACACTCAAACTTTTCTTCCTTCAAAGCGTTTATAAGAACTTGAGTGGGATTAATCTTGTCTTCTCCAAAAGGTTCAAAACCCGTAACTAATAGTTTCTTCATAGTTAATCCTCCAATAAACTTAAAAAACTACCTTGTACCTCTGTAATTCAAAGCTTCAGACACATGATTAATTTCTATATTTCTAGATTCAAATGAATCAGCTATAGTACGTGAGATTTTTATAATCCTATTAACTGATCTAGCAGTTAATTTCAAATTCATCGAGGCTTGTTTTAAAAAATTTTCAGCTTTATCTGTAAGATTTGCTACCTTCTTTAGCTCTTTATTAGATAGTTTTCCATTCAATTTGCCTTGCCTTCTTATTTGAATTTGAGCGGTTTTTGAAACTCTTTCTTTAATCTTTTTAGAGCTCTCCCCTTCCTCTTTAGACATCAACTCTTCTATTTTTACTCTCGGCACATCTATTCTTATATCTATTCTGTCCATAATAGGACCAGAGATCTTTTTGTTATAATTAACTATTTGATTCATAGAGCAAGTACATTCAATCTCTTTGTCACCATAATAACCACAAGGACAAGGATTTTGCGATGCTATCAACATAAACTTAGCTGGAAACTTTGCAACTGACTTAGCCCTTGTTACTACAACTTCCCCATCTTCTAAAGGCTGCCTTAAAGCCTCTATTACATCTGCTCTATATTCCGGAAATTCATCCATAAAAAGAACTCCATTGTGTGCCAAACTTATCTCTCCTGGTTTAGGTATAGCGCCACCACCGATTATTGATGCACTTGATGCGGTATGGTGAGGAGATCTAAAAGGTCTTCTGTTAACTATAAAATTCATATAACCTGCCACAGAATAGAGCATAGTTGATTCTATGATCTCTTCTCTAGTCATGTCTGGTAAAATTGTAGGTACTCTTTTCGCAATCATTGTTTTTCCTGAACCAGGTGTCCCCTTCATTAAAACATTGTGAAAGCCACTAGCAGCTATCTCCACGGCTCTTTTTGCAAAGATTTGTCCCCTTATCTCTTGAAAATCTATATCATAGAAAATTTCATTCGATCGTTCATAAAAAGGTTCGAACTTGTCTATAATTCCAAGAGAAATACTTTCAATATCTCGTAGATTCTCAATTACTAAAACATCTTTTTTGCTCACAAATGCGCTTTCTTCTTGATTACCTTTTGGAATTATAAACTTTGCTTCTTTATTCAATTCTTTAATAAACATTAAAAATAAAGCTATACCATGAACTGGTCTAACTTCTCCATTTAATCCAAGTTCTCCAAAAATAAAATAGTTCTTGTCAAGCTCTTTTATCTGCCTAGAAGCTTCTAGAAGAGAGATAGCTATTGGTAAATCAAAATGAGAACCTTCTTTTTTCATAGAAGTAGGAGAAAGATTAGCAACTATAGAGCCATTTGGGATAGAAAAGCCGGTATTTCTTATCGCACTTAAAACTCTCTTTTCGCTTTCTAAAACTGAAGTAGATGGCATACCAACAATTTTAAAAGTCTGCTGGGTTGACCGTGAGTTTATATCTATTTCTACAAGTATATTTTCTACCTTAAATCCGTCTATACATCCCGTTTGAATCTTAGAATACTTCATCCATTTTAAGCTCCTTTTGATTTTTCAAAAACTATTTTATTCGATCTTATTATCTGATTGAATTATGTGATTCTTAGTTTAAGTTATTACTCAGGTGCTTTTTCTATCCTTAATTTTTGTGCAGCAAGAATAATTAAAGCAAAGGTTATAAAGGGTATCAAATACGATATAACAAAGTTTCTTTCACCAACAACACCCATAGATGTTGATATAATCATAGCCCCAACACCAGTTGAACCAAATGCAAGCCCATTATACATACCTAACCATTTCTTTGGAAGATGTTGATTTGTATATTTTTGAATGGTAGGAAATATTGCCGATAAGCTGAAACCAACAAATAAAAAGAATATATAATGTTTGAATATTAGTAAAAGAGCAATGCTGATTATAACTGAAGATGAAAAGTAAATAATTGTTCCCAATTCTGTAAATTTTTTATTCAAAAACTCTGTAAGTAATCTTCCAAATGTAAAAACTATCCAAAATAAACTAAGGACAATCGAAGAAAATTCTTTTGAATAATTGAAAACATTGTAGAATAAATTACCACTCCATGTAATTATTCCTATTTCTGTTCCTGAATACAACAAAAATATAAGTAACGACAAATAAACAAATTTATTACTTATTATATTAAGCGCTTCTTTAAACTTAATTGTTTCGTATCTAATATTCGGGATAGGTTTAAGGGATAACACCCAAATCAATATAACAATAGCTAACACTAAATGGAAAAAATAGATGAACCTAAAATCCAAATTTAATCTTAAAAAAAGGCTAACCAAAAGGGGCGCAAAGATACCTCCAAAACCAAAGAAAGCATTATAAATACCAAAATTTTGATATTTTCCATCTAAGTGTGAATATGAAGAGGTTAGAGTAAGAAAAACACCTCCAGTAGCAAAGCCTAGTAGAAAAACTGCAATGACTATCATAGGAAAATTAACCGCAAAAGCAAACAAGATTAAACCCACAATCTGAATAATAATTGCACCTATTATAAAAAAATTATATCCTATCTGTGCTATGAAAAATCCTCCAACAAAGTTAGAAATCATCGTTCCTAAAGTACTTATAAAAGGTAGGATTGAAGATACAGCAACAGAAATTGAAAATCGTTCTTGAATAGATGTCATAAGCGGTGCAAGAGTATTCATAACCATTGAAAAAATAACCATCGTAAAGTATATGAAATTTCTTGAATTTTTTTGGTTCACAAAAGCTCCCTCTCTTTTAAATTTTGAGTATACAAATGTGCTATCCTTGTTATTTCTGGAACCCTATACTTTGTGCAAAAATGCAACGTAAACTCAAGTGAGTCGTTAAAATCTAACCAATTTCCTGGAGAAATAAAAACTGGTTTTACTTTATCTTTGGTTCTTAAAACAATCCCTATCTTTTCGTTTTTATGATACAAAAAAGAATAATCTCCTTTTTTGTATCCAGGTTCTACAAAATCACCTATTAATTTTGATTTTGCTATGCCTATTGTTGGTTTTTCAATAAAAAAAGAAGCATGAGTAGCAAGCCCCATTCTTCGAGGATGGGCATAACCCTGACCGTCAAAAAATACAATATCCGGCTCACATTGAAGTTTTTCCCAAGCCTTTAAAAATATTGGCAATTCTCTGAAAGCGAGAAATCCAGGCATATATGAAACCTTTACAAAATCGATTGCCCATGTCAAATCTATCAAAGAAAGGCTTTCATAGTCAAACGTTACGATAACAGCAATCGCCTTATCTCTTTGGAAAGATAGATCTACTCCACTAACTATCTTGGGAACGCCTTTGTAAGAAATAATTTCAACTTCTTGTGATAGTTTTTCTTGAATGAGAATCATTTCTTCTCTTGTTAATTCAAAATCATGAATTTTTCTATATTTCAATAATATCACCTAGAACAACACAATATGCCTCTATTCCTTGGTCAGTCCCGCCTATTCCAAGCCCATTGCCACTTTTTCCTTTTATACTAATCATATTCGTAGGTATCTTAATTATTTGAGATATATTATTTTTCATATCTTCTACCACAGGAGCAATTCTCACGCTCTTTGAAATAACTGTACAGTCTATGTTGTTTATAGTCACTCTGTATTTCTTGCTTATAAATAAACATGTCTTATCTAAAAGAACCCTACTATTAATGTTTTTATATTCATCCGTCTCAGGAAATAATTCCCCTATCGAACCCATCCCACACATTCCTAATAATGCATCTATTAAAGCGTGAAACAAAACATCGGCATCTGAATGCCCATATAATCCAATATCTTTAGGATGTTTAATTTCCACGCCACCGACTATCAATTTTCTATTTTGTTCAAAAGGATGAACATCGTAACCAAAACCTATTTTCAACATTAATTTAAGCTTTCCTTTTCGGCATAATGATATACATGTAACTATTGTCTTCAAGAGGCTTTAAAATAGTAGGTTGCTCATCACCTGAAATATTAAATTCAAACTCTACTGTTTCTATTTTTTCTAAAGCTTCTCTAAAAAACCTTGGAGAATAGGCTATTTCAATATTTTCTCCTTCTTGCTCAACTTTTATCTCTTCTTTAGCTTCACCTATATCAGGTGAACTAGAATAACAAGTGATAAGCCCATCTTTTATATTCAATAAAGTATATTCTTCTTTTCCAGAAACTATAGACATCCTCTTCATTATGTATAAAAAATCAGAGGTCCTTGCTTTAATTTTGGTTATAAAACTTTGAGGAATAATCGATAGGTAATCTGGAAATTCTGCCTCTACCGTATTAAAAATTAATTGTAAATCATCATCTTCAAAGTTAAAAAGAACTTGCGAACCACTTTGAATGATTTCTATCTTTTCGGTTTTAGAAGAAGATAATATCAATCTTAACTCTTCCATACTTCTTAATGATAAAAGAAAAGGTGAAAGTAGATTTTCTTCGCCCACTTCAATTTCAGATAAAGCCAGTCTAAAAGAATCTGAAGTTACCAGGTTTAAAAAGCCACTTCTTCGAAAATCCCAGTAAACAGAGTTCAAATTTCTTGATAAAGGAGAACTATCTTTTAGAACACAAAATAACACCTTATCTATCATCGTAGAAATAATATTTTTATCTAATAAAATCGCGTTACCCGAAACATCAAAAGTTAAAGCAGGAAATTCTTCAGGATCCATCATTGGAAGTTTAAAATTAGAATTTCCTCCTGATAATTTAACTACGCCATCTAAATCTATTCTCACAGTTTCTGAAGAAAGACTTGATAATATCTCTAAAAAAACCCTCTGCTCGACGACAGTTGAAAATGGACCATCGGCATCCTCTACTTTAAGCCACTTATGAAAACCTGTTTGTAAATCGGTTGTAAAGATGTGCAACACATTATCTTCAAGATATAATTTTACACCACTTAAAATAGGGTTGGTAGTTTTTCTTGAAACTGCATTATTAGCAAGTTCCACCGCATCTCTCAGAACTTTAGTGTTTATTTGAAAACCCATTATTTTCCTCCTCCTTTTAAAAATATACCTTACCCACTTGGGTTATGGAAATACTCTATAAGATCGTCACATTGTTCAGAACCTTAATTGTTGCCCGTCGAGAACTCTTCTTACCTAATTAAAATCATTTCTCAACCCTTTAATAATATTAGATCTATTTGTGAACTACTTCCCTTATAGAAGTGGGTGACTTCTGTGGCTAATTAGGCTAAAATAAATATAAAAATTTTATATTTATTTTATTATATCAAAAATAAATGATATAATGGCTAAAATTCTGTATTTACATACGAAAAATATAATTAGGGACCGAAAGACCCTAATTATATTTAAAAAATATTTATTTATATTGTTTTTTTAAACAGTTTAATCTTTTAACTTTTTAGCTAAAAAAGTTGCAACATGTTTACCGGTAGTACCTCTTCCAAACCCTGCATCCATATAGTTTTTAACAGCTAAATCATTAGTTATTTGAGTCCCTCCTACTATTATTAATATTTTATCTCTTACTCCTTTTTCAACGGCTATTTGATGTAATTTTATCATGTTCTGAATATGAACATCGTTATGGGTAATTATCATAGAAGCCAGTATTGCTTGTGCACCTACTTCTATTGCTGCATCTATAATCTTTTCTGGCGGAACTGAGGTACCTAAGTATACATAACTTATGCCATATTTTTCTATACCACCATGTTTTATATCTAAAATTTCCCTTATTCCAATATTATGTTCGTCATTTCCGATGGTACCTGCCACAACTTTGACTTTATGTTTACTAAAAAAGTTGAAAAGTTCTTCATCATCAAGTAATTCTTCTTTCTTTGGAAGTTGTAATTCATCTTTTTTAACAAAAAAAGGAACCTTTCCTTTCAACTCTAAATAAGTACCTTCAGCAGGATGCAAAATTTTTTTACCTATAACTTGTATCTCTTCTAAGCCCATTCGTTTACATATCTCTATTGCGGCTGCTTGTGCATAATCTTCAGGTTCTGGTATAGTCATATCTATTTGTATCCATCCATCATAACTCCATTCAACTTCCGGTTTTACAAGATTTTGACTTTTATATTCTTTTATTTCAGAAAGCCTTTTTTCAACATTATCTTCTTCGTCTAATTCATCTATATACTGAATCTTTTCTCTTTTATGTAACGTACATCCGTCAATTAAATCACAAGGTTTTTCGATATTTTTGGGTAAATTATTGTACCCAAAATGTTCACATACTGGTGCCATATAGTCTTTATCTCTTGGTACAACAGTTCCTACAGCAATTTCTCCATTCTTAGATCTGACGATGCCATCTCCTGCTCTTTCTGGGTAAAAACCGTTGTCAACGAACATACCATTTTCTAGCGCCTCAAAATAACCTCCCATTTCAATAATTTCTTCAAGCATCAAGATAGCTCTCATCTTTAATTCCCTAACTTCTTCCCTTATTTTTCCCTCATCAAGTTTGACATATTTTTTTATCCCATCTGCAGATATTAAGGTATGCTTAGCGGTTTCAACACCTCTTATAGAATTAATATGCCATGGAACGTTTCGACCTTCGTCAGGGGTAATTGTTGATTGTATATCAGCAGATGTTAATCTTGATATCATTGTATTTAAAACATGAATCCTGGTAGCATCAAACAAATCTGACTCAATATACCTTGTGTTCATTTGGGCCCTAAATTTATATCCATTAAATAATTCCCTTAAGGTTACTGCATACACTAAATTTATTCTAAATTCTGGTGAAGGCGAAACAACCGGTGGCACGGTTGACAAAGCAATATTTTCTTTCTTCATTCCAACTTTTAAAGAAAATAACGAATTTATTGCATGCTGTACAAGTAATTCTGGCATCACATTTCTGGCTTTTTTAGCAGAAGCATTGGCGTTATGTGCCCCATCTATTTGAAGCATATTAGCACAAGCCATAATCTTCTTTGCAACAGCAGCGTCTACAATAGACCTTACAGGATTTATCCCTCTATACAAGATGTTATATTGGGGATCTTGGTGTGCCCCATTTACTCCCTCTTCAGCAAAAAGAACAGCAATCTCGGGACCCGCTACCCCTGATACATAACTATGAAGATTTATTTCTCTACCTACCTCCTCTTCTATGAGATCTAAAGCCTTTCTAGTAGCTCTAAGCTGCTTCCTAGTTATTGGTATACCCCCAGTTCCTTCTGGAGTTCCTTCTAGAAGACCATCAACATGACTTTGACCTAATGTTCTAATAACCATTATATGATCTGCTCCATGCCATGCAGCCATTCTCATCCTTCGTATATCCTCTTCAAATCTGCCTGAGGCTATTTCTGACGTTATTACAGTATCAGGTTGTGGATCAATGCTTTCAAAATAGTGAGCAGAAGGTAGGGGAATAGAATTTTTTAAATCTTCACTTATTTGATAATATTCAAAATCACTTTTTTTTATCCCTTCTGGTAATTTTTTTCTCCAAGTCCACCCTTTTCTTTTTGGGGAATAATTTTCTAGATCTTTTAATATTTCTTCTATATTTATCTTTTCATTTGGTTGAAGTTTCATCTGTACTCCCACCTTTGAATAAATTTTCTACTTCTTCCCAATAATTTCCTTTTATTAGTTCTTCTCCAGCTTGCAAGATATCAATATTTTTTAGATTCGCAAGTTGATATACAACATTACCCGCACCTTTTGACAAAAGTCTTTCTTGAGAAATTCTTTCAACAAGAGCCTTTGCTTGCAACGAGTTGAATCCCATTCTAAGCAGCACAGATCTCTCTATTGAGGGAGAAGTATGCGTTTGAGCTAGTTCTACTAAAGGTTCTACCACCCTTTCTGCAAGTTCCCAAAAGTATTTATTCAACTCTTCATCTGTCATGTGTTGCAGTTTCTCTGACCTCTCAATAAAATCATCTGGTCTTTCTTTCATAAACAACACCTCACATAAAAAATTATGCCCTTAGTTTTTCTATCAATTTTTGGACCGTTCCAACACTTTCTCTGATGTCTTCTGCAATAAATTCTATTTCTTTTCTAGTAAATTCTGTTTTATTTAATCTTTTAAAAAGTTGATTTATATATGATTCTTTTAATTGCATCATTGGTATTTCTATATAACCGATCTGTAAAGGACTCTCTGGAATTACTATCCTTTCGCCGGGTTTATCCTCTTTTATCGGATCTCCTTTTTTTACTTCGATGTTGTTTTGTTTTGCAAATGTTAATTGAGCACTAGGTAATTTTCCTGCGCCTGTATATTCAGTTTCATTAACAACTATTATCTCATCTTCGTTCATTTCTCTTGCTAAGGCAAAAGCAGCAGCTAATGAGGTATTTCCAGCAGGTCCCCTTTGAAGCCCTTCTAACTTTGCAAGCAATTCTGTCATATAGAAGACTTCTCCTTGTGTAACAAGGACATATCTGTCCATATATCTGAGAACTCTAGCAGCATTTCTTGGAACATCAGATCTATCTGGAAACACTGCAAAAGGAATACCAAACCCTGTGTGTCCTGTTGTAAATGATTTTCTATTAAAATCATTATCAGAAGCCATATGAAGACCTCTAAGATCCACACTTGCACCAACTATTATGGTATTAGTCGCCCCAGCTTTTTGGAGGCCTCTTGCTGTACCTGTGGTTAAACCTCCACCTGCATGAGTGCTAACAACAACATCAGGAAATCTACCTGTAATTTGTTGGGTTTGTTTAGCAATTTCCCAACCCAAAGTCTCTATTCCGGCTATTGCATAAGGAGAATAAAGAGAGGCATTAAAAAAGCCAGTCTCTTCCAAAAGCAACAATGTATAATAAAACAATTCTGGTCCAACTGTAGTTTGAACTATCTCGCTTCCATATGCGGCACATGACCTTTCTTTCTCTAAAATCTCTGGTTGGCCAACACCCCTTGAATCAAAACATTCTTGAACAATTATCGATTTTAAACCTCTTTTAGCCGCTTGAGATGCAACAGCTGCACCATAGTTACCACTTGTTGCCGCAATAACTCCTTTGTAGCCCAATTCTTTAGCCCTATATACACTTACAGATGCTCTTCTATCTTTAAACGATCCTGAAGGATTTGTTTGTTCATCTTTTATGAATATTCTCGCACCTTTGCCCCTATCAGAATTCTTTCTAACCAAGGCATTTATATTTTTCAATTCAACTAAAGGTGTATTCCCAACTGCAGTTTCTCTTTGTATTTTCTGTACTTCGGCTATTGTATAACCAGCTTCTTTCATCATCTTTTGATAATCAAATGCTATACCTTCAATTTCAAATTTGTCGTAGTCAACACCAATTGATTTTCTAATTATTTCTGTTTGCCTGTTCATTATAGCTTCATAAGATTTATCCATTTCTATCACCTTCAAAAAGTGAATCCAAAGTTATTTCTAAAAGTTCAGCAATGGGCTCTCCAAAATTATGCTCATATTTCGGATTTATCTTTTCCAAGTTCCCTTCAACAATTCTGCCTATAGGAGTTTTTATAACAACTAAATCACCTATACTAGCTTGATCATTTTGCAAAAATCCTTTTATGCGGATTTCAAAAGGGACTTTTTTTGTATCTTCTGGTAAGTGTTCTGACCTTTCTTGAGGTTTCAAAGCAACAAAGTGAATCTGAACCCAATCTCCTTTTTTGGCTTTCATAAAATCTCCCCTTTCAATAAAATTCCCCTATTAACGCTCTTGGAATAGGTAAATCAGACATAGTTACTAATCCAGGTTCCGCTTCTATAACACTTGGTATCATATTAGTAGCAATGGCTATAGTACCCTTACCTCCAGGAATCTCTGGTTTTATTGATAAAGAAATATTAGGATTACCTTCAATATTAATATAATCACCAGTTTCAATATCTTCAAGTTCAGGTAGAATTTGTTGAGGATGTTCTAATTCGATTATCAATTTATCTTCTGAGTATGCCTTAGCAATATGCTTACAACCAGCAACCATTCCTGGTTCTACCCTTACATATTTTGTTTCTCTTACAACACTTGAAATTATTGGTTCTCTAGTTTCTTCAATGTGGGTAATATTCCATTCTAAAGCATCCGCAATCATATCTATAGATTGTTCAAATCCTATATGGCCAACTATCGAGCCATTTCTAATCCCTTTTTCAAACTCTTCAGGTGTCGAACCTACACCTTGAGTCTGCATCACTGTGGGCCCAAAAGGAGAAAGATCGTTTATTCTTGAAGCCTTTATCTTTCTAACGTTTAAACAAGCTCCCGTCAGGGTTATTATTAACGTATCAAGAACAAAACCAGGATTTATACCTGTTCCCAAAACACTCATATTGTGTCTAACAGCTACATTGTTGATTTCATTAGCAGCTTCTATATCCGTGTAAAAAGGGTAAGCCATTTCTTCTGCTATTGTAATGACATTCACATTATTTCTTAAAACTGTAATTATTTGGTCTTTTACATTCGATATGAAAGAAGAGGTTGCTATTACAACAAGGTCGGGATTAGTTTCAACGATCATTTTTTCGGGATTATCAAAGACTTTAATTCCTGTTTTTCCCAAACCTAATAGTTCTCCTACATCTCTATTAATATATTCTTCTCTAATATCATAAACTCCAACTAATTGTAAGTCATATTTACTCAAAACATTCCTTGCTATTCCACTTCCCATAGCTCCAAAACCCCAAATTGCAACCCTATACATAAAAATAACCCCCTTATGAAATATTTTTCATCCTCATAATACATTTTACAATTTATAGTAACATTTCTCAATCTCTATAAATAGTCGTTATCCTAAAATAAAAGCGTCTAATCATCATAAAAGACGATTAGACGCTCTTAACGCTTTTTCAACTTTAATTCAATTTGTTAAGAAATTTTAACATATCCTTCTTTTCTGGTAAAATAACTAGACAATTTATTTACTCGATTGTCCTTCAGTAAATCTTCAAAAAAAATCTTATATTCTTGTTCCGTTTTATACCACCTATTAATCAAATCTATAAAACCTAGATCTTTTTCACCTTGTTTTATATATAGCCTTGCAAATCCATATTTGTTCCACAAACTTATTTGAACCATATAATCATATGAAAGAGATTCTAACATCGAACCTATATTTTCTCTAGCTTTCAATATAGAATCTTTTTCATTTTCTAAAAGCGTTAACAAAAAAATCAGAAAATCTTGCCCTAGTTCAGAGATTATTAAATCATTCTTTTCACGTGATTCTTCGTCAAAATCATAATATATATCCTCTTTTTGAACTGCGTATCCTGGAACTATCTCAAATATTTTAAATATTTTTAGAACGTTGTAGGTTTCTTTTTTAGAATTTATTTCCTTCCTAAATTTGTTAATGCCATCTCTTTCATAAGTTTCAAACTTTAATTTAGATATAGTTTCTAATTGACTATCACTTAGTACTTCTAAATAATAAGCTAAATACAGTTTAAACAAAATACTTTCTCCTATACTCGAAACATTTTTATTTTTTCTGAGAGTTCTTCAGCTAATTCAGAAAGCGTCTTTGCACTTTGTTCAAGTTTTTTGGCGTCTTCTTTTTGGGTAGAAATCAGTCTAGAAATCTCATGCAAACTCTCACTTATAGAATTAACTGCTTGAGCGACCCTATCCATAGCCGAACTCATCTCTTCTGTGCTGGCGCTCTGTTCCTGTGAAGTGGCTGTTAGATTATCTATACCATCATTCAAATTTTTAACCATAGATAATATCTCTTTAAAATTAGAACTTATATCTGTCATTTGATCATCTATTCGATTTATTATTTCAACAGTCTCATTTGTAAAGTTATCAACAATGTTTGTACTGTCTTTAATTCCATCAAGAATTTCTTCTATTTTAGTAGTCGCTGTTTTTGATTCTTCGGCAAGACTCCTTATTTCATCTGCTACTACCGCAAATCCTCTTCCTGCTTCTCCCGCTCTTGCAGCTTCTATAGCAGCGTTTAAAGCTAAAAGATTAGTTTGTTCTGTTATAGAATTGATGGTCTCAACTATTTTACCTATATTAACAGACCTTTCAATTAACTCCTTTACAACACTTTGAGTTTCTTTTGACTTATTAACAGCATTTTTTATTGTTTCACTTGTTGAATTTATTGATTTCAAGCCTTCATTAGCAGCATTCTCAGTTTCAGATGCAGCTCGATTAAGCTCTTGAGCAGATTTAGAAACATTTTGCGCCGAAGCTGCTATTTCTTCAATACCAGACGTTACTTCTTCAACTGAAGCTGAAGTATCTTGAGCATTTTCACTAATTTCTGAGGCTTTCTGGGATAAGATTTCAGAAGATTTTGCACTGTTCCTGGAAATATTCATTATTTCTGATGCAGAACCATCTATATTAATAGCTCCTTCTCTTATTGAAACTATAGAATTTGCCCAGCTTTCAATAGCTCCATTTAAAGCCTCTGCCATCTCTCCAATCTCGTCTTTTGAAGATATTTCGACTTTTTGTGTAAGATCTCCTGTTGCTATTTCAGTAATGTGAGTTTTCAACTGATTAATTGGCTTTGTAATGAACCTGTTTGTAAAAAACATACCAATGGCTATAGCTAAACCTGCAACTATTATAATTATAACAAGATTAACATTGGTAATTGATCTAACCTCACTAAATAAATTTTTAATATTAACCTCAGTTATTAGTGTCCAATCAATTCCACTAAGTTTTGTACATGTGTAAAACACTGTTCCATCCTTAACATAAGATACATTTGATTGCCCTTTCAAATTTTTAAAAAAACTTTCGTTTGAGATATCTAATCCAATCCTTTTAGAATCTGGATGAAATATTATTACCCCTTTATTGTTTATCACAAACAAAGTTTCTTTAAATCCTAGATCTTTCTTAAGCATTTCACTTATCTTTGCCATAGAAAGATCTATTCCAACTGCACCAATAATTTCACCTTTGGTATTTTTAACCGCCTTTGATACTGTAACCAAGGTATCTTTTGTTACAACATCAATATATGGATCAGTAATAATAACTTCATTAGGCTTTGCTACAGCATCTTTGTACCAAGGTCTAGTTCTAGGATCAAAATCTGCAGGAAGTTGCTTTTCTGACTCAACGGGCCTCATAAATATATCTCCATTTTTTGTTCCCACATATACTGCTATAAATTCTTCATACTGTTCAAAATAATTTTGAAGATTCGAGTACATGCGCTCTGTATCTTCATTACTTTTATTTGTGATATTTAAAACATCTGGATCTGAAGCAATGGTAGAACCCACCCTTTTTAAGTCGCTTATATATTGACTAAAAAAGTCTGCCAATTTTTCGTTATTTACTTGAATTATCTGTGCGGCTTTATCTTTAAGGGTATCACCATAGTTCAAAGTCGAATAAGTTATGATAACTACCACAGGTAAAGCCAAGACCAATAAAATTAAGACCGTTATCTTCCACTTCAACTTCATATGTACTCCTCCTCAAAGGATTTTAAATATTGCCACCTGCAAAAAATTAATCTAAAATGATTTAATTGTATTGTAATAATTATACCATGAAAAGATCTTTATTTTTAAAATACGCATTCGATCATATTATTTGTCCGTTGACAATACAAACATGACTAAAACTGGCAACAAATATCTTAGATACTATTTAATTGAAGCTCCCAATAGTGTTAAAAACAATACCCCTGAATACAAGAAGTTTTACAACAAAAAATTCAGTGAGGTCTTCAAAGCAGGCTTAATATTCATACATTTCATTGCCTCCTATGAGCTTTAACTATAACATAAATTCGAAAAAATAAACTATTATAGATAATATACTTACTATAATCTTCTTTGGAATAGATACCTTTTGTTCCTCAACAAAAGGATTAAATATATAATTATAATCTTTTCCTATTTTCAAACTTTGACCTATATATTTTTGTATCTCCTCCTCCAAATGTTCAGCAAATTGTTCACTATCGATAACGATCATGGTTTCTGTACTTAAATAAACACTTCTAGAATCAAAATTAAAAGAACCTACTGCTGATATCCTATTATCAAATATGTATGATTTTGCATGGATAGAACAAGGACCTTGAAATTCATATACATTGGCATTACTATCCACTATATCCTTTCTATGATTCATATACCCTGCTATAGCAAAAGGATTAGGACTTGCTGCTAAAGAATTAGTAAGTATATCAATGTTTTCTACAGTAATATCCTTATTCTTTAAATATTTAACCATACTATTTGTGGGGATAATATAAGGGCTTTGAATTAATATAGATTCTTGAGACTTCTCTGCTAAACTTACTAATTCATACCAACACCAAGGCTCCTTATTTAAGCGTTCTATAGGATTGTGTATCAATGTAACTTTTTTAGTAGGCAAAGATAAATCCATCCAATCATAGGAATTATTAAATATTTCTGGATTGGTTTTTCTCATAGATTCAAGTTTATCCGTTAGATATTGAGCTTTTATATTCCCCTTTTCACGTTGTCTTTTAGTTAACTTTTTAGCTGGATACTTAGAAAATTCATGTTCCCACACTAGATTAAAATAATCCTCTAATTGAAAAATAACACTAGAATTATAATTAACCTCATCTGTATTTAATATGAGTACATCTCTATCATAAACTGCATCTCTATTTAAATCATTTTGAGGAACAAAATATCTATCTCCAATATTTCTGCCTCCTATGAGTGCTAATTTGCTATCCGCTATTATAAATTTATCATGTAATCTATTATTCCATGTCCAAGGCTTCAACAGGGTAAAAGGCTCGTAAAACTTTAATTCTATATTAGGATGATCCGTAAAAGCATATATCACATGCTTAAGATTTCCCTTTAGATTATGAAACATACCATCTAATATAAAGCGAACCTTAACCCCTCTATCTGCAGCTTCCAATATACTTCCTAAAAATATATCTGTAGATACCCCATCATGGATAGTATAATAGGATATGTCCAAAGTCTCTTCAGCTTTTTCAATTAAATTCACTCGAACCAGTCCAGAATAATATCCATCTTCTACAAGAGCCACCCTATCCTGACCAATACCTTCCCCATAAAATCTATCTGCCGGATGAGTAGATAGATAATTACTATCTTTTGGCTTTTGAATTCCAAATATTAAAACTCCAGATACCAATACATATATTAAATATATGATTAAAGCATAATTTACATAAACCCATATCATTTTTAAATCCATATTATATCACCTTATGTTATTATTGCATAAACACGCATTCGATCATATTATTTGTCCGTGAAAGCAATTGGTTAGATCATAATTAAATATCTTTGAAATGATATCATATCCTTGACTCTTTTATGGACTTCAGAAATGAAAATTTTCTAAAAATGGAATTTTGAATTTAAAATGGGTCCAGGGCGGAGCCCTCTCCCCCTCCTTCGGTACAAATACCAAAAGAATTTTTATTACTGTTTTTGAATTTATAATGGGTCCAGGGCGGAGCCCTCTTCTCCTTCGGTACCAAGTACCGAAAATTTAATTGTTAATTACTGTTTTTGAATTTAAAATGGGTCCAGGGCGGAGCCCTCTCCCCCTCCTTCGGTACAAATACCAAAAAAGTTAAAAAAATTAAGATAGAGACTTTAGAAATGAGAATTTTCTAAAAATGGAATTTTGAATTTAAAATGGGTCCAGGGCGGAGCCCTCTCCCCCTCCTTCGGTACAAATACCGAAAAAGTTAAAAAAATTAAGATAGGGACTTTAGAAATGGATATTTTCTAAAAGTAAGTATTTGACTCTTTTTAAAGGAGGCAAGGAAAAAACAAACAAGATTCATCTAATAAAAGAGGCTTTATATAAACTTTCAAAGAAACACCAAGTATCTGAGATATCCTTAAAGTGATTCTCTGACCGAAAATCAAAAACAAATACTAATTAAAACATTCAATAACTTAAACATGGTAAAATTAAGAAGCGAAATAAACGAACTCACAAATAAATTATACAATATTCAATTAAGAAAAAACAATTCTGACTTCAATGACATTAATATGATCCAACCAGTTCACTCTTTCAATGACAATCTATTGTGATCTAATACGCGTATTCTTCCACCACTTTTTCTTTCCAGTTTCCTAATCTAGGAAATACATAAGCCAAGCACATTGTGGAGATGTTACTTATTATCATTGCATAAAATATTCCCACATAGCCAAAGAGATCCGCAAAGAAAAATATAAGTGGGATCCTTATCACCCACAATCTCACCATATCTACTATTGTAGATTGAACTGTATGGCCAGTTCCTCTTAAAGTTCCAATAAAAACTTCCATCGTCACGAAAAATGGGAGAGAAAAAGAACCATAGTTAAAAAATTGTTTTCCAACTGCTATAACGGCAGTATCGTCAATAAAAATTTTAGTTACGTGCTGACCAAAGAAAAACAAGAATATTGATATGATGGTTATTACACCAAAAGTCAATAAAGAAGACCTTTTTACAGTTTCTTCAGTTTTTTCAGGCATACCAGCACCAACGAATTGTCCTGCCATGGCTCCTGTTGCTAATGACATACCCATTGCGAACATTATAACCATATTATTTATTCTGTTACCTATGCCCTATCCACTAATCACAGTAGGGCCAAAGTTTGCAACCACTCCCACAATAATAGAAAGCCCTATTGCAGTTACTGATTGGCCAACAGAGGCTGGGAGACCTATAGCAAAAACCTTTTTGATTATTTTTGGGTGAGGAATAAATTCCTTTATGTAAATTTTAAATCCAGTTTTTCCTCTTAATAAAGTTAAGGAAAAGATAAATGCGACACTTCCTCTAGCAATCGAAGTTGCCAATGCTGCACCAGTAACTCCCATATCCATAACGAAAATAAAAATTGGATCCAAGAGGATATTAAGAAAAACTGCAATTGACATAAAAATTAACGCAATAATTGAATTTCCCAACCTCTATAAATTCCAGCAGTAATTTGCTTTAAAAAAATAAAAGGTAAGGCAACAACAATTCTAAAATAAGTTTCTGCTAAATCATAGATTTCACCCTCTACATTAACTATCGAAAGGAAAAAATCTGTAAAGCCTATGGCAACTGCCATTATTCCTAAAGAGATGACTACAACACTTAAGATAGTTTAAGCAGCAGATTTTTCAGCTAAACGTATATCTTCCATACCTGTATATTGAGCTACCATTGAAGTACCAGCATGAGAAAACCCAGCAGCAAGCGATATAAAAATAAACATAAGAGGCCATACAACAGTTGGAATAGCCAATTCTAAAGCCCCAAGTTTTCCAAGAAAAAGGCATCTGTTAAATTATAAACAGTTTCCAGCAGATTCATCAAGATAATTGGCCAAGCTAAGGAAAATAAGCCTTTCCATATTGAAGTGTGAAATATATCAACCTTATTTTGGTTTTTCAAACGAAGAGACCTCCTAGCCGCGAATTTTATCTGGAAATTATAATAAGTTTTCCTAACTATTTAAATTATAACAAAAACAATTCACATAGAAAAGAAAATATGATAAAATAAATAAGAGATTTATTGAGGATCGGGGCGTAGCGCAGTTGGTAGCGCTTTGGTTTCGGGAACCAAAGGTCGCTGGTTCAAGTCCAGTCGGTCCCGACCAGATTCGGCTTTGGACTGCCCCCTTCGGCAGTCCTGCGTCCTCGCCCTTAAACAAGGTAGCAAATGCTTCTGTCGGGCAGAGAAGCTAAATCTTTTCGTCACCTTCTTTTTTGGCAAATTTTGGGTGGGGGCAAAATTTGCCCACTAATCTTAAACTGGTATCAAAAACTGAATTTCCAAAAATTCCCATTCTTATTAAGTTTTGCGAAATGAACGAACTATCTTTTCAAATAATAGGTCTTAAATACATTTTTGCTTGATTCATTTTATTATTTGAGTTATAATTATAATTGTTAAGATTAAAAGCAAACAAAATAATGTATGCATTATAATGGTATATATCAAGTGATGGCTATGTTAAGCAATAATTCAAGAAATGTCATAGGCAAAAATATAAGGAAATTTAGACAGGAAAAGGGTATGTCGCAAGATCGCCTTTCAAAATTTGCTGATTTATCACTTAATACTATTGTAAATATGGAATCGGATGGTAATCCTAATCCTACAATTGAAACTTTGAATAAGATTGCTAACGCCTTAGGCATTAAGGTTGATGAATTAATAAAATAAATAGATTAAAAGCCTCTTGATAATTTGGACAAGAATAGTTATATAAAATGGCGGTATTAAGGACGAAGAGGAGATAAGTATGGCAGATAACAAAAAATATGTGGAACTGGTGTGGGCAGGGAAATATGATAAATACGAGAAGGGGGAGAAGAGGCCAATAGAAAAACCTAATCTTCCCTTTCAGACTGTGGAGACTGTAAATAAACCAAGACTAAAAGAATTAGAGGGGGGGCTTTTTGACACTTCACAATTTTATCCAGAAAACAAATATCCTAAGAACTATCCAAAAGATTGGAAAAACAAACTTATCTGGGGTGATAACAAACTTGCGATGTCATCTTTAATTAAGCAAGGATGGGCTGGAAAGATAAATCTAATTTATATTGACCCGCCGTTTTTTACTGGGGCAGATTTTAAGATAAGGACAAAAATTGGCGATGAAAGAATAGAGAAAGAACCTTCTATTATAGAAGAACGGGCTTATAGAGACACATGGAGTGGTGGGATCGCTTCTTATCTCAAATATATGTATGAGCGATTGGTTTTGATGCGAGAGTTGCTAGCCGAGAATGGGTCTATTTATGTCCATTTGGATTGGCATGTAGGACATTACGTCAAGGTGATGATGGATGAGATTTTTGGGTATGAGAATTTTAGGAATGAGATTGTATGGTGGTATAAGAGTAGCGTTCATCCACAAAAGGATTTTCAAAGGTTTCATGATGTTATTTTACGCTATAGCAAAACTGATTCTTACATTTATAACACGCAATACGATCCTTACTCAAAAGCTACTATAAGAAGATTTGATAGAGTTGATGATGAAGGTAAACGATATAAAGAAGTAATGAAACGCGGTGAAAGATTTATCGTTTATATGAAAGATCAAGGGTTGCCTGCTGGCGATGTTTGGGATTTACCATTCGTAATCGGAACATCTCAAGAAAACTTAGCTTTCCAAACCCAAAAACCCGAAGCCCTCCTAAAACGTATCATCCTTGCTTCTTCTAATCCTGGCGACATTGTTGCAGACTTCTTTTGTGGCTCAGGTACAACTTTAGCGGTTGCAGAAAAGCTTGGCAGGCGTTGGATAGGCTGTGACTTGTCTAAGTTCGCCATACAGGTGACGAGAAAGAGATTGTTGGATATTCACAATTCCAAGGATTTGCAAAACGAAGGCAAGAAATATGATAACCCAGCAAGACCTTTTGAACTATGGAATATAGGAAATTATGAGACGGTTTATTGGCAAGAAAAGCAAGACGAATACCTTGCCTTTATGCTTAAACTTTATCAATCACAGCCTTTAACAGGATTTAGATATTTACACGGCAGAAAAGGAGACAGAGCGGTTCATATTGGTCCTTTGAATGCTCCTGTTACAATGAAAGAAGTTGAGAAAGTGATAATTGAATGCAGGGCTAATAACTTCATCAAGGCAGATGTTCTTGGTTGGGAGTGGAGTTATGAAGTTAATGAACTTGCCAAAGAGTTAGCGAAAAAGGACGGCGTTGATTTGAGGCTTATTCAGTTCCCTTCTGTAAATGAAATTAAAGCTTCATTAGTGGGCTTTGATTTGCAGCTATTGGAGGTACCGGACCAAGTTGTAGAGAAAGAAATCTCGAAGTATGTGAAATTTCCAGAGGTTGCCTATTTGGAGATTGAAACGAAAATCAAAGAAGACAAGGTAAAGTTAAAAATTACAGACTTTCAGCTTGCACCAACCGCAGAACTTGCAGAGATTGCCGGTAAGATAAAGGATTCGAGAGAACTGATAGATTACTGGGCCGTAGACTGGGATTATAAAGGGGATACCTTCCATAACCAGTGGCAGAGCTTTAGGGTAAAAAAGAACCCAAAGGTAGATTATGAAGCCACACACAAATACGAAAAAAAAGGCGAATACCAAATAATGGTTAAGGTTGTGGATGTGTTTGGGAATGATACGAATAAAGTCTTGAAAGTGAGGATAAAATGAAACCAACAGAACTTTTGCATCCAGAACAAAGACGCCCAAGTAAGGCATTCCTGGCTAACAAACTTCGCGAGGCTGTAATTACTTGGCGAGAAGGTGGCTACCCCAACACAACAGATACCACCCGCCGTTTGTTGCAGTTCTGGTTTGAGGAAGATCATATTGTAGATGATGAGCCCTTTGGGTTTTGGTTCTGCCAAAGGGAGGCGATTGAAACACTGATTTATGTTTATGAAGTAACGAAGAAGCGTAATTTCATAGATATGGCAAGAGACTTCGGAGCTGGACCCATACAAGGGTATGATCCCTCTTATGACCAGTATCCGCTTTATGCCTTTAAAATGGCGACAGGTTCAGGTAAGACTTTTGTAATGGCATTAGCAGTAGTTTGGTCTTACTTTAATCATAAGAAAGAAAACAAAGATGAGTATACCTCTAAGTTTTTGGTTATCGCTGGCGAGAAAAACATTATTTACGATAGACTATGTAGGGATTTTAAGGATGGAAGGATATTTATGGATTGGCCATTTATCCCGCCAGAATGGCAGGAAGAATTTGACCTTAAGGTGATCCTTAAGGAAGACCCAATTCATATTATTCCAGAAAGTGTTTTGTTTTTAACCAATATTCAGCAGTTAGAAGAAAGAAAGAACAGAAAGAAAGAAGCCGAAGAATATATTGATAAGGTTTGTGAGTTACCTACAGTTTACAATGTCCAGAATATTTATCAGGAAAATAGAATAAAAGAGGTTTTGACATCCTGTCCCAATATAATGATTTTGAAGGATGAAGCACATCATATCTACAGTTTTGAAAAGGCGTGGAAGAAGATACTTTTGGAACTCAACAAGAATCTGATATCTCAATACCACAAAGGTATCAATATGGAACTCGACTTTACCGCTACACCTAAAACTGAAACTGGGGCATTATTTCCGTGGATTATAGTGGACTTTTCATTGAAAGAAGCCATTGAAATGAATATTGTGAAGTTACCGTTAAAAGGACTGGTTAAAGGCGCTGAGGAGATTGCTTCAACTAAGGCCGTTGAGAGATATAGAGCATGGATTGATGCTGGAATAAGAAGATGGCGAGAATATAAAGACGTATTGCGAACTTTATCAAAGAAGCCTGTGCTTTTCTTTCAATGTTCTGAGAACAAGGAAGCGGACGAAATTTTTGAGTATCTTAATTCCACCGTTCCCGATCTTAAAGATAAAGTATTATTGATACACACGGATAGCACTGGAAACATACTAAAGAAGGATTTGCCAAAAGCAAGGGAATCAGCAAAGAGAATCGACGAGCTAGAGAATCCATACGAGGCAATAGTAAGCACAATGATGTTAAATGAGGGGTGGGATGTGAGAAATGTAAATGTGATTGTAGGATTGAGGTCTTATACTTCAAAAAGAAAAGTGCTTCCGGAACAGGTCATCGGGAGAGGCTTAAGAAAAATGTTCCCAGAAGAGGATGCAAACATAGACAAATCCATAAATGTGCTCGAAGTCATCGGGCCTCCAGGGTTAATAGATATTCTTGAGGAATTAGAAACACAGGAAGGTATAAAGTTTGCTGAATTTGACACGGGGAAGTCGATTAATTTAACCACCATATTTGTAGATGAAAATAAATTGGATAAGGACATTGAAATACCTATCTTGAGTCCAAGAATTCTTATAAGAGAATTTTATTTAAGTGAAGCAGAAGTTGATAATTTGCCTTCTCTAGCTATCCCTTTAGAGAATAAAGTCTTAGAAATGGAATATGTTGCTGTGGATATGCTCAAAGGAATGGAGGTTATAACAAGGAAATGGGATTTACCCGTACCTCAGGATTCTAAAAGCGTGATTGCTTATTATACAGATCAGATACTTAAGCAACTAAAGATCGGTGGTGCGTTTGCAAGTTTTTATCCTATGGTAAAAAAATATGTCGTAGAGAAATTGTTTACTCAAGAAATTGACCTTGAAGACCCAAGAGTTCTTTATAAGTTGAGTTCTCCTGAAATTCAAGAACAATTGATAAGTTTGTTTGTTAATGCTTTTAGAGATAGGACTTTTATCGAAAGGGAACCCCAAAAAGTAGATACCACAAAACTCTCTAATATAAAGCCGTTTGTCTGGTCAAAGTTAGTATACCCGGCTAACAAGTCTATTTTTAATTATGTCCCCTGCGATAGTAATTTTGAAGTAGATTTTGCTAAATTTTTGGATAGGGCTGAAGATGTTGAAGCTTTTACAAAGATAGTAGTAAAGATTGGTTTTTTTATAGAATACATATCCGAAGAGAATCTTAGAAGATATTATTATCCTGATTTTTTAGTAAAACTTACTGATGGAGAGTACTGGTTAATAGAAACAAAAGGATTGATTGATTTAGAGGTAGCTCACAAAGATAAAAGGGCAAAGCAGTGGTGCGAGGATGCTACAAGTTTAACAGGGAATACGTGGACATTCATAAGAGTTAATCAGGAAGATTTTGAAAAATATAGATTTAAGAGTGTTAAAGAAATGATTTCTACTTTGAGTTAATAAAATGATACTGCCAGTTCATACGAGAGCATAAAAGATTTTCTCTCACTCACCTAAATTTTTGCGAAGCAAAAACTTTTTGCGCCGGGAATGTTATCTGAAGTGAGAATTTTTGGAAATTCAGTCTTTGATACCAGTTTAAGATTAGTGGGCTAATTTTAACCTTTTATCTATGCTTATATAATGCTCGACTTGTTTAATAATAGTCAAACCATTTGTATTATGTTCATATCTGAAATCAATTGAAAAAACAAATTAGAACTGTCATTATCTATTGGTAAATAACCTATCTCATCTATTACAAGTACTTTGTATTTTGCAAAATGTTTCAACCTTATCTCTAGCCTATTTTCCAACAACGCTTTTTTTAGTTGTGACATTAAGTCATAGAAATAGATAAAATAAGTCGAATATCTGTGTTTTGCTGCTTCTATTGCTATTGAAACTGCTAAGTGTGTCTTACCTACTCCAGGTGTTCCCACAAACAATATATTTTCTTTGTTCTCTACAAATCTCAAACTTTTTAAATCCAATATCTCCTGTTTATTTATTGCTGGTTGAAAGTCAAAATCAAAATCCTCTGTTCCTTTCAAGAAAGGAAAGTTTGCTACCCTTACACATGAATACATAGCTCTTTTCTCTTTTGCTTTTATTTCTAATTCACTCAATTCATACAACGCATCTACAAAACTCTTTTCTCCTTCTTTTATTAAATTTAAATATTTATCTAAATTATTTTTCATATGAATGAGATTCAATTCTTCTAAGTTATTTTGAAGCTTTATATAGTTACTCATATCTCCCACCTTTCACAAAAGATTATTTAATCTTTTTAAGTTGTTAGAACAGATTTCTTCTAACTCTTCTTTGTTTTTTATGTGCTTACTCATTAGTATCTTGTAATGTTCAGGTAGATAGTTGATTTTTTTGGTTTCTTCAATAATTTTGTGTACTGTTATTAGTTCTGTGCTATAATATATATACAAAAGGTTTTCTTTTACTTTCAAACTTACAGTTTTATTTATATATTTTTCAGGAACAGAGTATCTATTTCCTTTGTAGTATATTAGTGAGTCTTTATGGACCTTCACTTTGAGATGGTGGTCTAAATAAGATTCAACGATATTCACATTTGGCACAGGAGATAGATACTCTTTCTCTTTTTGAAGCAAAAGGATAGGTGAAACATTTGTTGCTTGACTTATCTGAGTGTTTACTTTGTAATTTATCCTTTTTATTATCTCCTTTAGTTCTTCTTCGCTTTCAAACTCTCTGTCGTATGGTAGTATCCATGAAACAAATTTGTTGGCCAATTCTATCTTTCCTTTCGTATATGAATGAGCTGGTTTACATAGCTTTATTTTGAATCCAAAATCTTTTGCAAATGCCCTCATTTTATTGTTTATCTTTCTACCAGTTCCGTTGATGTCAACAATCGTTCCCATATTGTCAAACAATATCTCTTTTGGAACACCTCCCGTTTGCTTAAATGCCGATATTAAACATTCAAATAAATCTTGTTGTGTCTTTTCTTTCCTGTATTCAAAGTAACAGTATCTCGAGTATCCTAACTTGTAGCTAAATACATTGAATTCAAATTTTTCTCCTGTTTTCGAATATAGTTTTATATCTTCTTTCCAATCTACCTGTGCTTGTAATCCTTCTAATGTTTCAAACCTCGGATGCCCTTTCACTGATTTCTCTGGTCTCATCTCCTTCCTTTTCACATATTTACTGAAATTAGAATATGTCCCTATTCAAACTCTAAGAGAAGGATACCATTTTTATTTGCAACTTTTCCTACATTTTTATTTTACCATTTACAATCAGATTCTTATCCATAATTATTTTTCCTTTTCAACATTTGTATAGATAATCGAATATATGAACTTTGAAGCAATGTCGAATAACAGTCCCAGCATATATGACGTTGCCGAAGGCAAGTTAGGCGTAGCGAAGCCTTTTATCCGCTGTTAGCTGAAGCGCTATTGAATAGATTCATGCCGATATCTCCTATTTCTTGAAATTAGGCTCTTAATATCATCAAAACTGAAACCTAACTGTGCCAACAAGCATACCTCAAGCAATATTTTAAGCTTTTGTGTAATGTGATAAAGTTCTTCTCTTTCAGCAGCTTGATCCTTCAAGCTTGAATCATAATGAGTCAAGTAATTTCTGGTTACAACTACTTTTTGAATAAAGGTCTTTTTATCTTCTATAAAATTGTTTACAATCTCCGAGTACTCATCAAAAATCCCCCTCAATCTCTCTCGCAAAGTGGGTTCGTTGCTATACGCAAGTCTACTTTTTAACCATTCTTTATTCTTTTCTGGAATGGTATTGAGAATTTCTTCAATCCGCTTATCGTGTTCTTCTTCTGGTGATTCGTAGTTTTTCATAATTCTTCTGTGGTATGACTCTATTGCTTGAACCAGACTTAAGAACTGATGTTGTAAATACATGCGGGGGTTGTATAATGTACCAAAATATAAATCATAAACTGGTTCTAACAACTCTGCTTTTCCAAACCAATTTTTAAGAAAACCTTCAAACCTATCCGAAATGTCTCTAAAAGAGAAAAGCATATCCAATGGCAGTAATGTTTTAGATACCGTGGTGGAAATGTTTGTTAGTCTATAAAATATCTCAATCGGTGGGTAATATGGTGTATCCCCTATCATATTTTTGCAAACTTCTGCTGTTCCTTCAATAATCAATGGATATACTGGCTCCATAACTCCCAAACTTAAAAAATTCTGTATATGATACATTACTTTCATATATTCTTCGAAGGATTTTTCTTCTAATGCTTTTATTTGTATGTAAGTTTTCTGCGTAATACTTACCTCTTTTTGCACAACAGAAAGAGTAGGGCCTTTAGCCTTGATAATAATGTGTATCGTGTAGTCATCATTGATACTTGCCTTAATAGGCTCAGGTAACTTGTATTTTATAACTACCTCCCTATCGGGGAGACGTTGAATATCAAACCCGGAGATATTAGCCCATTCATCCAAATGCAAATAATGAACAGAGATACTCTTAAATTTGATATTCTCTGACTTCTGGAAGTGAGCGCCTATAAAAACCATGTCAGCGTAAAATGAAGAGGTTTGAAATCCTGGGACGCTAAAACTTGACTTAGTTTCAAAACAATTGTACAAGGTAATGTTTTTCCCATTAGATGAAATCCCTAGTATAATTTCTGACTCTAATATTTTGTTTATATCCCTGATATCTTTAAAAGAACCTGTTAAGTCCAAAATCGCTCCTTCATTAGGAGTAAACCTAAGTGTGCCTGAAATTCGTTTTTTAGGCTTGTCGGGAAGCCACCATATACCCTTGTATTCAAATTCTTCAATCGTTTTTTACTTACCTCCTTGGCTATTTCGCCTAATGTTTTGCGGATAAAAGAAGTTGCTGAAGGCAGTTTAAGCGAACGAAGTGAGCCTTTTATCCGCTGTTATACGCTGTCGGACGAAGGCGAATTAACTATAAATCAAAATATCTTCCACCAATCTCCTTCATATACTCATTTATTGCTTCCGTTATAAGTTTTCTTCTCGCCACTAGAAAATCTCTAAACCTATCCACCTTCCATAAATTTGCATCCATAGGAACGTACTGGCTTTTCAAGCGATCTACTTCAATTTTGGTTAAGTAATCCTCAGGTTTGGATTTCAAGATTGTTCTGTTTGCCTTTTGTGAAAGGAATGCAATATTTGCAATGTCATCGATTTCATGTGTTTTGAAATCTCCACTTTCTTTCAATACTGCCTTTGGAAAGATGTGGTGCAGTTCTAGTTTATGTTCAGGTCCTACGTTAGTGGAACTTAGAATGGTCCCTGTAAACCAGTCTTTGGCATTTTTCTTTCTCAAAATAACAAATATCAAAGGTAGAAATGAATGCCGCTGATACTTTCCTTCTATCATCTCAGGTGTTATGTCAAAACTAGGAACATCCCTTCTTAAATTAGCAACCATGCTTTTAATCGGATCAGCGGATTCTATAGCTTTCAAATCTTGATCAATCTTAGTTTCTGGGCTGCCTGTAAACCGCCCGTGTATAGTTGCTTCAAAAAACCAAAATAAAAGCCCTTTTACCTCATCATCTGTTACGTGCCCTTGTTTTTTTGAGAAGTAAATCACAAGAGGAACAAGCGCATTTATAGAAGGTATCCAGTCTGACGACTCGATTCCAGCATTATCCCTCAAGAAGTTAATAGTGTAATCAACGGCTTTCTTAGTTTTTTTCCATACATCCTCTAGTTCAGCAGAGCTTTTCTTCCATAAAGCACTCAAATACCGAAATCTGCTTTGATTAGTGCTGACAGCAACAAAGCACCTCATCAGAAAACGAGCTTCTAAATCATAGTTTACCTGCTCATAATCATCCAAAGCACTTTCAAATTCTTTAACTAAAGCTCCCGGCCAATGAAATGCGAGCTGAGCCATAGCCAATTCTGATTCTCTTAGCCTAGTTCCTCTTGAATTGACTCTTATGAACGATTCTGTAATTTCTTCATAATCATCTGTATGTATAATCATGACTGGATAACGATATTCTTTAATTTTTTCTAGTGCGGACAACCTATAAAGGTATTCGTCTAATTTCGACTCATCAACCTGCAAGGAATGCGAATCCAATTGTAGTTTTAGTTTCAGCCAGACTTTAACTGCACCTTCGTTAATTACGTCCTTTAGTGAAATCCACAAGGGGTTTGCTTTCAATTTTGGGCTATAAATCTGAAATGATTCCTCCTCAACATTGAAATAAACATCTATTTCTCCGCTAAATACCTTCTTTAAGGATGTTAATCTTTGCTGTCCGTCTAAAATCAAGAAATCAGGAGCTCTTCCGCTATTCTCGCCAAGAGATGTATTTCGTAGTTCGGGTAGCTCTTTGGGTTTCCATAGAAGAATAAGCCCCGATGGATATTCGCGGTATAGAGAATCTACCAAGTCTCTGGCTTGTGGTCTGTTCCATACATAACTTCTTTGTATTTCAGGCAATCCTAGTACTCCTTTTCCAAGTTCTTCAAGAAGCACGCTTACAGGCTTATCAGTTCTTTCTAATTTTGCCATGATTTAAACCTCCTGCATTTTTTTCGCCGAAGTCCGATTGCGTATAACGGTCACAGCATATACGACGTTGCCGAAGGTAATGTTCCGAAAGGCAAGGGCGTTAGCCCGTAGCGTATATGCTGTGTTATCTGATGTTCGAAAATCATTCTTGTTCGGGCAACTGATTAATTGTCTCTAATATGTGAGATGCATGAATTATAACAGCTAATGATAAGGGGTGAACTTGTTGTTTTGTCTCATATAAACTCTTAATAGTTTCTGTTACGCTAAACTCTTTTGAAACAAGCCCTGCGATAAACTGAATCTTGCCAATATGTGTTCCTCCCGCATAATTTCTGTTAGATTCAACAAAATAAACAGGCCCCCCACTGTTTCCTTTAAAAACCTCAAAATCAAGTAAAAAAGATTCATTTTTTTGTGTGGGAACAAGAGGAAAAGATGCAACTTTACCACTCCTTAAAATAGGAAATCCTGCTTCGTTTGCTTCGACCCCGAAAGGAAAACCTAAACAAAACATTTCGTCACCAGGATGAATTTCAAAGCCAGTTAAAACTTTATCGTCAGCAAACATAGTTGTAGGCAGAAGTTGATGATCAATATCCTCTGGTAGTCTAGTATACATTACAGCAACATCAATTCCTGATTTATTTTTAACCCATAAAGCATTACTACCTTGACGTATTTTAATCTTCCAAGAAATCTTTACGAATGAATTATCATTTTGTTTCTTCCGTAAATAAATTGTTGCCTCCTCACCTTTCATATCTTCAAGTACATGTGCAGCCGTTACTAAAACTAAATATGCCCTGGTTGGGTCTTTCTTAAAAGGTTTCCCAATCAAAAAGCATGATCCAATAGAACCATCTCCTTCGATTTTATAGGTATTCCGCATCATAGCAGAATTTAACTCCAATATGTTTTGATTTTCAGCCATAGCTTTTCCCCCTAGCAAAAAAATAAAATACTGCCTTCAGAAATTCCAAAACACGGAATTTAACTAACTTTTAATACCTTGTGTTTGAAGTGGTTACCTCCCTACGTTATAATGTATTTTCTACCACAAATTTATTATCCCGTAAGGAGGTTCCCACATGTCTCTTTATTCTGAATCTAAACAACTGTATTTCGATTTCGTTTATTCCGATTATTTTAATAAACATTCTGAGTTTAAATATTTACTCGATTTGATAAATCAAATAGATTGGTCTGTTATTCCTGAATTTAACAATCCCCATGTCGGTAGAACTGGTTATTCTCGTCATTCTTTAACTTAAGGCTTTGTTCGTTCAAAAGGTTAAATGAACACTTTTCGTTCCTTTTTCAACAATTGGAGAATGAGTCTACTGCTTTTATTCCTCTTAGAACTTCTTCTAAGAAACCTTTAGTAGGTGATTGCGGTAAACTTCTTTCTCTTCTATTTTTTGCTATTTCTGAAGTGGGTAAAAAAGATTCCATGTTCTTTTCCCTATCATTTTTTGGTTTAGCTATTTTAAGCATCAATAAACCCCTTTGAATCACCTTCTTATATAAAAAATCAAACCATATCTACTAGACCAAAACCTTGAGAATTCTTTGCACCAAATCCAGCATCATAACCAATTTTTAATAATCTTGGGTCTCCCTTTATTTCAAACAATCCATGCCAACCTTTAATTATAAAATTTTTATAGTAAGTTATTACAAGCTTTGACTTACTACCGTTTTTTTCTTTAATAACAAAATTTTCATTGAAAGAAACTTCTTCTTCATCAATCTTATAAAATGCTAAATATTTGGATTTTAAATTTTCTATTATTAGTTTTGAAAATTCTTTTTCGGAAGGGGAATAATATATTGTTTTTTTTGAAGAATTTTTTTGAATAGTTGAATAAACGGTTATTGGAGAAAGAGTTTTAATCTGGAGGTGATTATTATGTATTTCCTCATCTTTGTATTCAATTTTTTCAACATAAATTTTTTGATTAATTAATTCAAATTCACTTTTAAACAACAATGAATCAGCAACATATCTTATTATATTTTCATCAAGAGATGAAACTATCAAATTAACATTTTCAAAAAACTCGATAGTTTTATCGTGAGGGTTAATTTTAAATTCGCCATTTAATCGAGAAAATGAAAACATTTTATAACTGCGTTTTTTGTATAAATATCCTTGGTTATGAATGAATTTTCTATATTCGGCATCATTTATTAGTTGGAGAATAAAAGCTTGAATAATATGGTTATAATTTATTGGTAGAATCAGTTTATCAAAAGAAAATTGAATATTTAGTCTGATAATTATCTCCTACCTTTTTTATTAACATAGTTTTTGTATTCTTAATATATGGTACCATAATATAAACAGAAAATCAAGTAAAATTAATTTTCTAAAAAGAAATATATGTGCTGTCAACCTACAATAAGGGTAAAACCCTGGGGGATCGACAGAATAGTTATAAAAGACACAATATTTATAAAATAAATGTTAGAAGTCTATTTTACGTTAATTTAATAAATTAGCTTGACAGTCATAAATTTTTATGATATAGTATTTATAGTAGTCTTATGGCTTTTTATCCTACCTATGAGGAATGGAAACAGAACTTCTAAAACTCTGTTATCTACTGTATTTTCCTTTTTATCCTACCTATGAGGAATGGAAACACAAATCTCCAAGCGTACTTGCAAAAGCATCATATACTTTTTATCCTACCTATGAGGAATGGAAACTAATTCCAAATCCGCCTTCTGCATCTCCCCCGTCTTGCCTTTTTATCCTACCTATGAGGAATGGAAACTATCAACTAACAATTCTCGACCGTCATGAGTTTTTGCTTTTTATCCTACCTATGAGGAATGGAAACATGATGGTGAAAATCATGATAAAATTTCAACTTTACTTTTTATCCTACCTATGAGGAATGGAAACGCCATAGAGGCGTGTATGAAATCTCGCCATCTTCCCTTTTTATCCTACCTATGAGGAATGGAAACTTGTACGGGATTATAGCTTCTTTCAGTATTTCTCTTACCTTTTTATCCTACCTATGAGGAATGGAAACTTATGAAGGTCTTCATACCCGCCCACTGGTCCGAAGACTTTTTATCCTACCTATGAGGAATGGAAACTTTCATTATCGGGCTCATCTGTTACGTTCAATTCTTCACTTTTTATCCTACCTATAAGGAATGGAAACAGTTGGAATTATTGCCATGCTTTCTCACCTCATTTACCTTTTTATCCTACCTATGAGGAATGGAAACAAATATGTCTAATAAAATAACTTTTACCTGTTCCAGCTTTTTATCCTACCTATGAGGAATGGAAACTCATTCTGATAAGCCCATTCAGCTATTGTTTCTATCCTTTTTATCCTACCTATGAGGAATGGAAACAGTAAATATTGATAGCATTTTGCTTGCCCCCTAAAACTTTTTATCCTACCTATGAGGAATGGAAACAAAATATATGTAAACATAATATAATACGGATGTATATTCTTTTTATCCTACCTATGAGGAATGGAAACTCAAATAAGTTAATTTAAGAAAGGTGGGGAGGCAAGTGTATAAACATAATTTTTATAAAAAAATCTACATATTCATTTTATTAGTATTTTTGATTTTCTCACTAACAGGTTGTTTTACAGAAAAAAGTAGTGAAAATTTTATAGGTGAATATTCTGTAGAAGTTAAGAAGATAGGGGAAGGGGAAATTATTAAATCTCCTGATAAAGAATATTACGCTAAAAATGATAAGGTAAAAATAGCTGCTATACCTAATTCTAACTATTTATTTTATGCTTGGGATGGAGATTGGGTAGGTTTAAATAATCCGCTAGAATTAGCAGTAAATGATAATTTAAATATTTTAGCATATTTTACTGAAAAAGATGATTCTCTTGAAATACGTGATGTATATGGAGATGAAGAACCTACAATAGTTGTTAGAGATATTTTAAGAAATAATTATGGTATTACTTCAACTCTCGGATTTTCATTTAATTACTTTTCTGAAAGAAATAATAAAGGAATTTTAATACATATTATTGGTGATAGACTTAGTTATGAATTATCAAATGAATTGTATGGCATGAGTTTGAGAGAGTTGGATAATATTACTGAAGAAAATGGGCTATACTTTAAACTTACATTTGTTGATAAAAAACCAGTATTATTAATTTCTGCAAAAAACATAAAAATAGTTAAAGAAGAATATTCAAATAACCCATTATTTCGAGAAGCTTTTGATAGAATTGTTCAAACAAAATATGTAAAATATGTAAATGATAACCCAACAGAAAATATAGTTTGGGAATCTAGTGGTCATACCCCAAAAGTTTTTAAAGGTTTATTTACTAACCCTGATTATTCAAATTTATCGTCTTTTTTAGAAGAAGATGAAGTTGTAAATATAACTCCTCAAGTTGAAAAGGTGGCAGAATTAATTAATGATGAAAAAAATATCTCAACTTTAAAAGAAATATATAATCTTTTAAGAACAATACCTACAGATGAAAGACCATCTAAAATTTTTGAAGTATCTGCTTCAAAAATTTTATCTACTCCTATAATAGGAGGTTGTACAACTTATGCAACAGCTTTTGCTGCTTTAGCCAGAGCAAAGGGAATACCTACAGTAATTGTTGATTGTGCAAAGTTAGAATGGATTGAAGATGGTTGTTACCTTTATAGTGTTGCAGGACACTTTTTTGTAGAAGTTTTTATTGAAGGTGAGTGGTTTCTTGTAGATTCTACTAATGGTAAGCTATACTTAGATTATGATAGGGGTAATTGGTTTTTACCAAATGAATACATTGCATTTTATAAAGCTCTTTCTGTTATAGATACTGGTGCTACTGAGGAAACTCATAATCTTTTACAAAGGGTGGCTTTTGTTAAAAGGAAAAATATAGATTATATAGATCCTAATTATAAAGAAGTTGATTTATATGATGAAGCTTTAAGAAATGATATGAAAAATAAATATAATAATTTAGAATTGGAAGAAGATAATTTTTATCGATTAGATACTTCAGGAAGTGTCTTTAAAATTGAAGCAAGTTCTGAACAAATAGACTATCAAAATATCCCATATTAGATTTGTTATGTAAAAACTGTGGATAATTGGGGGCATTATAATCATTATTTTCTAATTTATTAATAGCTTCTAACTGTATTTCTTTATCATCATGTATATATATCTAGGGTTTCCCATCAAATTTACAAAATACTAGTTGGTCAGGGCTAAATATTTGTTTGGATTTATGCTTATTTCGTATTTCTTTTAAAAGCTTTAAGGTGTTTTTAGTTAAGGGGATATTTCTACGACTGCTATCAGATTTAGGAGTATCAAAGATGGGGTCACCTCCATAGAGAAACTATATTATACAGCCCTTATAGGATATATTTACTATAAAGCTCCAAAGGAAGAACAAAACTTTTCAACATTACTAGAGATGATTAATGTATCTGAAGCAAGAAAAAATGATGAAAACTTTAAAAATTCAGTAGATTTACTATTTGATGCCTTAGAAGAAACAGACCATTTTCCTGAGTTTGACAGTTACAAGAATGTAATAATCATAAAACGGGCATGAATAAATGAAAAAAGAGATTTTGTATGCTTTTGTTTTTTCAAAAGTGTCACTACATGCCCCTCTTTTCCTTTGTTAATCACTGTTTTAGCTTTTTTGCATCATATATTCAGCTTTTCTCTGAATTCTTCATAAGGTGTTATCACCTTTGGAATTGGTATATCAAGTATCTTCAATATCTTTTGCCCTAGGGTATCTATATGCGTCCTTATGGCAAAATTCTGTTGGCTGGTCTTAAATTCTATGTATTCCATCAGACACAAAAATGCATTCATAGAACTATTCAAAAAAGAGTTGGATTCAGAGAGGACATAGAAGAATTCAAAGAGATAGAAGAAATGGAAAAAATAGCAAAAGAAGAATCGGTTGAAAGGGGTAAATTGATAATGTCAATAGCTGAAAAGTTGAGAGAAGAAGGAATGGAAAAAGGTATTGAAAAAGGTAAACTAGAAGAAAGAAAGGAATTTACTATTAAGTTATTATCAAAAAAATTTGGTATAAAGCTAACTGAAGAATTAAAAGAAAAGATTAGAAACACAGATGAAAAAACAATAAATTACATAGGAGACAATCTATTAGAAATCACATTAGACGAATTAAAAGAAATTCTAAAATAAAAGTATAATACTTACTAAATAATTATTAATTTACCTCTTGAGAGCAGAATTGTTTCTAATTCCCCTTTTTGAAGAGATAAATGTGATTTTGATTAGTCAGATTTAGAGACGACCTACAGGGGCGTCTCTACAGTTGCTTGAATTGAGGTTTGAAATATATTATTAAACGTATCGATTTTTGGAATGTGTTTAAAACCGTGAGACGCCCGTATAGGTCGTCTCTACAAAAAAATAAATTCATATTTTTTTGTTACGATTAAACCGTGAGACACGCATGTAGCACTTCTCTACAACTAAAAATTAATGTTGGTTATAATAAATTGCTGTTAAATTCAAAACATTAATTTTATATTTACCGTTCAATAATTGACTCAACCATGATTAAATCCAATGTAGAGACGACCTATATGGGCGTCTCCTTACTTTTTTCTGTCTACTATCTTGACTTAAGTCCATGTATCCACCCCTTCACAGAAGGTGAATTTCACTTTCCAGCAAAAACCTTCCCTATTATGGTATAATTTAATTAGAAGACTTAAAACCTACAAACAAAGCGAGGACAATTAATGAATGAAATAAACAATCCACACGATGCCTTTTTCAAAAGAAACTTTGGAGACATAGAAATAGCAAAAGACTTTCTACGAAACTACTTACCAGAAAAAGTAGCACAAGCGATAGACTTAGAACATATAGAAAAAGAAAATGGAAGCTATGTAGATGAGGAATTTCAAAATATGCAATCAGATTTACTGTGGAAAACCAAAATAAACAACCATGAAGGATATATATACATATTATTTGAGCACAAGAGTTATAAAGACAAGAAAGTCATATTCCAATTATTAAAATACATACTCAAAATATGGGAAGAAAAATACGACAAAACGAAACACAAGATACCAATAATAATACCGATAGTAGTGTACCATGGAGAAACGATATGGAACATAGAAACGAATTTAATAAAACTAATTGAAGGAAACAAAGACATACCCGAAGAAATAAAAAGATACATACCCAGCTATGAATATGAAGTATATGACTTCTCACCGAAATCGAAAGCAAAAATAGCAGGAGAAGCATACACAAGAGTAGTAATAGAAGTGATGAGAACCGCATTTGAAAAAGACGAAGAACGATTTTACAAAGCATTTAAGCTATTTGTAGAACTAACGAACAAAATGCAAGACAAAGAAAAAGCTGATGAAGTATTTGAGATATGTTTAAAATACTTATTGGATACAAAAGATGATATTGAGATAGAAGAAATGGAAAAAATAGCAAAAGAAGAATCGGTTGAAAGGGGTGAATTGATAATGTCAATAGCTGAAAAGTTGAGAGAAGAAGGAATGGAAAAAGGTATCAAAAAAGGTATCGAAAAAGGTATTGAAAAAGGTAAAGAGGAAGGCAAACTTGAAGAAAGGAAAGAATTAGTAATAGAGATTCTAAACCAAAGATTTGGAAAAGAATTTGATAAAGAGTTAGAAGAAAAAATAAAGAAAGCAAGCGAAGAAGAGATTAATAAGATAAAGAAAAATATTCTAAAAATAACCATAGACGAACTAAAAGAAATTCTAAAATAAAACAAATCATAAGACTTCCTAAATATGCCTAATTTACCTCTTGAGAGCAAAATTGTTTCTAATTTCCCTCACCATAGGGGAATTTCATTTTCAGCAATTCATCTGAGAAGTAGAGAATGGTATACTTATGTCATCGTCGATAGACTTTTTTGGTAAAATGAGTATAAAAGTTGAGGGAAAAATCGAAATGTGAAGCGTTTATATTTTACTGTATATCGTTGTTTTAATATGTTCATGTTTGATGTTTTAGTCAAAAATATGGGGTTTTTAGGGTATGTATAACTACGTATACCTTTTTTAGAAGATTGTTGATTTTTATGGGGGTTTGAGGTTATAGTCCACATCAATTCATAGTTGTGTATCGTTTATAGGACTTAAAATCAGGATTGTGGATTTGCTGTTATATAAATTATTATTAAATAAATGTTTTATTTTTTGATTTCATAAATTTATTATAAACCACGTTGGTTGATAGTTGTAGAGACGCTCTATACGAGCGTCTTTTTTAAGGATATTGATTTTAAAACCAGGAGACGCCCGTATAGGTCGTCTCTACAGTTGTTTGAATTGAGGTTTGAAATATATTATTAAACGTATTGATTTTTGGAATGTGTTTAAAACATGAGACGCGCATGTAGCACGTCTCTACAAAAAAATAAATTCATAATATAATTTTTGTTACGAGTAAACATGAGACGTCCGTATAGGTCGTTTCTACAGTTGTTTGAATTGAGGTTTGAAATATATTATTAAACGTATTGATTTTTGGAATGTGTTTAAAACCATGAGACGCCCATATAGGTCGTCTCTACAAAAAAAATAAATTCATAAATTTTTTTGTTACGATTAAACATGGAGACGTGCGTGTAGCACGTGAAAACCGTAATTGTTAAAATCTATCTTTGAAGTGGTTGCCAGGTTTTTTCTTTTTCTTCTCATTTTTTTATTCTATAATCTTCTTCTCCTAGATAGATAATTCCTTGTTTTGAAACGAGTTCTGTTAGTCTTGATGCAGTTCTTAGTTCTAGTGAGTTTATTAATTCTTGAGGATTTAGGTTTGTTGATATTATTAGGCTTTTTTGACTTCTGTAGCTAGAAATAGTCAATGTATTTGTTTTCTTTGGAGGTTGTGTGTTTAGCAAGTTTTTTCACCTCTTTCTTGTTTTTTGGTTTTGGAGTTGTTTGTGGAAACCAAATAGAGGTAGGAATAGCTCCTTGAAAGTATTCTGAGGGGTAGTAGGTTATTAGTTTTCTTTCGTATAATTCTTTTAATGATTTTATAACTGTGTTTTTGTTTAGACTTAATGATTTTGATAGATACCGAATTGAATATGTCAAGGGCCCTTCCCAAAATAGCTTATTAGCTTGATAAATTAAGAAAAAGTATAACTTTGCAGTAGAAGAAGAAAGTTTACTTTTTTTGTCTTCTTCAAAGAAATTGTTTACTAGATCGAAGATATTCATAATTTCACCTCATAGTTTTTTGTAAGAATTTTGTATCCTCTCATAAGTAATATCCGCAAAATTTTAGTCTTTTGTGTAAATTTTTGATAAATTTTGTGTGAGATAAAATTAGAAAATAGAATTTTTGAAAATAATATATGTATTCTTGTATTATGTATTATATAATGTCCTATTTTTTAAGACAGTTCTGTCTTAAAATTTCATACAGTTTTGTCTTATTTTTTAAGACAGGTGTCTTATTTTTTAAGACAGGTGTCTTAATTTTTAAGACACTTTTTTCTTGATTTTTTAAAATTCTCTGGTATTATTAAAAGAGCTTTGAGGTGGCTGTGACGGTTATTGTCACAGAGGGGGTAGTTGCTTTTGAATTGGCCTTTGAATTAGAGTGACCACCCCGGCTGCAGCATAAAACGCTGTATCCACCCCTTTGAGGAAGGGGAATAAAATTAAAATACTTCTCAAAAACATGGTATAATTTAAATGGACAACTGATACCTTATCAGTTTATTCTTATGCAGAAGGTATTTTCTGAAATTAGGAAACATGGTAACGCTGACAAGCATTTATCAGGTGGAGAACGTTCTATGCTTTCAGGTTTTCAGGAAGCTGCACAAAAAGTTCAGGATAAGGATGAGTATGAGTATGCAATGATTCCTTTTTGGATGTTTTATGACACAGCTCATGCTTTTCTTGATAGTTCAATCAAAAGAGTAATAGAGAGAGCAGAAAGAGCAGCAATAGACAACAAAGGCCTTGAATCTATAATGGAACCAATCGAGATTACAAGAAAAATTTCTGAAATGATTTTTGAAAATATATATAGAACAAAGAAGTTCCGTTATGAAAAGAAATATGACTTTGAATTTGATAAGAAGGTAGATGGCGTAAATTATGGTAATCCAGTTGAAGGAATGAAATTAGAAATCCTTACTACTGCAACAAGTGAGATAGACAAACAAGAACTGAGACTTATGACTGAATCTCATAATAAGGTTCTTATAGTACTTGGGGAGACGGAATACTATAATTTCATAGAAAATGCTATGAAAATAGAAAAGTTCGCAAGAAAGAAGAATATCCCACAACTTCCAATACAGGGAGGAACGAGCAAATGAAAAAACAGACGCTTGGCATGATGATTTCATCATTAAGAAAAGAAAAAGGAATGACCCAGTTAGAACTTGCAGAGAAAATGGGTGTAATGGATAAGACCGTTTCTAAATGGGAGAGAGATTTATCTTTTCCAGATATTAATTCTATTCCTAAACTGGCAGAAATCTTTGAAATCTCTGTTGATGATTTGATGCAGGTAAAGACAGAAACAAAGGAAAATATGAGTAAGAATAAAGTGGACGAAATCGTTGATACAGTTTTAAAAGGAATAGGTATGGCAATGGGTATTGCAGTAACAGTATTATCTATTCTCGGTGAATTGGAGACGAATACAGCTTTTATTATGTTAGGAATTGGTTTGGCGAGCATATCGATTTCTCATTTAAAGGATAAACAGGAAGAAAAGTAAAATTCCAGTTTTGTGGATATATTCCCACAAACGGCAAAAGTACAAAAAAGGCTATGGATATGTTCCCCCGATTGTAAAATTGGCAAAGACATTCAGCCTATCCGCTCGAGCTACGTTGAATCAGTAGTTCTTCTGTCAAGGGTTAATGAGTAAGAGTGTAAAAGATATGTAAATAAGGACTTTCCGTGATTTGAGATTTGGTTCTATGCCAAAGGAGAATCACGGATTTTTTCTTTGTGGGTACTTATCGATAAAGTTCCAGTTATCTTAAGGATTTTCTAAAGCCTGCTTCTTGAGCTTCTTCTTCTGTTTTAAACCATACTTCTGGATCTGTCCTATCGTAATACACTCCACCTGGAAGATGATATATTTTTTCTCCTTGCCAATTTATGTTCCCTTTTATCAAACCTCTACCTTGTTCATCAATATATAGTTTTTGAGTAATTGTTGAAGAATCTGTGATTGTAGCAGCTTCAGTTAAGTTGCTTAAAGAAGTTGAGTCTTGTGTGATCTTTTTTTGTAAGCCCCAAAGTCCCACGTTTTTCTCACGAGCTTCCTGTTCATATTTAATGAAATATTCTTGATATTTAACATCTGGAGGATAGGTGGCTACTTCTGCATAGCCTTCCAAAACAAGAATCGCGTTAAACATCTTAGTTCTAATTTCTTCATCAGTAATTTCTTTCGGAGGTTCTAACCAAATATATCTTAATAATCTACCATATATATCAGTTTCAGAAACATCTTTTTCAAGATAAACAGTTTTTCCTGTTAAGTATTCTTTGGTAAAATTCGAGGCTTCCTGCCCATATGGTTCGATTCTTGTAGTACTTTCTGGAGTATTTATACCGATAAATCTAACTCTGTAAGGAATACCCTCTATTTCAATCTCAGCGGTATCTCCATCTATTACTCGTGTTACTACTCCTTCTTCTAATTTTATCGGGCTTATCGCAAGTTTTTCTTCAAAAAAATTATCATATAATTCTAGTCGTTTTAAGTCGCTTTCTTCATTTCTTATCTTTATTAATTCATCTACTAAGTTGTCATAAGACTGAAGTCTTTCAAAATTATCTTGGATATTTGTTATACCATCAAATGTTTCACCAGATACTAATAAGCAGAAAACTAAGAAAACAAGAATAAAATATTTTTTCATGGTATCTACTCTCCTTTAAAATTATTAATAAACTTAAACTTCGTCATTTTCTATTTTATCATTTCCTATCCTTTTCTCTTGTAAAACTTATACTTTTAAAAATGTTCCATTTCTTATACTGCTTTAATAATTCTACTTCCGATAAGTATCCTTATCAAACCTAAAATTATCAAAAAAAGATCTTGTTTGTTTTGGTTTTTTTACTTCCTGCTCGCTGAACAATTAATTTCTTGTTATAATAGAATTATATAAAATTTTCAACTAAAGGGGGAATTAACAAATGGGAGTTTTAGATTACTGTATAGAAGATATTAAATATAGAATTGAAGCTTGTGAAGCTGTTGATAAAGAAGAGAACAATTTTAATAAAAAAGTCGCTGAATTCAGGGCTTTTATATTTTCTGTAGGAAGTATCCTGGATATAATTAGGAACAACGTATTTGAAGATTATGAAAAAAACGATTCACAACCTGCTAAAATTAAACATTTTAGTGATATTTATAGTATTAAAAAAGATAAAATTCAGGATGAATTTGACAAATATTTAAACGATAAATATACTGATCAGCAAAAGCAACAAATCAGGACTACAGTTGAGAGCCTGGGAAAAATTTTATCAAACAAAAAATACCCATTTCCAGCCTCGAAAAATCCTTCAGGACTAATGTTTAAAGGTGAAGCGGGAGTGAAAAAATTTGGTTTATGGGATATTTATAATTCTTTAAAACATTCATGTTACCCTTCCGAATCACTTTGCATCACTTTTACTAATGATATACTAGGCGAAAAACATGAAATGTTACTTTATATATTTGATGGAAAAGGAAAATATTATCTCCCCATTTGGGGTGGATGGGTAGTTCCGGTAGGAGCTGAAGAATATGCAAAAGATAAAGAAAACCCTTTTATTACACTAATAAAAACTATAGGAAACGATATGATTGATAATCTAAAAGTACTTAATGAGATTTTGGCTATAAAAAAATAGCGGTAAATTGTTCAATACAAAAAGCAACATATAAGCCTTTTATTTCAAATTAAAGATGGTCCTCTAATCTGATTTTTTCTTTATTGCTATTTCCCTGCTTTATTCAATATTTTTAATATATCTCTTATTAACTAATAAAATAATTTGAGTCTTAATATTGATTGTAATTATTTCTTACAATTATTATTTTTTTCTTTTGAGAGACATTCATTACAACGCTCGCCTGGTGTAGGCTTAGTATTTGTAATATAGTCACTTTTAGGCCATTTACTGCAATTTCTACACCAATGCCAGGTATCGCTGCCTTTCTTTCTCCTATATTCCACCATTTTTAAACCTCCTTTCAACTAAGATTTACATTTTTATTTTATCAGATTTTTTAAGTGATGTCTTTGAAATGATATCATATCCTTGACTCTTTTTAAAGGGGGCAAGGAAAATTGGAGGCATTTGATATGGAACTAACCAATAGAATGATTGAAAAGTATTTAAAATCAAGATAAGAAACAAAAGAGTCAGATGATAACTCAGTATTGTGAATTAACTCATGTAAAAAGAGCTACTGCTGTTAACGTAATCATCCCTCATGGAGATTGGAGAAAAATGAAAGAAATGGTAAAATAAGAGGTGAGGATATGAAAAAGAAAAAGGTATATTCCAGTGATTTAAAGCTGCAACTTTTTAAAAATATGAAAGGGTAAAACCTGGCATAAAACTAAAATATAAAGAGGTGATATTATATGAACAACTTTGAATGGGTATGTCCTACACGAATAATTTTCGGAAAAAACACTGAAGAAAGAGTTGGAGAATTTATTAAACAATATTCAAATAAAATCTTGCTTCACTATGGACAAGGAAGTATCAAAAAAACTGGGTTATACGATAAAGTTGTAAACTCATTAAAAAATGCAAATGTTGAGTTTATTGAACTTGGTGGAGTCCAGCCTAATCCTAGATTAAGTCTAGTAAGAAAAGGTATTGAGATCTGCAAAAAAGAACACATTAATTTTATATTAGCTGTCGGAGGAGGAAGCGTTATAGATTCCGCAAAAGCAATTGCAGCCGGCGTAAAATATGATGGAGATATTTGGGAACTATATGAAGGAAAAGGAACATTGAAAGAAGCCTTACCTGTAGGGGTTATCCTTACAATACCAGCAGCTGGTAGTGAAGCTAGCATGGGATCAGTAATTACCAATGAAGATGGTTGGTACAAAAGATCTATCAACTATGATATCTTAAGACCTGTATTTGCTATAATGAATCCAGAATTAACTTACACTCTACCACCTTTCCAAACAGCAGTTGGAGCAGTAGATATGCTAACTCATGTGATGGAAAGATATTTTACCAATATAAGAAATGTTGATTTAACAGATAGACTCAGTGAAGCAACTATGAGAACTATTATAAAAAATGCACCTCTAGCTTTAAAAAACCCATATAACTATGATGTCAGAGCAGAAATCATGTGGGCGGGAACTGTTGCACACAACGGTTTATTAGGAACAGGAAGAGAAGAAGACTGGGCAACCCACGATATAGAACACGAAGTAAGCGGCATTTACGATGTAGCTCATGGAGCAGGTTTAGCTGTACTATTTCCTGCCTGGATGAAGTATGTATATAGACATGACGTCAATCGATTTGCTCAGTATGCAACGAGGGTATGGAACGTTGAACCTGACTTTTTCAACCTTGAAAAAACAGCCCTTGAAGGAATAAACAGATTAGAAAGATTTTATAAAGAAGAATTAAACTTACCTATAACCTTAAGTGGTCTAAAAGTACCAGATGATAGATTTGAAGAAATGGCTGAAAAAGCGACTGAAAAAGGACCTATAGGAAATTTTGTAAAACTATATAAAGAAGACGTTTTAAATATTTTAAAACTTGCAAAATAAAAGGGAGATAAAAACTCCCTTTTATTTTTTAACACACACTTTTTTACAACTTCTACTTCATTCTTATCTGGTAAAACTTCCAATCTATAAATGTAACTTGCTTAACTGAAAATGGCAAAAACTTCTTAAAAAATTAAAAACAGAAAAGATATAATAACTGGTGTAAAATAATATCAAAAAAGTGGAAAGTAGTAAAAATTTACGAACTGATGGGAAAATTAAAGAAGGCGAATAGCATGGCAAGATACTTTAAAAAGATGGTTGGAACAAAATGTTATTTATCACCGGTAAACCCAGACGACTTTGAAAAGTATACTGAATGGCTAAATGACCCTGAAATATCTCAATATCTTTTGGTAGATGATAAAATAGTATCCCTCCTAAGAGAAAAAGAGATTCTAGAAGATATGGCAAAAAACAACGACACAGCCTTTACCATAGTTGATTTAGCTACAGATAAACCTCTAGGTAATTGCTCACTCAACAATGTCGACAACATCAATCAAACAGCTACACTAGGTATATTCATAGGAGACAAAGAATATCTATCAAAAGGATATGGGACAGAAGCCATGGAACTACTTCTAGACTATGGCTTTAACGCTCTTAATTTACAAAATATAATGCTCGAGGTATTTGATTATAATAAAAGGGCAATAAAAGCATATGAAAAAGTTGGCTTTAAAGTAATTGGTAAAAGGAGACAAGCAAAATTTTTTAATAATAAACGATACGATATTATTTTTATGGACATATTAAAGGACGAATTTCTCAATATTAGAGAATAGAATTCTTTATTGGGTCTCAAGTAAAGAAAAAACAATATTAATTTAGTTTTTGCAGTGCCTACTTTATTGAATCACTCGCTAACTAGAAGAAGGCTTTACTAGATCTTCAATTTTTTTATTGTATACTTCTCCTATTTTTAATTATTTATTTTTCACAAAACCTTAGTAGAAAAACACGAAAATCTTCCCATTTATACAAAACTCACAAAAGTCCCTATCTATAAGTTGACAATATAGAAATTATGTGTTATAGTTAACTAGAACAATGCCACATTTGAAAACCATCAAGAAAAGTGATGTTTTTAGCGAAGAGAGTGCTAATCTTCATTACTGACTTTAGAAATAACGTTTTAAAATAGATTTTGATTTATAGTAGGTTCAGGGCGGAGCCCTCCTATCCCCCATTCAGTCGAAGTATCGTCCAAGTTACTGACTTTAAAAACAACTTTTTAAAAAGAGATTTTGATTTATAGTAGGTTCAGGGCGGTGCCCTCTTATCTCCCCTTCAATCGAAGTATCGTCGTATCGTCCAAGTTAAAAAAGAAAGGTGAACTAAAAAAGTGAGTAAAACAAATGATGATAATAAAACAAATAACTTAACTAAAATACTATTTATTATTTATATGATTGCGTTATTTTGGATAATAATATTCAAATTTGATATTCCATTTTCTAACCTGGGATATATGAGAAGTATAAATTTGATTCCCTTTAGCGAATCTCTAATAATAAATGACAAACTCAATTTTAGAGAAATGATTATGAATGCAGTGATCTTCTTACCTCTTGGAATATATTTGGAAATTTTATTTAAAAAGTATTCTACAGGCAGAAAAATATTCTTTGTTTTCTTAATCAGCTTTATATGTGAAGTATCCCAGTTTATTTTAGGGGTTGGAGCTTCTGATATTACAGATATAATTAACAATATGATAGGTGGAATTATTGGAATAGCAATATACAAAGTTATTGTAAAAATAATCAAAAACGATGTTAAGGCACAGAAAATTATTAATGTAATTGCGACAATAGGAACAATTTTTATGACTTTATTGTTATCAGTGCTTTTTATATATAACTTGTAGTAAACTACTGACAAATAACTAATTTCATTCTTATAGTAAATTACATATAATTTATTAATATTGTAAAAGTCAATATCCAGGTGAACAAAGCTCATCTATTAAAAGTACTTTGTATTTACAAAACCTTTCAATCTTATCTCAATTCTATTTTCCATTGGAGGAAATCTTATGGTTATCCAATCTATGACATATTTTGCTCTACAAAACTCAGGCAATAGCTTTATTATCTTTGATCCGTTGCCGAAAGAAAAGGAGAAAAAGTCAGACTTTTTGATGTATTAAAATTTCCTCCTTTTATTGCAATGATACACGGCAATAATGACAATTGTTTACTCTGTAAAAAAACAATTATGATTCTGAACTAGCAAGTAGTTTAGCAAGAATCACCATGCTTATTTCTTTTATAAGCCTTTTAGCTGCAAATGCAATAATGGAGATTTAATAGGATTTTTGAATTCAATCGACATATCGTATAATTATACTGTTTTAAGATTTAGAAAAACGTTATATAACTTTTAGAAACTATTTTGGGTTCCTTATAAAAAAGGGGAGGTATTTTTGAAAAAACGCCATTCAAAATGGAAGATTTTGGTTGGAATAATAATGATTTTCTTGTGTGTTTTTTTGGTTTTTTTAGCAATTATTCCTTTCCAAATCATGGGTGATATTGATAATTATTGTATAGACGTTGAAGTTGTCTCCCCAAATAATTTTGGTTTGATACCTAAAGATGTTATTCTAAGAACGCAAGACGAACTCAATATCGCTGCTTGGGAAGTTGAAATTACAAATCCAAAGGCAATAGTTATTCTGTTATAAGGCGCAGAAAATCCTTCTGTAACAGCTTTTTGGGGATATGCTAAAATGTTATCTGATAATGGATATGCTTCTTTATTGATCGAAATGAGGGGGCATGGATATAGTGAAGGACCAATTAGTTTAGGATATAAAGAATATCTTGATGTAAAAGCTGGCGTGGAATATATTAAAAATAACGAAAAATATAAAAATCTTCCCATTATTGTGTGGGGAACTTCTATGGGAGGAACAGTTGCTATAAATTCTATAGGTGAAATACAAGAAATAGACGGATTGATAAGCGTTTCAGCATTTTCTTCATGGCCAGATGTTTTTTATGACAATATGAAAGCAATGGGAATACCAACTTTTTTTGCTAGTTTAGAAAAACCTTTTGTAACAATATATTTAGGATTTAAACTAGGATTCAACAACCTTAAAATTAACCCTAAAAAAGAAATTAAAAAATTGAATGGAAGACCAGCTCTATTGATGCATTCAACAGAAGATTCTCAAGTTCCTTATGCAAACTTTGAGAGAATTGTAAAAGTAGTTAATAACGATATAGGGAAAAACATCGAAGTTTTTATTAGAGAAGGCGATGAGCACTTTATTTGCTACGACCAATATTCTTCAAATCCCACAGAAGATGTTGAATTTTCAACTGTAGTTTTGAATTTTTTGAATGGTTTTTAAGTTGATTAATCGAATTTATAACAAACATTATTAAATCCTTTAATTTTAGATTGTATCTGACATCTACAATGCCATTGTAAAAAACATTTCTAAGAGATACAAAATCTTCTTCTATTGCTCTTTGTTTATCATATACTGACTGAAAGAAAGCAATGGAATCATTGATAACATAGCAACGTCATAGTTAATATTATATAAAAAGTTATATGATAGATTTAAAGTTTTGTAAGCAATCTTGCTGAAGGATGCCATTTTTATGTACATTTATGTACATCTTTATTTGCAACTTTTCCTACATTTTTATTTTACCTTTTACAATAGAAAAGTTCGTAATGAACTATGGAAGGTATTATGAGATAAAAAACATACCAAAAGAATTAAGACCAAAAGTACCAAAAGATATTAATGTATTTGTGAAGAAGTACTCTTTAAAAAGAAGGTTATCAGCAACTTCTTTTTATGTTTTTGAAGGTGAAGAAAGAGAGAAGTTTGTTGAAATGTTAAGGGTGTTTTATTAATTTAAGATACTATACTTTCTATTTTAAAAACTAAAATTGTGTTTATTTGCTTTTTTCTAAAAAAAGGGAAATATATTTCAAAAAATCCTCAAAATCTTCTAAGTTATTTAATAAGATATTATATATTTCTTCTTCGTTTATATCGTCGTAAAAGTGGACTATTTTGTTTCTGAATCTTGCCATAAGTTTGTAATTGTTTACCTTATCGTTAGGCAAGATATTGTGTTTACTCAGAATCTCAAAAGTTTCAGCATAAGTTTTTGGAGGCTCATAATCTAATCTAGATATAATATGATTTCCTATATCTATCATAGCTTCTATAGCAACTTGTAGATTGTACTTCGCGGAATCATAATATTTAAAATCAGATAAAAACTCTTCTTTAGAAACGCGAGAAAGTTTCATAAGATTTTGTAAGGCTTTGTTAATCACATTCATCTTTTTTATTATTTTCTCTTTATCTAAGCTCATTTCTCAATCAATCCTTTTAAATAGTCTTCATAAAAGAATTTTAGAGTGATTCCATAATCTCCATAAAATTTAAATACCCTTTCTTTGAAATCTGCTAATTTTATTTTATCCCTGCAATACAATAAGTCTCCTGTATAAATAACTCTGTGTTGCAAATTTATTGGCGCTTTGTTTAAATTAACAACGTCAATATCGTCTCTTTTAAATATTTCACTTATCTTAACTTCTAACATAAGTTCTTCCTTTAAAGTAACATCTTTATCGTATAGAATAGCAAAATCAATATCACTATTTTGATTTTGGTATTGAGTGCCAAAAGAACCAAAAATAAAAAAAGCGATAACATTAGAATTTTTAGATAAATATAATATCAATTCATTGATTTCTTTTTCAACGTTTTTTAAGTTCCTCATTTCATCAAATCCCCAATCTCTTCATTTTCAAATTTGGTACTGTATTGAACTAATAAGATATAGGTATTGTAGTCATAAAATCTCCTTTTTCTTAAAAAAGAGAAATTTTTGGACTTTCAGGCCCAATATAAATGTAATCAATTAAATTATATCACATATAGTAATTCGAAGAAAAATAAAAAAGCTAAGATAACTCTTCTTTTCACACTACTAACTGACTTTCAATAATCTCTTTGTAAACAGGAGAACTTTCTATTAATTCGTTGTGTGTGCCTTCTCCTATTATTTCTCCATCTTTTAATACTACTACCTTATCTGCCTTTCTTATCGTTGATAACCTGTGGGATATTATTATCAACGTCATATCGTATTCTTTTAATTCTTCAAATATCTCTTCTTCTGTTTGTGAGTCTACCCCTGATGTCGCTTCATCTAATATCAATATCTTTGGTTCCCTTATCAATGCCCTTGCTATGGCTACCCTTTGCCTTTGTCCATCTGATAACTTACTTCCTCTTTCTCCTACTATCGTATCGTATCCTTCATCTAATAAGTTTATGAATTTATCTACCTTTGCTTTTTTGACAGCTTTGTTGAATTCTTCTTCACTGAATTCATCACCAAGCATGATATTTTCTTTCACACTCATGTTGAATAATGGAACGTTACCTCTTACCAGTTTTATATGTTCTCTTATTTCTGGTAGGTTATATTCTTTTAGGTTTTTATCTTCTAACAATATTTCTCCACTTGTTGGATCGTACAATCTAACAAGTAGATTCATCATGGTACTTTTACCTGAGCCGCTTGTTCCAACTATGGCTATCTTTTCGTTTTTGTCTATGTATAGGTTTATATCTTTTAAAACTAATTCATCTTTGTATGTGAAAGAAACATTATTGTATTTTATGTCATAATCTTTAGGAAAAGGCAAAATTCCATCACTTTCTTCTTCTGGGAGATCAAGAATTTCGAAGAACCTTTGTGAGAGTGTGTCTGCTCGTTGTAAAGTTGCTAATTGACCACTAATCAAATTTAACGGTCCATATAACCCCTGTGAAACACCCAAAAAAGCTATTAGGGTCCCCAACGTAAGTATGTCTTTCATTACCATGTATCCACCAAAACCTAAGATAATCGGAGTCATGATAGCAGAAATAAATATCAATCCTCTATTTAAACTTACTTCATTCCACACATATTGTTTTTTATTTTCGCTCCATTCCTCTATTTCTCCTTTTAGCTTTTGTTGAAAGAATTCTTCTTTTTTGTAAAGCTTGATTGTATTTAAATTTTCTATCTTTTCTCTCAAACTTTCCATGACTTTACTGTAACCTTTTCTTTCTTCTTTTGAGGTTTCCATTAATTTAGTTTTGAAATGTTTCAATATCCAAAAATATATTGGAATTGTAGCATAGGTTAGCAGTGCGAGCGGCCAACTAAAGATGAATAAAATTAGAGAAACACGACCAAATTGAATAATATTTATAATAATAGAAGGTTTTGTCATTAGTAAGAAGTTAGAGATATATTCTAAATCAGAAGTTAAACGAGCTAATATATCTCCAATCTTAAAATTTAAAAAAATGGGAGGCGCCTTTTGAAGTTTTTCATATAAAATAAGTTGTTCGTTCTTTATTACATCTGCTCCGTAACTCATAATATAATAATTTCCAAAAAAATTGAGAGTAATATGCCCGATTACAAGTAACAAGTATATCACTATTAAAGGTAATAAAAGCGAAAAATTACTTTGCATCATTACATCGTCAATTAGGTATCTTAAAACAAAAGGTTGGATAAGAAGAAGTATCTCTATGGATAAGAAAAAAGCAAATATATTGCAAACCTTTTTCTGATATTTTTTCGAATATTTAAATAACCTTTTTGTATTGGAAGAAAGAAAATTACTTATCACTTAGAATCACTCCATTTGAGATATTCACACTACCAACTGACTTTCAATAATCTCTTTGTAAACAGGAGAACTTTCTATTAATTCGTTGTGTGTGCCTTCTCCTATTATTTCTCCATCTTTTAATACTACTACCTTATCTGCTTTTCTTATCGTCGATAACCTGTGAGATATTATTATCAACGTCATATCGTATTCTTTTATTTCTTCAAATATCTCTTCTTCTGTTTGTGAGTCTACTCCTGATGTCGCTTCATCTAATATCAATACCTTTGGTTCCCTTATCAATGCCCTTGCTATGGCTACCCTTTGTCTTTGTCCATCTGATAACTTACTTCCTCTTTCTCCTACCATCGTATCGTATCCTTCATCTAATAAGTTTATGAATTTATCTACCTTTGCTTTTTTGACAGCTTTGTTGAACTCTTGGTCACTGAATTCATCACCGAGCATTATGTTTTCTTTTACACTCATGTTGAATAATGGATCGTTACCTCTTACCAGTTTTATATGTTCTCTTATCTCTTGCAGGTTATATTCTTTTAGGTTTTTATCTTCTAACAATATTTCTCCACTTGTTGGATCGTACAATCTAACAAGTAGATTCATCATGGTACTTTTACCTGAACCACTTGTTCCAACTATGGCTATCTTTTCGTTTTTGTCTATGTATAGGTTTATATCTTTTAAAACTAACTCATCTTTGTATGTGAATGAAACTTTGTTGTATTTAATGTCATAATTTTTAGGAAAAGAATAAATTCCATCACTTTCTTCTTCAGGAAGATCAAGAATTTCAAAGAATCTTTGTGAAAGTGTGTCTGCTCGTTGTAGTTGTGCAAGCTGTTCGTTGATATTTTTAAGAGGAACAAAAAGCCACGTAGAAAATTGATAAAAGGCAAGTAAAGTCCCAATTGTTAAAATATTAGACATCATTAGGTATCCACCAACTCCAAGTATTAATGGTGTGGTGATAGATATGATTAAATATATTCCCTGATCTAATTTAAGAAAATCCCGTACGTATTTTTTCATGCTATTTTTCCAGTTTTCAGTTCTTTCACTGACCTTTTGCTGAAAAAAAGATTCTTTAGTGAGTATTTTTACAGTATTTATACTTTCTATCTTTTCTCTCAAATTTTCCATAACGTTGCTGTATTCTTTCCTTTCTTCAGATGAAGATTGTTGAAAGTTTTTGCTGAATTTATTCAATATCAAATAATAAAAAGGTATTGTTGCAAGCACCACTATAGTAAGATGCCAACTAAAAAGGAATAACACAGTTAAAATAAGTGCAAGTTGTAGAAGGTTTAGGTATATAGAAGGTTTTGTTAGTATGAGAAAATTAGCAACTTCAGATACATCAGATACTATTCTTGTTAAAAAATCGCCTAACAAAGTTTTATCAGAATATAAAAAAGGAATTTTCTGAATTTTGTTATATAGAATAATCTGTTCTTTTTTCGTTACGCTTATTTGATACATATTTGAGTAATAATCTGTTGCAAGTCCAATCAAAAATTGCCCAATTATTATTGTTAAGAATATTGCCATCACTGAAGGAATTAAAGAAAACCTTTCAGCAGTTATTACATTATCGATTAAGAATCTTAGAATGAAAGGATTTGCAACAAGAAGTAGATAACTGAAAAAAGTTAAGAGATAAATATTGAATATTTGTCTTTTATATTTTTTCGAATATTTAAATAACCTTTTAACATTTTTAGAAACTATTGTTGAGTTCATGGGAAAACTCCTTTTTCATCTACATAATTTCTTTTTTATTATTATATTACATTACCTCCACATAAACTATTAAAATACTTACTTTAAAAATTCTAAAATTCAAGTTTTGTCAATCTTTTAATTTTAAATTTTTTCAAAAATACCCCCACTTTCAATACTCACTAATTCTTAATTTCTTTACCTTTCTCGCTACAAGTACCGCCGAGAAAGGGGAAAGCGCTCTACCCTGGACCCATTTTAAATTCAAAACTTTATTTTCTGAAAATTATCATTTCTAAAGTCCATAACTTTGTTAATAATTATCTTTATTAAAGTCATTAATATATTCTAATAACATATCTTTAAGGATTCATTTTTTCAAATCACCTTTAGAAAAAGAGAATATCATATTTCCATATTCTAACTTTCACCCTTTTTGTATGATTTATTTTTTCATTATCTATCATACCCTTTTCCATATGATAAACAAGCAATTTTTTTATTTGCCTCAAATATAGATCAAAATATATTTTCAGAGATTGCCTCAAAAAACCTTATGTAAACTTTAATTAAGATATTTTTTATCATGTTTTATGCGCCATTTTCGATTTCTCTTTTTTGATGATAGTTATGTTATAATTAATTTTGAGTTACAAACTTCTTTTTTGAGAAATTATCTAAGTTGAATTTAGGTAAATAATAAATGATGAATGTATCAAAATAGTAAACATTAGATGACTAAGGTAGGTTAGTAAAATTGACTCTTCAATCTTTAGTGAAGATAATTAACTATGGACAATTTTCAAGACCATTTTTAAATTATATAGTTGATTATCTAAAGAATGAATCAACAAAACAACGTGAAGAAATTATTGATTACATTGATGTATTGAAATTAAAATGGGATACAAAATATGAAGAAGCACTGGAAAAAATAGAAGAAGTAATAAAAGGATTATCAAAAGGTGGTTTGTATTATCTTTTTTTAGAACAAAAAATGATTATTTTAAAAAGGTTAAATGATGTCAAAGAAGTTGAAGTAATATACAAAGAATTAAGAGACCACTTCGGTGAGATTCCTCAATATGTTAGAGGACTCATTGTACAATCTTTAAGAAACATACGAGAATTGTACTATGAATCCAATGAAAGTATGGAAAAGATTAGACATTGGAGTGAAGTATACGAAAATAATCCTATTGATAAGGGATTTATCCTCATGGCTGATGCAAGGGAGAAAAAGAATGAAGAAAAATTTAAGAAAATCCTTGTAAAAAGGTTCATGAAAGATTTAAATAAGATACACTTAAAAGAGTTCATTGGAAACTATGTAAAACTTGATTCAAATCAAAAAGATATAATAGAAAAGTACATAATGAACTATGGAAGGTATTATGAAATAAAAAACATACCAAAAGAATTAAGACCAAAAGTACCTAAAGATATTAATGTATTTGTGAAGAAATACACGTTAAAAAGAAAACCCTCAGCAATTTCGTTCTATGTTTTTGAAGGTAAAGAAAGAAAAGAACTTGTTGAAACGTTGGAAGCGTTTGTTTGAGCGCAAAAGAAAAATTAATTTCGAGATAATTTGAAAAAATAGGTCTTATTTATGTTAAAATATATATAGAAAAAATATAGCAGGTGAAAATGTGAAGATTAATAAATATGAATTGTTAGAATTTCTATGTAAAAAATATAAAATTGGCTTGGTTTATCTTTTTGGTTCACAAAAAGATAAAGCCTTTAAATTATTAAGTAGCGATTCGGATGATGTCAAAATAGATGACCCTCTTACTGATATAGATGTAGGAGTGGTTTTCTTATTTGAATTGGAAAAGGTTAAACATGTGTACAAATTATATTCGGCTGTATATAATGATTTTGAAGAGATTTTCAAACCATACAAGTTAGACCTTGTTTTTTTGCAAGAAAATCATTCTGTATTTCAAGCTGAAGCTTTAAAAGGAATATGTGTGTATTATGTATCAGAAAAGTTTAAAGATGAATATGAAATGACAATATTAAGACGAGCTGCAGATTTCAAATACGTTTTGGATCTATACAGAAAAGAAGCATTAGAAAAGTAATAATAAATAGTTTTTGAAGGGAATGGAATTTAGAATGATAAATAAAGATCTTGTTAGAGATCGCTTATTGCTCATTAATAAATATGTAGCTCAGTTAGAAATGCTATCTCAGTTTTCAAAAGAAGAATTTCTCAGTGATAGTAGGAACCCGGCAGCAGCAGAAAGCTTTTTGAGAAGGTCTTTAGAATGTATCTTCGATATTGGTAGACATATATTGGCTAAAATTGGTAACATCGATATGGCTGGCGAATATAAAGCAATTGCTAAAGGTCTTGGAGAAAAAGGCATAGTAAGTGAACATTTGAGTCAGAAATTAATTCAAATGGCAGGGTACAGAAATAGGTTGGTTCATTTGTATCATAATATTTCTGAAGAAGAACTGTATGATATAGTAAAAGAAGACTTGAATGACTTAAAACAATTTGTTGTTAGTATAGAGAAATATCTTGAAATTAATTGAATTAATTTCAAGATGTATTTAAATGTTTTTCTCTTTGAATCTCGTAACCGAACTTTACCAACAGCTTTGCTAATTCTATGCCTGAAATGTTTCTTGGGACTTTAGACATATGGAATGGTTTCTTCTTTGTAAAATTGATCTAAGAACAAATTCAATAATATTTTGATTTACCCTTGTTCTTCAACTTTAGCCCTTTGTGATGCATGGGGAATTAACAGATAGAATAGAGAAAGGATAGCTATAATGATTCCATAAGTAATTATCAGTTGCTTAATAGATAAAAATAACAACAAAAGGCTGACAAACATATATCCTACCGGTCTTATTATGCTGTTAAACATGCTTCTAAAAGAAAAAACTCTACCTCTGTAGTATCGCTCAGTCTCTCTTTGCAATATAACGCTTATTATAATATTGTCGTAGCCAATCAAAAGTCCTTGAATGAACAATAAAACAGCAAGAATCCAGATTTTTTGATTTGTTGATTAGAAGATGATACCAAATTTTTTACATTTTAGTCATCATTTGTTTTTTTCTACCCGCTGTTTTTGGAAGAGAATCTTAAATTTTTTATAAAATCCCTCCATGAACTATTCGGTACTTGTACAGATAAAATTAGCCCTGATTGGATTTGGATAAAGTAGGGAGGAGGGCTCCGCCATGGACCCATTTTAAATTCAAATGCTTATTTTTAGAAAATCATTATTTCTAAAGTCCTTACCCCATATAATAGTGTTGAATTATTTTGCCTTTTTTGGTGCATACTCTGCCAAATAAGTAATGTTATCGAATACAGGATAAAATTCTTCGGGTAGGTGATGTTCAACCATGATTAAGATCCCACTGTAATTTTCTATAAGGATATTTAACAAAGTTACTGAACTTTTTTTATCGATAGAAGAAAAGGATTCGTCCATAATTAAAAGAGGAAAATTATGATATAATGCACGACCAACTAATATTTTTTGTTTTTCCCCTCCAGAAATTCCGGTTATATCTTCTATATCCTTTCTAATATTTAGATCTTTGATAATTTGTCCAAGTAACTCTTTGTTTGGTTTTTCTTCGAATAAGGTTATATTGTTTATGATATTTGTTTGAAACAAAGGATTTTCCTGTGATATATACAAATAATTATCAAACAATTGTTCCTCGTTTAATATCTCTATATTATCAACAATTGTTTTTCCACCATATTTAGCTATGCATAATATATCTTTAATTAAGGATGTTTTTCCAGATCCGTTGTCACCTTGAATTAAATATTTTTTCCCTGATTTAAAATGTAATTCTATATTTTCCAGTAAAATTTTATCCTCAATACAAAATTTTGGGGCATAATATTTAATTTCTTTTATTTGGTTCAGGGTTAAATAAGAAGGTTTATAACTGTTAAATTTATTTTTTTCTTCTGCTAATTCTTTACGAAGAGCTTTTGTTGATTTCATGCTTTGCAAATGTCCCGACCACCTTTTAACAGGTTCTGAAAGCATCGATGAAATATATAGAATAATGAACAATGATCCTACATTGGATATTTGTAAATATAGTGTGAGAAATAATAAAGACCACTCCCGCAGATGGTTTAACGTCTCTTGAAAAGAGAAAAAAACATTTTTGTTAATATTAAACCATTTAGTAGAATAAAGATATTTATCCAATAATTTTGAAATAGATTCCTTTTTTTGCTCATATAGATTGAACGACTGTAACTGAAATGTATTATCTATACTGTCAGATACTTCTTGTGTATATTCTGAAAAAGATATGCTAATTTCTTCAATTTTACGTTCATTTCGTTTGCTAACAAAACCAATCAGAAAATAGGATAAAAAGTAAAAACCAATGCATACGACCATAATTTTATAATCGATCCATCCTAAATAAAGTGTCCCGAGAATTAGAAAAAGTGTTTCATATGAAAAATCATATAATTCGGAAATAAACTCATTGATATAAAACGGTATTTTCTTTGTATATATAATTCCGCTTTCTTCTATGTCACGAATTTTCATAAACTCTTCTATTTTTCTACTTAATAAGAAACTAAAATGATTTCTATTAATTTCTCCCCTAACTTTAATATGTGCCCAATCATCAGAAATTAATCTAAAATAATAGAGCAAATAGGATATTCCATATATTAATAATACCTGAGCTATTTTTATTACATTTATGCTGCCTGTAGATGCTTGTTCTATCAGCCATTTGTCAACCCATATTTCAATCAACATAAAAAATGAACTGATTAGTGTTATAAATAAAGCTAAGTAAATTATTCTTTTTACTTCTCTACTTAAAAATCCCATAGACTCCATCTCTCACTTTCTTTATCAATATAGGTTAACTTTTGATTCTGAATTAAATATATTCCATCAAACAAATTTATTTCATCTTTATTTAACTTATGGCTTATATATAAAATCGTAACATCATTTAAACTGGTTATATATTCTAAAATATGCTTCTTTGATTTTTTATCTATCATTCTCAATGACTCATCAAGTATTAAGATGTCAGGTTTTGCAAGTAGATTCCTTATTAGTAAAATTTTTTGCTTCTCACCACCAGATAAATTTACTCCATTTCTTTCAATATGATCTCTTAGATTTTTATCAAGTTCAAATATTCCCATAAGATGCTTGATATCTTTTTCGTCTGCACCTGACCAGTTTATATTATCCCTCACAGTACCTTTAGATATTGGCGCAAATTGATCAATGAAAAAGGCTTTATATCCTTGCCGCTTAAAATCTAAGAAAATTTGTCTTGCTAATGTTGATTTTCCAGTACCGTTGTCTCCAATTAATAAATAATGTTTTCCAAAAAACATTGTTAGTTTAACGTCATTCATCAAGACTTTGTTATCATATCCTATCTGCTTATCATAATAATCGTAATATATCTTTTTCGAGTTATCTGGTTTAATTAAACATTGTTTATAATCCTCAAAACTAATATGACCCTTATTGTTAATTGATTTGGAATTTGTTACCATTTCTTTATACTTTTTGCGAAGTTCGGAAGTCGATGATATTTGGTGGTATCCTTCCGTGATTTTCACAAGTGGAGAAGCTAATAGAGTAGATAAAAATATACTGGATATAAGTTGACCAGGAGTTATTTTGTTATAGTTGTATAATAATACCGCAAAGATAATGAGGAAAAGTTTTTCCATAGCATAATAGACGGAATTTAAAGACATATATTTTGAGTATTTCAAAAAGTATGACAACTTGCCTTTCATGTATCTTTCATTATCTTTTTCAAATAAATTTAATGCCTGTTTATTTAATTTTAAACTTTTAATATTAATAAAATTTTCCAACAAGTTTCGATTTAAAAAAACAAATTGAGAAGTATTTTTTTGGTCTATCATTAAAAGTTTTGATTCATTTAAACCATATAGTTTGTTAATAAATAGATTCAAAATCATAAAAGCTAAGGCTATTAATACCATTGTTCTATTAATAGTTAGTGCATAACAATAGGCAGCTATACTTATCGTTACTTCAGATATTAATATTACTATTTGTCTGTCAAATCCTTCTGTTATACCTTCGACTAAGTTTGTTTCAAGAGAAGAAAAATCCTCATCTATATTTTTCTTGTAGAAAGGAGTGAGCATACTATAAAATAATGCCTTGCTTCTTGTTCTTCTCTTAGAAATAAGGAATTGTTCAGTTGCAATAACAGACCATATTTTTATACAAAAACCTACTACTATGGTTAATAACATTATCCATAGTAAATTTTTATCTAAAACAGATAAATTCATAAATCTATCTATTATCAATTGTTGCTCATATAATAACGCTATTGATATTGCACTAGATATTGCAATTAATAATCCTATTACTAAACAAATAAGCATTGATCTATTATTCACCTTTCATTGAAGACTCATAATCATTCAACGCATTTAAATACGCTATCTGGTAATCAAGATCGTCAATCTTTGCTAAAACTTGGCCCTTTTCTACTTTGTCTCCCTTTTCAACATATACTTCTACTACTTCCCCTGATACTTTTGGAATAACAGACTCAATTTCTGCTGTTATATTCCCTACAACTTCTATAGAATCTCCTATTTCCCCTGATCTTACTTGGTATTCTAAATATACAGAAGGGATTTCGCTTGATTGATTTGTTTGTGTAGTATTACCAGTTGGAAAGATTATTATCCATATAACCACAATTATTGCTATTATTACTATCGACCATATCGTTATCTTTCCTCTTTTCTTCAATTTTAATCACCTTCTTCTAACTATATTTGAACCATTTTTCATTGTAATGTCTATTGAATATACCTTAAACCGTTGTTATGAATCCGTTTGTTCGAGATAAATAGAATTTTGATATTTTATCGATTTTAATACTCAATCAAACTACCAGTTTCTCTTGCCTTGTTAAAACCCAATCTAAACACTAATAGACCCAAAGGTATCGTAAGTAAACTCATTATTATCAAAATTATTATCTCGTTTTTTACATCCATAAACGTGGCTCCTGTTAGTAACGATTTTCTTAAAGCACTTAAAGCATATGTGGGTGGCAAAAAATATGAAAAACTCCTCAACCATGCTGGTAATATGGATATTGGGTATAGTACCCCACTAACAAGACCTGACAGTGTACTAAAAATCCAACTTATTGGATCTCCCATCTTTGTTACCATTATTACTCCTGCACTCATAAGACCTATCCCGCTTATACATATTATTGAAAGTATTAAAATGAATAACGATAAAATTATATTTATTGTCATTTGAATATCAAATATCAAAACCAGGAACAAAAAAATAACTCCTACATTTATTGTAGTCCATATGAAACTGTTTATCCCATTGAATATTAACAGTTGCCACAATGGTGTGTTACTCATCAATAAATACTCAAGTGTTCCCATTGTTTGTTCTGACCTTATAGAATTTCTAAAAGAATCTAATGCAACTGAGACATAACTCATATACATCGTTCCTGTTATTAGAAATGCCATTAAGTCTCCACCGTAAGGTTCAAGCATGGGGAAGGTGTTCCCTTGTTGCAAAAAATTAGCCATGAATCCAAACCTTAAAACACCTATCAGCATACTTGCTATTCCAAGTATTGCGTACGTTCTATAACTGAAGTTTGTTATGAACCCTCTTTTAATGAATATCCATAATTTTTTTAAAAAACTCATTTTTTATCATTCCTCACAAAGTTTATGAATACTTCTTCTATTGAAGGGGTTTCAACATTTATTGTAAGTATCTTTCTGTCTTGGCTTTTCAGTTTTTCTATCAGTTGATCAAGTACTTCAGCAGAATTTTCAACTTCTATTTCAAATTCGTCATCTTTTATCTTTCTAAATAGGTTTATCTTTTCTTTGATGCCATCTTGTGCGATTAAATCTTCACTGATAGCTTTATCTATTTTCACTTTTATTATTTCTTTTTTTAATACTCTTTTTAAGTTTTCTTTTTTATCAACAGCAAGCATATTCCCTTTGTTCAATATACCTATTCTATCGGCAAGAAGTTCTGCTTCATGCATATCGTGTGTGGACAGTATAATAGTCTTATTTTTATCCTTGAGAGATAGGATTATGTCTCTTATCTCATTTGCACTTATTGGGTCGATAGAAGATGTTGGTTCATCGAATATGTATACATCAGGATCATGTAACAATGCTCTTGCTAAAGAAAGTTTTTTCTTCATACCTGTTGAGTATTTCATATATTTTAAATCTTTGGCGTCTTCTAAATTGAATAGATTGAGTAAAAAATTTATTCTTTCTTTTAAGTCCTTACTTTTTATACCGTACAAAGTACCAAAGAACTCAAGGTTTTGATAACCATTCAATCTGTAATAAAACGATCTTTCAAACCCTGTTGATAACCCTATCGATTTTCTTACCTTATACTCATCTTTTTTGATGTTGTATCCGTTAACCCAAGCATCTCCACATGTTGGTAGTATGAGAGTGGAGATGGTTTTTAGAAAAGTAGTTTTCCCTGCACCATTTGGTCCAAGCAAAACAAATATCTCTCCATTTTGAATGGATAGGTTTATATCTTGTATGGCTCTTATTTCTTTCTTTTTTACTTTGAATACCTTCGTTAGGTTTTGTGTTTTTATCGTTTCTATATCAAAAACCGCCCTTTCATCTATTTTACGCGCAGGATACTCCATCCTTTATAGGGTAGAGATGAATGTGCCATTCCCTCCTGTCAAATAAAAATGTTTTGACTTTACTAATCAATGTCAATTTCATATAACTGGCACTTCTATGAATTATAGTACCATCTAATTTTCTTAAATCAAAATATCTACTTAAATGTCTACCAAATATAAAACTTTCTTGTCCTTTGAATCTTACCTTGTCAAACAATCTGAATCCTTTTACCGAATATGGAGCCTGATTTAATTTCTTTTTACCACCTTTCAAGATATTCGCTTTGTGTATCTGCCTATTGTGTTTCCTCACCTGTTTAATGAAATACCAACAATCTAATTTTTTAACGTGTGGTGGGTAGTTGACATCTTACGAAAGATGAAAATTAATCAAATATATACAATTTTGCATCATTACTATGCAATAATTATTACCGTTTCAATATTTTTAAGATCACATTTTTATTCATATCGTGTGTACAGCAAATTTCATTCTTAAATACTATGATTGAACCCCCACTTTTCAGTTGGTTAATCTCTGCCATTATTTTTAATAGCAAATGAGGCTAATTTAATTGTTATCCCCATTCGCACATAGCCAAGGAAATTTTTTATCCCAACATGGGTTGTTACACTGTGGGTTGTGGCAACTATCACAATTTTTAACTGTTTCGCATCCTTCCTTTTCGCCATTTCCTCCACAAGCAGCTAAATATCTGTCTTTATCAAATACAGGTTCATTTATGAATTCCATAATATCACCCCTTTTAAATTTTTACTCCTAATTTTTTATCAGATAATAAAGAAATCATACCTTTTAGATTGTATTTCAAAGGAATGCATGTGTATGGCTTTTTCCATGGAGAGCCTTTTAATCTCTCAACAACAACTGCATTAAAAACACATCCTCCCATACACATTGGAAGTACAGAACATTCCATACATTTTTGATCTTCGAATGGTTCGTAAGTTATCCATTTTTCAAATTTATGGTTTAATTCAATATCTTCGTTTGTTAATTTACCTATCGCAGAGAATTTATTTCCTATCTCTCCCCAACATTTGTAAATACTCCCATCGACATCTATTACACAACTATTTTTACATAAGGCATCACATCTGGCCATTCTTAATCTTCTAAATGGATTGAATGGATAATCAGGAATAGCTCTAAGCACTTCTCGATAAAGTTCAACCTCTACTTCAGCAAATTCTTTCAATGTAAGCATCTCATCATTAAATCCTGTGGATAGTTCTTCCACTACCTCAACTGGTTGAAAATCAAAATCAACTCTCCATCTCTTTTCCGCAAGTATCTTTATCATTTTTTTCACATTTTCTATACTATTTTTAGAGATATTTGTTCTAATGGTTACGTACATCTTATCTTGTGCATAGTTTATATTTTCCATAATTTTATCGAAAGTAGGATTGCCACTTTTAGTCTTTCTATAATTGTCATGAAGAGTCTTATCTCCATCAACTGTTATTATTACAGAGTTTACTCCACAGTTCAGTAGTCTATTGACAATGTCATGAGTTAACAAATAACCGTTCGTTACGACATTCGCTTCATACTTTACTTCGAACTTCTTACATATTTCTTCAAAACCTTTACTTAACGTTTCTAATTCATCAAGTGCAAGAAGCGGTTCTCCTCCATAAAAAGTTATGCTCAATACTTTAGGGTGTTCTTCCTCAAATCTTTTTTCCGTCATATTTAGAATTGTGTTTACAAGATTTTTTGCTATTTTTGCGGGTTTCTTATCCATTAAAGTTATCAACATTTGTTGATAGCAATAAACACAAGAAAAATTACATTCTTCGGTTAGACTTATCGTGTATCTTAAAAATCTATCACTGTATTTGTAATTGTTTAACCTCATTTTCAAATATGTTATTTCGTCAAATTCATCAGGGATAATGTATAATCCTTTTTTCAACTTTTCTATATCTTCATCAGATAGCTTTATTTCTTCTATATTTCCACTTTCAAGAACTTCTTTAACTTGTTTTACTTTGTTTGGTTCAACATATAGAATGGCATTTGAAATGCTATTAAATAAAATGAGATAGTTATCTTTTTCTATAAGCTTATTATACCTTGATATTTTCATCTTTTTTCACCGCTTTCATCTTTCTTTCCATGTCTTTTGTGAAATACCACAATCTTGCGAAAGATTCTAAAGCAGTTTTTTCTTCTGGACATCCTCTGAATCCTGAATTCACTATAGCCTTTCTACATCCTCCAAAACATTGGGGGAGTAATTTGCACTTTTTACATTCTTCATCTTGAAAAGCATCATGTTTATACCATAAAAGATACTTCGTTTTATCATATTCGATACCATTGTCTGTTACTTTTCCAAAGTTGTCCCCCTCATTTACTGCAACTGTGCAAGGGAAAACTTCACCTTTAGGCCCAATTAAAATAGAAGATTCACAGTCATATTCACAATAAATTGGATTAGAAAGAATAGGAAGAAAAGTTTCAAATCCTTTTTGAGATGCATAGTAATAGAATTTAGCCAACTTTTCGTAAGAATTTTCTCCTCTAAAATTCATAACTTCACGGTGAATTTCTTTTTCTGTTTCCCCACCTTGAAATATCCATCTAAAATAAATTCTTAGTCGGTCTTTGGGAAGAATTTTAAGCGCATCCACCAACTTATATATTGCGTCATAATTATCTGGGCCAACGTTAACTCGTAAAGTAATTCTTGCTTCTTTTGTCAATTTGAAGAAATTTTTTATATTTTCAAACAAGGTATCAAACGTTGGTCCTCCACCCTTTAAGGGCCTATACTTGTCATGGTATTCTTTTGGGCCATCAAGAGTTATTTGTACGTTGCGTATCATTAATTCGTCAAATAGCTTGGCTTTTTCAGCTGAAAGTAAGTATCCATTTGTTGAAATGGAAGAAGAAAAATTAGTTTTATATTCTTCACAGGTTTTTATCACTTTCTCATTGATATATTTTATAGTATCAAATTTTAAAAGAGGTTCTCCACCAAACCAGCCAATATGTATTCTTCGTTTGCTTTTTGCTACAGTTGAAATATAATTTGCAACTGTTTCAGTTGTTTGATCATCCATAGTTGGCCCTTCATGTGTTTCATAACAATAAATACAATCCAAATTGCATCTCATTGTAGGCATTATTGTGAAACTTATAAAACTAGCTCCATATCTGCTTCTATGGTTCATTGTCTTTAGATGTTGTATTTCATCAAAATTCTCTTCTATTAAATAACCACCATATATAAGGTCATTTTTTAAATCTGCATATCCTCTTGACCATTCTTTATTTGGCGATTCCATTATTTCTTTTATTTTATTATATTTTTCTTTATTTACAGTCGCAATAGCTTCTGTTAGAAGATTAACAAAAACAACTTTGTCTCCATCCTCAAAAATAACATTATAATTCGAGTTTTTATATCTTAGCATTCAAATAACCTCCTTCTTTTACAATGTTACCACTTTAGAAATTCTAAAATCCTTATTTTATGTATGTTTCAAATTTAAATTTATTCAAAAATACCTCCCCTCTTCTAATCCTCACTAATTATCCATTTCTTCAACATATTCGGTACTTTTACCAAGGTCTGTACAGCATAGTGGTGAGATTTCCTTCTTTTGAGGTAATGATATAAAATCCAATGCTTTCACCTCCACAAATCAATAATAGATTTTTATTTTTTATTATTTTTCGAATATAATTATCCTAATGCTACACTTAAGATGCGACTTATCTAATAAAGAAAGATTCCACTCCTTCTTCAAAAGACCTTTGATTGTTGCCTAAAAAAAGCGAGTTCCCTGACTTGGATGTCAAAAGCTGACTATTTCAATTACTGCTTCTCTATCTATCTTTAATAATATATTCCCAACTTACCAAACATTTTTCATCTTTTTAACTCTTTTTCCAATCTTTTTTAAAACTTTAAAATACACACTTACCAACTTCCTTCAATGTAACTTACAATTTCTTCTGGATTTACTGATTTTATACATGAGATTATTTCAGCATCTCCACCAAAAACAAAAACTCCCTTGATAGCAATACTACTGCCAATAAAATAAAAACGAACTTTTTCATTTTTTATCCCTTGACTTATTACCAATTAGCTTTTTTGATTTTGTAATTAACCTTTTTCTCTTACAAACTCAAAAGACCATTCACTATTTTTATCATACCCTTTTCTATATGATAAACAAGTGATTTTTTTATCGGCCTCAAATATAGATTGGAATATATTTTCAGAGATTACCTCAAAAAAGCTTATGTAAACTTTAATTAAGACATTTTTTATCATGTTTTATGCACCATTTTCGATTTCTCTTTTTTGATGATAGTTATGTTATAATTAATTTTGAGTTACAAACTTCTTTTTTGAGAAATTATCTAAGTTGAATTTAGGTAAATAATAAATGATGAATGTATCAAAATAGTAAACATTAGATGACTAAGGTAGGTTAGTAAAATTGACTCTTCAATCTTTAGTGAAGATAATTAACTATGGACAATTTTCAAGACCATTTTTAAATTATATAGTTGATTATCTAAAGAATGAATCAACAAAACAACGTGAAGAAATTATTGATTACATTGATGTATTGAAATTAAAATGGGATACAAAATATGAAGAAGCACTGGAAAAAATAGAAGAAGTAATAAAAGGATTATCAAAAGGTGGTTTGTATTATCTTTTTTTAGAACAAAAAATGATTATTTTAAAAAGGTTAAATGATGTCAAAGAAGTTGAAGTAATATACAAAGAATTAAGAGACCACTTCGGTAAGATTCCTCAATATGTTAGAGGACTCGTTGTGCAATCTTTAAGAAACATACGAGAATTGTACTATGAATCCAATGAAAGTATGGAAAAGATTAGACATTGGAGTGAAGCATACGAAAACAATCCTGTTGATAAGGGATTTATCCTTATGGCTGATGCAAGAGAGAAAAAGAATGAAGAAAAATATGAAGAAGCGACTTGTTTAAATATTAAAGCATTTAAGATGTTGAAAGATGTTCCTCATCCATCTGGAATAGTAGGATCATTAAACAATATAAGTTGGTGGTTAAAAGATGTAGATAAAAGTATCGCTTTAAACTTTAGCTTTCCATTAGGATTTTACCTTGGTTATTATTTTGACGATGATAATTACAATGTTTTCAATTCACTTGATACTATCTTTCAAGTGCAAAAAGAAAGCAATGATCCAATGATGTATGAAACAGCATTTATATTCTCCAAAGTGTTTTCAAAATTAGATTATGAAAATAGACAAATAATATGGAAAGATTATACAAACACAATTTATGAAGTTAGACGCTTTGTAGTTAATATTAAAAAAGGTAATCACAAAAACACAAAGACTTTAAGAAATTTTATAAAACAAGAAGTAGAAAAAGAACAAGTTTCTATTAAAGAACTAAATATTTCAAAAAGAACGTTGAATGATTTCTTATCTGGAAAAACAAAGCAAATAAAGTCAAATACATTGAGAAACATAATAAACAACCTTGAGTTTGAAATAAACACCTCTCTTGCTATTTCAATAATAAATGAACTAAAAAAGAAAGATATAGACAAAAAGTTTGAAGAAAACTTTTACAAATTTATAAGCTTAAGGATAGAAAAGCAACTTTCTGAATTTTTTACTTCGTATCTTGTTCATTATTACAGGCAAGAGGTTAAATTAGAAAAAGTGATTAAAGATATAAAAAGTGGAAGTTTAACCAAAGAAAGATGTGATTACTACACAAGAGAGTTAATAAACTCAATATTTGAAAAAACTCCAAATATAGATGTTGATTCATTACTTACAAACAACCAAGAACTAAAAACATACACAAACAAAGATATAACTTTTAAAGAGCATCCTTACTATTCAGCAAGGAAAATCCTTGTAAAAAAGTTCATGAATGACTTAAATAAGATATACTTACAAGAGTTCATTGAAAACTATATAAATCTTGACTCAAATCAAAAAGATATAATAGAAAAGTACATAATGAACTATGGAAGGTATTATGAAATAAAAAACATACCAAAAGAATTAAGACCAAAAGTACCTAAAGATATTAATGTATTTGTGAAGAAATACACTTTAAAAAGAAGGTTATCTGCAACTTCTTTCTATGTTTTTGAAAGGCAAGAAAGAGAGAAGTTTGTTGAGGCGTTAAAGATGTTTAGTTGAAGATGTTTGATTTCGTAGACAAAAACTCCTTCACGCCTGCTAAGATTGAGAAAAGAGCTTCAATAATCAGTAACAAGTCCTTTGGACTTTGTTTTGTTGTATATGATTTTAAAGATTATAGCACCAAGAAAAAGATAAAATAGGCTATTTAAGCAAAGCATAATGATCTGATTTGAAGATACTGGTTCGTTTTCAAGAATCCTTGTTGAAATCATTATTCCTTGAGTTAACGGAAGACTTTTACTGATGATTTGAAAAACAATTGGCATAGAGTTTATATCTATTATAGTACCTGTAAAAAATAAGAGAAAATAAGATAAAATGCTTTCAAAAGAGGCGGTTTTTGTGAATCTTACAGTTAAAGCTGCTAATAATAAACCTAATCCTGATAAACCCAACAATGTAATTAATAAAATAGGGATTATTTTTATATCGAATTTAAATTGTATTGGTATCGTAAATTTTACTAATATCAAAAGCAATACAACTTGAATAGACGAGAATACCAACCATACAAATGTCTTTATTAGACATAGTAGCTCTATATTTACCGGCTTTAAAAGGAGTTGCTCAAAAGTGCCTGCTTGTTTTTCAAAGGATATGGAAACAGATGATTCACTGATTATGTTAGAAGCAAGGTACCAACATAAGAAACCAATATAGAATCCCTCACTTAAATTACCTGAATTTCTGAATCCAAGGAAGAAACCTGCAAAAAGTATGTAAGTTACGATCAAGCTTACTATATGGTCGGGATAATACGTCTTAAATTCAACAAAGTATTTTCCAAACTCTGCTTTTAGTGTTTTAAACATTACCTTCATTCCCTTCACGATTTTTCAAGAACATGTACATAATCTCTTCTAAATCACTTTCGACTTTTTTGAATTCTGTTATTATTATTCCATCGTTTAACATAGATTTTAAAAAGTTTTGCTGTAATGAGTAATTATCATTATAAAATTCTACTTCAGTAAATCCGTTATTTTTAGTGTGATTTACTATACTTACATCAATGAGATACTTGTAAAGGTCCTTTTCATCAAAATATCCTTCTATTTTTATAAGATATTTACTTTTTGAATACATATCTTTTAGCTTATCAATGGTATCAAGAAAATGAATTCTAGAATCCTTAAGAAGCATTACCCTATCAGCAATTTTTTCTATTACATCCATTTGGTGTGAAGTTAATATTATAGTTACTCCTTCTGTTTTTGTGAGGTATTTAAGCATTTCAATTATATCTATCTTTGACACAACATCAAGCCCAAGTGTTGGTTCATCAAGAAAGAGTATTCTAGGTTTATGAATTAAGGAGATTATTATTGAAAGCTTTTGCTGCATTCCTAGTGAAAACTGACCCACTTTTTTGTCTTTGTCATTAATAAGGCCAAAAAATTCAAGTAATTCGGTACCCTTCTCAACTATATAATCATCTTTCAAGCCATATAATCTTCCAAAATAAAGAATGTTTTCCATAGCAGATAGAAACCAATATGTATTTCTGTTTCCTTCTAAAACACACCCTATCTCTTTATAATATTTTTCACCTATTTTTGCGATATTTTTTCCTTGATAATATATATTTCCTTTGCTAGGGTTTAAGAGTTTGGTCATTAATTTTATCAAGGTAGTTTTTCCTTCACCATTAGGTCCCAGAATGGTGAAGATTTCACCTTCATTAACTTCAAAATTAATTGAATTCAAAACAAGGTTTTCTTTCTTTCCGTTTTTAAAGCCTTTTGTCAAGTTTTCTACCTTTAATATCTTCATCTTCCTCCCTTTTAAAACATTCTGCAATTAGTTGAATCTATATTTTCTAAGAAAAAAAGGTTATCTGCAGCTTCTTCCTATGTTTTTGAAAGGCAAGAAAGAGAGAAGATTGTTGAGTTGTTAAAGGTGTTTAGTTGAGCGCAAAATAGTATCTCTTTCGTACCTTGTACCGAGGAAGAAGGAGGGCTCCACCTTGAACCTACTTTAAATATAAAATTTCATTTTTAAAAAATCTTCTTTTCACACCACCAACTGACTTTCAATAATCTCTTTGTAAACAGGAGAACTTTCTATTAATTCGTTGTGTGTGCCTTCTCCTATTATTTCTCCATCTTTTAATACTACTACCTTATCTGCTTTTCTTATCGTCGATAACCTGTGAGATATTATTATCAACGTCATATCGTATTCTTTTAATTCTTCAAATATCTCTTCTTCTGTTTGTGAGTCTACTCCTGATGTCGCTTCATCTAATATCAATACCTTAGGATTTCTTATCAATGCTCTTGCTATGGCTACCCTTTGTCTTTGTCCATCTGATAACTTACTTCCTCTTTCTCCTACTATCGTATCGTATTCTTCATCTAATAGGTTTATGAATTTATCTACCTTTGCTTTTTTGACAGCTTTGTTGAACTCTTGGTCACTGAATTCATCACCTAGCATTATGTTTTCTTTCACACTCATGTTGAATAATGGATCGTTACCTCTTACCAGTTTTATATGTTCTCTTATCTCTTGCAGATTATATTCTTTTAGGTTTTTATCTTCTAACAATATTTCTCCACTTGTTGGATCGTACAATCTAACAAGTAGATTCATCATGGTGCTTTTACCTGAACCACTTGTTCCAACTATGGCTATCTTTTCATTTTTGTCTATGTATAGGTTTATATCTTTTAAAACTAACTCATCTTTGTATGTGAAAGAAACTTTGTTGTATTTAATGTCATAATTTTTAGGAAAAGAATAAATTCCATCACTTTCTTCTTCAGGAAGATCAAGTATTTCAAAGAACCTTTGTGAAAGAGGTTCAGCCCTATGTATTTGAACAAAATTCTCATTTATTATGCTAATTGGTTCATAAATCCATGGTACAAAAGAATAAAATGCTATTAAAGTGCCCAAGGACATATTTCCTCTTATTGCAAATAATCCTCCAATTCCTAAGATAATTACGGGTGTTATATAATTTATGAAATATGCAATATTTAAGATAGTTATTTGAAATATTCCTACTTTAGTTGCCCGTTCAGACCAATTAGTGGCGTCATTAGAAATTGAATTCAAAAAATACTTTTCTTTTCCTAATATTCTTATAACAAGTTGTCCATCTAGTTTTTCTTTTATTGAAGAAGTTAATTTTCCAAAAGATTCTCTTTCATTTTTTGAGTAGTTTTGCAATTTCGATTGCGAACTCCTTATAATAATCCAATAAAAGGGTAAAGAAACAAAAACAATCAAAGATAATTGCCAATTTAGATAAATCAAAACTAAAGAGATAACAAATAACCATAAAAAGTTGAAAACCATAGTAGGGAGTACTAGTGCCATTGTGTAGGCATTTTCGTCAATATCTGACAAAAGTCTACTCATTATATCCCCTGAATCGATCTTAGAATATTCCACAAACTTAGAGTTTTGAATTTTATTGTATAATTTTATCTGTTCATTTTTAATAGTTAGAAAGTTAACTTTTCGATGGTAAGTATTAAAAAAATAATTGAATGATCTTTCTAAAGCTACTACCCCAGTCAAAAAAATTAAAAAATAGGGTAAAATATTAATTTTTTGCAGTGATATTATTTCGTCAATTAAGTATTGAAGGAAAAAAGGCCTCAGCGAGCCAAATATAATAGTTATTATCCCTAAGATAAGTACAATAATCATATATCTTTTATAATTTTTTATACCATATTTTATAAGCCTTTTTGCATATTTGTTCATATAATAACCCCACTGATTCGTTTGATCAATAGTTTGATTCTAAAAGATCTTCTTTGATTTTAATCAAAATAGAATCTTTTATGCATTTTTTAAATGGCTTGCAAGTTTTATGTGGTATTTTCAATTGGTCTCCCAAAAGAATTTGTTACTCAACATTTTCTTTTTTAAAATGTGAAACATACTCTAAAAGAATCCCTATTACATTTGTGATTTCAAAGAACTTTCATCTTCCTAAAAAGGGGACCCAAATTGGTTAATAGCTAGGTTCCCCATTTGTATTTAAATTTGAATAATCAATCTATAAATTCAATATTTAATTTAGACATTTCAGAAGATATGTTTAAATAGCACGTGTATAATGCCTCTGAAAAGTTAGCTGATACATATGAACCGTCATCCCTTTGAATCATCCATTCTAAGTCTTTAAAATTTAATTCTCCTATTTGATTTAACACCAAAGCTACATTATTCGGCAATTTTATATTTATTGATGAAACCTCTGAATTTATATCTATTGTTGAGTTATCTACTTCAGAAGGTATTATAGTAACTTTGGATGCTGTTGCTTCTATTCTAATATTTTTTGTATTAGTTTGCCTGAAATTTAAGAAACCATCACTAACATTTAATTTTCCAACATAACTGTACTTGATGTCATCTTTTAAATATATAGAAATCTTCGCTCTTCTAGGTACTTTGACATTTGATACTTTAAGCTTGTTATAAATTGTTACTTTATCAACATCATAGTTTTTTTTAAAAGAGTATATCTCTCCGTCAATACTCGCCTTCACTTTTATAGGAGAATTTATTTTAGAATACTCTAAGTTTAAATAACTCCAATCAACCTCTGTTACAAGATCTAGTGAATCTTCTGAAAAGTTTGGAGGAAGATCAAAAATTAATACTTCTTTATTTGCTTTTTTACGTGGTTTTTTTCTTATATGAAATAAGCCACTAAGACCTGCTGCTAATATATACGAGGCAAACATCAATAATACAATTTGCCAAAAATTAAGAGATGTTGGTAAAAGCCGAAATGAATCTAGTATTAAGATAGCTCCGAATATTAAACTGCCAAGAGTTCCTGTGCTCTTTTTTTTGTAAAAGGGAATCCCAAAGGCCACAAACACAACTCCAAAGAAGAACTTTATTACACCAAAATTAACAAAAAGTTCATTGAACAAAACAGATACAAAGATCAGTATTCCAACGACAATTAGAATTATTCGTCCTTGCATAATTTATAACCCCCTATCTTTTAAAAATTTTTCTGCTTCTTCGACTTTATACCCCAGTTCTCCTAGAAGCTCTATGGCAAAAGATCTTGAAATTTTTTCTCCTTTTAATAATTCTAAAATCTTCTTTTCTTCGACAGTTAAAAGCTCATCCCCAAGTGACTTTTCTGCTTGACTGTGATCTTCTTTTTCAGGTTCTCCTTCTATCTCTATTCCTTGAATCGTAATGTCTCCACTCATTACGTTAGCTTTTAAAATTCTTCTTTGAGAAGATAATGAAGAGTCAGCTTTTTGAATTAAATCAATATTTGATTTAATTGAAGATGAGAATCTTTTGATCGAACCTTCTAAATAAATTCTATCTTTTCCTTGGATGATTAAATCTATATCAGCCGAAGCTGAATCTATTTCACAATAAAAATCTCTAGATAAAGAGTCTATTGAAATATCTCCACTTGCAGTTTTTATCTTTGCATTAGTAATTAATGATTTCTTTATCGAAATATCGCCCGCCGCCATGTTAATAATTAAATTGTCTATTCTACTGTCTTCAATTAAAAGGTCTCCGCTTGCAAAACTGAACTCTCCGTTAGTAACATTGATATTATATATATCAAAGTCACCGGCTGCACTTTTTAATTTAAATTCATTTATAGTTGTTCCTTCCAAATTAATTGTAACATCTCCAGCTTTGGTATCGATAAGGAAAGCTTCCATATACTTGGAATTAACAAAACCACTAATATCCAGATCGCCGGCGGATGTTTTAATAGACAAGACATCAACATTTGTAGAATTTAAAATAATATTTAAGTCCGCAGCAGAAAGATCCAATTTAAGGTCGCTTACCTTTTCATTTATGTATAAATTAATCGGTACTTCACGGAATGTTTTTGAGAAAGAAAAAAACTTTGACAAAAAATCCCCTTTTTCATAACTTAAATAGATTGTGACGTTTTTATTGTCAGAATTCCAAACGGTTTTGATTTCTAATTCTGGCTCGGCATATTCTAATTGAGTAATTGGAGCATATTGAATTTTTATATCTCCATGAAGATTTCTTGTTTCAATTTTTATGGACTTTGCGCCACTTAAATCTAGTTTAGGCATTAATTTTCCTCCTCACTTTTTATATTTTTTTAATATTTCCTTTGCTTCTTCTGGAGTAATCTCTCCCCTTTCTATCCTTTCGAGAATTTCAAGTGTTTTTTCTCTGCTTTCGATAGTTTCTGATTCATATCCCATTGCAATTGCTAATTCTTCTAACCTTGCCTTAGCTGTAGGATATGAAATCCCTAATTCTTTTTGCAGTTCGGATAAATTACCTCGAGTTTTTATAAACATTTTTAAAAATAACAACTGTTGATCAGTTAATCGCGCAAATTCTTCTAGTTCAAAGTGACCTGTAATTTCAGTCCCACATTCCTCACATTGGTACTTAATAATTTCTAATTTTCCCCCACAAGCTGGACATTTTGATAATCTATATTTCGGCATATTTACCCTCCTTTTGGTAAAAAATATTTTTTCTCACTTTTAAGATTATGTGATTCTCAATTAACTCTTGTTATCTAATTTATTTTTAATGATATTTACCATAAAATGTAATTTATATATTAAATTTCAACAGCTCATTATTTTTAAGGGCAAATTTAAAAAACTTTAGCTTCTAAATATATAATTTTTAGAATGTGAGTTAATATCTTACAAAAATTATAACATTTTTATTTAAAAAAATCAATATTTACTAAAAAATTTCTTAATTCTTAATATTAAAATCTTTTTGCTTGGTTCTCAATCATTATATTTGCTATTTGTAGATGGTAATATATTTAGGATTGTTTATTTTTCTTATAACATATTATGCTTTATTATTCAGGGTTTCTTCCATTTCTCTAATTTGAGTCTAATAATTATTGTTTTTTAGAATTTTAAAAAGTAAACTTAAAATTAATTTATTTCATATATTTTTTTCTTTAATTTCAAATATTTTTATTTATTGCTTGACTTTTTTAATATATCATGATAAAATTTTATTGAAATTATAAAACGATACTAAAATATCTTAAAAAAGGGGGTTAATATGTTGAAAAAACCAGACAAAAAAATTAAGAAAGTTGAATCTTACTATACCTCTTATGATTTACTTACCGATGAACCATGGTATTTTTATTTCGAGAACACAAGAAAGTTATAGTAAGATTTGAAAGATTCTACAAAAGTCTCTTCGAACTTTAAAGCTAAAATGACCAAACAGCAAAAAATTCGTCCTCTCTTGATTGAGAGGACGAGTTAATATTAGTTCTTAACCAAAGTTCGGTATATCTACCATCTATAACCAATTCTCACCTGTGACGTAAGATGATTCATCTGATGCTGAGAAAAATGCTACTAAGCTAATTCAATTTGTTTCGCTAAGCAACCTAAGGCAATAACTGTCTTTCATGTTCTTAAACAAACAATTTGACTTAAACTTTACCCATACTTCTTGCACCTTTCATCATTATTATTTTTCAGTCAATCTTTCCCTAAGCATAATAACCTTTTAGAGTTTCTAATTTTCTTATTTTAGATGTCTTAAAAAATTTGACCCACTTTCATACTTTAATGATGATGATTTAGGAAAATTCATGCATTACAAATAGTTTTAATTTAAGAATTCTAGCTTCCAAACTTTTGTCTAATAATTAAAGTGAATTAATAAGATAAAATATTGAATTTTTAATAAAACAATTCTATAATTTTTCTTATTGTGTTTGAAACAATTTACTTAATAAAAAATTCATTTAATATATATAAAGGAAACATAAAAATGACATCTTAATCCAGTTTTTTCTGATAAAATGAGGGAGAAAGCTATATTAAATTTTATAATTTGCAGGATTTACTCTTAATTATTTTTGATTAATAAAAAATTCTTGCTTCTTTTATTTGTAATACTTTCCGGCGTTTTTAATTCTTAAAAAGATATTGTTATACACAATAATGATCTAATCCTATAGCAATGGGCTAAAGAAATCTTTATAATGTTTTGAAGGTGAAAGGATGCTAAAAATTCCAAGGAAAAATGACCATGTTTATTCGATTGTTAAGCAATTATATGATTTTGCCACAATGGAGCCTGAAGAGTTATTTTTACAATTGGGTACAGATAAAGATGGGTTGCCACAAGAAGAGGTTGAAAAGAGATTTGCAATTTATGGAAGAAATGAATTAGTACACGAAAAACCGCCGCGCTGGTATATCCAACTCACAAAATCGTTCATAAACCCATTTACAGGGATACTTATATTTCTCGCTATTGTATCTTATCTTACTGATGTTCTTTTTATTGCTCCACAATACAGAGATTGGAGCACAATTGTAATTATTTTTGTAATCATTCTAATAAGTGGGTTCCTACACTTCATCCAAGAATATCGTTCAAGCGTTAAAACAGAAAAATTAAAATCCATGATCCATACAACCGCTGCAGTTAAAAGAAAAGGAATGGACGTAAAAGAAATCAATATAGAAAAGATTGTGCCGGGAGATATCGTCTACCTTGCTGCCGGAGATATGATACCTGCTGACTTAAGAATCATTTCATCAAAAGATCTTTTTGTAAATCAAGCCACGTTAACTGGTGAATCGGAACCTGTAGAAAAATACCCTAATTTAAAAACCAAAAATCTTAGCTTAAATAATTTGACTTTAACTGATTTACATAACATATGTTTTATGGGAACAAGTGTAGTTAGTGGTTCAGCTATAGGAGTGGTAATTTTAACAGGTCAACATACTTATTTAGGTCTGATGGCAAAAACTATGGTAGGAAAAAGAACTAAAACAAGCTTTGAAAAAGGAATTGATGATGTAAGTAAACTGCTCATAAAGTTTATGGCATTTATGTTTCCAGTTGTCTTTATTATCAATTGGTTGACAAAGGGAAGTTGGTTAGACGCCTTACTTTTCGCATTAGCAGTAGCGGTAGGACTAACCCCAGAAATTTTTCCAATGATAATTACTACAAATCTTGCAAAAGGCGCAGTCGCAATGGCAAAACGTAAAACGATAGTGAAAAGACTAGATGCTATTCAAAATTTTGGTGCAATGGATATTCTTTGTACAGATAAAACAGGCACTTTAACTCTTAATAAAACAGTCTTAGTGAAGTATTTAAACATAAACGGAGAAGCAGATGAGAGAGTATTAAGGTATGCCTTTCTAAACAGCTATTATCAAACTGGATTAAAAAATTTGATGGACCAAGCTATTACAAACTATGGAGAAGAAAAAGGAATAAAAGGATCAGAATTGGAAAAGATCTACAAAAAAATTGATGAAATTCCTTTCGATTTTGTTAGAAAAAGAATGTCAGTTGTATTAGAAAGTAAAAGTGAAGAGGGAACAAATAAAAGACAATTAATTACTAAGGGTGCTGTAGAAGAAATTTTATCAATTTGTGAGTGTGTAGAATACAAAGACAAAGTAGTTCCGCTTACAGATGAGGTAAAAAACGAGGTGTTGAACATAGTAAAAGAATTAAGTGAAGATGGTATGCGCCTTTTAGCAATTGCTCAAAAGAATGATGTCCCTCCAGCAGATATTTTCAGTGTAATGGATGAAAACCAAATGGTTTTGATGGGATTTTTGGCCTTTTTAGATCCTCCTAAAGAATCAGCTCCTGAGGCTGTTAAAGCTTTACTCGAACTAGGCGTTGATGTCAAAATATTGACAGGAGATAATGAATTGGTCACAAAGAAGATCTGCAAAGAGGTTGGTTTACCTATAAAAAATGTTGTTTTAGGTAATGAGATCGAAAAGATGACAGATGATGAGCTTTCCAAAATTGTAGAAGAAACAACGATTTTTGCAAAACTTTCTCCAATGCAAAAATCACAAATAATTAAGGCACTTAGAAATAATGGACATGTTGTTGGATTTTTAGGTGATGGAATAAATGATGCCCCAGCTATGAGAGAAGCTGATGTAGGAATCTCGGTCGATTCGGCTGTAGATATTGCAAAAGAATCGGCTGATATCATTCTCCTAAAAAAGAGTTTAACGGTTCTAGAAGAAGGGGTAATTGAAGGGCGGAAAATATTTGGAAACATTATGAAATATCTAGCAGTAACCACAAGCTCAAATTTTGGGAATGTGTTTTCCGTTTCGGTAGCAAGTGCATTTTTACCATTTTTACCTATGCAACCGTTGCAGATATTGTTTCTTAATTTAGTATATGATATATCAATGTCAACTATACCTTGGGATAAATTGGATAAAGAATATATAAAAAAGCCAAGAAAATGGGATGCTACCAAGATAAGCAGCTTTATGATATGGTTTGGACCTATAAGTTCGATCTTTGATATCACCACATATACTTTAATGTTCTTTTTAGTAGGTCCGAAAATAATCGGTAACTCTTATTTTTTATTACCAGAAACTTTAAAACCTCAATTTGTATCGCTATTTCAAACTGGCTGGTTTGTAGAAAGTTTATGGACACAAACTATGATTGTACACATGCTTAGAACAGAAAAAATACCTTTTATTCAAAGTATTGCTTCATGGCCGCTTATGCTTTTCACATCGCTCGGAGTTACACTAGGAACAATTATTCCGTTTACATCAGTCGGAGAGAGTCTTGGTTTTGTACCTTTACCAGGAATATATTTCTTAATTTTGCTATTTACTCTTCTGGCGTATTTGATAGTTGCACAATTCGTTAAAGAAAGATTTATAAAAAAATTCGGAAGTCTGCTATGATCTTTAGGAAGAACAGAATTTAATAAGTTTATTTGTGTTAATACTCACTTTATCAATTCTTTTATTCGCCAAACCTACCATCATCTCTTGTCCATCCAAGTTTATGAATGTTATTTTCAAGCCACCCTATTTTTATCTCTTCATTTCTGTCGAATTCAGGTACATACGGCTTTATGTCTAAAACTGGTGTCTCATCCAAAATATCCACATTTTGAATGTAAAGTACATTCTTTTCAATTTTTAATAATCTAACCGTTGATATACCTATCGGATTGGGTCTACTTGGACTACGTGTTGCAAATACACCATGATAATTTTCATCCATGAAAGGTTTTACTGTTAGTTTATAAGGTTTTGATAAGTGAAAATGATACAATAATATGATATGAGAAAATCCTTCTAAATCTTTTAATCCTTCTTCATATTCTGGGAAAATTTCTACAGTTGCACTAATACCTGCAACCGCAGAGGGTTGTATCGGGGTTCCTACTGGATCTTTGAAGGGAGAATGCAGTATTCCAATTGGCTTATAGGCAATTTCTCTCATTAAGTTTTCACTCCTAGATTATTTTATCAGTGATTTTTGTAAACTTTAATTTCTATTTATGTGGGTAAACCCAAAGTATTTCCTTTAATGCATAAGATTATGCGAGGGTTTTCACCCATATAATCAACTCAACTTCAATTATGTTTAAAATTTTTTATTTTTTAGTAAGAAAGTATTTAAGCAAAAAAATAATCTAAAATAATTCACTGGTAATTTCATCTATGTTTACGGCTATAAAATAACCAATAACAGAACCCACAAATACATCCATAGGCCAATGTTCTCCAAAATATACTCGTGAAAGAGAGACGGTTGTTGGAATTAAATATATCCATCTACTATACTCTTCAGCATAAGGAGTATACAAAGCCCAAGATAAGGCAGCATGCCCAGAAGGAAACGAAGCGTAGGCTGAACCTTCACTAAGTGGACCAAGAAGTTTGAATGAGAAAGGATCGTTTCCTCTATTCGGTCTTTCTCTACCTACTAAAATTTTTGTCAACAAAGTTATTCCTCCGCTGATCACTGAAGAAAGAAAGGCGTCTTGAGATACTTCAATTAATTTTTCATTACCTGTATAATAACCAACTCCACAAGTTATCAAAGGTGGTATTGTAAGAAAGCAGTAATCGTAGTCTATAAAAATATGCGAAAATGTAATCATCAAAGAAGTATCCTTTTCTTGGAATGATTTGTTTTTTAAATATTCTAAACTCATCATGTAACTTGAAATATTTTTGTTTTCAATATCGTTGGCTAGAAAGATTTCAGAAATAAAGAAAAATATAAGAAATATAAAAAGAAACTTTCTTTCCATTTGTCCATTCACCACCTTCAAAAAACATGAAGAAACTTGCTTTACACACATTTTCTATATAAAAATGTTAAATTAGGCTTAATATATTTTATTATATCATAGAATATTTTAAAAAACTCTCCTAACAAAGATGTCTCGATTTTGCAAGAACATTCTTCGATGCCTATGATGAATATGGAATAAATGGTCATGTGAGACCAAATGGCAATCAACCAAATAATTAATTAACGATTATATTTTAAAAAAATCAATAGCAAATATATCTCTTACCCTCTACTCCTTGCTAAACTATGAATTTCTTCAATTTTTTCGGTCAGTAAAGGAAAGGACTCCATCCTAGTAAACTTTTAAAAATTCAAAATCTTGTTTTTAAGAAATTCCATTTCAATAGTACTTATCAAGCAGACTATTGAAGCAGTCTAAAAATTTTTGGTTTTCTTCTTTAGTACCCACAGTAACTCTAATTTTGTTTTCAAATACACCTGTATATTTTCTGACAATTATCTTATTTTCTAGAAAAAAGTTATAGGCTTTTTCGGCTGTTAATCCTTTTTTTTTACTCAAATCTATAAGCAAAAAATTAGAATCACTCTTCAAGGCATATCCAACTAATTTTTTGCTTAGAGCATTTCTTTCTTCTATAATATAGTCTATAGTTTTTAAAACATCTTCATAATTTTCTATTATCGTTTCTACCATTTTCTCAGATAAAATATTGAAACTGTATGGTGATTTAATTTTCATGATTTGGTTTACTATTTCTTGGTTAGCTATCAAGATTCCTGCTCTTATACCCGCAAGGCCAAAAGCTTTTGAAAAAGTTCGAAGTATTATTAAGTTTGGATATTTTTCTAAGTATTTTATCATGCTTTTTTTTGAAAAATCTGCATAAGCTTCATCTATAACTACAGGAAATCCTTTTTCTAGGATCTTTATTATTTCGTCCTCTGGTTGAATATTACCTGTAGGATTGTTGGGGGAGCAGATAAAGATGAGCCTTGCCTTTTCGTTAATTTTTTGGTCTAAATTTCTTATTTCAAAGTTTTGATCCAAAGGAACTTCTTTGACCTTCAAATTGTGAAGTGTTGAATAAAACTCATACATTTCAAAAGTTGGTGGACAAACAATTACTTCTTCTCCATCAAAAATCTTTACCAAATAAGAGATTAATTCATCACTTCCGTTTCCTACAACTATGTTGTTCTTGTTTAAATTTAATTTATATGATTTGAAGTAATCGTTTAAGAATTCTGCTATTTTTTGGCGAATAGTCTCAGAAGTTAATTCAGGATATCTATTTAAACTTGTTTGATTAATCTTATTGTAAAAAATTTGTTTTATCTCATGAGAAACATCAAAAGGATTTTCGTTCTTGCTAAGATCTATCAAATCACTCGATATGATTGTTGATGATGGTTTATATTCTGGAAAATTACTTAAAATTGGATTAAATTTCATCATTATTTTATTCCTCCTCTTTGTGTCGTTTTTTGAGTTCCTGTACTATTTCTCCAAATTCTATATTTTCGTAGCAAAGTAGAACAAGTAAATGGTAAATCAAATCTGCGGTCTCATATATAATTCTCTCTCTATTTGGGGCAACTAGGACTTCTACTGCTTCTTCTCCAAATTTTTTGTATATTTTTTCCCTTCCTTCTTTAAATAAATAACTTGTGTAAGATTTTTCTTTTGGGTTGTTCTTTCTGTCTTTGATTATTTCTTTTAACTCGTTTAGAAAGTCAAGGGAATAGTCGATAGTAGTTTCTGGAAGTTGATCAATTTTTTCGACCTCTCTAAAACAGCTTTTAGTTCCTAGGTGGCAAGCAACTCCTATCTGCTGGACCTTGAGAAGTAAGGTATCATTATCACAATCTATATAAATTTCTTTTAATCTTTGATAGTTTCCACTTGTTTCTCCTTTCATTCTAATTCTATTTTTACTCCTTGAATAATAGTGGACTAAATTGGTCTCTAAAGTTTTATTTAAAGCTTCTTTATTCATATATCCTAATGTCAGAACAGTACCGTCTAAATCTTGAATTATTACTGGCACTAATCCATTATTTTTACTCCAATCAATTTTCTCAATAATTTCATTATATTCTAACATTAATCCCCATCTCCTTTAGCTGCTTTTTTAGTGTCAGAGGTGTATAAACACCAAAATGAAAAATAGAAGCCGCAAGAGCACCATCAGCCCCAATTTGAAAAACATCATAGAAATCTTTAACACTTCCTGCTCCACCTGACGCAACGACCGGAATTTTAACATTATCTACTATACTTTTAATTAACTCCAAATCATACCCTTTCCTTATGCCATCTGTGTCAATAGAAGTTACAAGTAATTCCCCTGCGCCCAAATTTTCGCATCTTTTCGCCCATTCTTTTGCCTCTAAACCAGTCTTTTTTTTGCCTCCATTCGTGTAAACAAAATATTTATTAGAAGTACTATCCTTTTTTGCATCTATTGCTATCACAATCTTTGAACTACCAACAATTTGTGATGCTTCTCTTATTAAATTGGGATTTTCGACTGCGGCAGTATTTATGAAAACTTTATCTGCACCACTTTCTGTTATCTCTACTATATCTTTTACTGTAGCTAGACCTCCGCCTACAGTAAAAGGAACAGAAATCTCTTTGGATACCTTTTCAACTAAGTCCTTGATTATCTTTCTTTTTTCATTTGAGGCTGTTATATCTAAAAGTACAATTTCGTCTATTCCTTCTTTTTCGTATTTTTTTGCTAACTCTACTGGATCCCCTATTTCTTTAACGTTGTCAAATTTTACCCCTTTTGAAACTTTTCTATCTTTTATATCAAGAGCGGCTATAATTCTCTTTGGGCTCATTTTTCTCTCCCTTCAAATCTTCTAATTTTATTTTTCCTTCGTACAATGCTTTACCTATTATTACGCCATCGAACCCCATTATTTCTACTCTCTTTATATCTTCTTTGCTTGCAACGCCACCAGCATATATCACTTCTTCATCATTCCAAAATTTAGTGAGATATGATGATATTCCTTCTAAAGTACCATCTTTAGTGGTGTCTGTGTATATAAACCTTTTGGAATATTGTTTAAACACATTAAAAGCGTCTTTTAAATTTTTATTAGAATTTTCAAGCCAGCCTTTAGTTTTCAATTTTCCTTTTTCTACATCTAAACTTATAGTTATGTTGCTAAAATCTTCTGAAACTTTTCTTAAAAACTCAAGATCAAAAGCAGCTGTACCAATAATCACATAAGTTACACCTATTTTATATGCTTTTTCTACACTTTCGTAAGTTCTAAATCCACCCCCAAGTTCAACCTTCAAACCAGTTTCTTTTATTATCTCCTCCACTACTTCAAGATTTTGTGGAGATCCTTCAAAAGCTCCATCCAGATCTACTATATGGATGAGATCAACAAATTGGGAGAGTTTCTTTGCAATCATTACTGGGTCTCCGTATTCTTTGACAAACTTTTTGTCCCCTTTATATAGTCTTACAGCCTTTTTATTCATTAGATCTATCGCAGGTATTTTTTTGATTATTTTCGTTCGCCTCCTTTTTTTAGTCTGGGGGAAGGGCTTCACCCTTATAACCTGAATAAAATCAAAATTTTGCTTTTTAAAAATGTTTTATTTCTATACAGATGCTAAAAACTGGTTTTTTATGATTATACCCTATATATCTTATTTGTGCTTTCTATTCTTTCACTTTTTTCTAAAGCTTGTTTTAAGGCCGAACCTAGAGCTTTAAAACAAGCCTCGATTATATGGTGAGCATTTTCTCCATTTATTTGTTTTACATGTATTGTAGCTGACAGGGTTCTTGATAAAGCCAAAATGAATTCTTTGAAGTTTCCTAACTCAAAACCTTCTTCTTGGTTTTTAATATTTAATTCAATGTTAGCGAAAGCTCTTGAAACATCAACAGCCACAAGGATAAGTGCATCATCCATGGGTAAAATAGAAGTTCCAAACCTTTTAATTTTTGTGTCTTTTATCTCTTCTTTCAAAAAATCTCCTATGGTTATTCCAACATCTTCCCAAAGGTGATGTTTTAAGTCATATCTTGCCTTAATATCAACACTTTTTTCCATATAGTAAAAAAGTGTTTTTAAAAGATGGTTAAGAACCTGATCACCTGTTTCAATATTCATTTCTTTTGAAGTGTTTATTTTGATATATGTCTCATTAGTTTTTCTTATCATTTTCTCACCTCCATAGACTTTTTATGTTGCAACATTCCTTCTATCTCAGCCATTCGAATGCCTAAATATCTTTCCTTTAAGAACTCTTCTTTTGTAACCTTTGCAACAGTCATATACTTTACAAAATCATTGAGGTTTAGAACAGAAGAAAACCTAGAAGCTTTTCCGGTTGGTAAAACGTGATTTACCCCTAAAAAATAATCTGCAGCAGGAACAGGAGTGTATTCTCCCAAGTAAACCGCACCCGCGTTTCGAATTAAAGATAGGATCAATTCAGGTTCTTTTGTTAATATTTCTAAATGTTCAGGTGCAATTTCATTTGCTTTGTCTGCACACTTAAATAAATCATCATAAAGATATCTCTCAATACCTTCTTTTTCACAGAAATCGTATATTTGTTTAGAAGTTGTTACCAAAAACGCCTTTGATTCAGCTCCGTGTTCTAATTGGGAAAGAAGATCATTTAATACGTAATCTTTGTTTGCTGTTTCATCAGCAATTACACAAACTTCAGACGGACCGGCTAAGCTGTCTATTCCTACATCACCAAATACTTGTCTTTTTGCCTCGTTTACATATTGATTGCCTGGCCCAAAAATTTTATCTACCTTTTTCATTCCAATTCCATACGCCATAGCAGCTATAGCTTGGATACCTCCTACCTTGTAGATTTCTTTTATTCCTAATTCTTTTGCTATGTATATTATGTATGGATTAATTTTTCCTTCCTTAGGCGATGATGTTATTATTATATCCTTTACTCCAGCAATTTGAGCAGGCACAGCAACCATTAACAAACTAGAGGGCAGAGGTTTCCCGCCTGGCACATAAATACCTATTCTATCTATTGGGACTTTTATTAATCCATAAATAGATCCATATTCATTCTTATACATTACGCCTTCTGTTTTTTGCTTTGAGTGATAATCCTGCAATCTTTTTATGATTTGTTTTATAACAATTTTATCGCTTTGTGGAATATTTGATTCTACATCCCATTCTTCTTCACTCAAAAATATTTCACCTTGGTAATTATCGAACTTTTGAGAGTATTTTTTTACTGCATCAAGACCATTAATCTTTATATCTACTAATATTTCTGAAACATACCTTTGTAAATTCAATATAATTCCCCCTCAGTTTTTTGATTTGGGTTGTCTTATTTTATTTTCCGAATTTTCGTTATTAAGTTATTTACAAAATCAAACTTGGTTTTTTGAGTAATTCTGTTTACCAATAAAACTGCAGAAATATCCATTATTTTATATACTTCTTCAAGATCGTTAGCTCTTAAAGTATTCCCTGTATCTACAATGTCTACAATTGCATCAGCGATACCTACCTTTGCGGCTAACTCTACCGCACCATTTAATTTTAAGATCTTTACTTTTATTCCCTTTTCCAAAAAAAAGTCTTGTGTAATCTCAGGATATTTTGTAGCTATCTTAAAACCTTCCATTTTTTCAGGAGAGATTTTTTTCCCCTTCGGTACAATTAAGCTCATCCTACACTTGCCAAACGGAAGATCTACCGGTACATATACCTCATTCTTTCTCTCTAAGACTATATCACTTCCGCATATTCCTAAATCAACCCCGTTTTCAACATAAACTGGTACATCAAAAACGCGGGGAAAATAGAAAGTGTAACTATCTAGAGAAGAAATAAGTTCTCTGCTATCAGGCTCTTTTACCTTTATCCCAACTTCTTCTAAAAAGGCCTTTGTATCCTTTAGTAATCTTCCAGAAGGCAATGCAATAGATATTCTCATCTACCTCTTCATCTCCTTTATAACATCTAAATTAAAGGCTAATCCACAAGCGTATTTATTGTTAATTCTGTATTGTCCACCATTACCCAAAAGATGACCGTTATCTGGTGCATAAACCTCAAAAACAATATCTTCATAATAATCCATATATTTTATTGTTCCTAGGTCTATATATATTCTGTTGTCATTTATAGCTTTAACAAGGGAGTTTAATCTATCTATATTTGATTCTTTGCCTCTAAAATTAAACAGTTCACTTATTTCATTTTTTATTTCCTGATCTATATCTAAACCTTCAATTAACCCAAAATTATGTACTTCTATAGCTTTTATTATGTCTTGTTTGTAGTTCGTTACCTTATTTAATACATTTTGCCATACTTTTATAGAACTGACGTCAATGAAGAAACTATGTATCTCTAAATCGGTAAGAATTTCAATAGCTAACCGTATGATTTCTTCTTCCGCTTTTAATCTTTCACCATCTAATATTTCATAACCTAATTGCCACGTGCTATTAAGATTTTCATCAAGAACTTCTGAAACATAATAAATTTTTTGTTTTTCTTCTACTTTATCCATTTCTATCAACCAAGAAGTAACGTCCGGCTTTAATAAATAAAAGTTTTTCCCATCAGAAAATTTCATTCCTTTTTTTAGATTTTCAGAATACTGTGCTACAGATGGTGGAAAGAGTTCATAACATCCGTTTTCAATGAGAACTTTTCTCATTTTATTTACAATATAAGACAGGTTTTTTGATTCAGCAAAGATATCTTTTTTCATTTTAATCTCCCTTCTCCTTGTTATATATTCCTTCTGTAAAATTTTATAAATTTTTTTACAAAAAACAAAAAACCGGTCACGGTATTAATCGTGACCGGCTAATTCAAGCCTTGTATGAAGTTAACTAAAAACAACAACATACACGGCATGTATTAACTCGGCCACGCCATGTATGATGATGCATATTTATGTTGGATATACTATTAACAATTAGTAAAATAACTGGAGCTCGTGATAACAAAATACTTCCTCCATAAAATACTCAATTTTTCTAATTATATACCATTAAAATTCTTTTGTCAATATTAAATTTCATAACTTTGCAAAGTAGTAGGCATATTAAGTGTATCTAAGACCTTTTCAAGAAGAATTCCTTCCCTTTTTGGATAATTATATCCATAACTAGCCTTTAAAGCCATAATAACAAATTGAGTTGCCCTATCAATTGCTATTGACAAGCTATCTCCGTTCAAAAGACTTCCCACAATTACGCTAGTAAATGCATCCCCTGTTCCTGGATACAATGCTCTTATATGTCTGTTAGTAACTTTCCAATATCGATTATCATAACTGTTGTACGCTATAACGCCTGTCCTTGTGGCATCTTTTTCTGGCACGCTAGTTATAATTACCATTTTCGGACCAATTTTTGAGAGCGTTTTAAGCCATTTTTTTAATGTATCCACACTTATATCTTCTCTGTAATGCTCACCTAAAAGAAAGCATGCCTCTGTAAAATTAGGTGTAATCACTTCAGATTTGCTAACCAACTTTCTCATTTGGTTTACTAAATCTGTAGTAATTGTAGGATAAAGAACTCCATCGTCTCCCATTACAGGATCGACAACTACCAATGATTCGTTCTTTTTTGAAAAATAATCAATAAAATCTGAAACTATATCTATTTGTTTTTCAGAACCCAAAAAGCCACTATAAATTGCATCAAATGACAACTCTAATTTCTTCCAATGGTTTATATATTCTTCCATATAATCCGTTAAATCTAAAAAGGTATAATTTTCAAAACCTCCTGTATGTGTCGATAATATAGCTGTCGGTACTGGACACACTTGTATCTTCATTGAAGATAAAATAGGAATAACAACATTTAAAGAAGCTTTTCCAAAACCGGACAGATCATGAATAGCGGCAACTCTTTTAATAGGCTTTTCTTTCAAATAAAGTCCTCCTCTTTATTAGCTTTTCAAAAATTTGATAAGTTACAGAATTCTTTAGCTATCTCAGCTCCAACTTTGGCATTATTTAATACTAGAGCAATGTTGGCTTTCAAACTTTCACCTTTACTTAACTCTTTTATCCTTGATAAAAGAAAAGGCGTTAACTCTTTTCCTTTTATACCCATTTTTTCTGAATCTTGTATGGCTTTATTTATTATTGAATTTATCTCTTCTTCATTCATAGCAAACTCTTCAGGAATAGGATTGGTAATTAGTACTCCGCCCTGAAGTCCTAAATCCCATTTTGTTTTCATAATACGAGCCGCCTCTTCTGCTGTATCTACTTTATGTGGTACTTTTATTCCGCTTTTTCTTGAATAAAAAGAAGGAAGCTCATCAGTTTGATAACCAATTAAAGGTACACCAAATGTTTCAAGATACTCAACAGTAAGTGATAAGTCAAGTATCGCCTTTGGACCTGCACAAACAACAGCAACATTGGTTTTTGCTAATTCTTGTAAATCGGCAGAAACGTCAAAGGTTTGTTGAGCATATTTATGTACTCCTCCTATACCTCCTGTAACAAAAACTCTTATTCCAGCTAGGTTAGCCGCTATAATTGTTCCTGCAACTGTTGTAGCCGCATTTAACTTTTTAGCTATTATTACAGGTATATCCATCCTACTAGCTTTTGATATATTTTTATCTGTACCCATAAATTCAAGTTCTTCTTCGCTTAAACCAACCTTTATTATCCCATTAATTATAGCTATGGTAGCAGGTATTGCACCTTTGTCTCTTATGGTTTCTTCCAATTTTTTTGCAACTTCCACATTTTGGGGATAAGGCATTCCATGCGAAATGATGGTTGACTCCAAAGCTACGACTGGTTTATTTTTTTTTATTGCTTTTGCTACCTCTTCTTTTATGTCTAAGTATTTGAGATTCAATTTTAAACCTCCCGTTTATTATCTTTAAAAATCCTAAAAGCTTACTTTTGAAGATGGTGAGGGCTGCGCCCTGGAACCACTTTAAATCCAAAATCTTATTTTTAGAAAATCTTTATCTCTAAAATTTCTACAACCTAAAATCTAGATTTTGAAGATGAGGAGGGCTCCGCCGCGGATCCACTTTAAATTCAAAACCTTATTTTTTAAAAATCATTCATCTCTAACGAGCATAATTATATTTACATCTTAATCATCAAATGTTGCTTTTTATTCAGAAACTCTTAGCGTAAGATGATTGAACATATTACTCCGTCTATAATCTCTACAATTTATCCATTTTTATCAGTTTCTTTTAAAATTTTATATAACTCATCAGACACCGTTTTATAACTTTTCATTGTAATCTGAGAAGCTTTTATTCCATATTCAATTGATTGATTCGTGGTTAAATCATTGTATAAACCATAGATAAACCCTGCTGTGAAGGCATCTCCAGCCCCATTGGTATCAACTATTTCTTCTGGATTCATTTCTTCCACTGGAAAAAACATCAAATCGTATAGATTTTTTGTTAGATTTTTTGTAAAAATGTAAATGCCCTGTGCGCCGTTGGTTATTACTATATTTGTAACGTTTGGAATTTTTCCGTGTATGCCTTTTATTATGTCTTCTTTATTGGAAAACTCAAGATTTTTACCTATCAACGAATTTAATTCCATAAAATTTAAGGTCAAATAGTCAATATTTTTGTTTACCTGAAGTAATTTCTTAACTTTAGCAATAGAAACGGCATTAATGACTACCTTAGTATTCTCATTTTCAACTAGTTTAAGCACGTATTTAATCACATCTACACTTAAATTAGTGTCAAGAAATATTATCTTGGAATTCAATAATATATCTTTTTTCTCCTCAACAAAAATTGTATCCACTTCTTCTATTATATTCATGTCAGAAATAGAAACATACATATCTCTGTTTTCATTTAAAATTGCCAAATAAACTCCTGTCTGAAAGTGGTTAGAGATTTTAATATTCTCAGTTTCTATCTTTAAACTTTTCAACTCATTTAAAATAATTTCTCCAAAACTATCATTTCCAACTGCCCCAATTAAATTGACCGGAACATTCAATTTGACCAAGTTATGAGCAACGTTTCTGGCCACGCCACCAGAAGAATAAAAGACCTCACCTGGATTAGAGGTTTGAAGTTCTAGTTTTTCAAAAGGTGATCCTTTTATGTCTAAGTTTATCCCACCAATAGCAGAGACTTTTGAATCCACTTTTACATTCCCCTTTTACATGTTACTGCTCTTGTTTATATTATATAATATCTTTTTAAAATTAAAAAAATAAATTACTGATCTTACTTTAAAGTAATAGCTAAAATGTGCATCGTTGGTATCTGAGGGAAATAAATAGATTTTATAGGCTTTCCTTTCAATGGAATCTTATTTAAATACAATCTGGTTGTTATATTTTCTTTAATTCCTAAATTATCATACCTATAACCAAATTCCATTATGATGGTTTCTCCATAAACTGGTTCTTGACACCAGTCTGAAAAAGCTATCCTATTTTGTTCTACTGTTTCATCGCTATATACAATAGTTAAATATCCCTCATAGTTACCATGATCACAGGATCCCACAACATATAAATATGAAGGCGAAGCATTGAAATATTTTAAGTAAAGCTCTTGTGATGTACATATTAAGTTATCTTTTTCTTCTATTTTAAATTTAAAATATACATCTTCTTTTTCAAAATAAAAGAGATTATTGTCCAGCAGCTTTTGAATCTCTTCTGCTGGATATTTTGCACCAATAACTCCATCAAAGTTATCAAAGTTACCTGATTTTCTATTTGCAAAATCAACTATTCCGTCATTATTAAATAATTCTTCTAAATTCAGTAAATAACTTTCGTTGATTTTTTCAACAGGTACCTCCACTTTTTGAATGTATTGGCTTTTCACATCTGCTATCTCATATTCTACTTGTTTCACTCCCGCTTTACTAAACTCGTAATAATTGTCTTTAAACTTGTATACAAAAATAGGATCCACCGGTTTTAAAATGACTTGATCTAAGTAAATGTTGCCGTTGTCTGGTTTAAAATATAGTATTATTTCGTTTTTATCCATGTTTATCTTTTCAACACTAACTATCCCTTTTGATGGTTTTAAAATCTCTTCTATTGAGTTATTTCCTGAAGTCACTTTAACCGTGGTCATAGGCTCAAAGATACCGCTAACGTATACTTCGTAGTCTCCAGTATAAAAATTTTCTAAAGTCTGTCTAATTCTGATACTTTCATCGGTTTTTAAAGCAACATTGTTCATATTATCAAGAGTAAAACTATAAATACCGGTATTCATCTTTTCTGCTTCTAATAAAATTGTCTTTCTCCCTGCAACTATTATTGCTTTGGTTAGTTCTTGAAACTTAGTTGGTAAAGTTTTAAGTCTGGTGATACTTAATAAGGCACAGATTGTTGATTCTGCTCCAGCATTCGTATTAATGTACACAGAATGCAACGAATCATATCCTTCACCATTTGGGCCATACATTGGAGTTTTTAGAAGATTATTTTTTTCAAAAAAACCACCAAATAATGAAGCCATATATGCGTAATTTTCTTCCTGGGTTACTGAATACAGCTTGACCAAAGTTGATATTATAGGTTCAACACCATAAGCAATTTGAGGATACAGCTTTATATATTCTCCGATTTGATAAACAGGTCCTAAAGAGAGTAAAACTGGGTAAAATTCATCAGCCAGGAACTTTACTGACTCTAAATATTTTTCATCTTGAGTAATTCTATATAATTCTAACAGAGCTTCGCCTTGACGGCTACCCCAGCTATGCCACAGCGGTGTCTCTTCTCCTTCGTCAAACGCTCCTTTTAGAAAGCCTTCGTTGATTTGCTTCTTTAAAATAGAATCACCTATTTTTATAGCTAAATCTTTCACTTTCTCGTCTTTTGTGTACTTATAATACTCTAATACCCCCATTAAAAATACAGAGGAAACATCTGAATTATGATTTAAAAAGTAATTTTCATCTAAACTTTTAGAAAGAAAATTGTAAGCTAATCTAGCCGAATTTTCTAACTTCTTTTGAAAATCTTTGTCGGTTTCAAATATTTCTAAAGCGTTAGAAATAGACCAGAAACCTCTTGCCGCCCACCAATTAGCTGATTTTCTGCTTGTGATACCTTGCTTGTTAATAGTTCCGTCTTCAAAAACAAAATTGTAAAAGTCTCCATCCGTATCTTGAAAAGCCATTACAAAATCTAAAGCTTCTTTAGCTCTTTGCAAATAAAATTCATTATTATCAAGTTTATAAAGTTCGGTGTATAAAACCGCTACCCTGGCTACATCATCGACACATGTAACTCCCTCTCCCTTGGCTGGGGTGTGGACATATTTATCGCCGTATTTCTCAGCATATATCCAATATCCTATCTTTGTTTCATCTTCAATTTGAAACTCGTCTCTTAAAAATTCAAGATGATTGAGATTTAATTCTGGCATTCCTAATACGGTTAAAGGTAGAAATATCATCGTGAAAATTATAAAATATTCCATTTTCATTACGTTGCCTCCTTTGAAACATTATTAATGGCAGAGTAAAAGTGCTGTACTAATTTGCTTAAAATATTTTAGTGTTTTGTAACTTACGTAAAGAGGGCGAGTCTTCGCCCTGTTGATCATTTTAATTAAATGCTTCGGATTATAAAATGGAAAAGAAACCTCTGCAGTATTCTAAATACCGCAGAGGTTCACGAAATTATTCAGTGATAACTTTCAGATTTTGAATTTCATGTGTTCTGTTTTCTAGAAGTTTTATTGCTTCATCAACATTTTTTGCAGAATACATCGAAAAATATCTCTTGTAAACTACCTTGTCTCCAGCTTTAAATTGCGCCATCCAGTCAGCTTCATGTGTATTTTCAAAAACACCTTTAGTTGCTTCATAAATTTCTAATTCTCCAGGAATCCATCTAAAAATCCCGTCTCTAAATTCTCTACTTTCATAGAACCAAAAATCTTCATAAACAAATTTTTTAAGGTCAGAATATACTACCGGTTTTTCTGGTAGAATCTCTGCGGCAATTAAGTCGTATCTATCAGAGAAATTAGCTCTCCAATTTTCCATCGAAACAAAACAATATGTAGCTCCCCACCACAATGGTTTCATAGGATCAATTGCTGGAAAAACTATGTATGGATTATTATCAACAATCTTTACAGCGTTTCTCTCTTTCCAATATTCATAAGGAGAAATTCCTAATTGCTCGGCCCAAATCATTCTCCTGAACATAGGCATGATATAAACTGCTTTATCATCTAAGCTTGTCAATGGTGAAGTAGCCATGACCTGTAGTTTCATTATATCAACATAATTAGTGAATGAAAACTCATTTTCTACGAGTACATCTCCTGTTTTAAATATATGTGTGGTTATTTTTTGGTTAAAACCAGGCAATTCTTCATAGTAGAGTAAAGCTTCCACTGTAACCGCAACTGGTCCAGGCTGAAACACATTGAGTTCCTTAACTTTGAATCCGGAAGAAGTTGTTTCCACATGTCTTCCTAAATAGCCATCAACATAATATGTGCTTCCAGACCATCCTGCAATCCTAGCAGTTCCAAGCTCGTTGTACAAATTACCTTCAGCATTGTTGAATTTTACAAAATTTGCAATACCATAGTTATTCACTTTCACAGTAAATTTATCAGATGAAACAATATATTCACCGTCTTTTTCTTCAACTTTTAAAGCGGGAGCAAATTGGAGTAAATCTAAATCCCAATCATCAGAAACAACTATTTTTGCTTCTTTTTTGAAGGTAAATTGAAGGAAATCTTTGGACGAGATTTTCCCATTTTTGTCTACATCAACTATTTGATATGGAAGATCCTTCCCGTTTGCTTCCTTTACTCTAATTGAATACCAGTTTGCATCGAAATCTTCACCTACTAAATCTAATAACTCAGAAAAACTCATCACATAAGGAACTTCGATGTTTGTCTTTTGATCTGTTACAACTTTTATAACTTTTTCAGCTGAAAAAGTCGCCACTGACATTAAAACAATTAGGAAAAACACAAAAAAAATTTTCCTATTTTTCATTTTACTACCTCCTCCTTTAAAGATTTTGTATTTTTATATCTCTTTACAAATCCCAAAAATTATGTTTAATGTCTATTACTTGTTAGGACTAGGGATTCCTTTTAAAAGTTAGTGCGTTTTAATTAGACTAGAAGAAGAAACTTCAATTTCCAATAATTCTAAAATAATTTTAGGTACGTCTGTATTATCTAGAATTTTGCTAAATTTTTCTGCGCCAGGGCCGAAGGCAAATACTGGTACTAATTCATCAGTATGTTCTGTAGTAGACCACTTTGCAGCACAATTAGCTTTTCCAACTATTACTTCAAAAACAGCACTTTGCTTATCTTGTGAACTTTCAATGTAATTCATTTCTTCTGGAGTTAAAGTAACTTCAAAAGATTGTTCTATGTTAGTTTTCAATTCTTCTATATCTGAAGAACTGTATATCACCTTAGCTAATCTACTCTGAAATGTCTTCATTGTTTCTAAATCAACAGTTTGACTGCCTCCTAAAGGCGTAGATAGCCCTCTTTTAGTAGATAAATTCAAACCGCTAACATTTAAAATTAATCCACCAGTTTCATGATCAGCAGTAACTAAAACTAATGTATCAGGGTTCTTTTCTGCAAATTCTAAAGCAATTCCAATAGATTCATCAAATTCAAGAACTTCTTTTAATACTCCATCGAGATTGTTTTCATGAGATCTCGTGTCGATTTGAGATCCCTCAACCATAAGAAAGAAGGGGCCACCGTCTTTTGACAAAATTTCTATCGCCTTTTGTGTCATTTCAGGTAGAAAAGGCTCTTCACTCGGCCTTTGTGTTACAGGATGAAGATGGTCGTCGTTGAACAAACCTATGACCTTTTTCCCTTTTTTACCAACATAAGAAATCATTTCTTGTTTTGTTTTCAAATAGTCAAATCTGTTAAACTTTAGATCTTCTTCTAAATCTTTAAAATAATTAACCCCTCCACCAAATACAACGGTCAAATTGCTATCTACTAACTGCTTAGCAAGTTTTGATTCTTCATCTCTACTTGCAACATGACCATAGAATCCAGCTGGGGTCGCATGAGTGACTCTACAAGTTACTACTATTCCTGTTTTATAACCATTTTTAGATAAGATCTCTGCCAAATTGGGGATAACTTCACCATTTGGAAGCATCCCGATCATTCCATTATTAGTTTTATATCCTGTAGCTAAAGCGGTTGCAGCTGCTGCAGAATCAGTTACTTCATTATTTAAAGAGTGGGTTTGGATATATCCAAAAAAGTTTGCTTTTAACATATTAAGTTCCTTTTTTTCTAAAAAACTAGTTGCAACAACATGATTTTCTCCCATGCCATCGCCAATAAATAATATGACATTTTTGATTTCAGTGGCAAACGAGAATACAGAAAAAACAATAGCTAAAATAATAAATAATATTTTTTTCATTTTTATCACCTTTTCAATCAGCAAAACTTAAGTTATTTAGCAAATGTTATGTAAGCGCTTACAAAATTATTATAATACAAAACAAAATAATTTCAAAAGAATATTAGAGCCAAATATAGATAATTAGATGTAATTAAAGCTGTTTAGGCTTAGAAAACGAAAAATATCTCAATCTTTTACAAAATGATTTTGTGAACTATGAAAAACTACAAGCTCTTCAATCATAAATGCTATTATTTCTTTCTAATTTACTCTAAACGCTTAAAATTTCACTTGCACTTTCTTCTAATTTTTGATAGAATGTTTATGTAAGCGCTTACAAGAAAAGGAGGATAAAATTAACTATGCCAACAATAGATGATGTTGCTAAACTAGCGGGCGTTTCTATTGCAACTGTCTCAAGGGTCTTAAATTCAAAAAATGGAGTTTCAGAAAAAACTAAAGAAAAGGTTTTAAAGGTAATCGAAGAACTAAATTATAAACCTTCAACAATCGCTAGAGAACTCGCTAACAAAAAAACTTCCTTCCAAGTTGGAGTTATTATAAGTGAACGAATTGCTAAAATTCTCAAAAATGAAGATCGATATGGTATAAGGGAATTTTATCTTACTGTACTGACTGGGATCGAATCTTATTCCAAAGAAAATAATATCTCATTTGAAGTAAAAACATTCGAAGAATGTAGTGAAGATTTTTTGAAATCCATTGATGGTTTTCTTGTCGTAGGTGGTGATAAGTTACCTAGTCATATTGAAGAATGTGAACTACCAAAAGTATTAGTTGATAATTATATCCCAACTTTAAAGGTAGATTCAGTTGTCTCTAACGGCTTTGACGGTGCATACTATGTCATAAACAAGATGATTGAAAGAGGTTATTTAAAAATCGTTCACATTCATGGTCCTGTTAGCTTCTATGGTTTCCGAGATAGATACGAAGGTTACACTGCTGCAATGAGTGAACAAGGTTTGTTACCTCAGACTTTTGAATGTGATGAAACCCCAGAAGGAATTGCATACGCTCTGAGTTTAGCTTTATCAAAAAATCCAGAAGTAATTTTTGCATCAAATGATGTTATTGCTTTGACTATATTGAACGAACTTAAAAACTTGGGAATAGACGTTCCAAACGATATCCAATTAATTGGTTTCGACGACATTATATCAGCCTCAATCTCGGAACCTAAGCTTTCCACCTTGAAAGTATTTAAATACGAGATGGGAAATATAGCATTGAGCAGATTAATAGACATGATTAACGATAAAAATCCCCATCCTGTATTAATTTCTCTTTTTACTACATTCATGGAAAGAGAAACAACTAAAAAGGAAAAGTAAAGGAGGTTAAGTAACATGAAGAGAGTGTTAACTCTATCTATAGTAATGTTGTTGTGTGTGTTTTCTTTTTCAGTAACTAAGTTGGTATTTTGGACTGCTCCTGATCCACAACAGGAAGTATATTGGAAAGAGTTGGTTGCAGAATATGAACAACTTCATCCCGAAATAGATATAGAATGGAGTACAATTCCAGCTGCTGGGAGCTCAGAAGAAGCCATTCTAACAGCTATTGCATCCGGAAGAGCACCAGACGTATGTACTAACATTTTTTCTGGTTTTGCTGCTCAACTGGTTGAAATCGATCAACTTATGGAACTAGACGAACTTGAAGGATTTGATGAAGTCGTTGAAAAAAGAAAAATGGGTAATATCCTTGAGGGATGGAAAATAGACGGGAAAAATTATGTTATTCCTATCTATTCAAATCCTATTTTGATGTGGTGGAGAACTTCTTTACTTGAGGAAGTAGGATTTGACTCTCCTCCTAGAACCTATTCTGAGATCTACGAATTTTCAAAAAAATTTGTTATACCTCAAGAAAGATATTCGGTTCAAGTCATTCAAGGAAGGAACTGGTGGGATAGATGGTTTGACTTTATCACTTACTATTATGCCGCCAGTGGAGGAGAACCTTACATAGATGCTTCAAAAGGTAGAGCCGTTTTTAATGATGAAGCAGGAAAAGAAGTTGCCACTTTTATCGATACAATGTTTAAAAATGATTGGACCGCTGTTGAACTTGTAAGTAATCCGTTTTACATTGGAGCTATAGCAGGTGGTCTAAGGGGACCCTGGGAAATATCTTTTGCCCAAACCCAATTTCCTGACATCGTAAATGATATAACAATCAGCCCTCCACCCGTTCCTGACAATTATCCTAAAGACAAACCAATTTACACATTTGCTGACGCTAAAGGCCTTGTAATATTTAAAAGCACAAAGCATCCAGAAGAAGCTTGGGAATTTGTTAAATGGATATTTACAAAAGAAGATTTTGATGTAAAATGGCTTGAATACACAAAAATGCCTCCTGCAAGAGAAGACTTGTTAACTAATGAAGCTTTTGAAGATTTCTGGAATGAAAATCCTCTAGCCGCTGAATATGCAAAGTACGTTGCTTACGCAATTCCTCCTGCACCTATTACTCAAACCGTCGACGTCCAAGATTTAATGACATTTGAATTAATCGAACCTTTAATGTACCAGAAAAAAGATGTGCAAAAAGCTTTAGATGATGCTGTAAAAGCTATAAACAAGATTCTTTGGTGAAGGTCGGAGAGAAGATGGCAAAAAAAAATAAAAACTTAGCAAAAAAGGAGGCAATAAAAGGATTTTCGATTTCTTCTATATATCTCGTTTACGCCGCCATATTTTGGGGTTATCCTTTTGTATGGCTATTCATTCTAGTTTTTTCTAAATGGAAATTTGTGGGAAAACCTCAATTTGTTGGCTTTAAAAATATAACGAGGGTCTTATCAGACCCTCTTTTCTGGAAAACCGTGGTTAATGTTTTTCGGTTTATGTTATATTACATCCCTCTTGTTCTTTTGGGTGCTATGCTTTTCGCAATCGCTCTAAATAAGCTTAAATACGGAAAAACTTTTGTAACACTTTCTTTTTTGGTCGCTAATGTTTCTTCTGGAGTTGCTTACTCAATAATGTTTTCAAACCTTTTTGCCGTAAATGGTCCAGTAAATAGGCTATTGTATAATCTCTTTGGTGTTACTATTCCCTGGTTCTCAAGTCCTTCCTTGGCTATGTTCTCAATAGCCCTAATAGTAATTTGGAAATTTATTGGGTATTATGGATTAATTCTATACGCGGGATTATCAGCAATTCCTGAATCCTTATATGAAGCCGCAGAATTAGATGGAGCTAATGGTTTCACAAAATTTTTCAAAATCACCTTACCTCTTTTAAATCCTTCAATAGTTATGGTAATGGTTTTGGCAATTACTCTTGCTTTTGGAATATTTACAGAACCATACATGATAACCGGTGGAGGCCCGATGAGAAGTACTTTAACTCCAATGATGCACATGATTACAACTGCATTCCAAAGAATGGATCCAACATATGCAGCTACAATGGCTGTATTTGTAGCAGGAATAAGTTTTGGAATGGTTTGGCTTGTAAGAAAAATTATGGAGAGGGAAGTTGATTTAGTATGAAAACTAAAAAAAAGAAAAAAACAGGAAATGTAATCCTTCACATAGTTATGTTTGCCCTAGCACTAATTTGGATTTACCCGTATGTATGGTTATTCTTAGCCTCTGTAAAACCATCTGCAGAAATCTACACCAGATTTTGGCCAACAAAATTTACTTTAGAACATTTTAAATTCATTCTGGAAAGTGCTGAAAGAATGAATAGACCATTTGTTAGAGCCTTTTTTAATAGTTTATTTGTTTCAGTAACAGTTACTTTGTGTGTCATGTTAAGCTCAGCAATAATAGCATTTGCTCTATCTAAATACAAATTTAGAGCAAGAGATGGAATATTCAACTTTATAATATTCCAAATGGTTTTCCCTGGTTTTATGTTCACTATCCCAATGTATATTTTAATTAGAAATTTAAGGTTGCTAAACACATATTCCGCTTTAATATTACCTTCTATTATGAGCGGATGGGGGATTTTTATGTTAACACAGAGTTTTAAGGGAACGCCTGATGACTACATTGAAGCTGCAAAAATGGATGGGGCGTCTGATTTTTTTGTAATTTTTAGGATAATGGTTCCTTTAAATAATTCAGCTATGGCAATAGTTGGACTTTTCACATTCATTGGTATATGGGACAACTTTATGTGGCCTTTAATAGTAATCCAAGACTATAATAAAATGCCTCTCTCTGTTCTATTAGCCACTTTTAATCATGAATATGGTGCCTATATTGGTCCCATAATGGCCGGGGCAGTCATACAAACTATACCAATGGTTTTAATATTTATTATTTTTAGAAAAGCGTTTTTGCAAGGCATATCGATGACTTTAAAATAATTATGTAAGAAAGGAAGGGATTTACTTTGAATTTGAAACTAAAAAGACATCCATTAAACCCCTTGTTCGGGCCTAACCCTATGCATATATGGGAATCAAGATTTGTATTTAATCCAGCTGTAGTTTATGATGGGGAAATATTTCATATGCTGTATCGCGCACAAGGTGAAGACATGGTTTCAAGAATGGGTTATGCTGTCAGTTTAGACGGAGTACATTTTAACAGGATGGAAAAACCTGTCTTTGAACCCCAACACCAAAATGAGTTGTACGGAGTGGAAGATCCAAGGCTTACTTACTTAAATGGCAGATATTATATGTGCTATACAGCATATTCACCAAAGAATATAAGTGTAGCTATGGCTTCTACAAAAAATTTTATCACGTGGGAAAGATATGGAATAATTTTACCTGAAAGTCCTAATAAGGATGCTGCTTTATTTCCAGAAAAAATAAAAGACAAATATATTTTAATCCATAGATTAGAACCAGACATCTGGTTTGCATATTCTGATGATTTAAAGCAATGGGGAAATTATGTAAAAGTCGCTTCACCACGCAAAAACTATTGGGATAATCTAAAAATTGGTGCAGGAGGTCCTCCGTTGAAAACCCCTTATGGTTGGTTGCTTTTATATCACGGAGTCCAAGAAGATGTAAGACCTATTTACAGACTTGGATTCATTCTTTTAGATTTAGATAATCCCTCAAAGGTTTTAAAAAGATCTGAAGAACCTATTTTAGAACCAGAAGAAACATGGGAAATTTTTGGAGGAGTTCCAAATGTAGTGTTTTCTGATGCCATGGTAGAATACAATGACCAATATTACGTATATTACGGGGCCGCAGATAATTATATTGGCTTAGCAACTATCTCAAAAGAAGAAGTTTTTAAATGGATAAATGAATGAATAAAAAACTATATTAAAGGCTTAGGATATATCCTAAGCCTTTTTTTATTTTATCTTCTCCAATGCTACATATAATAATTTCAGTTTATAATTACAAAACAAAAATTGGCAGCTTAAGTTAGCTGCCACATATTGAGAGGGGCGAACCCAGTTAAAAACGAGTTTTTTGTCTATTTATTGTTTTACATGATAATCTTCTTTTTGAGAATTTTCACTTTTTTGGTGGATATCTTTTAATAACTTCTGAATGAAATATATATGGTTTATCAACATCCATTTCTAATACAATGGATTGACCAAGGTCTACCTTGATAAAAGAAGGTAGAGACGCTGAAAAGTTCCATTTTTCGTTTGAAAAATAGAAATAGAGTCTTCTATTTGTATCGTAATATACGCAAGCATCTGGATAGTAACGATAGGTATATTTTGCTCTGTAGCCATGAGCTGGAGCCCATGGTGGTGGACTTTGATCCTTAGGTTTAGAATCTGAAACAGTTGTTCCTTTTACAAAGGAAATCTTAAGAAAATAATCATTTTTCTCATGAAAAAAGCCCTGTGCATATATTATCGAAATGACCCCTACAATTAAAAATACTAACCATATTTTTTTCATGTTAATCACCTCCTTTCAAATATAACAATTTTTCAACTTCCACTTTTGATAAAGTCCTTCTCACTTCTACATATTTTTCTATTTTAATCTATTTATTTAACTTCTTCATTATTTTAATCGAAAAAAGAAAAATCTATACCTTCCACTTTCTTTATTTCAAAATCGTATTTTAAAAATTATTTATTTCTAAAGTTCTTTTCTTTTCAAATATTATATCTTCTTTATGAATTTTTGATTAAAATGTTTATAGTCCCCTTTTTCCTCAAAATTACTCAGATCCCGCTTGTGTATTATGCTTGACTTTTTTTAAAATATGGGTTATAGTTGACTATAACACATAAAAACAAAAAGAAGGACAAAAATTGTTAAGTGAGATAAATTATCTAACAAAATTAACAATCTCTTTGATTTTTTCAATATGTGCTCATATTATACCTTTAACTTCCTTAAAGGTTCTATTTAGTATTATAGCTATACTTTTACTCACCTGTACCATCTTTGGAGAAAATTTAAGTATTTTTGTTTTTTTAGCTTTTTATCTTATAATTTCTTTGATTATTGTTATTGTCTGCAGCCTCATTAATTTAATAACGGGTATTTCTGAAGTTTACAAAAAAGAAGATAAGAGATCAATGAAAGGCATTACGCAGTAAGATTGTTAGAGAAAAATATTATTAGAATTTAAAACACTACGACTCAAAGGTCGTAGTGTTTTAAATAGACTATATTGTCATGTCTTTTTTTATAACATTCCCATTTTCATCATATAGCTCAAAGTGAATCTTTTTAACTTTTATCATGTTTTTTGGATCTTCTTTTTCTACGTGAATTTTAAAATTGTTAAGTTCTTTTAAAACTTCTATTTTCAAATGTCCAAATTCACCTTTTACAAAATTGTAGGTCAACCCATCATCATCGTAATAAGTATAAACTGCCTGAGAAGTCACTAGCCCAACAACCCACAACTCAGTAATATCTTTTTCTCCTACATAGTTCATCGGTTCTGTCAAAATTAGTAGGTTGTTTTCTTTTATAAAAAGTGGAATTTGGCTTAAACCTGCTTCAACGTAATAGTCTCCAGGTTTATATACCTTCATATTTCTTTCTTCAAATTTTGAGGCAGTCCAATTGAGCCATCTTACATCTGGCAGATATACATATCTACCTTTTTTGTTTTGTTCGTGAACAGGGGCAACCATCACAGAATTACCATACATAAACTGATCTTCAATATTTTTTTCTTTCTTTCCATCAAATACAAAAGATAAAGGTTTTATAAAAGGTTCTGATTCTTTAACACAGTTCATATATTCAGAATATGTATAAGGTAAAAGCGCATATCGAAGTCTAACTGTATTTCTCATTATATTCAAAGATTCTTCATCAAACTGCCATGGTTCTTGAGGCCTTGTATTTAAAGCAGTATGGTTTCTATAAAAAGGATTAAAAACTCCAAGTTGCATCCATCTTACCACTAATTCAGGCGAGGCATCTCCTCCAAAACCACCTATATCTGCACCTGTATAGAAAAATCCCATCATATTTAAAGATTGAAGCATTCTAATATTCACTAACATATGTTCCCACCAAGACATATTGTCGCCCATCCATATTGAAGCCATTCTATGGAGCCCAGGATAACTACTTCTCGATAGTAAAAGCAGTCTTTCATTAGGTAAGAGAGTTTTTAAAGCATCTGCAGTTGCTTCTGTCATTTTAAAACCGTATAAATTATGTACAAGATCGTGGTTTATTAATGTTCCGTCATCTAATCTATGATAAAAACTTTTATAGTCTTCCCTGTTATTAGGTATATTTTTAACAGCTTCTTGAATCAAAGATAATTTCTCTCCTAACCCGTTTTCTTCGACTTTAGCTTTTTCTAAAGACTCAAACAATCTCTGTACCCTCGTTGGGGTATAGAAAATAGAGGGTTCATTCATATCATTCCAAATACCTTTTACGCCCATATCCGTAAATATCTTGTATTGACTACCCCACCATTTCCTTGTCTTAGAATTCAAAAAATCGGGAAAGTGAGTTAGCCCAGGCCAAACAGCTGCGACAAAATCCTCTCCATTTTTATCTACACAAAAATATTTGTTTTTCTTTCCTTCTTCATACATATGGTAACCTTCTTCTATCTTTACTCCAGGATCAATGATAGGAATAACTTTAATTCCCATGTTAGCCAAATCTCTAACCATTTCTTCGTAGTTTGGAAATGTTTCTCGATTGATGGTAAACACTTTATAACCATCCATATAGTCAATATCTGTATATATCGCATCTAAGGGTATTCCAAGCTTTCTATACTTATTTGCAATATTTCTAACTTCTTCTTCAGAAAAATAACTCCATCTAGATTGTTGATACCCAAAAGCCCATTTTGGAGGAATATAAGGTTTACCTGTTAAGGCAAAATACTCCTTTATTATGGTCAATTTTTCATCACAATCAAATAAATAAATATCAAAATCCTTCGAAGTAATAGTAATCTTAATGTAATCTTTATGAGTAAATCCTATATCAAAAATAATTTCAGATGGATAGTCAACAAACAATCCAAAAGATTGTTCCCCATCTAAGATCATAAAGGGGTGTGAACCATATAAAGCCTTTTTATCAGGGGTATGGTGTGGATCATCTGTGGCATAAAACTGATAGACTTTCCCTCTTTTATTTAAAGCACCTAAGGTTTCTCCTAAACCATAAACAACATCGTCTTTTTGCATCTGATAAATAAGGTTTGTTTCTTTATCATTCACTTCAATTTTAAAATATGGAATTGTAGAACTTTCTTGAAAATCATCTTCATTTAAATTTAAAATAATGGCACCGGTTTTAAAAGGTCTACCACTTCTGTATAAGGTTGTTTGACTTGAAATTTGTAACTTTTTAAACATATTTCCTCCTCCTGTATAAATATTAGACTTACTATAAAATAATCCTTTCTAGGTTTTCTAAAATATTAGACTATTTTATAAGATAACTAATATAAAGAATATAAAAGACTTACGATTATTATACCATTTCAAATTAAGAATCACATTATGGTTGTAAAAAGTTATAAAGTAATCCATTCAATTCCAATAATTTCTTTTTCTTTTTTGCTGGGAAAGCCTATCATAAGCTCTTTTTTATCAAATTCTTTTTTTATTATTTCAATTTCTTCAAGATAGGTTTTTAAACAATCACAATCTTTTCTACATCTTTCTAGATCATCGACAACTAAAACAGCGTTAAAATCCTGACTCCAATGAGGTTCTCCCAAGCTTTTAGACTTATCTATACTTAACGGAATAATTGAACCTTTCTTCAAAAATACGGGGTGATACTTCTTAGAAATATAATATAACGGTTCTTCTTCGCTTTGTACCCATTCACCTTCCCATAAACTTAACCATGTTCCATAAGGTAACGTAATTTTATCTTCATCACATTGTTTAGAAATTTTTGGATAGACAATTATACTTCTACCAAAAAAATAAGCCAAAGATTGATCATAAAGGTTACTATTGTCTAACCATACAGGGTAAGTTAGAGGGCGACACCCCTCAACACTAGCTTTAGCTTCTTGAAAAATATAAGGAGAAAGATTCATTCTTAAAGAAGCATAAAATCTATAATTGTCGATTATTTGATTATTGTTATAGAAATCAGCCATATTCCAAGGTGATCTTTCGGCACTAGGTACAGGATCTCCAGGGTGTTCTGAATGAAATTGAAATATTGGAGTAAAAACAGCCAACTCGCAAGATCTATTGTATAGATCGGGTTCGGGAAGATCTCCACTGAAACCTGCTATATCCCATCCCCAAAACGGATTACCTGATAGAGAGACATTTAAACCAGCAATAATATTAGCTTTTAAAGCCTCATATTCCGAATCTTCATCACCAACCCAAAACAAGGTGTTATTCGGCGTATGGATATATCCAGATCGACTGAATAAAATAAGTTTATCTTTTTGAATTGATTTTGCAGTTTCAAAATATTTTTCAGGATATAAATTCCTTAATTGGGTGCTTTCTAGTTCTGAGTCAATTGAAATTAAATCTCGTCCCCATAAATGTTCCCCACCATCTGTTTTAAAACCTGCCACGCCTAATTCTTCCACTAAATATTTACGTTTACTTGCCCACCATTTTGAGGCCTCTTCATTGTAAAAATCAACTACAAAACTGTTTTCAAACCATCTTCCCTTTGGAATCCTATAGTGATCTCCATCCGCGGTTTTCAAAACATAATTAGCTTTTAGAGCATAATCAACATCATTTTTATGCTGTTTTTCAAATTGATCGTAGTATTTTAAAACCGGTATTTGCCATAGAATCAATTTGATATTTTTCTGTGTGAGTTCTTCTATCATCTTTTTTGGGTTTGGCCAAGGTTCTTTGAAATTAAAATCTTCTAAAGCAAACGCTTGTTCTCCGTTTTTTTCCTTATATTCAGCCCCATTAAAAATGTAAAATGTTTGCTCATCAGACCATGCTTCAATAACCAACACAGTAGCAGGAATGTCATATTCACATGTCTTTTGTACTACTCGTTCAATTTTTTTCTGGGAATTCCACTCATTTGCAGACATCCAAGGACCAAATACCCATATAGGAGGAACTTTGGGTTGAGATATTCTATATATGTTAGCAATAGAATCTTTCATACTCTCGTTTTCCCATAAATAAATTTCTATTTTATTCATCAAAGGCTGCCCTAATGTATCAATTTCTATTTTGACATCATTCAAAGAAAAATCCCACTTTGTCCTAAATCCTGTGTTAATAAGCATTCCAAATCCTATATTTGAAAACAAAAATGGAACAGGGGCGTATGCTCTTTCTCTTTGAACTTTATATTGATCAAAAACATGAACATATCTAACTCCTTCAGTTATCTCTAAATCCTCATAGTGCTCACCTAAACCAAAAAATTTCTCTCGATTTTTCCTTTTTACACAAATCCGAATGTTATATACATCTTTTTCATCTGTCAAAAATTCGATCTTATTAATTCTACTTTTATCTCCATTTCCTTTGAATAAAAGTTGTTCTTTAAAAACATCTTCTTTCCATTCTTTAACTGTGTAGCAAAACCAATCACTTACAAAAGAATTCTTTTTACCAGTTCCTACCCTTATCCTATATTCAACGTTTGTTCCAACTTTTACTGGAGGAATAAATCCATACCATTCTGCCATATCTCCAACATTATTTTGAAACTGAGCACGACTTTCATATATTTGTCCCTCACGCTTATATTCAATCCATGCTCTTTGACCTAAAATGGGCGTTGCTTGAAAATTTATTTTCACTTCATCATTAATAAGTGGATCCCTGGGATATCTTTCAATCCCAGGGAAGCTAATATATGGATCGTCCATTCCATAAGGTTTATGTATTATTTCCATATATTTTTCTCACTCTTCCTTTCAAAAATTAATTATTTTAATTTAATCGCCTTCTCAAGTTCAGCTTGAGCGTCATTTAAAGCCTGCTGTGGGGTTTTCTTTCCGTATCTTGCTGCCTCTAGATGCTTATCGATTATATCTGCTGCTTTTTGGTATTCTACTATTGGTGGTGGAGTTACTAAATAATTTAATGATTCGAACACTGCTTCTTTGTTATATGGTGGAGTATCTTTTTTGTATAATTCAATTATCTCTGGATACATTGCAGCTGGTAATTCCCAATTTGCTTTAACTCTACTTTCCGCAACTTCTTTACTAGAAGATAAAAACGTCATCCATTTGAAGGCTGCTTCAGTCTTTTTTGTATCTTTACTCATAACTAAACCGTTTGAAAAGAAATGGGTCGCCTTCTTTTTATTTCCAGGCTCTACTGCTATATCCCAATTAAAATCAGCTTTTTCTTTAAAAGTAGGAAATGCCCAGGAACCCGTAACAATCATACCCAATCTTCCAGAAATGAAAAGATCCCAATCTCCCATTCCAGCCATTTGGGCATCTGTAGGCATTACATTGTACTTTAATACCCTATCTACCATGTATTGTAAAGTTTCTACGTTTTCCGGTTTATTTACAGTAAAAGCAGTTCCATCTTCATTTAAAAGACTTCCATTATTTTGTTGAACCATTTTATATAATTCATTGAAGGTTATAGGCTGATATATACCGAATATCATTGGGTCAAGGGCCCTTATCTTTTGAGCAGCAGAGAAAACATCATCCCAAGTCCATTCATTTGTCGGATAGGAAACTCCTGCTTTGTCAAAAAGATCCATGTTGTATATCAAAATAACATTTGAAAAACTATAGGGAAGACCATACTGGGTGCCAGCAACTTGAAACGCTTCTAACGCGTTTTTATTAATTATACTCAGATCATAACCAGTTTGCTTTATCAATTCATCCAAATTAAATAGAACTTTTTTTGAAGCATATGTATTAAAGTTTTCATAATTAAGTTCAAAAACATCTGGGGAATTCCCGCCAGCTATCACTGTAGCTAACTTCGTAAAATAGTCACCAAAACCCACCGTTTCAATCTCAACTTTTATATCTGGATTTTGCTTCTCAAATATTTCTTTCCATTCATCTAAATATTTTTCATTGCCACCTGCACACGAAAAATTCATGAACTTAATAGTCGTAACCCCAAAACCTATCGAAAAAACCATAATTACCAATGCCACCAAAATAATATTTATAGTTTTCTTCATACTCACACATCTCCTCAACAATATATTTTTTAAACCTTTTTTCTGCAAAAAATGCACTCAAAATTTAAAAATCACCTCCTTTTTTATGATAAGTTTTAGGATCTGGCAAAGGTTACTTTATAATATAGAAAGGATATAAAGCTAATAACTTAGTTATTATCCCTTTATTCCTCCTGCTGTAAGGCCTTCTTCAAAATATTTTTGTGCAAAAGCATATACAATAAGGATAGGAATGATAGATATAAGTGCTCCAGCCATAAGTAAATTGTATTCTGTGGAATATTGCCCATTTAACATACTGAGAGCCACTGGGAGAGTCATCTTATTTTTATCAGTCAAAACTATAAGAGGCCACAAATAATCGTTCCAGGCACCCATAAAGGTAATAACCGCAAGAGTAGCTATACTTGGTTTAGAAAGAGGAATTATTATATTAAAAAAGATTTTCCATTGGGAAGCACCATCCATAACAGCTGCATCTATAAAATCATCTGGAATTGTCCGAATGTGCTGACGCAATATAAAAATACCAAAAATATTGAAAAAGGAGGGTAATATAATTCCTAAATAACTATTTAAAAGATGTAAGTTTCTTAATATAAGATAATTGGGTATCAACGTTACACTTCCTGGGATCATCATAGTAGAAAGAAATATTCCAAACAAAACTTCTCTTCCTTTAAAAGGCATCTTAGCAAATACATAAGCTGCCATACTTGCTGAAAAAACATTTATAAATGTTATTGCAAGAGATACTACTACGCTATTAATAAATGCCTTACCAAAGGGAAATATAGTAAACAACTTTGAATATGATTTAAAGCTAACTTTTTTTGGAATCCATTCTATCGGTATTGCAGTTAATGCTCCACTTTCTTTTAAAGATGTAGTTATCATCCAAAATAACGGCAGAATCATAAAAATAGACAGAATAATCATTATTAAATAATATAATAATTTAAAAATTAATTTTTTATGTTTCATAGTGAACCCACCTTTTTTGGAAAATCCACTGTAATACTGTAAACAAGAAGATAAAAACAAAAAGTATCCAGGAATACGCCGATGCATAACCCATCTCATAATACTTAAAGGCATAAGAATAAATCCTTTCCATAAACACTTCAGTAGAACCAAAAGGGCCTCCTTGTGTCATAATCATTACTTGTGGAAACAACTGAAAAGAATTAATGGAAGTAATAATTAAAACAAAAAAAACAGATGGAGAGAGCAACGGAAACGTAATTCTTAAAAACCTTTGAATCGCAGAGGCACCATCAATTTCGGCCGCTTCGTAATAAGAAGGATCGATTGCTTGTAGACCAGAAAGAAAAATTAGACCAAAATATCCCACATCTTTCCATAAGCTCGCTAGAACTATTGCTGGCATCGCCCATCTTGAATCATATAACCAATTTGGGCCATGAATCCCAAAAAACTGGAATATTGCATTCACAGGTCCATAGTAGGGACTCAATAACCATCTCCACAACATAGCTGCTGCAACCCATGAAGTTAAAACAGGAATAAAAAAGATCGTTCTAAATATGTTAGTAGCTTTACTCTTTACATTTAAAAGTAAAGCTACAATAAGAGAAAAAATAATTATAAGCGGGATATATAAAACCATGTAGTAAAGCGTATTTTTTAAAACTCTCCAAAACTCTTCACTATGAAGAATATTAGAATAATTCTCAAAACCCATGAAACTAAAGGGTGTCAAAATGTCCCAATCAGTAAAACTTAAAAAGAAAGAAAACGAAATTGAAAACACTGAGAATATTGAAAAAGCTAATATGCTAGGTAAAAGAAAAGAAAATATCGTTATGTTCTTTTTAGCTTTTTTAATCAATTTCATTATGATTCCTCCAAAATTCTTTTAGCCGTTTTTCTGAATATCAACATAAAAAATCTCTTCTTGAATTACTTTATAAATTCCTCCTAAAATCCAAGCATCTGCTCCAAGATTATCTATTTCAAAAGTTACTCTTTCACCCAAATTACCAAAAGCAGCAGTTTTTGCAAACTTGATAGATTTTTCAAGGAAATATTGTGAGAATTCTAAAGCTTCCCCGCCAATTAAGATACATTCAGGTGCATAGATATTAATTAAATTCTTAATAGCAATTCCTATTATGTATGAATACTCATCAAAAACCTTTTTGAATATTTTTTCATCTTCTTTAAGAGCTAACTTTAAGAAATCAATCTGAGAAGTTTCAAGATTTTTGTAATTTCTATAAGCTTCTTTCAGTGCTATACTCTTAGTCCTCTCATAAATTTTAGTAGCAAGCGCATCAAATCCTGCTTCTGCTTCTAGGCATCCTTGATTCCCACAACTGCATTTATTACCTTTATCTATAATTGTCATATGGCCAAATTCCCCAGCCCCTCCATTACCTGTATATAACTCACCATCGACTACCATTGAACCCCCTATTCCTGTTCCTAAAGTAATTACTAAAGCATTTTTATAATTCACTAATTTTCCCTTCCATAAATGAGCTATAGTAAAAGAATCAACATCGTTTATAAGATAGACTGGTGCTTTAAGGACTTTTTTAATTAAACTAGCAAATTTCACATTCTTCCAATTGAGAAGAAAGGAGTCAAGAACCACGCCTTTCACAGGGTCAACTGTTCCTGAAACTGCAACTGCTATACCAACTAGACTATTCTTATTCTGCTCTTCCACATAATTTTTTATTATATTAGAGATATTTATTGGATCAGCTTCTTCACCATAATCTAGGCGTGATTTTGCTAATACGTCTCCATTTAAGTTGGTTATCATTATGTATAAATATCCTACTCCTACTTTAACACCCAAAATGCTTCCATAATCCTTATTTATACAAAGTAAAATTGGTTTTCTGCCACCAGTTGAATCACTCTCTCCCATTTCAACTATTAAACCTTTTTGAATCAAACTTGAAACTATTTTCGTCACAGTACCGCTACTTAGCCCTGTTTTTCGAGCAAGTGAAGCCCTATCAATTTGTTTTTCTAGAAATATTGTTTTTAAAATCGTTTTTTCATTTATATCCCTTATTAATTCTCTGCTTCCTATTATAGACATTATTTTCTCCTTTATGTTATTATTAATGAAGTAATTTATCTCACTTACTTTCTTTACTAAGGAAAGTAAGTTTATTTTTATTATAGGTTATATTTAAAAAATAAGCAAATAAGATTAGGTAGAATGAAAGAAGATTAACGAAGATTAAATGTATTTATAACTGTTTAACTTACTTTTTCTCATAATTTTTACAATTTCGGGTTTCTTATTTTTAAAAAGTTTTATTCTTAGTATCGAAAAATTTATTAAACAGTTAGAAAACAAGGTTCGCTTATATAATATTATTAAAAATGGCATTAATTCATAAATTTATTAAAGCTACTTTTATTGGTTTGACAAAATGGTATTCTAACATAATCACATTTTAAACAATTTTGTAGCGTAAAGTACCATGATAATTTTGTTTTAATTTTTTACTCAATTAAATCTGCACAAGCTTGTTCGGGAGCTATGTGATTAATGTTAAATCCTGTACCCCATTCAAAACCCGCAATATTCGTTAGTCTTGGTATTATTTCAATGTGCCAATGATAGTAAATTTCAAGTCCTTCTACAAAAGGTGCTGTATGTATAACTAGATTAAAAGGAGGGTCATCAATCTTTTTCTCAAACTTTTTGGCTATGATTGAAATAGCTTTTGCCAGATCTTCAACTATGGGAGGATTTGCTTCTATACTTCCAAAATCATGGGAATGTTTTAAAGGTAATATCCAGGTTTCATAAGGAAATCGAGAAGCGTAGGGCTCAATTACTACAAATTCTTTTGTTTTGAACACAACTCTAACCTTTTCAGTTAATTCTTGGGAAATTATATCGCAAAATACACATCTTTCTCTAAAATCATAATAAGAATTGGCACCTTCTATTTCTGAACGTATTGTGATGGGAACCATTGGTGTTGCTATGAGCTGTGAATGTGGGTGGGAAAGGGTAGCTCCTGCTTCTCTTCCTTTGTTTTTAAATATTTGAATATATTTAATATTTTTATCTTTTCTGATTTCTTGAAATCTTTTAACATAAGCCCACATTATTTCTTTAATTTGACTTTCCGGCATCTTAGCAAGAGACGTGTTATGTTCAGGTGTTTCAATTATTACTTCATGATATCCATATCCTGTCATTTTATCATATATACCGTATCCTTGTTTTTTTAATTCGTGCTCTGTACTTAAGGCTGGAAACTTATTTGGAACAACTCTAAGCCACCAACCAGAAGAGTTTGGCTTTGAAGAAGGATCTCTGAAAGCTAAAACTTCAGGAGGGGTACTGTATTCATTTCCGTAATCAAAAGGGCAAAAAATTGTCTCTGGCTCTTCCACGTTCTTCTTAAAATCCATGGGCCTTTTTGACCTTTCTGAAGATATAATAACCCATCTCCTTACTATAGGATCTTTCCGCAGTTCTATCATTTTATATGCGCCACCTACCTATTGTAATTTTTTTAAGTCTTAGAATTTAACTTTTTTTGGCCATTGCTTTTTTGTAGAGTTCTATATATTCTTTTGCAGTTTTTTCGTATGAAAAATCTGCACTCATACAGTTTTTAAATAATATTTTCCAATCATCCTTTTTCTTTTGATGATAATAAATAGCTTTCAAAGTAGTGTATAACAAAGCACTTTCACTATATTCATAAAAACCAAAACCTGTCCCAGCTTTTGAAACTGGATCAAATTCCAAAACTGTATCTTGTAATCCTCCAGTATATCTAACAACTGGAATTGTTCCATATCTCATTGAGTACATTTGACCTAGTCCACATGGTTCGTATCTTGATGGCATGAGAAAAATATCAGATCCAGCATATATTTTTTGAGCTAAATCCGTATCAAAAGTAATATTTATGGATACTTTTTTTGGAAACTCATTTTCTAAGGACTTAAAAAAATGTTCATAAGTTTCATTTCCTGTTCCAAGAAGTACAAATTGCACATCGGCAAGAAGTAAATATTTTATCATATTTGTCATTAAATCTACACCTTTTTGCTCATATAATCTGCCTATAAAAGAAATGATCGAAGTGTTATTTTTTTGAGGAAGCTTACAATATTCTTGCAATTTTCTTTTATTTTTTAATTTGTCTTCATAAGTTTTTATTGGATAAAAAATATACGGATCTGTTAATGGATTGTAAATGGAGTAGTCTATCCCATTTAATATCCCATACAGATCATCAGATCGTATCTTTAAAATCCCTTCTAAGCCAAACCCATACTCTTTCGTTTGTATTTCTTTTGCATAAGTTGGACTTACAGTGTTAATCACATCGCTAAACATAATTCCGCCTTTTAATATGTTTACTTTTCCATAAAATTCTAAAGCTTCCATATTAAACAGATAAGAGGGCAACCCTGCTATCGAAAGTACATTTGATTCAAATAATCCTTGATATCCAATATTATGAATAGTTAACACCGTTGCCTTTTTTCGAAGTAAAACATCCTCATAATAATTGGTCTTTAGATACACAGGAATCAAAGAAGTATGCCAATCATTTACATTTATCACATTTGTATCCGGTTCAATTTCTTTTATTGTTTTTAAGGAAGCATCACAGAAAAAGGACGTTTTTAAAAATATGTTATCTTCATCATAAATATTTTTTGAATCAAATAGTTGGTCTGTTTTTATGAAGTATATTTTCACATCTGAGTTCGGTAAGTAGCTTTGATATACAGAAAAAGGACCTTTATAACTATGAGAATCTGTCACTAAATTTTCTTTAACCAATTTAAATTGAGAAACATCAAAATTATTTTCAATAGTTTTGTGGAAAGGCATAATTACATAGGATTCTGCTCCCGCTTTTTTTAGATATATAGGTAAAGCACCTGCTACATCTGCCAATCCTCCTGCTTTAGCGTATGGAGAAACCTCATATGACACATATGCTATTTTCACAAAAGAACCCCCTTACTTTGATATTCTTTTATTACCTATGTTACCTACTCTTGTCTTCTTCATAAATCCCTTCATATTCGATTTCTTGATCTTCTAAGATTTCTGAGATTTTATTTATATCTTTAATACCTAGTTTTAAACTAACCATTCTTTTGTTTTCTGATATCTTAGCGGTCATCAATGATAAAACATTGATTTTCTCTTGAGCAAACACGCTCAAAACCTTATTTAACTCTCCTGGTTCGTCTTTAATCTTTATAATCGCTCGTGTACCTGCCTCATCCATTGCAGAAATTGTTTTAAACGCTTTTAATAATTCAAAAAAGCCAAAGGTGCCAACAGGATACAGTTCACTATCAACAACAGGTAAAACTTTAACTCGATTATCTAACATAATCACTAAGGCATCTTCCACTAAATCATCATCAAATAGAAAACTATCAGTTGGATCCAGAATCTCTATTAATCTTTTATTTGGATCATAAGTTTTCAAAAACTCCATATCACTTTGCGATAAAAGATTATACAAAGTGCCGTCTCGTCTTATAACCATAAGTGCGTCTCCGATGGAAATAAGCCTATTTACAGCCTCCTGGATTGTTTCATAGTAGTCTATTTTTTCAAAATGAGTATTCTGCCATAATTTGATGTACATTTTCCGGCCCCCAATAACCATAAAGTTAAAGAATTCTATTTTCCTACAATTGAGACATTAAATATCCAAAAACTTTTGTATCATTTATTAAATTTTCGATCTTCACGTATTCGTTAGGCTGATGAGCAGTACCATCTTTTGTAGACCATACTACTGCAGGAAATCCCGCTGCTCTAACAATTGCTGCACATGTACCACCACCTATTCCTCCAACAAATGGTTCGAAGTTCCTTAATTCTTTTATACTATCTTTTAGCAGAAGGATTGATGGATGATCTTGTGAAGTTGGTGAGGCAGCCTTTTCTATATGGTAAGGTTCGATATTTATCTTAACATTTAACTTTTTTTCGAATTCTCTTGAAAGCTTTTTTAAGTCCTCGATCAATTCATCTATGTCATAATTTGGCAATATTCTTCCATCAAAGTATATTATGTCTGTTCCTGGAATTGTATTAACATTCTCTACATTAGCAACTTTTTTTGTTGGTTCAAAAGATGAATAGGGATAATCAAATAAGTCATCTTTTAAATTATAATTTTCATGTACGTACTTGTCACACGCCAAAGCAAATTCCATACCAGCACGATGGGCATTTATTGAAACATTAGGCATTGAAGCATGCCCTTGCTTACCTAGCGTAGTAATTTTTACCCACATTATCGACTTTTCTGCAATTTCGATAAAATCTCCTCTACTATTCCCTGCATCTGGTACATAGAACCAATCCTCTTTATTAAATATTTCTTGCTTCAGAAGATATTTTATTCCATAATCTGAACCTGTTTCTTCATCAGAAACTAAAGCTATTGCAATATTATTTTTTGGCCTAATTCCGAGGTCCATAATACTTTTTACTGCATATATAGTTGCTATTAGTGATGCACCATTATCTTCACTTCCGCGTCCAAATATCTTCCCGTCTTTTTCTACAGGTGTAAAGGGATCTGTTTCCCATAGACTCAAATCTCCGGCAGGAACTTTATCCATGTGGGTGACATACCAAATAGTCTTTTCTGGATTCTTCCCTTTATATATCGAGATAATATTAGGCCTATATCCATATTCAACCTCTTTGTCTGGGGCATCATATCTTTTAATCTCATCAAAAGCCCATCCTTTTAGTAAAGATTCTAACCATTCGGCTGCTTCTTTTTCACCAGGCCCCCCTGTTCTAGGATTAACTGAATTTATAGAAATGAATTTTTTACAACTATTAATGATTTCTTGGCTCAGAAAATCAACTTTTTTGCTTATCTTGTTTTTCATTTTTCCTTCCTCCTTTGATTAAGTTAATAGCTACATTTGAAATTTTAAACCGCTTTTTATTCAAAGGCACTCATGTAGCAACTCCTTACAGTTTTTGGGTTCTCCTACCAAAAGGGGGAGAGGGCTCAACCCTTGTACCTCTTATAAATTCAAAATCTTATTTTTAGAAAAATCCCATTTCTAAAATGCCTTCCACATAGATCTTGATGTCCTCGTTGAAACTCTAAAAATATATCTGTCTATGTTTTAACCGAAGTAGAAAAGCCTTGGTGAAAGTCCCGTATTTCCTACCCCTACCATCCTGAAGATACTCATTCCAATATTTCTAATGCCTTTGTCACTCTATCTCTTTTAAGATACTTAAGAGAATTTCTTCAAAATTATCGTTGTATACTATCTTTATTGGTTCCATTAATGTTTTTAAACTAACTATATAGCCAGCTTTTGGTTTGCCAAAATCTTTAAGTAAATATAAATAAAATTGAATTTGAAAATTATAATCTTTTATCTTTTTTGGATCATTCAAGTCTGAAAATTTGTAATCTAGAATCTCTATTTCTCCATTTTGAATTATTACTTTATCAGGAATTCCAAAAAGCATATATTCTCTGTCTTGATATTTTACACTTTTCATAAGTCGCCACTCATTTTTTATAATCTTATTAGGTTCTGGTGAAAAGGCCTTTTTAATTATTTCTAATTCATCAAACCCCTCTGGCAATTCTTTGTTCTCTATCATATTCTTTATATGGCTTAGATTTTGGGCACTGCATAATTTTTTGTGCAACTCTGAACCTTTTGTCAATAGCGTTTGCTCAGAGAACAATTTATCGGGTTTGAAGGTAAAAGATAAACTAATTTGGCTATCTTCCAAATCTTCTGCCATCTGTAATTCTGAAGGCTTAACTTCTTGAATTAAATAAGTAGGAGCTATATATTGCTTGTAAGCTAAATTTCTAAAATCTTTTAGATTTTCTTGAGGAACCTCTTTAAATAAAATATCGGAGTAAATTTTGCTAGTTTGTTCTTCTTCATCCTTAAGTTCTATATCAGCACTATCGATTACATCCACCATATCCAGATGCCCATCTCTATTAATTTCAAAAAAGTTATTGTAAGATTCTTTTTTATCCGCTGAAACTAAAATAGGAATAAGCAAATCTTTTGCCCTTGTTATACCAACGTAGGTGAGCCTGTGGGCTTCTGTTAACTCTAAAAAATCATTATTTTTAAACCATTTTAAAATCCAGTTATCACTTTCTTGAAATATTCCATCAAAAGCTCTATTTTTAAGAAGATAGTATCTTTTACCGTCGGCATCTGGCAGTGAAAATTCTATATCAACATAATCGTGAATTTTTTTAAATCTTATATCGTTATGTAAGCCCATCAATATTACTATAGGGAATTCTAATCCCTTGGCTTTATGGATGGTCATCACTTTTACACTATTAGAAGTCTCATCTTCAATAGAAGCTTCCTCTTCTGAAAGAGAGGTTGCGCTTTTTAAATATCTTACTAATTCTGAAAAAGAATTCGCTATATTGTTATAATTTTCAGCTTCATTCATTAGTTTTTTAACGTTAGATATCGCTACTTCTGGTTCACTTGTTAGTGATAGTTTTAAAAAATAGTTGTTTTCATTTATTATTCCTTTGAATATTGCAGCCGGGGTCAAATAATATTTAAGATCTTTATATTTTTTTAAAACTTCATAGCTGTTAACTATATCATCAGAAAACATGTCTTTTATTTTTTCGAATGTTTCAAAAAATGAACCTTCTTGGTATTGAACCAATTTTGATAAATCTTGAAAACTCATTCCTACCAACAGTGACATCATATATTTAACAAATTCATAGTTATTGTAAGGATTTTGAACACAACTTATAGCTACAAATATTGCTTGTATTTCTGGTCTGCTATAAAAAGATTTGCTTCCTGATATGTAAAAAGGAATATCATATCTTGAAAAAACTTCTCTGATAACTTTTTCAGAGTATTTTAATTCTTTTGCGAGTACAACTATATCCTTAGGTTCAATTTTTCTTCTTTCATAACTTAACTCGCCATTTGTTCTCACCAAAAAGTCATTTTCTTGACCTATCAATTTTTTTATTACTTTTGCAATAGTTTCAGATTCATACAAAACACGATCCTCCCTTTTACTCAACTTCATCTCTTCGTCTTCATTAACGGTCACATATTTAATTCTTTTTTTATCTGAATCTGTTAATGAAGGAATAACTTCATCTTCTCTGGGAGGAATTTCTGGAAGAAACGTGTCTCCAGAATTAAAGGAAAAAGATTCTAACAAAATGGGATCTATATCTTCCATCTTAATATTTTCCTTGTTGAATAAAACGTTTTCTGAAATAAAATTGGCAAAATCTATTATTTCTTTGTGAGATCTTCTGTTTATGGTAAGTTCTCCAAGAAGAATTTCTTCTGAAGAATTTTTTGAATCAGCTAAGGTCTTAGAAAAAACGGAGACATCCGCGCCTCTAAACCTATAAATTGACTGTTTTCTGTCTCCTACATAGAAGAAATAATTTTCCTTAGTATGTAGCTTATCAAAAATCTCTTTTTGCAAATAATTGGTATCTTGAAATTCATCTACTATTATATACTTAAATTTATCTTGATATTTTTTGAGAATTAAGGGCTCCTCAAATATCTCTAAAACTTTTTCTAACACAGCTTTAAAGTCATACATGAAAAGATCCACAGTCTGCTCTAAGAAGAATTCACATGCAATAAGAGAAATTATTCTCAATAACCACAAAATGTTTTTATATCTTTCGCTAAAAGATGAATCTGATAGCGGAAAATCTTCAATAAGGTTTACCCTTGAAATTTCTAATCTCCAGTTATTTATAATCTCATTTATAGCGTTTTTTAATTGGTCCAGTCCCATTTCTTTTAACATATATTTAAAAGTAGATTTAAACCTCTTTTTTTCTACTTCCAGTTCTTTTATGTATTTTTCTGTATTATCTTTTCTTTTTGTGGATAACGAGTTTATCCATTCAATGTCTTTATCTTCATATAATTCCAACACCAACCTTAATGCAGAAAAAACTGATTTTTCAATTTCTCTGTTTTTTTGAAAATCATTCATGATAATAAAATTTGGGTCGACACCTATTACTATATTGTTTTCTCGTATTATTCGAGAACAAAAACTATCGATAGTTCTAATCCACGATCTAGATAAATTTACTTTAATTTCATTCCAGTATCTAGTCCATTCAAGTTTGTCATAACCAGGAGGAGGATCATCTCTAGATTTTTGCAATACAGATTCCATTATTCTGTTTTTCATTTCAGCAGCAGCTTTGTTGGTGAAAGTAACAGCAAGTATATTTTCAACTATATCAGCGTTGGGAAAATTTGCTTCTAAAATTTTAAGGTAGTATTGTGTTAATAAATAAGTTTTGCCTGTTCCAGCTGATGCTGAGATGAAAAAGTTTCTATCAGGATTTTCTATTTCCCAGTATATATCCACTCTTTTTATACCCATTTACTGCTCAATCCTTTTAATTTTTTAATGTTTTATATTTTTACATTCTGCAATTATTATATCATACAAAGTTTTTTCATTTTCAATAAAAATAAATTTTACTAGACTACAAACTAAATTATTGTATTTCTCGAACATCTTTAAAAAAACGAGACGCCGTATTAGGGCGTCTCTTCCGACCGAACGGGGCCCCGTTATTGGAGATTATAGGGGCGCATATTGAGAGTCACGTACAAAATTTATACTCCGTTTTTTACTAATTTTATAAAGAAGCTCTTATTCTGTCGGTGCCAACTTGTGATTGAGGTCTTTCGTACATAAAATCTCTTGTCACTATTCCTTCTTTTATCTCAACTATTCTTTTAGCGTACTTTTCCACTATTTTCATGTTATGCGTTACCATGAGGATTGTTAAACCCATTTCAGTATTGATTTTCAAAGTTAATTCCATTACCTTCTCAACATTTTTTGGATCTAATGCAGCTGTATGTTCATCTAATAAAAGCAGGTCTGGATATGTGATTGCAGCCAAAATCATCGCAAGGGCTTGCTTTTGACCACCAGATAATTCTTTAACTTTTGTTTTTAATCTGTCTTCTAATCCCATATTTAAAGACTTGAGCAATTCCAATCCCTGATATTTCCCAAAAGAGAAGAACCTATTTCCTTTCTTTGATCCTAGTATTAAGTTCTCTTCGATGGTTAAATCAGGAAATACCCCTCGATCTGGTTCTTGATATACTATTCCTACATTTCTAAAAAGCTTATATGGTTTGGGGTGTTTAATATCTCTTCCATTTAATACATAATCACCCTCTTCTGGATGAATTTCTCCAGTTAAAATCTTTAATAGAGTCGTTTTTCCAGCTCCATTAGGCCCAATTATTGTTACATACTCTCCCTTTTTTATCGTTAAATTCAATCCATCCAAAGCTTTTTTTTCATTAGTTTGATTCTTATTATAAACTACTCTGATGTTTTTAAGTTCAACCATTTTCTTACTTCTACCCTCCTTAAACCTATAACTATTATTATAAACAGGGAGGTAACCAATTTCATGTCACTAGACTGAAATCCTATTGTATAACCATATCTCATCGCCAAAGCTAGAAGTATTTGGTAAACAACTGCTCCTATTACAGGACACATCATGTTATAAAACAAATGGAATCTTCCAAAAATTATTTCCCCTAGTATAACCGCCGCCAATGAAGTAACTACAATTCCCTGTCCCATGTTAACATCTGCAAAACCGCCGTACATAGAGAATAAAGAACCTGCTAAACCTGCATAGAAATTACCCAAAAACAGCCCCACAATACTCATTAATTCTGGGTTTATTCCTAAATTTTTAATGCCTTCTTTGTTTCCACCATATCCCCTCAATGCAATACCAAATTCTGTCCTAAGAAAGATAATAGTGCTAAAAACTGAAATCAAAACTATTAAACTTATTAAGATTGTTGAATTATATCCTGACTTTTCTCGAAATGGTGAAAGAGTTTTTTTAGTTTGTTTTGTTGTATCTACCTCTGAAATTGAGGTGCTTGATTTTATTCCCAAAAGATCGTCTAATTTTGTTTTTTCTGTATATCGAGCCTCTTCCATAGGTGCTGTTTCTTTTGGTACTGAAATGTTTGGTCCGTTCATAACTCTAATATTTATTGAATAAAGCATAGTCATTATTAATATACTAGCAAGGAGGGAATTAACTCCTAGTTTGTTGTGGATTATTGCAGTTAACACGCCAAAAAATCCTGCTAATAAGCCTCCAAAGACTAAACACAAAATCCAGGGTACTCCTACATACATTAAAGAAATGCTAACAGCTCCCCCTAATACATAGGACCCATCCGGTGTTAAATCTGGTAAGTCTATAACTCTAAAACTTATAAACACTCCTATAGCTGCCAAAGATGCTATTAGTCCCTGTTCTATTATACCTATTAAATCCATTATATTATCCTCCTACTACTTCGTCGGCTATTTCTAAGAATTCTTTGGGTATAGTTATTTTTAGTTTTTCCGCTCTATCTAGGTTTATGTAAAAAGTTAAAGCATCTGCACTGACTATTCTCGATTCTATCTCTGAAGGGCTTTTCCCATTTATTATATCTAGAACAATTTGTCCAGTTTCAACTCCAGCTCGATAATAATCAAACCCGAACCCTAAAACAGCAGTTTTTCTAGCTATATCAACGTCACCAGCAACCACAGGTATTCCTAACTTTTCAAATACTTGTCCAAGAATTTCAGCGGAAGATGCCACTAAATTATCTGTAGAGAGATAAGCAACATCTATTCTATTTGCATTAGCATGAAGCGCTGTGACCAGTTCATTAGCCGAAGTTCCTGTTATTTCGATTACATTTAAACCTACTTGACTTCCATATTTTTTTGTTTCTTGAGCTATAAATACAGAATTTGCTTCTCCTGGGTTATAAAGTACTGCCAAGTTCTTGGCATCTGGAAAGATCGTTTTAATAAGATTAACATGAGTCTCTACAGGAACCATATCACTTATTCCAACTACATTTCCGGGATTTTTGCCAAACTTTGGAATTAATCCTGCGCTTATTGGGTCTGTTACAGCACTAAACACTACTGGTTTATCTTTTATTTCGGTTGCTGCTGCTTGTGCTGAAGGAGTGGCTATTGCTACAATTATATCTGCATCAATTTTGAACTTTTTTGCTATAGCTATCGCATTTTGAAATACTCCTTGAGCACTTTGATGTTCAATTTGAACCTCTACTCCCGAACTTTTTAATACATCAACTACACCATCATAAATTCTATTCAGCGCAGGATGATCAACTATCTGAGTTATCCCTACTTTAACAACTGCAAAAGATAATGTAAATAAAACAACCACAAGCAACGTTGAAACTAATCTTTTCATTAAAAAGCACCTCCTGGAGTTTTTGAATTAACTATAAAAAAAGGGTGCCTACTTTTTGTAGACACCCAATCTGAATTCGCCTTCGCCTAATTATGACATAAAAAGGCATTGAAAGGCACCAAACTGGGTGTCTTTCCAATGCCAAAAGTAAAAGTATCCATTGTTTTTTATATTTTTTGTATTAACTTCAGTAATTTCATGTTTATGTGAAATTTTTTTCATGGTAACCCTCTCTTCACATAATATTAATTTTTCTTATTATAACACCTTAATTGAAACTTGTCAATAGAAAATAAATTTTTTTACAATAGATTTGAAAATAATCTACAAAAAGACTCGGTAAATTTGATTATCCAAGGGAGCTTTTCAAAATAATCTTGCGGTAACTTAGTACTTATTGATAAATCTTCCAAAAAAATCTCTTCTAATTCGGTCGTTTTTTCTTTATCATAAATCAATACATTTGCTTCATAATTAAGATCAAAGCTCCTTATGTCGATGTTTGCGCTTCCTACTGTAGAAATTTTCCCGTCAATCGTCAAAAATTTTGAATGAGTAAATCTATCTTTCTTGTAAAAATAAATTTCAACATTATCTTTTATCAACTCAGCTAAATACGTCCTTGAAGCAAAATAAACCATAAAATGATCTAATTTACCTGGAAACAATATTTTTATGTTTACTCCTGAGAGAGCAGCTATTTTTAAGGCCGTCATTATACTTTCTGGAGGTATGAAATATGGAGTAGATATATATATATGATCTTTGGCAGAGGTAATCATTTTATGTATTATCTGCATTATGCTAGGAGTTTCAGATTCTGGACCACTTGCTGCTATCTGTAAAATAGAATCTCCTTTTTCCTCCTGATCTTTATAGTATTTACTAGTGTTTAATTCCAGTTCTTTTTTTCCATCTAAAGTTTTTATTTTCTTAAAATCTTCTAAGAAGACCTTCTGAAGGCCATTCACTACTTCTCCTTCAACTTTTAAATGTACATCCCTCCAGTAACCTAGTTTTCCTTTACCTACATACTCATCTCCAATGTTCAACCCACCAATATAAGCCACTTGACTATCAATTACAGCAATTTTACGATGATTTCTATAGTTTACCTGTGTATTGATAAACTTTAATATTGGAGAAAGGAAATAAGTATATAATGCCAATTCGACACCAGCTTCTTCAAGATCTTTAATGTAACTTCTCCTCACCCGAGCTCCTATTTTGTCAATTATAAACTTTACTTCTACACCTTCTTTAGCTTTTTTTATAAGAAGGTCTTTTAATTTCTTACCTGTGGAATCTCCCTTAACAAGGTAATATTCTAAATGTATTGTTTCTTGAGCATTCTCGATTTCTTCAAAGAATGAAGCAAACTTTTCTTTCCCATCTTTGAATATCGTAACCTTATTACCAAAATATAAAGGAGATCTTGATGTTCTTTCTAAAAGATTTATTAATTGTAAGCAATCATAAGATACGTTACCCAAAACTTTCTCAAGTTTTTCTATTTCTTCTTCTGTTACTATTAACTTTGATTCTAAATCAATATCACTTGTAAGTTTGCCTTTTTTCCAATTTCTTCCAAAAAACAAATATAAAGCAAAGCCTAGTAAAGGAAAAATCGCAAAAACCAATAGCCAACTTATGGTCTTTTCTGGCCTTTTTCTTTCTAAAATTACCACAACTATTGCAATTGCAGCGTAAATCAATACAAACAATGTCCACAATTTCAATTTACCAGAAAAAATGTAATACATAGTTCTATTACCTTCTATTGATCATATTTTTGCATATCTTATAAACTTCTTCATGAATCTCTTCTATCGTTTTTAGTTCGCCATCATTTCTTAAACAATTAATTATGTGCCAACTATATTTTGAAGCTACATACATTGCATTTTGATAAGTTTTGTATATGTAATCGATATTTTGTTCATGTATATCTTTTTTGCCAATACCTTCCACTTTCTTTTCTCTATTCTTTAGCAACTCGATGCTTATCTCCGGTGGAATATCAAGAAAAATAACTAGAGAAGGAACTGGTAAGGTAAATTTGTTGAACTCTAAATCCCACAGCCAATCCAAAAAGTAGTCTTTTTCATCTTTTGTTTCAAACTTTGATGATTGATAGATCATATTTGAAGTTGTGTATCTATCGGCAATTATCATGCCACCTTTTTCGTAAAAGCTCTTTAATTCTAGATTATATGTTGCGTATCTATCCACTGCAAAAAAAGCAGAAGCAGCATACGGATTAATAGATTCTGCATCTTCTCCAAAATCTCCTCTGAGATACATTTTTATTAAACTGGAGGATGCACTCTTGTAATTGGGAAATTCAACTTTTATTACTTCTTCTTTTTCATGGATAAGCCTTTTATAAAGCAACTCTGCTTGAGTGGCTTTACCACTTGCATCCGTACCTGATTCAAGTACTATCAAAACACCCTTTTTCATATTAACCCTCATTTCATATCTTATTCTTGCATACTTCAATACTTAAAAATTATCCCGACTAAAGCGGCTATTCCAATATATACAACAGGATGCATCTTAAATCTTTTCATCAAAAGCATAATTATTCCAAATAAAATTATTGCTTTGAAATTGAATAAACTTAAAAAACTATTTGTTTGGAAAAATAAGTCTAAGTTAAAAAGTGCTATTTTAAAGACCTCAAAGCCTGCTGCACCAATTAATCCTATAACTGCTGGTCTTAAAGCATAAAAACCATGTTGCACTACAGGTTTTTCATGAACTTTCCCAAAATAACTGGCTATTAGTGTAATAATTATAACAGATGGTGTAACTATTCCTAGAGTAGCTATTATTCCACCGAAAACACCACCTGTCTTGTATCCAACATAAGTTGCGGCATTTATGCCTATAGGTCCTGGCGTTGATTCAGAGATAGCTATTATATCTAATAATTCATGGGAGGTTATCCATCCATATTTATCAACCAATTCTTGTAGAAAAGGAATGGTAGCTAATCCTCCACCAATAGCAAATAGTCCAATCTTAAAAAAAGTAAAGAATAATTTTATATAGATCACTTTGAATCTACCTTTTTATGCTTAATAATTATTCCAACTATGAACGAAATTATTACCACCCATATAGGAGAAACGTCCAAAAACGCAACAACAAAGAATGAAACTAAAAAAATAATTATTCCTATATAATCTTTCACTGCTTTTTGCCACATAGTAACTATAGCATTTAGTATAAGAGCAGCGACAGCAACTCTAATCCCGGCAAAAGCATGTTGAACAATCTGATAATTTTCAAATTGGTCAAAAAAAACGGCTATGATAGTGATAATAACAATAGACGGAAAAATCATCCCTAATGTTGCCACGATGGCTCCTATAATTCCTTTTCTTTTGTATCCAATAAAAGTGGCCGTATTTACAGCTATTATTCCTGGAGTACTTTGACCTATTGCGTAATAATCTAGTATTTCTTCATCAGTTGCCCAGCCTCGTTTATTTACAATTTCTTCTTGAATTATTGGAAGCATTGCATATCCTCCACCAAAAGTCAGTGCTCCTATTTGAGCAAATACTCTAAATAAATCCCATAAATCTTTCAACTATTTTCACTCCTATTTATTTAGAGAAACTAATTGATCAACTATCCATTTGGTAGCTCTGCAATCTTCTTCATTATACTTAAAAATTCTTTCTAAAGATTCCTTATCACCTTTTAAGTATAATCGATATTCTAAAATGACAGCAAATCCATTAAGTTCAGTATTCCATTGATAACCAAAATACTTACTTATATCTTTTAAAGAATAGGAAACAACCGGCAGTGTATAATTTTTACTTATTACTTCATATAAGTCTAAAGAATTTGCGATTATTTTGTTGATTTTTTTCCTAAATTCAGGATATCTATTACCTATCTTTTCTAGGGCTATAATATCACTTTTGTCATAATGTAAAAGCGTTTTATTCTTAGAAGATAAATAAGATATCATAACTTTAACAACTTTTGCTTCGTTGTTGCCTAGAAAAAAAGGAATATATTTGTCATTTTCTAAAAATCCAAATAAAAAATCTTTTCTCATGTAACTTTCTACATCAAAGACTATATAATCTTCTGGAAAATCAAATTTTTCTAGAGATATAATCTTATCTTCTAACAAAGATTTAAGATTGTAAAGCGGTTTTCTAAATTTTCGATCCATCTTTTCTATCTGATTAGTCTTTACTATTAATACGGGATCCAATTCCATCGATTTTAGCTCTTTAATTAGATTCTGACTGAAATTAGGAACTACAGATAAATCACCCTCTTCTAAAAATTCAAGGTGACATGCTTTTTTAATTTTACAAAACTTACAATGTGATCCATGTGATTTAGATGCCTTTTTAAGATTGTTAAAGTCTTTTTTTATCCATTTTTCTCTTAAAATAATATCACTTGGCGTTACTTCATAACTTGCATTAGATGTCTCCAAAACTATCCTTTTTATAGGAATATTTTTTTCTTCAAAATACCTATATACTGCATATATATGTAGCCAATAAGTTTTTTTGAAATTATTACCTAATCTGCTTATTTTGACAACATCATCATTTATACTCTCATAATTTGCTTGAACATCTATTTCTTCAATATTCACATTAAAATAGATTCCTTGCCTCTTATAAGTAGGTACAAAGTATCCACAATTTTTAAAATTTTCATAGTACAGTAAATCCATTATTCTATGCACACCTTATCTTTCTATTCATATAAAATTGTTATAATTAAAATTTATTTTTACCCTTTGTATAATTTTTCAATATCACCGATCTCATAAAAAAGCATTGCTAAATTTTTTAAAAAACCTAGTCTGTTTAATCTAATTGCTTCGTCTTCTGACATAACGAAAACATGATCAAAATATCTATCTATATTTTCTTTCAAAGAAAGAAGCGTTTCTATTGCTCCTGAATAATCTAATTTTTTTATATGTTCTTCAAAACGAGATTTCACATCAAGGTATTTTTGAAATAATATTTTTTCTTCTTCCTCTATAAATAGTCTTCCTTGATAGTTTAAACTATTATGGTTTTTTGAAATATTATTAACCCTTTGGAATGCTATTAAAAAGTCTTGGAATTCTTCTTTCTTTAAAAATTCATCTAACGCCTTAGCAGATAAATAAGCTCTAAGAGGTTTATATGAATTTATTAATACTGCATTTATTGCCTCTTTAGAAATATCTTCTTTTTCAAGTATTGTAGCCAATCTATGATCTACAAAATCTTTTAAAACTTCTTCTTTCCCCTTTAAAGATACGTCTTGTCTGTTAGTTTCTAAATACGTTTGCTGAGCAATATTAAACAAATTATTAAGATCGAGATCCCATTCAAGAGATATCAATATTCTCAATATTCCAAAAGTCTTTCTTCTTAATCCAAAAGGATCTTTTGAGCCGGTAGGTATTTTGTTTATACCAAAATAACCAACTAAATCATCGAGTCTATCTGATAAGGATACAATATTTGATATAAGATTTGTTGAAATTTCATCATTTTCTGAAATTGGTTTATAGTGTTCTTCAGCTGTTATATATACATCTTCTTCTTCACCTTTATGCTGGAGATATATCCTTCCCATTACTCCTTGAAGTTCTGGAAATTCATATACAACCTTTGATGGAATATCAATTTTACACAATAACCCGGCTCTTTTAACCGTACTTAGATTTTTAAAATTTAACATCTGGGCTATTTTCTCTGAAATCCTTGAAATACGCTCTACTTTATCCCGGTAGCTTCCAAGTTCTCTTTGATATGTAATTTCAGAAAGCTCTGTCAACCTTTCTTCAATGTCTACTTTCAAGTCGTCCTCAAAATAGAAAGCTGCATCATCTAATCTCGCATTAATAACCCTAGTGTATCCATTTATAACGTTTTGTTCCCTTCCAAAACCATCTTGGAAAGATATAAATATATTTAATAACTTTCCGTTTTTGAATGCCACAAAACTTCTTTGATGATGCTTTATAGTAACTGTTACAATTTCTGGAGGTAAGAACAAATTTTTTTCGTTAAAACTTCCTAAGACTGCTGTTGGAAACTCTGTCATTTTTGCAATTTCTTCTACCAGATCTTTGTGTTGTTGAATAAATATGGTAATTTTATTCTCTTTTTCTAACCTTTCTATTTCTTTTTTTATTTGTTGGATTCTTTCTTCATAAAAAGGGATTACATTTTGGTTTCTAAGCTGATCAAAAAAATTATCTATGCGATTTACAACGATTTTTTCACCGAAGAATCTGTGACCATAACTTATATTCGACGATTTTTTGCCAAATATCTCGAAAGAGAGTATTTCGCCATTGTATAGACCTAATATCCAATGAACTGGTCTAACAAAGGAAAATTCTCCCGTTCCCCATCTCATCGGTTTTTTAAATGTCATTTTTGTAATAACTTCAGGAATTATGTTTTCTAAGACTTTTTTAGTAGATTCACCTTTTTTAACAAGCTCTGCGTATGCGTAATCTGAACCATTAAAATCTTTGAATCTTATCTCTTCTAAGGGTACCCCAACACTTTTCGCAAAACCTTCCAGAGCTTTTGTAGATTGATTTTGTTCGTTAAAACAAATGCTTTTGGGTGGACCCTTTCTCTCCTCCTTTTGGTCTGGCTGTTTTAAAGGTAAACCTTCTATGTATACCCCAAATCTTCTTGGAGTTATAAAAATCTCCAATTTATCAAAAGTGATATTGCTCTTCTTTAAAGATTCTCTAAGATTTGAGTCAAGTTGTTCAATTATATTATCAAATTCAGTCGGCGGAAGATCCTCAACACCTATTTCAAATAAAGCTTTATTCAAAATCGACAACCTCCATATTTAAACTTTCAAGATAAAAATTAGCACATCTCTTCGCCATATCTCTTATATCTAAAATATATTTTTGTCGTTCATTCACCCCTATAGCATTTCGTGCATCTAATAGGTTAAAAACATGTGCGCATTTTATCATATAATCATAAGCAGGTAGATATAAATTGCAATTCAAAAGATTGCTGAATTCTTTTTTATATAGAGCATACAGAGTTTTAAGCATTTCTGTATCGGCTATTTCAAAATTATAGTACGAAAATTGTTTTTCATTTTCTTTGTATAATTCCTTATATTTGACATTTGCATTCCATTTAGTTTCATAAACATTATCTAAACCTTGTAAGTACATTGCTATTCTTTCAATACCATAAGTAATTTCCACAGGTATGTACCCTAAGGGAATTCCTCCCATTTGCTGAAAATAAGTAAATTGGGTTATTTCCATACCATCAAGCCATACTTCCCATCCAACACCCCAAGCCCCCAAAGTTGGTGATTCCCAGTTATCTTCCACAAATCTTACATCGTGTTCTCTAGGATCTATCCCCAAAACTCCTAAAGAATCAAGATAAATATTTTGAACATCTTCGGGAGAAGGTTTCAAAATTACTTGATATTGATAAAATCTTTGCATTCTATTTGGATTTTCTCCATATCTTCCATCAGTCGGTCTTCTACAAGGCTGAGCATATGCAACACGCCATATATTGTTGCCTAAAGACTTAAAAAAAGTAGAGGGGCTGTATGTACCTGCCCCCATCTCTAAATCATAAGGTTGATCTATGATACAATCTAATTCTGACCAAAACTTTTCTAAAGTCATGATCACATCTTGAATGAACAATTTTATTATGCCTCCATTATTCTACAGATATTAAAAGTGGATAATGTTTTTGACCACCATCATGTATTTCTATTTCAATGTTGGGATATTTTTTCGTTAAATTTTTAACGATTTCATCTATTTTTTCTTTATTGGCACCTTCTCCATAGATAATGGTAACAATTTGATATCCTTTTTTTATCAATTCTTCAAGTATTTTTTCTGTTTCCTTGTATACATTCTTACTATGTGCTTTTAAATCTTTACCAACAAATATTAAGTATTCGCCTTTTTTTATTTTTTCACCATCGATTTGAGAATCCCTTATGGCATATGTGACATTTATAGGCACTATAGATTTAACGTAACTCATCATAGACTCCACTAACTCTTCCTCTTCAAGATTATCATCAAATCCAAGCATGGCACTTATTCCTTCTTGAACATGCTTTGTAGGAATTACTACTATTTTCTTATCTGTAAGTTCAGAAACTTTCTCAGCAGTCATAATAACGTTTGGATTATTTGGGAGTATTATAACTTTCTTATGTGGAAGTCTATTCACTGCATCAGCAATATCTTTAACACTTGGATTAACTGTTTGACCCCCTGCTACAATTTCATTTACCCCCAAACTCTTGAAGATTTGAGTTATACCTTTCCCTGGTGAAACCGCGACTACTCCCCAGTTCTTATTGTTTGAATTAATGTATTCCCCAACTAATGCATGTTCTATTTTCTCCGAAGAAGCTTGTAACTCTTTTTGTTCTTCCAAAACGTGTGTATGTTGACTTTTCATGTTGTCAACTTTAACTTTCATCAACTCACCATATTCTAGAACCTTTTCGAAAACAGCTCCTGGACGATTAGTATGTATATGGAATTTTAACATATCATCCTGATTGACTAAGACTATTGAATCACCTATACTTTCAAGAAAGGCTCTGATGCTCTCCGAATCACTTTTCTTTATCGGGGGTTTGTAAAATTTCACAATTCCCTCGGTACAATATTGGAATGTTAACTCCTCATAAGCAATCCTCGCTATTTGTTCAGGAGTTGCTTCTTCTAAAAATTTCAAGTCTACTTCTACATCTCCGTGGATAGCATCTCTCATACCTTTAAAGATATAAGCAAGTCCCTTAGCTCCCGCATCTACTACATTTGCGTCTCTTAATTTTTTTAAGTATTTTGGAGTTTCTTTAACAATTTCAAAAGAATAGGCTACAATTGCATCGAATAACTTTAGAAAATCTTCTTCATCTGCCATTGTCTCTTGCAACTTTTCTGTAAGCCTTCTAATCAAGGTTAGCATAGTTCCTTCAACTGGTTTCATGACGGCATTATACGCTCTTTCTTTTGCACTATTCAATGCCTTTAAAAAATCTTGGGTTGTAACTCTTTTCTTCCTTTCTAAAACTTCTGTTATTCCTCTAAAAATCTGTGACAAAATAACTCCCGAATTACCGCGTGCGCCCAGAAGCAATCCTTTTCTAAGCGCTTCCATCATTTCTTTCATGTCGTTTTTATTTTCAACCGCATCCATCCACTTACAAGCCTCAAGCATGCCTGCTAACATATTGCTTCCTGTATCTCCATCAGGTACAGGAAAAACGTTCAACACATTAATTTCATCTTTATGCCTTGCTAATTCTTCGGTTCCTTTTTTTATAGCAAGGTATATATCTTTAGCATATAAATATTTTTTCATTTCCATACACCTTTTTTAGCATTTTAGACCGGAGACGTTCACGTTCACCTTTAAATTTTCGATGTTTAACATTGTCTTAACCCTGTGATGAACGTTTTCCTGGATGTTTTGAGCGACTTTTTTTATAGGTAAACCATATTCAAGAATCAAGTATAAATCAACAATTAGATTTTCTTCATCTTCAGAAACATTTATCCCTTTTTCTTCACTTTTTCCTAGTATTTTGTCAAAGAAACCTGATTTTCCGTACATTTCTACGGCACCATAAGATTCGACTACTGCTTTATAAACCAACTCTCTTATAACATCATTCTTGATGTCAATTGTCCCATATTCTGTTTCTATTAACATAAAATTCACCTCCGTAGTTTTGGCTTTATGTAAGACCACTCAAAACCCCTGATAAATAACCTACGACCGCGTGGTAATCTCCACTCTTTTCTCCACTAGTAATATGTTCAACTATCTCCACTTTTGTAAATCCAACACTTATAGCAGTGGCAACAGTTCCAAATCCGCACATTGATATATTATATCGCCGAATAGAGTCATACATTGCTTCCAGATCTAAATTTTTAATTGCTTCAATTATTTTATTGTCTTTTTCTATCGTTTTTTCATGACTTTCATAATGGTTCATATCAGTAGAAGCAACTATTAAATCTCCTTCTTCTATTATCTCTCTTATAATCTTTCCAAGCCTTTTGGCAGTCTTAAGACTTTGATCCATCAAACATATAGGGACTATTTGAAAATCATTATTTAAAATATACTGAAGAAAAGGCAATTGAACTTCTAAAGAATGTTCTCTAAAATGAGCAATTTCATCGTTAGGTTGATTTATTTTTTCAATTAAATATTTTGACGTTTTATCATCTACTTCTATCAACCCTAGTGGCGTTTTCCAACTCCCTTTCTCATAAATTGATATAGGAGATCCTAATCCTGTATGATTAGGACCAATTAAAAAAACTCGATTAGCTTTGCCTTCTTGAAATACTTTTTTATAGGCTTTTGCAGCTGTTGCTCCAGAATAAACATAACCTGCATGTGGAACTATCACTCCACTGGGCGGCATCAATTTATTTAATTCAGGAGCATATTCTTCTCCAAAAAAATCCGCAAGCATCATTTTTAATCGTTCTGGATTCGAAGGATAAAAAGCCCCGCAAACTACCGGTTCCCTTACCATTATTAGGCCTCCTTAAATTTAAACTCGGATTAAAAATGATCACCAAAATCTGGTTGATTTAACGCTTCCGCTCTTATTATTATTATCAAATCATACATACTCTCTGTAGTCTCATAGGTAGAAAAAAGTTTCCCTAACACCGGAATGTCTTTTAGAATCGGGATACCTTTTTCCTTTTTTACTGAACTTATAAAATTTAAACCTCCAATTTTTATGAATCCCCCACTTGGAATTATAAAATTACTTTTTATACTTCTTTCGTCTATAATGTTTTTTTGTTCATTTTTTAGTTCACTTATACTAATTTCTAAATGAGTATTAACCATTTTTGTTATTGTATCATAAGTACCGTTTACATCCATTTTGAAACCTGATTCTATTTTAGAATAAATCTTTCCCTCTTCATCAAACACAGGAACAGATATGACGGATCTTATTGTCGCTGTATCTCCCTCATTTACATAAACTTCGGGCTTTGAAACTAAAAAAGCCTTATCTTTATTATTATTAATTATACCATCAATTCCAAAATTTTGCTTAGTTAGGAAATAAAGTTCCTCTATTGAGAATTTTTCTATATTTTGTCCTGAAAATACAAAAATTTCAAATTTTAATAATTTTCCTTTTTCAAAAAATCTAATAGTATTTTCATCTACATAATGATAATTTATACCTTGAGACAATAAATAAGGCATTAACGTTTCCATCTTTAAATCAAAATTATTTACTATAATTTTTTTGTTTTGATTGAAATCATAGATAATATTAATTTTTTCAGTTTTTGCAACGTAAGAAAGCAAATCTTTTAAATAAATTTCTCCATATAATTCATTGCCGCTTACCGCATTTTTGATATCTTTTATCAAATCACTTTTATCTTCTTCATACTCTAAAATGTATATTGATTTATCATCAAGATTCTCTAGTTTTGAATAGTTTATTTTTTCACTCAGTAGTATTTTATCAAAAATTGGTGAATTTTTAGCATTTATAACAGCAAGTTCTTTTCTTATAGTAGTTACAGGAATTTGAACATCATTTTCATTTTCAGAAAATGATACATTTATTAATTTATTTATTTCTTCAGAAATTTTTAAAGATAACTCATTACCCAAAAGAAAATAATTATTTTTATCTAATGTATATACTTTAACGCTTGTTACTTGGCTTAGAAATGAAAGATCGTAGTTAGAATTCAGCACAATATACTTTTCAGAAATTCTATTTTCATTGTCTTCTTCTTCTAATTCTAATTCATTAACTATCCCCTTAGGTATTTTATTCAAGAAATCAACTAATTCATTGATCTTTTCGGTTTCGTTTATATCTGCTAGAACCGCATAGTATTTGCCCTCAAACCCAACCACTCGACAATCAAATAGTTGTTTCAATAGTGACAAATCGTATTCCGATTCAAAAAAGAATAGCTGAGTATCATTTTTGACTTCTGTATTACTAACTTTTCCATGATCATCATCTTTCTCAAGAAATTTTATTTCACTTTTTTCTCCCTGATTTTTTAAATTGCTTTCTATAAAAATTGGTAATTCATTTTCAAACACTTTAGAATTTTTCCCAATAAAAACCGTATTCTCATCATAAAAAACAGCGTTTAAAGAATAAATCTCTTCTAAAATTCTTAAAAAGTACTCTAAATGTAGTTGAGTAGTGTTAACAGAAAATTCGACATCGGGTATCTCGCTTGTCTTTATCCAATGCCAACCAGCATAATCAAAAATTAATCCTATCGCATCTGTTAATCTCAATTTTTTAAAACTTACTTTTTGGAATGTATATGGCTCATATCCATAAAAAAATATAGAATCTTCTTTAATGTCTATATTAGTTATAGGATATAACAATTTAATCACCATGACATTTTTGGAAGTTGAAACTTCTTTAATCGGGCCTTTTACTATTTCATAAGCAGCATCTTCAAAAATATCTTCTTCAAATATAAACTTATAAACTGTTTTTGAGTCGTTAAAAGTATAATTGAACTTTTTATTTGTTTCCAAAAATATCACATTTGCATTTTGCTGAGGCTCATAATCCAAATAAATACAGAAAACATACGACGTAAAAAAAATAAAAATAATTCCAATAAGTAACTTTTCTTTTGTTTTCATTTGTGTTTTCACACCTACCTAATTTTAGAAATTGTGTTTGATAAGATACGCCTTATTAATTCAAAGTTTTATAGAATTACTTTTTATTTTTATATCGTAACAAAAGAAGTAAGGAAAGATGATTCCAATAATCCTTTTAATCAAATCCATGTTTTAATTAAACCTACGGTCTTAGGCGAGTGTGTTCCCCTGTAATCATTGTTTTATATGACTAGAGAAAGAAAATTAGAATAGCTTTTAAAAAAGTGCTTGAAATTCATTTTGCTGAGTAAATATAAGTATCCCATCTTCGAAGATTTCTAAAATTATATCTTCTCCTAACTTTTCTCCAACGGAAAGTTTCATTAAAGAGTCAAAAAAATAAATAAAAGCATTTGATCCACCATTCAAACCTTCATATAATCCCGCAAATTCTACACCTGGTTTTTCGTATCTGGGAAGATCTTCCTTGTTGTTCCACAATTCATTAAATTCTATTGTTAAAGATGATAAAGGATTAAAATCATAATGGAATTTAGGTTCATTAGGTTCAAAATTAGAATTACTTACATAACTAAATTTTGGAGGGGAAAAAATCACGGAAAGGTTAAACGTATTGGTTAAGTTTAAAAAATCAAAATCTTCCCTTTTTAAAGTCAAATGTTCGATCAACAATTGCACATTAAAAATCCCATACAACTCTTCTTGTATTTGTGATGAATAAAAAACTTTCTCCAAGTTCCCACTAGTGGAAAGCTTAAAAAAATCGTTTTCAGATAATTTCAATTCATAATTTTTCACAAAAATAAAGGTTGTAAGTATAAGAACAAAAATTATTGCATACTGTTTAATTTTTATCACCTATTATTTTATTGATTTATCTGAAGAATTACATAATATTCCTCATTCATTTTAAATTTGCTTATCTCTAAAATTTCATATTTTGAAACGATTTTCTCGGTAGGATCTAGAAAAGTGGAGACTTTAGCTTTTATACCACTAGAATAAGAATAATCAAATTCAATGAGATAAAGATTATTATCTATTAAAAACTCGAAAAATTCTTTTATTTCTTTTCTTTGCTGGTCTACACGCTGAATATAGCTGTTGTATTGAGTTTCATAATATTGTTGTTGAAGTTGAAAAGAGTGATAAGTTCGATATTTATTGTAAACTTCAATGATCAAGAGTATTGAGAAAAAAATTATCAACATCATAAATGCATATTTAAGCCACTTTCTTAAATTAGATTCTATAAAGAACATTCTTTGAATCCTCCAAAGATTCTATCGCCAAAGATTTTAATTCATCATCGCTTAAAATAATATTAGCTTCTTGGTCCACAATAATTCCAGAAAAACAATATTCATGATTTCTAATAAACTCATAATTATAAAAACTAGTCTTTACAACATACTTCCCCTCTTTTAAAGTCATCACTTTTTTTAAAATTAGCGCCTGTACAGGGAAAAACAGATCTACAAAAAATGAATATTTATATTTTTTGTAATCTTTCATTGATAGCACATAATAATAAACTACATCTGACACAAATATTTTTTTAAAAAATATCTGCTTTTTAGTTATTTCCTCAAAATATGTTTTTCTGAATTGAAATTCATTCGGAAAAGGTTTTATGAATGAATCAATATGATCTATAACAACTTTTTTTCTATTATAATTCAGTTTTATCATTTTATAACCTCCGACATATTGTTTCGGCTTAATTATGGAAGTGTAAGAGCACCTGTTACAGGCACAACATTAAATATGGGCCTTCCTTCGCTATTTACAATTCTTCCTCCCCTTCCTACTATATGTCCAAAACTCCAAAATAGATTTTTATTTTCATTTGAATTTGATTCAATTCTATACCTTATGTCATTTGTAATAAACTTAACCTTTCCCTGTATTATTTGAGTAGAAAATATCCCATTGAGGCTATTTTCGCCGTAGTGTATTGAGGCACTCCTTGTTTTATAAACCACTTCTGAGGCTATAAATTTCTCAGTTAGGTCATGAAATAATTGCTGAATAGGATAAACAACCAAATAACCAATTATTCCGAAAAAAATTATTTCAATAAACAGATACACCATAACTTCCATAAGCAAAAATCCTTCATTTGAGGATCTACTTACTTTAAATTTCAAAACTCATCCCTCCTAGATAAACATTAGAGTAAATCTCAAAAGCTAAACTAACAACAATTAAAGACAAGAAAATTATTAAAATTGGTTCTAACATTTTTAGTAATTTTTCAGAGGCATTTTTAAATGAAGAATAATAAAATTTTTCTAAAAAATCAAATACCTCCTTGTAATCTCCTTTCCATTTGGAGATACTCATAGTTAAAGAAAATTCTTTTATATCTTTTATTTTAGAAAATACTTCATTAATATCTTTTCCTTCTTCTAAATCAATTGAAACTGTTAAAAACTTAGAGAGTATATATTGAGATTTAGTATTAGACAATACCGTATCAAGTGAATTATAAATAGTCAAACCACTTTTTATTAAAAGATTGATTTCTCTTGTAAACGTAAAAAGTATGTAGTTTTTATATAAGTATTTTAGTATCGGTATCCTAGTCCATATTATATCGTTATTTTTTCCCAAGATTAAAATTATCAACCCAACTAAAAAACTTATCAACATAAACGTTAATAAATATGTTGATAAGTTTAGATTTATTTCATAACCTAGCAAAGTTGAGAATTCAGGAATGATGAAAAATTTTAATAGTACCAAAATTATCATTATAGAAGAAAAAACTAAGAAAGGATAAATTATTGATTTTTCAACGCTTTCTCTAGATAGTTTTACATTCTCATAATAATCTTTAAGATTTGCAAGATTTTTCCTTAAGGCATATGTTGTTTTGGATATACTTAATATGTACTTAAAATATTCATCAAGTTCATAAAAATCAAAGGAAGTTTCGTAATCTAAACCTTTTCTCACCATAAAATAACTTTTAAACAATACCCCTCTTATGAACTTATCAACTTGGTCGTTGAAAACTAAAAAACTTAATCCATCAAACAACGTTAAACCGGAGCTTATAAGTAAATATAGGTTATCAACAATTACTTTCATTTTATCAACATTGAACTTTTTTGTTGAAAAATAAAAGTTATCAACACGAATGTTGATAACTTTTACTTCTAAACTTTCTAAAAGTTCGTGTATTTCTTCTTCTTCGTTTAAAAGTAGATAACATGGATATTGCTTATTCAAATAAGAGTCATATAACTCAACTTTAAAAAGTTTTTTCATTCTTTTCCTCAAGTTTTAATATTTTTACGTTGTTCGTTTTTGTGAGTGTTTCGAGACAAATATCATAAAAATATTTACTTCTCATAACTTGAACAGTTTTATAGGTTCTTTGAATCGTTGAGTGTCTGTAATAATCATAATCTAGATCATAAATATCTATATCTTCGTAATCTAGTTGTAAAAGAGAATAACATGGCGTTCTCGATAGGGAGGAGGTATTGTACCACCAATCAAATGGAGGTCTTACGCCGGGGAAAAGCGTGGAATAAAAGTAAGCGTCCTCCAAAGTCTCAACTTTTTTTAATCCTATCTCTTCGGTTTTTAAATTTATCATTTCAATTTCTAGATTAAAATCTATCCAACTTTTGTCCTTGATTTCATAATTAAAATCACCAAAATTTTTTGAAAGTTGAATACAATTCCTAATATTTCCTATAAAAAAATAATCTTTATCGATTTTGTTTAGAAATGGGGTTATCTTACAAAGAATCTCATTTAGAAGTGAAATCTTTCCAAGTTTATAACAACTTAAACAAAACCCCGTTAATCCATTTGTAATAACTCTATCATACTTAGATAAATCTAAATCTTTGAGATTTTCTGCGGCTTTGACACCATTCCATCCAAAACCACCTGTAACTAATATCATACCAATTTCTCCAATATTTCTTCTTTTCTATCTACTACTGAGTTCCTTCCTAACTCTATAAGTTCTTCAGTTTGGGTGAAATCTAAAGTGTTGAAGTTTTGAGTTGGTAATTCTATAATAATATCCGCTTCTTTTTCTGTGATATTTTGCAAAATATTTTCTCTTACACCATCTATCCGGTCAAATGCATCTGCAGCATTTTTCACTTCGTTATAGTTAATTTTTTTTGATAGGAGTTTTAGCCCAACAATTTTATCTGCTCCTAACCTTTTGGTTGTTCTTATTGGTAGAATTTCTAACACTCCACCATCTGTATATTTTTCACCATCAATCTTAACAGGTCTAAAAACTCCCGGGATTGCCATACTTGCTTTTACTGCAGGCAAAACTTCTCCTTCCGTAAATACTTTTAACTCTCCATTTCCAATATTCACAGCAGTACACGCAAACTTTATAGCCAAATCTTCAAACTTCAATCCTTTTAAGATAGCTTTTAAAACCCAAAAATAAATAAAAGACGGTAAACTAGCTGGCAATAAATTAGCCCCAAAGCATCTAATAAAAGGTTTTATCTCTTTTGAAGATGGCACTTTTTTTATTAAAGTCATCTTTTGCAATTTTAAAGCGTATTCATACAATAAATCCGTATTTCCTAAGGCTGCATAACCGACTCCTACTAGAGAGCCTATGCTAGTTCCTACCACCATATCAAACTTTATTCCCATCTTTTCTAATTCCATTAAGGCTCCAACATGTGCAGCACCTTTGGCACCACCGCCTGACAAAGCTAACGCTTGCAAACTTACTCCTCCAAAAAATTAGAAATATTTTTTATTACTTCTTCAACTTTTTTAACTTCCTTGCCTCCAGCCTGGGCAAAGGTTGGGCTTCCTCCACCTCCACCACCCAAGTAGCGAGCAATCCTTTTGGCTATATCTCCGGCATTAAATTTATTAACAAGGTTTTTTGAAACTTTTACTATAAAATTAACACTGTTTTCATTATTTTTGTTAAATAAGATCACTACACCGCTACCTAATCTCTGTAATAAAATATCCGCAGTGTTCGCATGAACATCTTTGTCAACGTTTTCTAAAATAGCAACTACTACTTTTTCATCTTTTACAACTAAAGGATTTTCTAGAAATTTTTCAATCTCCTTTGATGCTAGCTGAGATTGCAATCTTTTAATTTCCTTTTCTTGTTCTTTCATAAGCTTGATTAGTTCATCAACCTTACTTTCAACATTATCTCGTGGAACCTCTAATTTAGAAGATAGAGTATTCACTATTTTCTCCAAATAAGTTGTATATTTTAGGCTTTCCATGCCAGTAATAGCTTCTATCCTTCTTACTCCAGATGAAATAGAATACTCAGAAATAATTTTAAACATACCTATTTCTCCAGTGTTAGAAACGTGAGTACCACCACATAGTTCTCTTGAAAACTCATTTATTTCAACTATCCTTACTGTATCCCCATATTTTTCTTCAAAAAGGGCTATAACATCTAAATCTTTAGCTTCCTCCAAACTTTTTATATGAGTAACTACAGGCAATGCTTTTTGGATTTGTTCGTTAACAAGATTTTCAATTTCTAAGATTTCGTTCAATGTTAAGGGTTCAAAATGAGTAAAATCAAATCTCAACCTTTCGGGTTCCACATATGAACCTGCCTGCTTGATATGACTTCCAACAACTTTTCTTAACGCCGCATGAAGAAGATGTGTGGCAGTATGATTCTTTTCTGTTGCTTTTCTAAGTTTTTCATCAACTATTAGTTTAACTTCATCCCCAACTTTCACATTTCCTCTTTTTATTTTTATAAAATGAGAGATAACTGTCTCACTAATAAATTGAACATCTATAACTTCGGCTTCAAATTGGTCTGTAAAGATCATTCCTTTATCGGCAACCTGTCCGCCTTTTTCTGCATAAAAAGGCGTTTTTAAGAAAAATACTTCTACTTCTTCCCCTTCTTTCGCCTCTTCAACCAACACATTATCCTTTACAATTAGTTTTACTTCCTCAGTACCTTCGAGTCTTTTATAACCTATAAATTCTGTTTGATTTATTTTTTTGGTGACCTCTTTGTAAACTGGTTTGGTCTTATCATATTCAACCGCTCCTGAAGCATATCTTGCTTTTTCTCTCTGAGAATCCATTAATTTATTAAATTCATCTTCATTTACTGTTAATCCTTTTTCTTCCAAAATCTCTTTGGTAATATCTAATGGGAAACCATAAGTATCGTACAGTTCAAACGCTACAGATCCAGGAAGAACTTTGTTATCTCCTAAGGTTTCAATTATCTTGTTTAACCTTTCTACTCCTTTTTCTAATGTTTCAAAAAACTTTTCTTCCTCTATATAGGTGATCTTCTTAATTAATTCTTGTTTTTCAATCAACTCAGGATAAACTTTTCCCATTTTTTCTATAACAGCTCTTAAAATATCCCCTAAGAAAGGTCCTCCTGCCTTTAAAAGAGTTCCATGCCTTACAGCCCTTCTGATCAACCTTCTAAGCACATATCCTCTTCCTTCGTTAGAAGGAAGAATTCCTTCAGAAATTAAAAATGCAATTGCTCTAGCATGATCAGCTATAACTTTTATAGACACATCTTTTTCTTTATCTTTTCCAAATTTTACATTGAACGTATCTTCTATTGCTTCAATGATTTCTTTAAACAAATCTGATTTATAATTATCATAAACTCCCTGAACCATCGCACAAATTCTTTCAAATCCTGCGCCAGTATCTATATTTTTCCGTGGCAAAGGAGATAAATTACCTTCTTCATCTGCATAAAATTCTGTAAATACAATATTCCAAATCTCTACAAACCTGCCACAATCACAGGCGGGAGTACAATTTTTAGGATCCGGACAATTTTTAACATATCCTGTATCATAATAAATCTCTGAACAAGGACCACATGGTCCTGTGGGTCCTGCGGGTCCCCACCAATTTTCTTCCTTTCCGAATCTTAATATTTTATTTTCTGGAACCTTTATTTTATTTTTCCATATATCAAAAGCTTCATCATCAGTTTCATAAACTGATATCCACAGTTTTTCGGGAAACATCTTTAATTCTTGGGTCAAAAACTCCCATGCCCATTCTATGGCCTCTTCTTTAAAATAATCCCCAAAAGAAAAATTCCCAAGCATTTCAAAAAACGTATGGTGCCTAGGAGTACGTCCTACATTTTCTATGTCATTCGTTCTGATACATTTTTGACAGGTAGTAACACGAGGGTAAGTAGGTTCAACCTTGCCCCAAAATATCGGCTTAAATGGAACCATCCCAGCAACTGTAAACAATAACTGTGGATCATTTGGTATTAAAGATGCACTCGGAAGTCTTTTATGACCTTTAGATTCAAAAAAAGACAAGAATTTTTCTCTTATTTCGTCCGAAGTTAGATAGTTCATCTAATCAATTCCTCCTGTTTTATACGTATTTTTAGTGTATATAGAAATTAAATTGCATACTTTTGATGTATGCCTAATATTTAAACCAAAAAAGAAAAGGATAGGCATTTCACTCTACTACTTTTTAACTAGTATTTTTATTACTAAATGATTATATTTATAAAAAAATTTTTAAGTACTTTATGTTTAAAAATCGAGCTACTTAAATATCCAACAAAAAATTCTAAATTGAAAAAGCAAAAAAGTAATAATATAAAATTTCAACAACGAATTAATACGTTACAAGTAAATATGGTTTATCGGTAGATTCCTCTTCATACGAGATATTATTATCGATTTTTTGCAAGTCTTTCCCTGAAAGTTCTTCTCCCGTATATTCTATTTTAATCTCTCTTGATGCGCCTGGAGTTATTTGTATATTCTCAGGCTTTGTACTTAAATAATTTTCATTAACTAAAGTGTCAATAGTTAAACCTGTTAAGCTTTTATTATAAAGCGAATAATTCAATACAGCAATTTCCACATTTCTCATATCTGTTACAACTTTTGTAGCCTTTGCTTGAGTAGTGATTCCCTTAACTGATGGGATTGCAATACTAACAAGGATAGCAATAATTCCTAAGACAATTAATACTTCAAGCAACGTAAACCCTTCTTTGAATTTTCGTTCAACCATTTTAACACCATCCTTTTTATATTCCTAATATTGATAAAAGTAGATACCACATAGGAGTAGCTATCAATAAACCATCTATCCTGTCTAACATACCCCCATGTCCCGGAAGAATCTTACTTGAATCTTTAACGTTATAATATCTTTTTATGACTGACTCCATAAGATCTCCAATAGTATCAAATATCCCTACCATTATTGCTAATATTAACATTTGTAAAACATTCATTTTTGACATTAAAGAAAAAAAATGTCCTATAGATTCGAAAATAAACAAATATACAAAAGTAAAAACTATACCTCCAATTAACCCTTCCCAGCTTTTTTTTGGAGAAAAATGTGGAGAAAGTTTATGTTTGCCAAATTTTGATCCTATAAAGAAAGCTCCAGCATCATAAGCCCAAACTGAAGTGAGAGCCATTATAGCTAAGCCTGCTCCATAATTCATTTGAATTAAATAAAAATGCGAAAGGAAAAAAGATACATACAAAAGACTCAATGCAGATGATTCAATAAATCGTTTAGTATATTTTATATCTTTTACAGTTGCCAAAGTTAAAATGACACAAATGACAAATCCTAAAAAGAAAGTCACTTCCGCTTCAAAAGGTAGAATACCACGAGATTCTGCTTCTAAAGCAAAACCGTAAACCAAACTAGAAGCACCTACAATAAAAGTCAAAAGAAATTTAATTAAAGGCTTTTTAAAGTCACTTGTAAACATCTCTATTAACTCAAAAGATGATATCATAACTATAGCTGTTACCAATCCAAGAAGGGTAGGATAGGTTAAAAAGGAAAAAACAACAATAGGACCTAAAATAACTCCTGAAATTGTTCTTTTGGCTAGCTCTTTTTTATTCAAATATGTCACTCCATTTGATTTATATTGGTATGAACAGGTACTCCTCCAAATTTTCTTTCTCGTTTTGAATAGTCCAAAAGTGCATTTAAATAATCTTCACGAGAAAAGTCGGGCCATAACACCTCTGTAAAGTAAAGCTCTGAATAAGCAGATTGCCAAAGAAGAAAATTGCTTAATCGTTGCTCTCCTGCTGTTCTTATAATTAGATCTGGATATGGAACATCTGGTAAATAAAGATTTTTTTGTATGTCGTTAACGGTTATTTCATCTTTAGTGTTTTTCAAGATTTTATTAACTGCATCTACAATTTCTTGCCTCCCACTATAATTAAGTGCAAGAATTACATTTAGGTCTTCTTTTTCTTTACTCATTTCTTGTATTTCTAGGCAAGTTTCGTAAACTTCTTCAGGTAGATTTTGAATCCTACCTATAAATCTTATTTTAACCCCACTATCAATTATTTTTTTGAAATTTACTTGAAAATATCTTATAAAAAGCTCGAACAAAAAATCTACCTCTTCTTTTGGTCTTTTCCAATTTTCTTCTGAAAAAGCATAAAGAGTAATATACTTTATATTAAAATCTTTAGACCATTCTATAACTTTTTCTGCTACAATCGCTCCTTGTTCGTGTCCGTATGTTCTTTCTCTATCATTTTTTAAAGCCCATCTACCATTACCGTCCATGATAATTCCAACGTGTCTGGGTAAATTAATCCCTGCCAGGCTTTCCTTAGAAACTCCCATTTAATATTCCATAATCTCCTTTTCTTTTCTTTCAAATATTTTTTCTGCTTCTTCTTCCATACTTTTTAAAACTTCTTGAATTTCTTCTTCAATCTTTTTAGCCTCATCTTCACTTAATTTGGAATTGTTTTTGTCCTCTCTTACCTTTCTTATATCTTCTCTTCTAATATTTCTTAATGCAATTTTTGTCTCCTCCAACATTTCTTTAGTGAGTCTCACTAATTTTTTTCTATCTTCTACAGTTGGAGAGGGAAATTTTACTCTTATTACATTTCCATCATTGATTGCATTAAATCCGAAATTTGAGGCATTTATAGCTTTTTCTATGGCTTCAAGCATCTTTTTATCCCAAGGACTAATGATAACGGTCCTATCCTCACCTATACTCAAATTGGCAACCTGATTTATAGGTGTTGGAGTTCCATAGTAGTTCACTTTTATATCCTCAAAAAAAGCTGTTGAAGGTCGACCAGTTCTCACTTTTTTCAACTCTTCTTCAAAATGTACCACTACTTTCTTCATCTTTTCTTCAGTTTGTTTAGCATAAACACTTTTCCTAGCCACAATTTCACCTCCACTTGCTGAGAAAATAACAAACTTCTTTTCACAAATTCATCAGATAGAATGTAGTATAATTGACTTGATTACATTTATTAGAATCAAAATTTATTATATCACATTGTACTAATTTTTTTATCCCAATTTGAAGGAGGGTGTAATATTTTATGAAAAAAAGTTATTTCATCCTGTTCATTTTGTTTATTTCTTTAACTCTATTTTCTATTGATACGAAAGTATTAGAGAAAAACATCAGTAGCTTACATAATAATTACTTAGACATAGAATTCTTTACTGATGGTGAAAACTCTGGGTTTCTAAAGTCTGTGAAATCTACTAGCTACGACGAATCGTTTTTTTCGAGCCATAAATTCATGATATCTGGAACCACTTTAAAGAATGAAATACAAGAAATATCAGATAATTCTATTTCTTTTATTTCTTACGATAACGGGATCGAGGTTTCTACTAAATATACATTGGTAATCAGTAATTTAGTTATAACTTCTATTGTAGAAAATAAAACTAACGAACCCAAAAAAATGCAATTCGCTGAAATAATTGATTATTCTGAGACCTTCCCATTCTTTAGCTCTACAAAACTAGAAAATAATTATGTCTTTTTATTGCAGCAAGATTATGGATGCGCTGGATATATTCCACTTGATAAACCATCTTTTGACAGAATCATTCCAGGTAACAAAATGGCTAGTAATGTCTCCCAATTTACACTAAATCCAAATGATAAGATCACCTTTAATAGAATTATAATGGTTGAAAAAAGTTGTGCAGACATAGAGAAAAAGTACTATGAAATGTACGATATAGCCTTTCAAACCGTTAGTACGAACGTTAAGTTAAGCAATGGAAAGTCTTCTGAAGGGATAAGAGTTGTGTTAGAAGATAAAGTGAAAAAAATCAGATCTGTTCAAGTTGTAGATGAAAATGAAATGGCTTCATTTTATATTCCAACGGATGAAGACTACAAAATCAGAGTAGATTTTGGAAATCTTAAAACAGAACCAATAAATGTCTCCTCTTGCAATTACATATTGTTAGATGTACCGGAAAACAACTTTTTCTACCAGCCTTTTTTAACTAATAAAACAGAAAATGGTATAACTATTAATTTCAGAACTTATGTCCCTGCTCGGGTTAAAATTGAAGTATCCCCTGTAAGTAATCCTGACGAAGTATCATATGCATATGACTTGATTCCCTTGGAATATCATCACATCTCCATTCAAGAGTTATTTCCTGATAGTGTATATAACTACAGTATAAAAGTTGAGGATACATACAGCAACTTCTTAGCAACAGAAGAAAAAAGTTTCAAAACCAAACCGTACGATAATGAAATTGACAAGTTTAATTTTCTCGCTTATGGAGATACCCAAATTTATGATGATTTACACTCTTATGTGGTTAACAGAATTATTGAAGATACCCAAGAAATGTTAAACCTTGAATTTGTCATTAAACCTGGTGATCACACTGAAGAAGGGAGTTCCGAAAAAAGTTGGTCTAAATTTTTTGAATCAATGTATCCTCTAAGTTCTCAGATACCTTATTATCCAGCTTTAGGTAATCACGAACGAAACAATGAACTTTACTACAAAGCTTTCTACTTACCAACAGGTGGAGGAGATTATTCAAAGAGATGGTACTCATTTGATTATGGAAACTCACATTTCATAATTTTAGACTCTAACATCCTTGAAAACACACCTTTATTCCAAGAACAAACCAAGTGGCTTGAAAATGATTTGGAAAATAGCAAAGACAAAACCTTTATTTTTGTTGTATTTCATCATCCTTTTTGGACTACAGCAACTGAATATGGCTCTATGAACGAAAATCTTGCAGAAGGCCATTATAACACTAAATATTGGTTGCCTTTGTTCAAAAAATATGGAGTTGATGTGGTTATAAATGGTCATATCCATGCATATGAAAGGCACTATAAGGATGACATAATGTTTATAACAACAGGTGGTGGAGGAGCTAAATTAAATACGAATCATAGCGCGGAACCTTTACCCTGGCATATTAAACACGAACTTGGTAAATTACATTATGTAACTTTTGAAGTTAGAGAAGATACTGTAAAAGTGACTGTTACTGCCGTAGCAGAAGTTGACAATCCACTTTTCCCACATGAGTATAAAGAAATAAAAGAAATAATAGATGAGTTTTATATACATAAAAAAGAAAGGGAAGATTGACATCAATCTTCCCTTCTCTTTCATCTCATCTTTTATAACAAAAAAGAGACTATACTAAACCAGAAAAACCCATGAAAGCCAAAGAAAGCAATCCAACAGTTACCAAAGCCAATGCTGTCCCTTCAAAAGCCTTTGGAACATCATTTAACTGCATTTTTTCTCTTATTGCCGAAAATATTATCAAGGCAAGTGCAAATCCGCATCCTGAACCGAATGAATTGATTAAAGCTTCAATAAAATTATAATTTTCTCTTATATTTAACAATGACATACCTAATATGGCACAATTTGTGGTTATCAAAGGAAGATATATTCCTAATGCCTCGTAAAGTGAGGGACTAGTTTTTTTCAAGAAGAGTTCAACAAACTGTACCAATACAGCTATTATCAGAATAAAAACGATGGTTTGTAAGTATTCTAATCCTAAAAACACCAGTAACTCATTTAAAAACCATGTTATAGCTCCCGAAAGAGTTATAACAAATATTACAGCTAACCCCATTCCTATAGCTGAATCTTTGCTTTTTGATATTCCCAAAAAAGGACATTCACCCAAAAATCTAGATAAGAGAACATTGTTTATCAATGCAGCAGAAATAAAAAGTAAAACTAAATTCATTTCTTAGCACCTGCCTTTTTTTTCTGGTTTTTCTTTGCATTACCTATTGTGTTAAACATAGCAAGTAACATACCTAAAGTAAGAAAAGCCCCAGGTGCTAAAATAAGTAAAGGTATTTTGAAAGTATTTCCCCAAACATTTATTCCCAATATACTCCCGTTTCCTATTAACTCTCTCACTGAACCTACTAAAAAAAGAGCTCCAGTAAACCCTAAACCATTACCAAGTGCGTCAAATATAGAATCTACAACTCCGTTCTTTGAAGCAAAAGCTTCAGCTCTTCCCATAATAATACAATTAACAACTATAAGGGGTATGAAAATGCCTAGAGATTCCCATAATTCAGGAAGAAAACCATGCATTAACAAATCTATAACCGTAACGAAGGAAGCTATAACCACAATATATATAGGAATTCTTACATTTTCTGGAACAATTTTTCTTATCAAAGAAATAACTATGTTTGAGAGTAACAAGGCAAATAGCGTAGCTAATCCCATACCTAACGCATTTTTTGCACTTGTAGTAGTCGCTAAAGTGGGACAAATACCTAAAACTTGAACAAAAGTTGGGTTGTTCTTTATTAAGCCATTAGTAAAATTTTTAATATCGGCCATATTAATAAATCACCCCTTCTTGTTTTAAAAATTCTACAGCCGCATTTATTGAATCAGCAACTGCCCTTGCAGTGATTGTAGCTCCTGTCATAACATCACTTGTTTTAACAATACCCTGTTCTTTGTAACTGTCTAATGCTTCTGCTGGTACCGAAACTCCTGCATCTTTATCAACCTTTATACCAGAAATAAGTCCGGGGAGTGGAATCGAGTAGAACCTTTCCTTAACTTTTTCTTCACCAATTTTTGACCCAAGTCCTGGTGTTTCTTGAGAATAATCTAAAACTTCAATTTTGTTTAATTTGAGTGCGTCATTTTCCTTAACAAAGGAAACTAAACTCTTAACTTCTCCTCCAAATCCTCTACTACCAGCAATATTTAGAATATATATTTCTTTGCTATCCTCGGTAAATTTGTAGGAAGGAGAATATACTTTTGCACCTTTTGAACTAGTGTACAATACACCATCAGGATTTTCTTTCCAAATGCTTGATTCTAGATCTCGTACATTCGTTGGGATGTTTGAAACAAGATATTCTCCGGTTTTACTATCAATAAGAATCCTGATAATTGCCTGTAAAATTACATTCCAATCAACTTCTTCTTGGGGTTCTATTGGTTCGGGTAAAACTTCTTTTAATTCCGCTTTAAGAACCCCTTCTTGATTCAAAAATTCTACAGCTGCATTTATTGAATCAGCAACTGCCCTCGCAGTGATTGTAGCTCCTGTCATAACATCGCTTGTTTTAACAATACCCTGTTCTTTGTAACTGTCTAATGCTTCTGTTGGTATGTTAACTCTCGCGTCTTTATCGACTCTAATTCCTGAAGTTAGCCCTGTTTGTGGAATATTGAAGAATCTACTTTTTACATTTTCTTCACCAATTTTTGACCCAAGCCCTGGTGTTTCTTGAGAATAATCTAATAACTCAATTTTGTTTAATTTAAGCTCGTTACTTTCTTTGATTAAAGAAATAATACTTTTAACTTCTCCACCAAATCCTAAACCAGAAACAGTTAAAACATATATTTCCTTACCATCTTCTTTAAACATGTAGGATGGCGAATATACTTTAGCACCTTTTGAACTTGTATATAATATCCCATCTGGATTTTCTTTCCAAATAGCTTCATCAAGAGTCTTTTTATCCTTTGGAACATTTGAAATGATCAATGATCCGGACGTAGGATCTTTTAAAACTTCTTCTATAGCTTTTAATGTGTTTGCTATATCTCCTTCTTCTAAATATGGACTTACTAAATTATAAACGATGGATACCAATAAACCTGAAGCTAGCATAAAAACTGCTAATATTAGACCGGTTTTTAAATGTTGTTTCACTTCTTAGCACCTCCTTTAGAAGTGCCATAAATTTTAGGTTTAAGCCAATCATCTATCAATGGAACAAATGCATTCATTATAAGGATTGAAAAAGAAACTCCTTCAGGATAACCTCCAAACAACCTTATTAAAACAGTTAAAACACCTGCACCAAGCCCAAAAACAAATTCCCCCTTCGCTGTCATAGGTGTGGTGACCATATCAGTGGCCATGAAAAGCGCACCCAATATTAATCCCCCTGTCAACAAATGAAATAACGGATTACCAAATTTTATAGGATCAACTAAATAAAGAATAGAGCTAAACACTACAACGGTCCCAATATAAGATAATGGAATCATAACCTTAACCCTATCTCTTATAAGTAAATAGATGAACCCTATAATCAGCGCTAGCGTACATACTTCTCCAATGGAACCGGGGATTTTACCAACAAACATGTCCCAATAACTATAATTTTTTAAAACTTGATCAACACCCTGATCTAATAACATACCTAAAGGTGAAGCAGCGGTCATTATAGTTGGATTTCTATAATAAAATGGTTGATACCAAGTCGTCATAGCAGTAGGAAAGGAAATCATTAAAAAAACCCTCCCTACCAGCGCAGGATTGAAAAAGTTTTGTCCTAATCCTCCAAAAGCATGTTTAGCTATTAATATGGAGACCATTACTCCTATCAAAATTTGCCACCAATTTACTCCCAATGTAAGATTCATGCCTAAAAGTAACCCAGTGACAGAGGCAGAAAAATCTGGCTTAAAATCTTTCTGTTTTCTTATAAATCTTACTGTAATGTATTCTAAACCTTCTGCCAATACCATTGAATAAAGCATAATGAAAAGAGCCCTTAACCCAAAAATCCAAGTTGATGCTATAACAGCTGGAGTTAAAGCAATTAAAACATCTAACATTACTTTTCGTGTAGAATCATTTGTTCTAAAATGGGGAGCAGCGTCGGTACTAAGTCTCAAATCAACCCCTCCTTTTTTGAATTGCCTGAATCACTTTTTTGGTAGTTTGAAAAGATCTAGATAAATCAATGTTCGATGGGCATATGTATGAACATGCACCACACTCTATACAACTTAATATTCCATTTTCTTCAGCCAGATCGTTTCTTCTAGCATCTGAAAGCTTCTTAAGATAATATGGTTGTAAGCCCATTGGGCAAACTTCAACACACGATGCACATCTTATGCAAGGATAAGTACGTCTTTTTAATATTTCTTCTTTAGTTAATACTGTTATAGCATTGTTTCCTTTAAAGGTAGGTAAATCTATGCTTGAGATGGGAATCCCCATCATCGGACCTCCATATAAAATTCTGTCTATTTTGTCTTCTTCAACTATACCCACGTATTTCAAAAGATCTGCAACAGTTGTACCAATTCTAAACCAATAATTACCGGGCCTCTTAACCCCACTGCCACTTATGGTAATCCCTCGTTCAACTAAGGGCTTACCATTTACTACAGCATCATAAATAGCATAAATAGTAGACACATTGAATACCAAAGTTCCAACATCAATGGGTAATCCTCCCTCAGGAACTTCTCGCTTTGTAATAGCTGTTATTAACTGTTTTTCAGCTCCTTGGGGGTACTTCGTTTGCAAAGGCACTAATTTTATTTTTGCGTTATTTCTTACATTATTTCGAATAATTTCAATTGCTTCGGGTTTGTTGTTTTCGATACCAATAAAAATTTTCTTTGGATCTAGTACATAATCTAATATCTCTATACCTTTTATGATTTCGTCGGCTTTTTCTCTCATCATTCGATCATCTATAGTAATGTAAGGTTCGCACTCTGCACCATTAATTATCAAATAATCGACGACTTTGTTATTTGGAACAATCATCTTTATATGAGTTGGAAACATTGCACCGCCTAATCCTACAACGCCTCCATCTTTTACTATTTGAATAATTTCTTCTTTAGAAAATTTTTTAAAATCCTTGTCATGACTTAAATATTCCCATTGATCCTCAGAAGTTCTTTTCACAACAATAGCTTGATCTCTTCTACCAGTTGAAGCGTTTATAACAGATTCAATACCAACTACTTCACCTGTAACCGATGAATGAACGTTAGCAGATATTCCATTTGCAGCTTCGCCTATAAGTTGACCTGTTTTCACAAAATCTCCAACTTTTACTATAGGTTTAGCTGGGGCCCCTACATGATTAGTCATGAAAAGATAAACAACATCAGGCACCGGGAGACTCTGTATTTCTTTGTCTCTAGTGATATCTTTCCTTTGAGGAGGATGAACCCCACCCTTAAACGTAAACGTTGGCACAAAATTACCTCCTTTTTAGTATACTTTTTTAAAAAATAATTGTGAAAAATTTAACTAGAATAATTTTAATATGTGCTGCTTTTATTATAACACCAAAAAGGTACTCTAACAATGCAATCTTTGTGAAAAAATTTTAAATTTTTGTTTGTTAATTACATATTAATGTGATTTTAATATTAAAATAGTATAATAAAAGCGGTGCCTGAGCTACTTGCTTAAGTTTTGTGTTTGTATTTTAGTCTCACAATGTATAAAATTAATTTTTCATATTAGACAAGTTTAACTTTTAAACTTTAATTTAGTTTTCTATTAATGTTAATTCTTATCTTTTATAGTAGAAGGTGATTCTTGAATGTTGGAAGATAAAAAAGGTTGTGATTCTAACATTAACACGGAAGTCCAAAAAGTAAGGGTATCGGAGCCTAAACATAGAGAAGGAAAGAGCAGTCAAACATTAACCGTAAAAAGTTCAAAAAGTAAAGATTCTGAACAAACCGATATTGTGAAAAAGATCAAAAACAAAGCCCGGAAAAATAACAACACAATAACCTTTGAAGAGATAGAAGTAGTTATAACAACTTATAATAATGATGAATTTAGTCTTGAGTTTCTCATTGATTTTTACAATAAGTTAAAAGAAGCTGAAATTTCTGTAATAGATGGTGAAGAATTAGAAAAGTATTGTAAAAGTATTGAAATGGATTATGAGGCGCGAGATAATGAAGAAGATGATGCTGATGACAATTTAGATAGTATTTATGATGACTTTACTGATGAAGATCTCTATGATATTTTTGAAGGTTTTTCTGATTTGGAAGTAGAAATGTGTGACAACATTTCTATGCAAGATCCTATAAAAATCTACTTAAAAGAAATAAGTAAAAGTAAACTTTTGACTCCTTCTAGAGAAAGAAAATTAGCAATGAGAGCACAGAAAGGTGATAAAAAAGCTCGAGATGAACTGATAAAATCTAATTTAAGACTCGTGATAAGCATTGCCAAAAGGTATACAGGTAGAGGATTAAGCTTCTTAGATTTAATACAAGAAGGAAATATTGGTTTAATGAAAGCCGTCGAAAAATTCGATTGGAGAAAAGGTTATAAATTCTCTACATACGCATATTGGTGGATAAGACAGGCTATTACTCGTGCTATTGCAGATCAAGGAAGAACTGTAAGGATTCCTGTGCACTTAGTTGAAACTATTAATAAAATGAATCGCATTGTTAATGAATATATCCAAGAAAATGGTGAAGCCCCTGATTTAGAAACTCTAGCTGAATTAATGGACAAACCTGTAGAGAAGATGAAAGAAATTTTGATAAGTTCCAAAAGCATATACTCTTTAAATGCTCCGATATCTAACGATGTTGATAGTGAGGGTGAATCTGAATTATTAGACTTTGTGGATTCTGACATTCCAACTCCCCACGAAGAAGGACGAAAAATGATCATTCGAGAAAAAGTTGAAGAAGTTATTGACACTTTGTCAACTAAAGAAGCGATGGTATTAAAGATGAGGTTCGGATTCATCGATGGTAAACAAAAAACGCTGGAAGAAGTTGGAGAATATTTTAATGTCACAAGAGAAAGAATAAGGCAGATTGAATCAAAATCTATCAGAAAGCTAAAGCATCCTGTAAGAAGAAAAATGATTGAAAATATCCTTAATGAGTATTAATCTTTTTATAATTATATGAAAAGGTTGTTAACAGGATTAGTCGATAAGAGTATAACTTTTTAAAAACTCCGTTGTTAATGTGGGCCCCATAGGATAACGGTTAGTCCATTGGATTCTCAGTCCAAGAGTCAGGGTTCGATTCCCTGTGGGGCTACCAGGAATATAAGTATAAGTACTTATTTTACGAACTGCTTTTAACAAAGTAGATTGTAAACAACAAACAAGTAAATAAGTCTCCTTTCACTGGGAGAAAAAGCTAGAATATTTCAGGTGGATAACAAAATTATCCACCTGATTTATTTGTATCTTTATATTCTTCGTATGCTAAAAGTATAGCCGTATACTCTGAAATAACGTTGGTTGTATATATCGATTATCTTTTCCACCCAATATCAAAAAGAGAAGCAGTTTTTTTAAATCAATGAAAATTACTTATATCATTACCTATATCATAAGGAACAGAAAAACGAATAAGCTTAAAAAATGTCTGTATACAATAAATGTTATTCAACATCAACGAAATTTCCTGTATTTCTGTTATTTTTCCTAAATTTTGGCCAGGGAGCATATGCTAATCCGTTACTGCTTCCCTGTAGTGCATAGAGATACTTACCTGATCCGACATATATAGTACCGTCACTTCCTATCACTGGACTTGAGTCAACCCAATCACCTTTCCATTTAGCCGAAAGAGGAACAGCTTTGACGATATTTGAATATCCCGACTCTCCTACTTTGTTGTACGCTTTTACTCTGTAATAATATTTAGTATTTGGAGCTAAGTCTGTGTCTGTGTACTCCGTTACATTAGTTTCCACTGTTTTAATCTCACTCCAATCGGTTGAGTCTGTTTTTCTCTCTATCTTGAATCCTGTTTCGTTGTCTGAATCATCTTTCCATGTTACTTTTATCTCAGTTGAAGATTTGACTTGAGATTTTAGATTACTCAGAGCATTTGACAGTATTATATTAGGAACACATAAAAATAATAAGACTAATAAAAATACAACCAAACCCAAATATTCATATTTCCTCATAATAAGTGCTCCCCTTTATACTCTTTATCTTTTACTAGTCCTATGAAACAGAAAAGTGTCGAAATAATAATATCGTGAAACTTTTCACTTTCTAAAATTTTAGAATTATATCTGATTATTTTATTAATAAATTCTACATCATTTAACATTAAAATTCAAAATAATTTTAAAGAATTATGTGTCCTCATGAATTTGACAGTTAGAAAATCGAAGTGAGATTTAAAAACTTTGCATAAGCAGTTCTTAAGATAAGCCATTTTACTATATCTCCTAATAACAGGAGGGAACTACCAATCCATCTAATTTCTTCTAATTAGTAAAATTAAAAAATACAGCGATGGTGGCACCATCGCTGTATTTTCATTTATATAATTTTACATCTTATTTCATATTTTTTCTGTAGGAATAGAACCATTTTCAAGTACATGATTGTACAAACTAAAGGCGCTCTCTTGTGCTGTTTTTAGCGTGGCCTCTCTTGTTAGACAACTTATAAAAGCAGCTTCAAATGCGGAAACAGCTTCTTCAAAATATTTCTTTTGCATCACTCGTACTTCTTGAACCTTATCTTGAAACAAAATAGCATCATGGGTAATAATAATATTGTTGGATGTTTTAAAATTTTTCAACAACACGGTTAGATCTTTAAAATTTGTGGCATGTTCTGCTATTAAAAAAAGATAATCACAATGTAAGGTTGAAGTATTTTCATTTATTTTTTGTTTATCAAGATGTACAAAAACCTTTCTATTTTCAGAATTTATAAAATCAAAAAATTTTTGGTTCCAGTTTTCATAGCAAACAAATACATTTTTTAAATTATGTAGAAATTGTAGCAAAAATTCAGGCTCGATTTTTACTTCGGATTCTCTCTCATCTACGTACTCCTTATTTTCTATTAAGTTTCTGACTTTTCTTTTATTACCTAAAATCTTTTCTAACCAAACAATTTGTATCTTCTTCATTTGGAATGTTTTCATTATTAAATCAATGTACTCATCAATGCTGATAAAATCAAAAATTATCGGTTTTAAATGGAAAAAATCGTTTAAATAAAGAGCAAGTTTACCACCAGGTCCCCCAACCTGAGTCACAATCCTCGTGTTATCTCGAACCTCGTCAATTACATGCTCTATCTCTATTCCACCAAGTATTCCTAAATCCGGTGATTTTTCTTTCGTGATAATCGAGAGAGTCTGTTCCTGATACTGGTAAATTGTTCTCACTTTACTTCCTCCCCAAGTGTTCTTATTATTAACATAAATCAACACAAAAGTTATCTACGTTTTCCATTTCTTGAAGGATATATAACAACTTTTCTGTAAGGTTCCAATCCTACTGATACACTCACCAATTTAGGATAATTGTTTTTAATGTATTCATGAATAGTTTTGCGCTCAAAAGCAAACATAGGAGATAATTCAACTTTACTATTTGTTGTAATAGCTCTTTTAGCAGCCTGATCGGCAATTAATTCTAGGTTTTTCTTTCTTTTTTTTCGATATTCACCAACATCTAATCTCACTTCAAATTTGGTGTCTGTCATCCTATTGACGTAAATCATAATGAGATGTTGAAGTGCGCCAAGGTTTCTTCCCTGTTTCCCAATAATCTTACCTAAATTTTCACCTTCTAAATAAATCGTTATCGTTTTGTTATGACTTTTAATTTTAATATCCACTTCTTCTTCAAAATATGAGAGAATAGTATTCAAGAATTCATTTACTCGGTTTATTAAGTACTTTTCATTAGGATAAGCTTCGATAATCAAAGGTTTTTTCCCTATACCAAGAAAACCTTTTGAGGGTTCTTGAATAACCCTATAAGATATTTCTTCATTACTTTGCGCTTTAAACTCTTCTCTAACCTTTTCTAAGGTAGATTCTAAATCGGTTCCTTCAAAAACTTTTTTTTGCTCTATTTTTAGCACTTCGATATTCACCTCCTGACAGGCTTAGGCCCCAAACCAAAAAGTTGACGAACCGTGATCCCTTTAACGTTATAAATTTTGTTGTAAACATAAGTTAAGACTGTTTGTATAATATTATTCATTGCATAATAAATGAAAACTCCAACAGGCAAACCTATCAAAATAAAAGGAAAAATTACAGACATGACAACAGAAGTCCAAGCTGTTTTTGAATCTTGGGACATTAACATTGCATTAATAATAGATGCAATAATAGCTATTAGCAAAAGTGGAAAGTTCGCTTTAAACCCTCCAATAGAGAGATCTGTCCAGAAGAAGAATCTTGGGTTATACGCATAACTTCCTTCAAAATAATAAATAACTTGCCATAGCATGATCATAATTGGTAAAGGTATTAAAGATATTAAACATCCACTCGCAGGATTTATACCTTTCTCCTCATATAATTTCATCATTTCTTCTTGCTGTTTTTGTGGATTTTTGTATTTCTTCTTAATTTTATCCAATTCCGGCTGTAACTGTTTCATCTCAATTGCCGATTTCTTTTGTTTTCCATAAATAGGAAACAAGATTGCATTTACTATTAAGGTGAAAAGAATTATTGCCCAACCAAAATTTCCAGTTACCTTAAATAACCACCAGAAAAAGTACACTAATCCATAAAAAATGTTAGAAAAAAACCCAAATTTTCCTAGGTCCTTCATTAATGAAATTATACTCGAATATACATTACCATTTTCATCGATCCCCGAAAATGTTTCCTTCATAAATAATTTTTTTGTAGGACCTAAATAAGAAACGAGCGTACAGCTTTCTCGATCTATTTTAAACAAGTATTTGTTATCGTACACTTCTATTTTTGACGGGGCATGAAAGGCTAATGTTGCATCTAATTTAACTCCTGTTAAAAGTGATTTATTTATATAAGAAACAAAATCTTTATCTTTATATCGAATTCCTGAACTATAAGATATTGTTGGTAAAGTAACATAACCTACTAAATTATTAAACTCAACATCAAAATGAAAATTTGGATCATTAAAAAACTTATAAATCTTTTCTCCTTGATCATGAAAAACATACTTTATCTCTATGTAACTTTGATCTTTTGGAACAAAATATGAGTAACTAATTGGTAATATTTCTTCCAGGGAGGTTAAGTCTAAGATGTCAAAACTGTCTCCCATATATTCGTAGACTAAGTTATACTTCTTGGTTTTATTGTCATAAAGTTCGAAACTTATAATATGACCTTCTTTATCAAGTACCAATTTGTATAGTTTCATTTCGATCTGTAAAGTATCGTGAAGAGAACTTTCTGAAACCTGTATCTCAGGTATTGAAAAAGACAAAATTGCTAAAGTTGTTAAACAAAGAACTAGTAGGATGTTTCTTTTCTTCAAGTCACACACTCCTTCATACTTAAAATAAAAAAATCAATAATTATAGATCAAGGCATTTTCTACTTTTCTCCTTGTTCTTGTGAGAAAAAAAACTAAAAGTCGAGGGAACCGGATCAAATCCTCCTTTATGGAAAGGATTACATCTCAAAATGCGTTTTAATCCTAAATATAATCCTTTAAAAACACCAAAATTCTCTACTGCTTCATATGTATAAGCAGAGCAAGTAGGAATATATCTGCACCGAGGAGGAGTGGCTGGAGAAATATACTTCTGATAAAACTCGATCAACTTAAGAACTATTTTTTTCATTCTTTTGTCATCCTTTTTACCATACTTAAAATCACTTCTTCTATTTCAGAATAACTAATTTTATCGAAATTATCTGACAAAGACTTTCGCGGTATAAACACAAAGTCGTAACCTAGAGGAAAATCTTTCTTGTTAGTTCTATATATTTCTCTAATATATCTTTTAACTTTGTTTCTCTGAATAGCCTTTCCAAAATCTTTCTTAACTACAGTAGATATTCTATTATATTCTAAATCATTTTCAACATAAATGATAACAAAATAAGAACTAATTACTCGTTTACCTTTCTCAAAAGCTCTTTTAAAATTCCGACTATACTTAAGTCTTTCTTTTTTTCTAAGTTTCTGATCACTCATACTGTTAAAAGCTAAACTGTTAATCGCTTTCTTCCTTTAGCTCTTCTTCTTTTAATAACTTTCCTACCTCCGGGAGTACTCTGTCTTGCTAAAAATCCGTGCGTCCTCTTACGTTTAATTTTCGATGGTTGATATGTCCTTTTCATTTTTACACCTCCAACTTCCAAAGATTAGTGTTTTTGTTTAATAATTTTCGATCAAATTTTATAATAATATTATACCCAATTTTGTACCCAAAACCTAATTTGCTAAATTTAGTCGAATAATATTATAATGATTTATTGTTGTGATGTCAATAAAATGAGGTAACAAATTTTGTCAAGTATTTATTAACATAACTCTAAAAAATAAAATACATACTTAATTTTAAGATGATAAAATTAATTTGACTAATATAAATAAACAACTATTCAGAAATAGTTTTTCAAGGAGTGAAATATGTGAAAGTAAACTATAGATGTATAAATTGTATACTGAATTACGCTTCAGAATTAACACCTAAAGTTATAGCCAATAATCATCCTTCATCTACGCAAATTTTTAATGATTATAAGACCTTAATTCAAAAAGTTTTAACGCAAATCAATCCTGATCAGGATTTGTCTTATTTGTCCAAAATATTTTTTGACGCTTTTTTTGAAATTTTTCCTGATATTGATTATTTTTATGTAGACAAAACTAATGCCAATCAACATTTTATGGAAATTTATGATGACTTAATCGACTTTTGTATATCCAGTGAAGATGCATTAAATTCGGCCTTTAAATTATGTGTAATGGGAGAACTTTTTAGTCATACTTCAGAAAACTCATTTGGAGAATTGGAAATAGAAATTAACAGTTTTTTTAGAAATAAAACGTTGACCATCAATGATATAGATCTTTTAAGAAAAGACTTAGAAGAAGCTGAGTCTTTGTTATTTATTCACAACTATGCAGGAGAAATTTTTTTTGATAAACTCTTTATTAAAATTTTAAAAGAAATTTATCCAAAGTTAATAGTTCATTCTGCTGTAAAATCTAAACCTGTTTATAAGTGTGCTACTATAAAAGACGCCGAAGAGATCTTCCTAAAAGAGGTATCTATACCATTTGAAAGTGGCTCAAAATATTTAGGTACTATATGGGCTGAAACAACACCTACATTTAAAAATATTTTTGAAAATGCTGATATAATAATAGTAAAGGGACAAGCAAACTATGAAAGTTTAGCTTCAGTAAATTTAGATAAACCTATGTATTTTTCGTTGGTAACTAATTGTCAAGTAATTTCTGATATTTTAGGAGTAAACGTAGGTGATTTAATTTTCAAAAAGTTTTAAAAATCTAAAGGAGGGGTCAAGGTGAAAAAATTTACTAGCGTTATTCTTATTTTATTGGTAGTTTTATCGATTTTTGCAAAACCAACTCATCTAGTCATCTTTCATTTAAATGACACTCATGGTCATGTATGGGGAACAGATGATGGTGGTGGATTTGCAAGAATTGCTACAGTTATTAACCAAACAAAAGAAGAAGTGGAAAAAGAAGGTGGTTATGTACTTTTTGTACACGCAGGTGACGTGAATACAGGTGTTCCGGAATCAGATCAAATGGATGCATTACCAGATTTTATGATTTTAAGTTATATGGGCTTAGATGCAATGACGCTCGGAAATCACGAATTCGATAAACCCTTTGAGACCCTTGAATTACAAAGCAAAATTGCTCAGTTTCCTTTTGTAGCTGCTAATTTTGTTAACGATTTACATGGAGGTCCTATCTTTGAGCCCTACATTATTAAAAAATGTGGTGATGTAAAAGTTGGAATTATAGGACTTGCAACAGAACAGACCTTGGTCTTAGAACCAATTTATTTGGGCAATAATACCATCTCAAACGCAAAAGAAACTTTAGAGAAATATTTACCCATTGTCCAAAAAAAGTCAGATGTGGTTATTGTTTTGTGTCATTTAGGTTATTATGATGATGAAAATCCAGAACCCGTCCTTCCTGTTAAATTTACAACAACTAATGAACTTGCCGAATCCTTTAGTGGAATAGATGTTATAATAGATGGTCACACACATTCCGTTTTAGATAAGTCTGTCGTAATAAACGACGTTATTATAGCTCAGGCAGGAGAACATGGGAAATATTTAGGTAGAATAGACCTATGGGTAGACGGCGGTCATGTTGTGGACTGGCGAAGTGGACTGATACCTATAACCACAGATATTCCTGAAGATCCTTTCATAAAGATGTTTTCTGATATGTTCTATCAGTTAGGATCAGCTGCACTTAATGAAGTAGTTGGGGAAACTAGGGTTCTTCTCGATGGAGAAAGAGCACATGTAAGGAGTCATGCTACAAATTTAAGTAATTTAATAGCGGATTCCATGATATGGAAAACTGGAGCAGACGTGGCTTTAGTAAATGGTGGAGGTATTAGAAGTTCCATAGATGCAGGAGAAATCACTTACAGAGATGTATTGACTGTACTACCATTTGGAAATACTGTATATGTACTAGAATTGACAGGAAAAGATTTAATTGAAGTCCTAGAATATGCTGCAACGATTCCTGATGGTCAAGGTGCTAAGCTTCATGTTGGTGGCTTAACTGCAGAAATAAAAGATGGTAAACCTGTTGATGTTAAAGTAAATGGAGAGCCTTTAGATCTAAACAAAACTTATAAAGTAGTAACCAATAATTATGTTGCTGCTGGTGGCGATGGCTATACAATGCTCATCGGCAAGCCCGGTTATGATACAGGATTTACAGACGCTATAGTTTTGGCAGAATATATTAAATATTTGGGAATTATTGAAGATTATCCTTCAGAACAAAGATTAAAATATTTGGACTAACGAATCTAAATTAAAAGGCATCCTTGCAAAGGATGCCTTTTAATTTATTTTTTTGTAAATGGAATGTATTTTATAGTCTTCCAAAGTATTTATCCAATTCTTTGAAACTTAAGTGAATCAATATTGGCCTTCCATGAGGACAAGTTAATAATCTGTTTTCAAAGATGCTATTTAAAAGCATTTCTAATCCAATAGGATTGTCGCCAGTTTTAACTGCACAACGACAAGCTATGGTAGCTAAGTTTTTATCAAAGATTTTTTCTAAACCTTCGAAATCAACGACTCTTAACTCATCAGCAATATCCCAAATAATAGTTTCTATATCGTGGATATTTATACCAAAAGGCAGTCCCTTAACAAATACTTCATTTTCAATCTCTTCTATAATTATTCCGAGTTTCTCTAAATAATCTTTGTTTTCTATAATTAAATTTTTTCGTATCTCATCTAATTTAACTTTAAAAGGGGTAATAAGAAGATTTGAACTTAAAGCTCCTTTTTCAAGTATTTGTTTTTTTAACCTTTCAAAAATATATCTCTCATGTGCCGCATGAAAGTCTACAATTAAAATACTTTCTGAGGTTTCAACAATAATATACCTATTTGCAACTGTTCCCACAATTCTGACCAGATTATTGGAATCAAAATCTAAACTTCCCTTGAATTGTTCTAAATTATTTTTAACACTATCAAAATCGAAATACATATTTTTATCTTTTTCATAATTGTTTTGATATTTATCTGTAGGTTTACCTTTAAACCTTTCCTGTTTAAGATTGTTTCTATCAGTATCCGAGGAAAGTTGAGCATCTTTTATCTTTTTATTAAATGAAACCACACTTTCTTCAAAGCCTTGATCGTCAAATATACTTGTTGTTGAATTTTTGGTGTACAAATCCTGAATTGAATTAGGCTTTTGGAAGTCTTCTTTTCGTTGTATTAAATCATTACTTGATTTAGTACTTACAAATTCTATAGTAAATTTAGCTTTTTTCAAAAGAGATTCTCTTATAACATTTTTTAGCAACATAACAATTTTTTGTTCATCTCTGAATTTCACCTCTAACTTTTGAGGATGAATATTTACATCTACCATATCAGGTGGGAGCTCAATAAAAATAACAGCATAAGGATGCTTCCCTTTTTCCAACATTTCGCCATAACCTTTTTCCAAAATTGAAAAAAGTGAAGCTGCTTTTACATATCTTTTGTTAACAAAAAAAGTTTGGGCTGTTCTATTATTTCTTGATATTCTGGGGTTAGAAACTACACCCCAAATTTTTATCGAAGAATCATTGTATTCAATTTCAAGTAGGTCTTGGACTTTGAGTTCAGGATAAATTTTCAGACATTTAGTAATTAAATCCATATCTTTAGTAAAGTGGTAGATTTCTCTTTTATCTCGAACATAAACAAGATTGATAAAGTTTGAAAGGGCAAATTTTTCAACAATTTCAGTTACATATCTGCCTTCAACCGATTCACTTTTTAAGAACTTTCTACGAGCAGGGATATTATAGAATAGATCCTCAACTTCAATAATTGTTCCTACTTTTGCATTCACTTTTTTTTCGTCAACTATCTCACCACCAAACATCTCTAACTGCGTGCCTAATTCATTTTCAAAAGTTCTTGATATCATTTTTATCTTAGACACCCTTGCAATTGAGGCAAGTGCTTCACCTCGAAAGCCAAAACTACTTAGAGAATATAAATCATCGATTGATGAGATTTTACTAGTTGTATGAGGCATTATAGCGATTTTCATTTCTTCGGCAGTCATGCCACAACCATTATCTTCAACTCGTATCAAAGCTTTTCCTCCATCAACTATTTCAACTGTTATATCATCGGCTTCAGCATCCAATGAATTTTCCAAAAGTTCCTTAACTACAGAGTTAGGGCCTGAAACTACCTCACCAGCCGCAATCTTCATTATTACCTCTTTAGGTAATTCTTTTATTCGCATAATAATCGGCATACATTCTTCCCTTTTTCGAAATAATAAAAGGAAATCACCTATTCTCCTTTCTTTTGTTAAAAATAAATAACTGATTTTATCTTTTTTATTATATCATCTTATTGAAGAACTAGTATTAACTATTAAACGTAATTTTTTGTTATAATTGTTTTGTGAAGTTAGAAGTATATTCTAAAATAAACAATTCTCAAAAGTTATGAAAAGGTATCGTTATATTTTTTTGTTATATTTCAATATGAAAATTAATCTCAAATTTAACACATTGGAGGGACGGCGTTTTTTCAATTTTTTTGAAAATTCTACGCTATAAATAAAATGAATGTTGGAATGTTTTCTGATACATATATACCTCAAAAAAATGGGGTTGCTACTGCGTTAAAATTATACAAAGATGAAATGGAAAGACTAGGGCATAATGTTTTTCTTTTTGTACCAAAATATGATATTAAATATTCAAGACAAGAAAAAAATGTATTTGAATTCCCAGCAGTAAAATTCCCCTTTGAAAAGGAGCAAAGAGTAGCTATTCCTTTTTCGTGGAAAATGTTTAAAATTAAAGATTTAAACCTTGATATAGTTCATTCTCATGATCCATTTTCTATGGGGATATTGGCCATGTCTGTTTCGAAATCACTTAAACTAAAACATATAGGAACCCATCATACTATGTATGAATATTACTTACATTATTTACCTCCGATAATGAGGCCTCCTGTTGAATTGACTCAAAAACTCATTAAAAATTGGTGTTTGAAATTAGACAGGGTGATTGCTCCAACAAACAACATTAAAAATACCCTCATAGAATATGGGGTTCCATCTTATCATATAGAAGTGATCCCAACAGGGATAGATATAAGTTCTTTTGATAAACCAATAACTTGGGATTTAAGAAAGGAATACCCATCGATAAAAGAAGGAGATAGAATCCTTTTGTTTGTGGGTAGATTGGGTAAAGAAAAAAATATTGATTTTTTAATTAGAGTGTTCTCAAAAGTCTTGCTAGAAGAAAAAAATGTAAAATTTGTGATAATTGGTGGAGGCCCTGAAAAAGAAAATTTAGAACTTTTAGCTGAAGAGTTAAAAATAAAAGAAAATGTAATTTTTACTGATGCTCAACCTAGAGAAAGGGTCATTGATGCTTACAAACAATCTGATATTTTTATATTCGCTTCTTATACAGAAACTCAAGGATTAGTAATTTTAGAAGCGATGAGTGCAGGAAAACCTGTTGTTGCTTTAGGTAAACTAGGAGTGTATGATATTCTATCCCAAGAAGATGCTGGAGGAATAATGATTGAAGAATTAAATGAAGATGATTTTGTTAATGAAATTCTAAGATTGTTGAGAGATAATATTTTATATGAAAATTTAGCGAAAAAAGCTAAGAGTTTTGTTCAAAATCATTTTTCTATTGAAGCCTGTGTTGAAAGTATTTTGGATTTATATAAAAAGGAGATTATAAGTAATGAATGAATTTGAAGAAATATTTAATTTTCAGCTAGCTGATTTGAGAGAAATTCCTATTGATAATTTTGCTTATATTGGAGATGCAGTTATCGCACTTATATATAAAACTAAATTATTAGGTGATGGAAGAATTAAAACTCGAATTGTCTACGAAAACTCAAAAAAATTTTTAAGTGCAACAGCACATTCAAAGTTTATTGACCTAATTTATGAAGAATTCAATGATACTGAAAAACAGTATTATAAAAGGGCTGTTAATTCTAATGGTGCAAAAAAAAGAGGAAATGATTATGAATATAGAAAATCTACAGGTTTTGAAGCGGTTATTGGATATTTATTCTTGACAAAAAACTATAAAAGAATAAAGGAATTGTTAGGAGTGATTGACAATTGTATGTCTACGGACGAAACATATTAAAAGAAATTGTTGAATCTGGTTATAAAATCACACACATTTTTTTTAGTGATTCAAAAGTCGAAAAAGGAAATCTAAGCGAATTTGTTTACCTCGCCGAAAGGGCTAATTTCCCCTACAGTTTCGTTAACAATGAAATACTTGCAAAAATGGCATTGACAAATAAACACCAAGGTGTTGTAGTTGATATAGGTAAAGAATTTAATTACCAATCCATAGAAATTCTGGATAACAAAGAAAATTTGTTCTTAGTGATGTTAGACCAAATTCATGACCCTCATAATTTTGGAGCAATAATTAGATCATCTGCTGCAGCTGGAGTAGATGCGGTAATCATTCCCAAAGGCAAGACAGTTGAAGTAACTCCCATTGTTGTAAAGGTTTCGTCAGGTTTGGTATTTAAAATACCCATTATACAAGTAACCAATTTATCTAATACAATAGAACAATTAAAAAAAATGAATGTTTGGGTATATGGTACTGATTCAGTTGGCATTCCATACTATGAGGTTGATTTTAGCGGAAATGTATGTCTAGTATATGGCAATGAGGGGAGTGGTATAAGAAAAACCGTTAAAAAACATTGTGATCAATTGATAACTATACCTATGTCAAATAATGTTGATTCTTTAAATGTTTCTGTAAGCGCAGGAATAATTCTTTTTGAAGTAAAAAAACAAAGGGATTTTTTAAAAAAAGAGGTTAATTAAATTTTAAAATACGTGGAGGTGTTTTATGATTAAAAATGTAAAAAAAATGGTAGTGTTAGGAGCTATTCTGTTGTTCGCTCTTTTGGGATTCTCTCAAGGAACCACTAATCTGAAAATCGGATATGTGAACTTTGATAAAACCATTAAAAATTATTACAAATGGTATGATTTACAATCATCTTACCAAATTGATTTCCAATATTATCAAAACAAGATATATGAAATGGAAAATCAATTTATGCAATTACAAGAATCTGGCGCTACAGATGAAGAACTTCAACAATATCTTTTAAAATTACAAACAACATATAACCAATATCAACAATCCCTTCAGGAAGAATACCAAACTAAAATAGATTCTCTTGTTGAGGAAGTAGTCAAAAAAATAGCACAATACGCAGAAGCAAATGATTATGATTTTATATTCTATCAAAGTGCGGTTATTTATGTAAAAGATTCATTAGACTTAACGGATGTAATTATCAGTTATATAAACGTCAAATAATTTCTTATATATGAGAAATGTAATAATTGATTGTAAAAATATAAATAAAAAATATGGGAAAAAAACAGTACTCAAAGACGTCGATTTCCAATCTAAAAAAGGAGTTGTAACAGGCTTATTAGGTCCCAATGGAGCTGGAAAAAGTACCCTTTTCAAGGTCATACTGGGGCTAGTGGTACCTAATTCAGGTGAAATCTATCTTGATGGTTTGAATATATCTCATTTACCAATCCATAAAAGGGCTCTTAGTGGTTTAGCGTATTTGCCACAAGAACCCTCTGTTTTTAGAAACTTAACAGTTATAGATAATCTTCAAATGATTGCTAATTTACTGAAGATAGAAGATTCTGATCGAAAGATATCCTCAATAATCAAGGACTTTGGATTAGATAACTTAGAGAATCAGTATGCTTACTCATTGTCTGGTGGGGAAAAGAGAAAGTTAGAATTTGCTAGAACCCTAATAACAAACCCAAAAGTCATTCTTTTGGATGAACCATTTGTAGGAATAGACCCCATAACTGTTAAAGATATCCAAAAGATCATAAGAAAACTAGCTGAAACAGGAATTTCAATAATAGTAACTGATCATAGCATTGATGAAATAGTACAAGTTGTGGACGAACTATATGTCATTCATAAAGGAACAATAATTGCTTGTGGTTCCCCGAAAATTGTCTTACAAGATGAAAATGTCAAGGCAAATTATTTAGGATGGTGAAGATTTTGAACGTAGGAGTTATTGGATATTCTGGTGACATTTATAAAGAACCTATAAAATCTTTAACTCCCATCTGCTTAGATATCGGCAAATGCATTGCAAAAAATAATTGGGTTCTACTAAATGGTGGAAGAGATGGTGTTATGTATCTTGTTTCAAAAGCAGCAAAAAATAATGGTGGGTTGGTTGTAGGATTTTTACCTTGGGGAGAAGAAGGAAATGAATATCTAACTCTTCCCATTAAAACTGGATTAGATTTTAATATGCGCTCTTTTATAATGTTAAAAAATGTTGATGCAGTGGTTAGTATTGGCGGAGAAATAGGAACTGCTATAGAAATTTTAGGGGCGTATTCATATAAGAAACCCGTTATTTTATTTAGAAAGAGTAGTGGTTGGACTGATAATATAACAAAAGTTTTAATTGAAGAAAAATATTTGGATAATAGAAAATTGGTAGAATTAAGACAAGTTTATTCTGTAGATGAAATGGAAGCTGTTTTAAAAGAAATAGAACAAGGAGTGAAAAAAAATTGGTAAGAGTAAGATTTGCTCCCAGTCCAACAGGAAATTTACATGTAGGTGGACTTCGAACTGCTTTATTCAACTGGTACTTTGCAAAAAAACACGACGGTAAATTCATTATCAGAATTGAAGACACTGATCTAGAAAGATCGAAAAGAGAGTATGAAAATGCAATATTAGAAGAACTTAAATGGGCTGGTTTAGACTACGATGAAGGTGTAGATAAAAATGGAGAATATGGACCATACAGACAAAGTGAAAGACTAGACATTTATCAAAAATACATTGAACAGTTGTTAAATGACGGCAAAGCCTATTACTGTGTTTATGAAGGTGAAGAAATAGTTTTTGAGGGTAATCCTTTACCAAACAAATATAAACTTGAGCGTAATGCTGATTCTTCAATAGTTATTAAATTTAAGGTCAAAAAAGATGAAGTGATATCTTTCAACGATTTAATTAGAGGATTAATTGAATTCAATACCAACTATATAGAAGATTTTGTTATTTTAAGATCAAACAGGATTCCAGTATATAATTTTTGTGTAGTTATAGACGATTATCTTATGAAAATAAGTCATGTAATTAGAGGAGAGGATCATATTCCAAATACCCCAAAACAAGTTTTGCTCTATAATGCTTTATCGTTCAACTTGCCAGAATTTGCTCATTTACCTCTAATTGTGGGCGAAGATAGAACTCCCCTTTCTAAAAGGCATGGAGAAGTTTCTATATCCTACTTTAGAAAAGAAGGATATTTACCTAAGGCATTGTTAAATTATTTGAGCTTATTGGGATGGAATGCTAATGAACAAATTTTCGATTTTAAAGAAAAGTTTAAAGAGTTTGATATAAAAAATGTATCGAAAAATCCAACTGTATTTGATTACAATAAACTTTTATGGACCAATGAGGTTCATCTGCGTAACAATCATATAGATGAAGTTTATCAAAATTTTGTAGATTGGTGCAATTATTGTAAAATTGATATAAACTCCGATGATGTATATATAAGAAAAGTTATCGAGATATCAAGGCCAAAGGTTAGAACTTTAAAAGAATTATACGAATTTTCCCTGAACTTTTTCAAGAACGATTTTGAATATGAAGAAGAATTTGTAAACAAATACATGAGTAAACCCTGGTTTGAAGAAGTTATTAAAATAAGTATTAACAAGTTGGAGAAATTAGACGTATTTGAAATAAAAAATATTGAATATGTTTTGAAAGAAATAGCTTCTTTAAATATAACAAGTAAAAAAAATGTTTTTCAATCAATAAGAGGGGCAGTTTTAGGAAAACTTGTTACTCCTGGTTTGTATGAATCAATAGAAGTGCTGGGAAAAGAAGAAACTATCAAAAGATTAAAAAGAACTTTAAATTTTTCTAATAACATTACCAAACTAAATAAATAATCGAAAGAGGGAAGTTACATGAAATATCCCTATCTAGAAAACAAAAACATTCTTATTGGTGTATCAAGTGGAATCGCTATTTATAAAGCTGTGGATTTGGTTTCAAAATTGAGAAAAATGAACCTCAACTTGAAGGTTATTATGACCAAGAATGCCAAAAATTGGGTATCAGATCAAATTTTTTCTGCTGTAGGTAATTGCGATGTATATTATTCTTCCTTCGATGTGAAAGGAGGATGGATACCTCATACAGAGCTTTCTAACTGGGCAGATCTTTTTATTGTTGCCCCGGCAACAGCGAATATCATTGCAAAAATTTCATGTGGAATAAGTAACGATTTACTTACTTCTACTGCTATAGCTTTTGCAAAAGAAAGTAAACTTATTGTTCCTACAATGAACGTAAGAATGTATGAAAATAAAGCCTTACAAAGAAATTTAAAAATCTTAGAAGCCGATGGATGGACCATTATTGAACCTGAAGTCGGACATCTTGCAGATGGAGAAATTGGAAAAGGTCGTTATCCTGATAATGACAGAATTTTAGAATATGCTGAATATTTGCTTTGTAAAAAGGATTTTCTAAATAAGAAGGTATTAATTAGTGCTGGACCTACTGTTGAAAAAATAGACCCAGTGAGGTACATTACTAATAGATCTAGTGGAAAGATGGGATATGAACTAGCAAGGGAATTTGCTTGTAGGGGCGCAGACGTTACCCTCGTTTCTGGTCCTACAAATTTAACAGCTCCTTCATTGGTAAAAAATTTCATCCCCGTTGAAAGTGCTATCGACATGGAAAAAGTAATGGTAACTTACTCAGAAAATAGTGATATAATTATTATGAGCGCAGCAGTGGGTGATTTTAGAATTAAAAATTTCTCTGCTCAAAAACTCAAAAAAGATGACGTTCTAGTTCTTGAACTAGAAAAAAATCCCGATATCTTAAAAGAATTAGGAGAAAAAAAAAGAGAAAATCAAATTTTAATAGGTTTTGCTGCAGAAACCCAAAACCATGAAGAGTACGCCAAAAAAAAGTTAAAAGAAAAAAAATTAGATATGATTATTGTAAACGATGTCTCAAGAAAAGATATAGGATTTGAATCTGATGAGAATGAGGTAATCGTTTATAGTTATGGGGAGGAATATCGACTTGAAAAAAATCATAAGAGAATTATTGCTGCTCTTATTATTGATTATGTCTATAATAAGTTTTGCTGAAAATTACTTTTTAATGTATCCGAGTGAATATGACCAATCAAAAAATACTGTTAAAATTAATGTGGAAAGTCTTTTAGAGTTGCAAAGTATTCCCGATGTTTACATATATGATGGAGGAATACGAAAAAAATTAATTGTTACACGAGTTAGAGAAAACGTGTACAGTTTCTATGTCAACTTAAATTCTTACTCTGGAGATGTTTATTCTTTCTTAGTATCTTCAACAGACAAATATGGGCAATATGTTTCCCAATTTTTTAACAATTTTCTAGTAAAAGATGATTTTACACCTGAAATAAAAATAGAAATTACAACGTCGATTGGAATAAATGGGTATGAATATTACTTAGATTATTATCCAAAAAACTCTTTATACTTGATTGATATCAATATCGATGATAAAGAATTTGAAAGCGAAGAAGATTTTTTAAACTCTTTAAAATATTTTAAAGATGGTCTTTATCGAGCTGAGTTTATTTTTAGAAACAGGTATGGTATATATTTCAAAGTTGAAACTCCTTTCTTGAAGGTAAATGAAGTAGTTATCACTGAAAATATTTTAAAACCTCAACAAAAATATGAAATTTTTGGATACCATATAGTTCAAAAAGGCGAAAGTTTATACAAAATTGCTAGAGAATACAATGTACTTCCAGGAGATTTAGTTAACATAAATGATTTAAGAGATCCTTCTCTGATTTATCCTGGCCAGGCTTTAAAAATAGGTAAAGTTGAATACTTTGAAAGCCCCATACACTTGGAAATAGATCTTTCAAAAAATAGGATGTACCTTTATTTTCATGATCAACTCTTGAAAACCTATGTAGTCGCAGTAGGAATGAGTGATTACACTCCACCTGGATATTATAGGATATCATATAAAGAAAAGGATCCTGCTTTATACTGGTATGATGAATATATTCCCCCCGGATCGCTTCTTAACGGAATGGGGACAAGATGGCTACAACTTTCAAACCCTCAATATGGAATTCACGGAACAACTAAACCATGGGAAATAGGAAAAAGAATATCACATGGATGTATTAGAATGTTCAATTTCGATGTGGAAGAGATAGATTTTATAACTTCTCTGGGTACAGAAGTTTATGTATATAACAGTAAAAATTAAAAACTCACGAAAGCATATCGTGAGTTTTTAATTTTATGGGGTGGCTGGTGGGATTTGAACCCACGACATCCTGAGTCACAGTCAGGCGTTCTGCCACTGAACTACAGCCACCATTTAAATTGTTGTTACAAACAAAATGTATGCATCTGGTGCGCCTGGCGGGACTCGAACCCACAACCCTTGGATTAGAAATCCAATGCTCTATCCGTTGAGCTACAGGCGCTGGAGCGGCCGACGGGGATCGAACCCGCAACCCTTGGCTTGGAAGGCCAATACTCTACCAGTTGAGCTACGGCCGCAATCATTAAATTATTAATTAAAAATACTCGAAGATGGTCGGAGCGACTGGACTTGAACCAGCGACCTCCGGTGCCCAAGACCGGCGCGCTCCCAACTGCGCTACGCTCCGTTCCCTATCGAATTATATAATATCACAATGATATATTTTTGTCAACACGATTTTGTAAATTTCCCTCTAATTTTTATTTAAGTTGAATATCATAAAATTAATAAATAATCGATATGTTCTTAATTAATTTTGTGATAAAATATATTGTAAAACCATTATAACCTTTTTTAGAAATGTGAAAGTTTTAATAAATTATACCCTTAATGTTAATAAATTTTTTAAGGGGGTTTTATTCTTGAAAACAAAAAAAGTAGATAAAAAACTACTAAACACTTTCAAAGCTGAAGAACCAACCATTCAAGAGCTAAGAAATATAGCAAAGAATTTGGGTATAAAACTAAAAAGAAATATGAAAAAGAAAGAAATCCTAAAACTTATCTTGAAAGAAATTGAAAAAATTGAAAAATCATTAGAAATTGATTCTTACAAACAGGAGATTGCTACCACCAAAAAATATCCGCAAGAAAAAAAGCAGATTTTTGAATTATCTCAAGGGGAACCACCTAAAACTTACAACAAAGACAAAATAAAATTAATCCCTGTTAATCCTCGCTGGGTTTATACTTATTGGGATTTTTCTGAGAAGACAAAAGAACGACTCAAAAAATTAAATAAATCAGAATTATCTCTTAGATTAACAGAAGTTCCGACAGAAAAAGAAATAAAAAAAGAAGATGTTTTTGAAGAAAAGATTATATTAGACACTATATCCGATTATTTCTTTCATGTTCCCAGAGAAAATTCAACATACGTAGCTCAAATAGGAACAAGCGATGAAAATGGTTCTTTTAAAACTCTTTTAGAATCAAATAAAGTAACAACACCTAGTTCTTCTGAAAAACAATTTGAAAAAGAGAAATGGTTAAGATTAAAAGGTAAAGAAATCATTGTTGAAGAAAAAGAAAGCAAACATACAGAAGAGAAATATACACAATTAACTAAAGTTAGCAGTAAAATAAACATTAATAACAGAAGGTTACTTTTCCCCTTCATCTCTGACGGAGGTTCCCAAAATGTTCCAAATCAAAGGTAACTTATTGTTAGTTTTACATGCACATTTGCCATACATCCATCACCCCGATTTTGAAGAATTTCTGGAAGAACGTTGGTTATTTGAAGCAATTACAGAGACTTATATTCCTTTGATAAAAGTATTTAAATCTCTCGAGAAGGATCAGATCCCTTTTAAATTAACTATAAGTTTTTCTCCTCCTTTGATTGAAATGCTTACTTCAAATAGTTTACAAGCGAAATATTTAAAGCATCTTTCTAAATTAATAGAGTTATCAGAAAAAGAAGTTCAAAGAACTAAAAATGAAAATTGGAAAAAATGGCAAACTGCTATTCATTATAGGCAAGAGTTTATCGATGCTATGGAAATATATTATGATCAATATAGTCAGAATATTCTGAAAGCCTTCAAAGAATTTCAAGATAAAGGTTACATCGAAGTGATAACATGTAATGGAACCCATTCATATTTACCTTTTTACAAGGAGTATCCGGAAGCCATAAGAGCCCAGTTAAAGGTAGCTATTTCAACTTTTGAAAAAAATTTTGGAAAACGCCCCAGAGGTATGTGGTCAGCTGAGTGCGCTTATTTTGATGGACTAGATAAATATTTTCGTGAAGAAAAGATTGAATATTTTTTTGTCGATTCTCATGCATTTCTCTATGCTTCCCCTCCTCCCAGATATGGAGTCTATAGACCTGTTATCACCCCCAATGGAGTTTTTGTGTTTGCTAGAGATCCTGAATCAAGTGAACAAATATGGAGCTCAGAAGTAGGTTATCCTGGGGATCCTAGATATAGGGAATTTTACAAAGATATAGGTTTTGAGAGAGAAGAAGAATATATAAAACCTTATATAGATAAAAGTGGTACTCGATGCAATACTGGTATTAAATATTATAGAGTAACAGATAAATCTCTTCCCTTAGATAAAAAAGAATTGTATGATCTTAAAGAAGCAAAAGAAGCTGCAAAAGAACATTCAAAAGATTTTATACTAAAAAAAATGTCTCAAGTAGAAAGACTTACAAGTGGCTTAGAAAATCAAATTCCTATAATTGTCGCACCTTTTGACGCTGAATTATTTGGTCATTGGTGGTATGAAGGTCCTATGTTTTTAGAACAGCTTTTCAGAATCCTAGCCGAAAATGATTATTTAGAAACTCATACCCCATCAGAAATATTAGATACTATAGAAAATGTCCAAATAGTTACCCCGGCCGAATCTTCTTGGGGAGCTCAAGGTTACCATGATGTATGGTTAAATTTTTCAAATAGCTGGATATATAGGCATATTTATGAAATAACTGAAAGAATGATTTGGTGGGCTAATACCTTTGAAAATCCTTCCACTTTAGAAAGAAGAATATTGAATCAAATGGCTCGCGAAGTTCTCTTAGTGCAATCAAGCGATTGGCCTTTCATAATGACAACAAATACCACAGTTGAATATGCAAAAATGAAAATTAATAACTGCGTTAACCGCTTTCTGGAATTAGAAAAAATGCTTAAAGAGGGAAAAATAAACGAGCAAAAATTACGCTATTATGAATGGGTAGATGGGATATTCAAAGATTTAGATTACCAAATTTTTTCAAGCAATTACTAAAAATATTCACACTATTGAAAGGAGGATAACAAGTGCCTGAAAAATATTTTGAAATAAGATGGCATGGAAGAGCTGGACAAGGAGCTAAAAGTGCTTCTCAATTTTTAACAGAAGCTGCAGAGGAATCTGGAAAGTATTCAACTTCATTTCCAGAATATGGAGCCGAAAGAACAGGCGCTCCTATGAAAGCATTCAACAGAATCGCGGATGTCCCAATTAGGCTTCGAAGTGACATAGAAACTCCAGATGTCGTATGTGTAATTGATGACACTCTTTTGAAAAATCCGGAGATTACCAGTGGACTAAAAGAGGATAAATTGTTACTGGTAAATACTACAAGAAGTATCGAAGAAGTTAGGAAGTTAACAAAATTTAAAGGTAAAATAGGGCTAGTTCCAGCTACTGAAATTGCTTTAGAAGAATTAGGACGTCCAATTCCAAACACTGCCATGATAGGAGCATTAATTAGAGCAACTGATATTGTTCCCATGGATGCGGTAAAACAAAGGATAAGAGCAGCATTTGCTAGAAAATTTTCCGAAGCAGTTGTACAAGCTAACATCAGGGCATTAGAAAGAGGATACCAGGAGGTGAAGTTTAGTGAGTAACCTTAAAGGATGGAAGGAAATTCCCATTGGTGGGGTTATTGACAAACCAGCTACTTCTAGACTATATAAAACTGGTGAATGGAGAGTTTCAAGGCCAGTGATTGATAGAGAAGTGTGCATAAATTGTATGCAATGTTGGCTATATTGTCCCGATATGTCAATAGAGGGTAGTATCGAAGGTAAAAGAATGAAACTTGGAGAATTCAAGATGGAATATTGTAAAGGCTGCGGAGTATGTGCAGCGGTTTGTCCAGTTAACGCGATTGTAATGAAACCAGAATCAGAATTTATTGACGAATAAAGGAGGTTAAGATAAATGCCTGTAAAATTAACTGTTACAGGAGCTCACGCTGTAGCTCAAGCGATGAGACAAATTAATCCTGATGTTGTTGCAGCCTATCCAATCACTCCACAAACACCTGTGGTCGAATATTATGCAACATTTGTAGCAGATGGAATGGTTGATACGATATTAGTCCCAGTTGAATCTGAACATTCAGCTATGAGTGCTGTTGTAGGGGCTGCTGCTGCAGGTGCTAGAACTATGACTGCAACTGCTGCTAATGGTTTAGCTTTAATGATAGAAATCGTATATATTGCTGCTTCATATAGATTACCAATTATAATGCCTCTTGTAAATAGAGCCCTTTCTGGGCCGTTGAACATTCATTGTGACCATTCTGATGCAATGTTGGCCAGAGATTCAGGATGGATTCAATTTTTTACAGAGAACCATCAAGAAGCTTACGATTTTACGATAATTGCTACTAAATTGGCTGAAAAAGAAAATGTTTTGCTTCCAGCTATGGTTAATTTAGATGGATTTATAACTTCGCATGGTGTCGAAAGCTTTGAAATGCTGGACGACGAAGTAGTAAAAGAGTTCGTGGGAACTTGGAATCCAAAATATTCTCTTCTTGATACCGAAAATCCTGTTACCTTCGGACCTGTAGATCTATTCGATTATTATTTTGAACATCACAGACAACAGGAAGAGGCTATGAATAATGCTTATGAAGAACTACCAAAAGTTTTTGAAGAGTTTGCAAAAATTTCAGGCAGAAAATATGATTTTCTTGATTTATATAAAACAGATGATGCTGACTATATAATGGTAGTAATGAACTCAACAGCATCTACAGCAAAATATGTTGTAGATGAGTTGAGAGAAGAGGGAAAAAAAGTTGGTTTAATTAAGCCTCAGGTATTCACACCGTTTCCAAAAAAAGAATTCCAAAAGGCTTTAAACGGTCGCAAAGGAGTAGTTATACTTGATAGAGCTATGTCCTTTGGTAAGGAAGCTCCTTTATATTCATTAATAAAGTCTGCATTATATGAAGTACCTTCAAGACCGAAGCTTGGTTCTTATATTTATGGTTTAGGAGGAAGAAACACATCTCCTAAAATGATAAGACAGGCCTTTGAAGACGCGTTTAATGATAATTTAGTCGCTGACGAACAAAGATATTTAGGACTAAGAGAATAATTGGAGGTGGACAATTGTGCCTAATATAAGAGATTTAGTGGATTACGTTGAAAATAATGATTGGGCTTTTACCCAAGGGCATAGGCTTTGTCCAGGTTGTAACGCCCCAATGGTTGCAAACTGGGCTACACTTGCTGCTAAAAGCTTAGGATATGAACCCGTTGTAGGAGTTGCTACAGGATGTTTAGAAGTATCAACAACAATATTTCCTTACACATCTTGGAATGTACCTTACATACACAATGCATTTGAAAATGTTGCAGCAACTATTTCAGGAGCAGAAGCGGCATATAGATCCTTAAAGAACAGAAAGAAAATCGATAACGATAAAATCAAGTTTATAGCAATTGGAGGAGATGGAGGCACATATGATATAGGTTTGCAATCTCTTTCTGGTGCCATAGAAAGAGGACATGATTTTGTTTATATCCTCTATGACAACGAAGGATATATGAACACTGGTAACCAAAGGTCTGGTTCCACACCTCCTGGTGCAGATTCAACAACAGAACCTATAGGTAAAGCTTCCTCCGGAAAATTGCAGTTAAAAAAAAGTATTGTTGATATAGTAGCTGGTCATGAAGGAGTCTATGCAGCAACAGCTGTCACTTCAGAACCTTGGGATTTTATGAGAAAAATGCAACAAGCTCTCGAATTCCGTGGCCCTGCTTTCATTGCTGTATTGGCTCCTTGTGTGAGATTCTGGAGAATACCTGATGATTCTGGAGTCGAAGTCACTAAATTAGCTGTTGAGACCAAATATTGGCCTTTGTGGGAATATAACATGGGAGTCTACAAGGTTACCAAAAAACCTAAAACTTTCAAACCAGTTAAAGAATATATTACAAAACTAGGTAGATACAACAAACTAATGAAGAGACCTGACGCCAACGAAATATTAGAAGAATTACAAAATTATGTGAATGCCAAATGGGATAGATTGCTTGCCCTTGAAGAATTAACAAAAGACAAGCCTCTTAGAACAAAAATTTAAGTCAAAGTTCTTTTTCATTAAAAGGGGATTTTTATCCCCTTTTTCTTAATTATAGAATATCTGCAATTTTTAATGAAAAATGTGATAAAATTGCAAATAAGTAAATTGTAAAAAAAGAAGTTTACTAATTATTCTTTATAAATTAGGAGGAATATATAGATGAACAACTGGTTTAAAAAATATGAGAAGCTTATCACCATTTTGGTTATAGCAGGTTTTTTAGCAGGTATTGTTTGGTGGTCGATTGCTACGTATCTTTCATCAAAAAGAAGTCAATCTCTAAATCAAGATTACACATTCAGTAAAGAGAGTTCAGTTTTGGTAATTACTAAAGATGGAATAGAACTCGAATATCCTTACTGGATAATGAAGGATGAAGTTAATTCTCTTTCTCAACAGCAAGCTCAGTTATATCAACTATACTATGGTCAAAAGTTAGATCCTGTGTTCGACTATCTCATTCTTAAAAATCAAATTGTTGATATGCTTTACGATCAAAGATTGATTCAATACTATGCCGAGCAAAACAATCTTTTGCCAGACGCCAAATCGTTAAATAGCGCTCTCAATAATCTTAAGTCTAATGAAAATAATTGGAATACTTTAATAAATTATTATGGAAGCGAGGAAGCAGTAAAAAGTTTATTAGCTTTAAGTCTACTTGAAAACAATGTACTAACTGCTGTTGCCTCTATATCTAGAGAAGAAGCTCTGAAGTATATCGAAGAAAATTTCGATAATATTAAATACAATTATGAACAGATAAAAGTTCAACATATACTTGTATCAGATGAAAATACTGCTAACCAAGTAAAAGATGATATTATAAATGGAAAGATAACTTTTGAAGAAGCTGCCTCCCTTTATTCTCAAGACACAAGTAATGCAACAAGTTCTGGAGATCTAGGATGGATAAAACATGGGGAATTAGAAGAAACCTTTGAAGCCGCCGCTTTTAATGCAAACAAAGGAGAAATAGTAGGACCAATAGAAACTAGCTATGGTTTTCATTTGATAAGAGTAACAGATAAGAAGGTTTTCGAAAATCCTCAGGATGTATTTTTATATGAAGATGTATACAGTGAAATAGAAAATACTCTCCAAGAAGAAAAATTTCAGGAATGGTTAGCCAATTATAAGAGAGAAGAGAACTTTGGAAGAAACTATTATGACACTAAGCTTCTGTATGTTCACATGATTTATTCATTAGATCTAGATGAAAAATCCAAAGAAAATCTGGCTAAAGAGCTCGAAAATATTATATTTGATGGCGATGATATATCTTTGGAAGTAGATTCAGATTATCTTGCTATATATACCTTGTTAACGACAGATTTGTTAAATAGTTATTATAATCATTTAAGCATTTTGAATAATTATATATCTTTTTCCCAAAAAGTTGATCCAAATATAGCTAGCTTAGGTCTTGAACAAATAAACAAGAAAATAGAAGAACTAAATCAATTGTTAAACGAAGGTGACGAAATTACAGACGAAAAAATAAAATACGAAACTGCTAGAGATTTCCTAAATGCGGAAGATCTAGTTGAAGACTTAGGAATACATAATTTAGAAGAAGCGGAGACTTTCAAAAGCGATTTAGAAAATAAATTAGAGAAGACCAGAGCTAAATTAACGAAAGTGTTGGCAGATTTATTTGCTCAATATCCTTCTTCTTCTTCTGTAGTGCAATTGTATTATCAACTTAATCCACAAGACCTTAAAGTTAAAGTAAAATATTCTGAATTACAAATGAATCAATTAAAACAGTATATAAATTATCTTGGCCCTCAATACCTTTTTATGTTTTTCCAACAACCAATCAATGAAATTCTTGTCAACGTTCAATCAGTTATAGATTCAGAAGAGGCAGAGATAAGTATAAAATTAGAGGCTTTGGAGGTCGGATTAGATCTTACTGAAATGTTAGAATTAGATGATTTAAAATTGTATTATTTAGAGAAAATAAAAGAGATCGATCCTGAATATTATTCTGATATAGATAAATTAATCGAAGATACACGAAAATCTATAGAAGAATCAACTAAAAGTGCCTCTGAATTAGAATCTGAATTAGAAACTCAATAGTTAAGTTAAGTAAAATAATAATAATCGGGGAGGAAACTCCCCGATTATTTATGTCATTGGCTGGGACGGTAGGATTCGAACCTACGAATAACGGAGTCAAAGTCCGTCGCCTTGCCGCTTGGCTACGTCCCAATTACTTATTGTCCCGAACTTTATTATAACATATGATTCGGACTTTGTCAACTAACTTTTAGTTCATTTCAGACATACTTTTAGCTAGCATATATCCATGGGCTGTAGCATATGTAATCGATCTAGTCCAGCCACTACAATCGCCTATAATCTTCATATTTTCAAAAAATCCGTTGTTTATTTTATTTGTGTAAAACTTTACTTCTGCCCCATATAAAAGATTATCCGGGTAAGTAATTCCAGGAATGACTCCTTCAAGTCTTTCCAAAAAATCAATGATAGACTCAATGGTTCTACGAGGTAACGCCAAATTTAAGTCACCAAGAATATAATAACTAGAATCTAATGTAGGCTCTACCCTCCCTAATTTCTTAGTTCTTTTTGAATTTTTAAAATCTTCATAACATTGAAGTATTACTTTATCACCTCCTGCTAGTATATTTGAAAGTTTTGAGATGTAAGAACCGTAACCAACGGGATCATTAAAAGGTTGAGTAAAAGAATGGGTAACTAATACTGCAAAATTGGTGTTAGAGGTTTTCTGTTTGGAGTTAGCATGGCCATTAACTGTGAGAAAATCATCATATCTTTCGATGGTAACTTTTCCTGAGGGATTATTGCAAAATGTTCTAACTATATAGCCCGTTTTGGACCTTAGTCGTATTTTAAATTCATACATTTCTTTGTTTAAATCTTCTACTATATGATCCGGTAATTCATATCTTACTCCTAGATCCACTTTATCATTGGACAAAATCAGCTCAGGATGGTTTTTAACCATATCGTTTACCAGTTTATGTCCTCTTCTTCCTACTGCAACTATAACTTTATCATAAATTTTCTCTTCTTTTTTACCAACAACCACAATCTCTTTTCCTTTCGGAATTACACCTACAATCTCTTCACCGAAATGAAAGTTAATGTTCTTAACTCTTACATAACCTTCATAAATTTTTTGTACTGTTTCAGTTAGTAAATCTGTTCCTAGATGAAAAAAATACGATCTTATTGGCTCAAAACCAGCGTGATAAAATTTCTTATATAATTCTTCATTCTCAAAAGAAGCCCCTTTTTCAATATTTTCAGAAAATATTAAATTACCTTTATCATCTATTTTAGCCAATCCCGACTTTACTAAGTAAAATTCAACAACTTTTTTTTGTACATTTATTGGAATCTCTAAGTCTCCGCCCATTCCTTTAGATATAAAAAGTTTACCGTCATATTTCAATCCTCCAAAACCTGTCCTTCCAATGTCTTCACCTTTTTCATATACATCTAATACGTATCTGTCATTTAACTTAAACTCTTCGAAACCCTTTAAAAAACCAATTGCTGATGCTCCAAAACCTATAAGGGCTATTTTTTCCAAAACATTCCCTCCTGTTTAAAAATTTTTATGTAATATAAATACCTTTATTTTTAAAATTTATACAGTATTAAATTTCAAAGTAGAATCAACTCAAAGCATAGTCCATATACCGTTGTAACCACAATTTACCTTGACATTCTAATATAATTATAGTATAATAAATTTGTATTATCAAAAATTAATGAATAATCAATCCTATGCCGAGGTGGCGGAATAGGCAGACGCGGCGGACTCAAAATCCGCTGAGGTGGAGAACCTCGTGCGGGTTCAACTCCCGCCCTCGGCACCAAATTACAATAGCCATAGCTCGTAAATCCTTTGAGATGTGTTCAAAAAAGATAATGAATAAATTTGTCTTTTATTTCAAACTGCTCATGACGAGATGCTTTTTAAGAACATCCTAATTTCATTAAATACAAAAAAATCCTGCATACTGAAATTCGAACACCAATATTTTCAATATTTTCTCAATCAAATCATTATTCCTTTGTTAATGCTGAATAATTTATTTTTCTGTCTTTGAAGTAATATTCTTTATCATATTCATTCACTTCACGAAGCACCTTGCATGGATTTCCAACAGCAACTACATTTGATGGCAAATCCTTTGTTACAATGCTTCCTGCGCCAATTACAACATTATCTCCGATAGTTATACCTGGTAGAATAATTACCCCGGCTCCAATCCAACAGTTTTTACCAATATAGACAGGTGCATTATATTGATACCCTTTTTCACGAAGTTCTGGCAGGATGGGATGTCCCGCAGTTGCTACGGTAACATTAGGACCGAACATTGTATAATCGCCCACATAAATATGGGTATCGTCGACCATTGTCAGATTAAAATTAGCATATATATTATTTCCCAAATGACAAGTGAGCACCACCAAAATTAGAGTGGAAAGGCGGTTCAATATAACAGCCTTCGCCGATTTCAGCAAACATTTCTTTCATAAGTCTCTGACGCTTTTCAAATTCTGTTGGGCGTGTCATGTTGAAATCGTACAGTCTGTCAAGGCATTTCATTTGCCACTCCATAATTTCCTTATCTCCCGGCAAATAAAGCTCGCCCGTGTGCATTTTGTCTTTCATACTCATTTGAGATTTCCTCCTTGACGGTTAAATCATTGTATGTTGCGTTATAAATAAACCATATTCAGATTATATGTTTTCAGCTTAATTTCTTTTAGTTCGAAATCACGGGGGGACGAACAAGATACCAGCCATAATTGTTTCTTCTTCTCGCATAATGCTCTCCTATTCTGTAATTTCAATTAAATTTCCTTCACAATCGGCAATACAACTCTCATAGTAACCATCGCCGGTCATTCTGGGATAACTCATAACCTGATAACCATCTGCTTCAAGTCGCTTTGTCAATTCGTCTACTTTTTCTTTTGATCCAACCTGAAAAGCAATGTGCGCATATCCATAAAATGGAATATCTACTGGCTTATCCGCAACAGAAGGCAGGTTCATCAATTCAATTCTTGCTCCGTTATCAAAAGTGACAAAGTAAGAAGAAAAACCAGTTTTTTCATTTCTGTACTTGCTGTTTCTCTTACCTTGAAAATATGTTTCAAAAAATAAAGCTGATGCTTCCAAGTCTTTTACATAGACTGCTATATGTTCTATTTTCATCTTTTCTCCTCCCTTGATACAGATAACATTTCTAATTATAGGGCGCAACTCATAATATGTCTACCATATTTCTTCGCAATATAATAACAATCTTGCAAGGATAAAAAACCTCACCAATAAAGGTACTGACAGCTTTTTTGAAAGTATGGAATTTGCTCTATGAAAATGTACCCGCTGCAGATAACAGAGGAAAGCCTCAAAGCAGTGATCTGACTTCCATAAAAAATATGATAGGATTCATTCAAAAAGTCACACAAAAATATCTATTGCAGATATTACTACTTCTGGTGTAGTAAGACAAAGCAACTGCCGTAAGCTGTTTATAAAGTATCTAGCTCAAACACCAAATACATACCTCACTCAATAGCGCTTTAATGAAAGTGTTGACCTTTTGCAAAATACCAATATATCACTCACAGAGATTGTGATTGCAGTTGGCTTTGGAGGCACAAGTGATTATGCAGAAGCTTTTCAAATATCAAATAAATGGCTGTGAAAGAGCCCGACAGAACATAGAAGCAGATGAAAAGTCTTATATTATTCAAAATAATTTTAATAACAGATTTATGCATTCATATGAAGGAACAAGTCCAATTTCAAAATATTAAGTTGTTAGGCATCAGTCGCTTAAAACTGTCAGTTTCTTTTTTACTAAGCCTGTGGTTCCGCAGCCATAGATAACGCTCCTGCCAATAGAATGAGTGTTTTTGCCTGCTGCGTTACCAAAATTTCCCTCCACGGTATAAACAGTTTCGCTTTCAACCCGTTTCAACAATGCTTACGTGATTGGTTTCAACGCCAACCTCCTACTCAAAGAGAATCATGTGTCCTGCTAACGGTTCAAAAGTGCTGCCCTGCCAAAATCTGAGATCATACCATTGTGCCCCAGTAACTCAGTCCGCAAATTTCTGGTTAAAACAGGGAGACCTGTTCGCTCTATTAAAAGAAAAGTTTATTGTAGGACAAAATTAATCTCAAGTTTCCTTTCACCAATATCTTTTACACTTAATAATAAGCCATTTTCATCTTTTAAACCTGGTCCATACTGTCTAATTATAGATGTAATATCTAAGAATAAATAAGCTATATCTCCAGTTTCTATTTTATTACTCAATTTATTGAACAATGAATTTTCAGATAATTTAGGTTTTTTATTCATTATTTTTTGTAAATCCTTTTGGTTATTTCTTGAAATAAAAAGGTATTCATCTTTCCAAACATAATATGTGTATTTAACTGTAGTCTTCTTGTTACCTTGTTTAACTATTTCCTCTTTTATATAAAACTCAAGAGTATTTTGAGAAGTTTTTTTGTATTCAATATTTTTTTCTTTCAATAAGGGTATTATATCGTCAATTTTAGCTTCAGTTTTTAACTTAATGTAGTTATTATCAGAAATTTTTGAAAAACTTTCATTGGTATTAATAGATAATATATTAGCATTAACTTCTACTCCATTTGATAATGCAAAAATATTCTTTAATGTCTGATAATCCATAAAATTGCTTATTATACTTGCAAAAGGATCTAAATCTCTTGGAATAAAACCAGAGACAAAAAACAAATTATCAAAAAATGGGTATTCACTCGGTTCTTTAACAAAACTCTTATCAACATAATCAGGATTATAATTACCCATACTTTTGCCTATCATTAAGTTATCTTGAACATAAAAATACCCATTACCTTGATAATCTTCAGTATTTACTATATAATATAATCCATTTTTCCCCTGGGTTAGATTACTTAGTTGTTCCACACCTTTTTTTGAGGATTCATATAATCTTTCATCTTGTACAATAACCAAATAGTCTGCATTATCTAAGATTTGCTGAATAAACTTTAGATTAAAACCAGAATTTTCTATTGGTTCTAATAATAAATTCAAATCAGAAGAAAATGCCTTTATATCTTTCATTGGACCGATAACAAACCCAAAAGAATAGTTTTTTTCGCTACTCTCCTGAATAAATACAGAAAGATCAACCATATCCAATTGGTTCATAAAATTTTGGTAATCAACCTTCAAGGCTCCAAAGTACATCTGCATTAAAGCAGATATAAGCATTTCACCATTAAATGGTTCTAGCAGTAAACTTTTAGTAGTTGGCACTGATTTCAAATCGTTGTATACGCTTGTTAAATCTTTAAAATAAAAAACAGCTTTTGATTCCGAAGGTATAATTTCTAAAATGTCCTGAGAAAAAACAGAAAAAGCGAAAATGATTGTTAAAATAAAAATCAAAAAAATTTCCTTTCCCCTTTTTTTTGTGGGCATGATACTTTTTCCTCCTTTTTTTCAATGTTAATAGGTTAATTTTATATAATTATATATGGGAAAAAAGTCAGTACAAATACAATTTAATTTTCCAAAAAATTCGTTATATATTCGACTATTTTCTGTATTTCAAAATCAATATTATCTGTCCTAATGGAAAATCCAGCTGCCCTCGGATGACCTCCCCCTCCAAATTCTAAAGCAATTTTTGACACATCAGCCCATTCCTTCGATCTAAGAGAAACGTGGTACAAATTCTTTTCGTACTCTTGAAAGACCATAGCTACTTCTACTCCTTTAATCGAACGAAGATTTTCCACAAGGGATGGAGAATCTTTCGGAAGAATATTATATTTGGAAAGCATACCAAGTGTTATTAAAGAATAAGCAATCATACCTTTTGATGCCAATTTGAGTTTTGAGATAACGTCCCTATATAAATAAATATGTTCTACGGGAGTATTTCCATGAATTCTGTTAGAAATATAACTAATATTAGCTCCTTTTTCTGTCAAACTTGCAGCTACTCTAAATGTTTCAGCTCCAGTATTTTCATACTTAAAAAATCCTGTATCCGTTGCAATACCAAGTAAATTCATCGTAGCTAATTGCTCATCATAATCAACATTTAAAAAGCTTAATAGCTTGTAAATCATCTGTGCAGTTGCTCCCATAGATGGATCAACCCAATTGATATTTCCATAGTATGTGTTGGTAATATGATGATCAATGACGATAACATGAAAATAGCTTAAATACTTCTCTATTCTTCCTATTCTATCAGGGGAGGAAGCATCTAAGATTAACATTAAATCAAACTCATTAAACATCATTTGCTCGATTTCGCTATCTAATCTTTTTATCTTCTCTTTAACCAATGGAAATTCTAAAAGATACTCTCCAATCTCATCATCAATAATAGCCAAAGTTCTCTTACCAAGTTTTTCTAGCCCTAAGGACATAGAAACTAAGGAGCTAACAGCATCTCCATCAGGAAGAATATGACCCACCAACAATATATTATTACTCTTTTTTATTTCAGAAGCAACCACTTTTTCGTCAACATCATGCAACTAAAAATCCCCCTATCTCAAAATAACTTTATTGCATTATAAACAACTTTTTCAAACCTATTCTTTATTCTTTCAGTCACTTGTAGGACTTCTTCGTGTCTTAGAGGTTGTGGAAGAATACCCGCAGCCATATTTGTTACTGCAGAAAAGGAAACAACTTTTAACCCTACATGTTTTGCAGCTATCACTTCCGGCATTGTAGACATTCCAACCAAATCTGCTCCTAATTTTTCAAATAATTTAATTTCTGCAGGAGTTTCATAAGAAGGACCAAGAGTCCAAAGATAAATACCTTCTTTAATATCGATGTTTTGCATTTTAGACTCTTCTATAATAGCTTTAAGCCATTTTTTATCTACTGGCTCAACCATTGAAGGAAATCTTGGCCCAAACTCATCTAAATTAGGACCAATAAGTGGGTTTTTAAAGGCATAATTTATAAAATCTTTGTTTGCCACTATATCCCCAGGATTATAGGTTCTATTAATCGCACCGGCTGCATTGGTTATTATTAAACCTTGAACTCCCAAATTTTTCATCACATATATAGGGAATACTATCTTTTTTAAAGCTGTTCCCTCATAAGCATGAAAACGTCCTTTTAATACTATCACAGAAACGCCCTGAATTGTGCCAACAACTAAACTTCCTTCGTGACCAATTACTGTAGACTCTGGAAAAAACGGGATATCTTCGTATTTTATAAAAGTAGGATTTTCAACTTTATTTGCTATATATCCTAACCCTGACCCTAAAATCATTCCAATGACAGGTTTTACATCGGTATTTTCTTTTATGAATTGAGCAGCTTTTTCTATTTCCAAAGGCATATATTTCTCTCCTTTTCTCTAATAATTTGCTTTTTAAATTTTCTTAGTCAGCAACTATTACATGTTTTGCTTCATTTTTGGTAAGTCTTATTATTATTTCATTAGCTAAAACTTCGATATAGTTTTGTGTTTTTCCTACCACCTTTACTCTTAAACCTGGGGTCGCCCCCTTGCTAATCAAATTTTTTCTTTGTTTCTCCCCTCCAGAAATATCTAAAACCTCACAAGATTCGGAAGGTTCTAAATCCCAAAGGGTAGTTTTTAAATCATGAGGCATAGACTTTTGATACTTTGAAATGAATTCTTTTGCTTTATTAAATTCTATTGGATTCCTCTTTAAGAAAAGCATTAGGCCATCTAACGATATATAGAAATTATCTGTCATGTGGTGCTCAATTCCACAAGCTATATTATATGCCTGTTCTTTTGATATTCCTAAAACATTGACGAGAAAATCGATTAAAATAATGTATCTCCTATAAACCCTTTCAGCCGCCAACATACCTTTATCAGTTAAATTAACGTATCCATATCTCTCGTGTTTAACATATCCCTCTTTTTCTAATCTTTTAATAGCTTCAGCAGCTGATGCATCTTTGACAGCTAACATATTTGATATATCTTTAATTCTAGGGACTTTTCCATCTATTTGTAAAGTATATACGGCTCTTAGATAATTTTCCAAACTTTCAGAAAGATTATTTTCCAAATTTATTCTCCCTTTCTAACAACTTCTTTAATAAATAAACCAGACTCCACACCAGTTTCAATAATAATATCATCAAATTTAACCACTGGGAAGGAGGAAGTTTTCCCTTTTCTGATAACAATGGCTCTTTTTCCATTATTTAATATAACTTCTGTTCCGGTAGGATATAAACCGGCAATTGAAAAAAATACACTGACATAATAAGGATCAAAAATTAATCCAGAATATCTTAAAAGAAAACTCATAGCCTCATACGGTGAATGTCCTACTTCTATACAAGAATCATAGGCATCCCCAACTTGAAGTATTCTTACCAAAGGACTTATTGAATTTTCTTTTAATCTCATAAAAATACCATTTCCATCAAACCTTTCATGATGAGTCGAAACAGAGTCCACTACATCTTTGCCTATTTCCTTTTGAATGCCCCTTAACATTTCATAAGCGGATAAAATATGTGACCTTACAGTTACATCATCTAAATCTTCATAATCAAATATCACTCTACTACCAATCAAACTATATCCAATGTCATGTAATAAACATGTCTTTAATAAGTAGTTTAAAAACAATTCTGGCATATCAAGCTTTGATGCAACTAAAGTTGAAATTATAGCAGTATTTATTGAATGTGCATTCAACGCCTTTTCACCTATAGAATGAAAAAGATTTAAAACAAGATCATCAGCTTTTAAAAATTTTTTATAAATATCTTCAACTAAAGCTTCAAGTTCAGATGTATCTTCTTTTAGATAGGTGATATCTTTAACAAATTCAAATTGTTCTTGCCACTGTGTATATTTTTCTTCTTCTACTAAAGGTGGAATATCTTCAAATTGAACAGTTATTCTTTCTTCTATTCTACCAGCGATAAAATCGTTTTCATCATAAACAGTAACACTTTTTATTCCATGATTTTTAAGCCTTTCGATATCTCTTGCTTTCAATACAGTACCTTTTGCTATCAAAAGAGTTGAGCCTTTAAATACATCTTCCGCAACAACTTGACCGGGTTTTAACTCATAAAAAGGAACACTTTTCATTTTAATCTACCCACCTCTATATACTATATTTTATTTATCTGGGTAAAGCAAAGAAATATATCTATTACTTTGAGATATATCCTTTGCAATTCTAATTACATCTTCAATATTTACATTTTCTATTCTATCAATAAACTCTTCCATTGTAATGATTTTATCATAATTTACATATAAATCAAAAGTGGTTAAAGCAAGAGACAAATTGTTTTCCATGCTTAAAGTCAATTGACCTATTAATCGATTTTTTCCATAGTTAAACCACTTAGTAACCTCGTCATAATTTTGAATCATTTCTATTATTTCTTGGAATTTATCCTTTAACACAGGCAATTTTTCATTGCTTGATAAAGTAAAGAAAAGCAATAAACCACTTAAAGGATAAGCTTCATAATGAGAGGCTACTTCATATACTAAAGCATTTTCTTCTCTAAGTTTTGAAAACAACAACGAGCTCATTCCACTCCCTAAAAATGTGTTTAATACTAGCGTTGCATAATAATCCTTACTCAACTTAGGGGGAGCTTCAAACCCTTGAACCATGTAACTTGATGAAAGGTCTTTCTTTGTTCTTTCGATCTTTACATTTTCGTTTTTTATCTTAGGGCTTTTTATTTTTCTTTTAAATGTAAAGTGATCTTTCTTCGAATTAATACTTTTAAGTTGACTTAAAACCTTATCTTCATCAAACTTTCCAACTATTACGACATCAACATTTAAAGGGTTATAAAATTTTCCGTAGTATTCCATAATCATGTCATAATTGATGTTAGTTATAGTTTCCTTATATCCCAAAACAGGTCTTGCAAAATCTTCATCATATATATTTTGATACAAATTTTCCATAACAATACTTCCAGGATCGTCTTCATAGGAGGCGATTTCTTCTAATATTATACTTTTTTCACGTTCAATATCTTCAGGTTTAAAGTTAGGTTCAAAAACTAATTCAGAAAGAATATCAATTGCTTCACTTATTTTCATAGTAGGTATTTTAGAAAAATAAACTGTAAAATTTTTGGATGTAAATGCGTTTAATTCTCCCCCCACCTCTTCGATTGGATTTTTAATCTGAATGCTATCCCTTCTTTTTGTGCCTCTAAAAACAGAGTGTTCTATCAAATGTGAAATTCCTGCATTAGTTTCATTTTCCATAGCTGATCCTGCTTTTACTCCAAAAAGTATAGATGCACTCAACATAGATTCTCTTTGTACTAAAATTGCATCTATTCCGTTGTTTAATCTTTCGTGTTTATTCAAACTCATCTACTCCTTTTTGTTTTCTTCTACATGTTTATATTAATTATATGACGTACGTCATATAATTAATATAAACATGCGGTATAATCCGCACGTTTTTTACTCATCTTTCAGCTGCTTTAATTGAAACTTTCCCTGATCTTCCACACTCAAGACTTCTACTTTCACTTTATCTCCAATTTTAAAAGCCTCAACTTTATCCTTTAAATTCGATTTATGAAGCATTCCAATTTTTCCTGGTAAAACTTCCACAAAAATACCATAGTTCTCTACTCTTTTTACAGTACCTTCAAAAATTTTCCCTCTTTCTACTTCTTCGGTCATCTCTTTTATATGCCCAATAGCCCCGTTTACTTTCTCTAGATTTCTACCTGTTACTTTAACCCTCCCATCAGGCTCAATAAATATTTCAACATCATAGATCTCACTTATTTCTTTTATTACTCTTCCACTAGGCCCTATAACCTCTCCAATTTTAGAAACAGGTATGTTAATTACTTTAATTATAGGCACTTCTGAAGATAATTCTTTTCTGGGTTCTGCAATAGTATCATACATCAAATCTAAAATTTTATGCCTTCCTATTTTTGCCTTTTCCAATGCAACTTTTAGAACTTTTTCATCAATCTTGTTTGTCTTAACATCCATCTGAAATGCTGTAATACCATCTCTAGTTCCAGCAACCTTGAAATCCATATCTCCAAGATGGTCTTCCATACCTAATATATCGGTTAAAATAACAAATTTTTCTTCTTCAAAAATGAGACCCATTGCAATACCTGCAACGTGCTTTTTTATTGGAACTCCTGCATCCATAAGAGCTAATGAAGCGGAACATACGCTTGCCATTGAAGAAGAACCATTTGATTCTAAGATTTCTGATACGACTCTGATTGTATAGGGAAATTCTATATCACTTGGAATAAGGTTTTTATGGGCTCTTTCAGCTAGGTGACCGTGTCCTATTTCTCTTCTACTTACCCCACGTAGTCTCTTAACTTCACCTGTAGAAAATGGAGGGAAATTATAATGAAGCATAAATCTTTTTTCCTCGTCGCTAAATATTGTATCAACTAATTGAACGTCCATCGGTGCACCCAATGTTACTACAGCTAAAGATTGAGTTTCTCCCCTTGTAAAAAGGCCTGAACCATGCACTCTTGGTATTAAACCTACCTCACAGAGAATTTCTCTTATATCATCACAACCTCTTCCGTCTACTCTTTTGTTATTGTTAATGATAAAACTTCTCATTGTTTTTTGCAGTTTATCTTCAAATGCTTTATTTAGAAAAGAAAATTTTTCTATATAAAAATTTTCTCCCCATTTGTCTAAAAATTCTTCTTCAAATTTTGCATATACATCTTCTTTGTACTTGGCAATAGCTTTATCTCGATTCTTTTTTCCTTGAGTGAATAAAGCATTCTTTAATTCAATTTCATCAATAACAGATAAAAAGTCTTTTATAAATTCCTCTGGTACTCGATCTTCTTTTATTGGCCATTTTTCGATGTTAAACTCGGAAATGATCTCTTCTTCAAAAGATATAATTTCTTTAATTGCCTCGTGGGCAAACATCAATGCTTTAATCATTTCGTCTTCGCTAATTTCTAAAGCTTCTCCTTCCACCATTGTTAATGCTTCCTTAGTACCAGCCACAACTATATCCATTTTAGACCTTTCCAGCTCCTCTTGAGTTGGAAAAACTATAAATTCACCATCAGCATATCCAATTCTCACACCTGCAACTCTGCCATTAAATGGAATTGGAGAAAGATTCAAAGCAAGAGATGATCCAGTTATTCCCCAAGTTTCAATGCTATCGTCTCCAAGCATTGAAAAAACTGTTACTATAACTTGTACTTCATTATAAAAGTTTTCAGGAAATAGAGGCCTAATAGGCCTATCAATGAGCCTTGCAGCAAGAATAGCCTCATCACTTGGTTTACCTTCTCTTTTTATGAATCCACCGGGAATCTTCCCCACTGCATAAAACTTTTCTTGGAATTCAACTGTTAAAGGGAAAAAATCTGCACCTTTTGCAGGTTCTTCAACTGCATCAGCTGTAACCAGTATAGTTGATTGATTATAGGTTAACACCACCGATCCTAACGATTGCTTTGCAACTTTTCCATACTCAATTCGAAGTTTTCTTCCAAAAAGTTCTTTTTCCCATACCTTCATCTTTTTACCTCCCGTCTCTTGCACAAGATATTTTTGAATTTCTAAAAATGCTATTTAATACTTATCATAAAATTCGCTTTTTCATTAAATACCTCCTTTCTTCAACCTTTAAATTCTTTTGGATCTCTGATCCTATTAAACAGATGAAGTGAAGGAAATCTCTTCATCAAACCTCCTTAAATTTGATATCATTTTTTGGTAATTATTTATCTCTAAAGTACTAATTTTGCAAATATTTGATCTAAATACAAAAACAAAACGGAGCTAGTAGCCCCGCTTTTTTATCGATTGATTAATTCACCCTCTTATTCCTAATTTTGTAACTATATCTTGATAGACTAAAGGTTTGTTCTTTTTAAGATATTTTAACATCTTTCTCCTTCTTCCAACCATAGTCATTAAGCCACGTCTACTATGATAATCTTTTGGATGTTCCTTCAAATGTTCGGTTAAATGCTTAATTCTTGCGGTTAGAAGAGCTACCTGTACTTCTATAGAACCTGTATCTTTGTCGCTGATTTTAAATTCTTGAATAATCTGTTCTTTTATTTCTGGGTCTAATCCCCTAGACATCTACCTTAAACCTCCTGAATATTATTCCTTTAACCAAGTGAAGGGAATATTCCCTAAACTGAGTTAAGGTTCTCATATATTATACAATTATATTTACAATTTGTCAATTTTATCTTTGTCCTATAAGTTTAAATACTGTCTAATCGCGTTTGAAGCAGCTATTGCACCATCTGAAGCGGCTGTAACTATTTGTCTGATTTCCTTGTGCCTAACGTCTCCTGCTGCATAAACTCTATAAATATTAGTAAGCATATTTTCATCAGTAATTAAGAACCCGTATTCATCTGTTTCAAAAAGATCTTTAGGCAAAAAACTAATTTCAGGTAAAATTCCGATGAAAATAAAAACCCCATCAAATTCTTCTTCATATACCTCGTTAGTTTTTGTGTTTTTAATAACCAAACTTTTTACCTTTAAGTCTCCTTTTATCTCTTCTACAACAGAATTCCATTTAAACTTAATATTATCTCTCGAAAAAGCTCTGTCCTGATATAACTTATCGGCTCTCAGTTTATCTCGACGATGAATAATATGAACTTCTTTTGCAATGTTAGAAAGATAAATTGCTTCTTCAACAGCTGAATTGCCTCCACCAACAACTGCCACCTTTTTATCCTTAAAAAAATGTCCATCACATGTAGCACAATAAGAAACACCTTTCGAGGTAAATTCATTTTCACCTTTAACGTTCAATTTTTTGGGTTTAGAACCACTTGCAATAATAAGTACTTTAGACTTTATAGTATTGGCATCATCCAATTTTGTTAGAATTAAATCTTCTCTGAACTCTAGACCAATAACTTCTGAAGAGTAAAACTCTGAGCCAAATTTTGCAGCATGTTCTTTCATAAGTCTAGAAAGTTCTTCGCCACTTATTGACTTAAAACCTGGATAATTCTCAATTATATCTGTTGTATTCATTTGTCCGCCTTCCAATGCCTTTTCTAGCACTAAAACAGACGCACCTCCGTGAACTCCATAAAGAGCTGCTGTTAAACCCGCAGGTCCGCCTCCAATTATTACTAAGTCATACTTTTCTTTTATTTCTGGTTTTTTTGTAAATCCATCAATCTTGAAGAACACATCCTTTCACCCTCTGAAAATCTTCTTTTAATTTATTTACTTTCTATTGAACTGCTTTCAATATTTCCAGAATGTAATTGTTTTGAGGATAAGCTCCAATAAATTGGTTCTTCATCTTCCAAACTCCATTCTCTTTTACTTCTATTACTGTATGAGGCACAGATTTAACGTTATATTTATCAGACAGGTCTTTAAATTCATTTGCTTCTATCATTTCTCCTATAATGTTTGTGTTGATTATTGCAGTTTGGTGTGCCGCTAAAACAGCTTTTGGACAATACGGACAGGTAGGGGTAACAAAAACTCTAATTTTCATTTCCTGATCTATACTTTTAATTTTTTCAATATTTTCTTCACTAAAATCAATGATTCTTTTGGTAGAAATTATCAAAATATCTTGTAATAGTGTTATGAATTCATGTCCTCCAGGAACTCCATAAAATCTTATACCATAATCGATACCTTCGCTGTCAAGTATGAACATTGCCGGTAATAAATCTCTGTCTAATTCATAAAGATCATAATCAAAGGAATCGGCAGAGAAAACTTTAACCTCTATTAAATCATTTAACTCCTTTAACTCATTTAATAACTGTTCTAAAATTTCAGAGTAATCATCTGAACCTTTTATGAGTACCAACTGAACATTATCTTCCATGTTTTCTAAAATTTCTTGAACTTTAATTCTAGTTTCTCTATCCAATAGTTTCTCCATCTTTCAAAACCTCCACTTATTTTATACAAATTTCTCTCTTTCTTAAAGTACTTAATATACACCTATTAGGTATTTTAGTATTTTTTTGTTGAAGTTACATTAAAAATTTATATACTTTATTATTTTTGCTGATCTTGATGACAGATGCGAAGAAAAATGAAATAGAAGGTATAATCACCATAAGAGGATTTAGAGGATCATTTATTAAAAAAAACAGTTTATTAACTAGATAGAAAAAACCTATACCAGCAAAATAAGCTTCAAAACCTCTCGCTAATAATTTTTTTGATAAAAAAGTATTAAAATATGTCTTTTTATTATAACCAAAAGACAAGATAATTACTTTAAATCTTTCGTGAAACTTTTTATTTGATGCGTCAAATGCTCTAATATAAAATAACATCAAAACACAGAAAGAAAGAAAATCAAGAACTATTAAATAGTATGTTGCAAACTTCACATAGGAAAGAAGGAGCAAGAAAGCCATTGCTCCATATACATTAAAAAATTGTGTAAAAGCATATATTTGACGATTTTTTAAAACAGTCATTTTTATTATATTAAATGCAGAAATAAGAGCAACCGTATTGAGTAAAAATGTTTCCAAAAAAATCATGTTTACCTCTTTACCTTTTATTTGCTTAATGGTATATTATCTTTTGATATTTCAGCTATTGCAGCTACAGAGCTCAAAAGGCCTGAGATTTCATAAGGCATAAAAATTTTTGTTGCTTTACCATCAGAAATCGCTTTTAATGACTCTAGATATCTAATAGCAATAAGTTCACTTGTTGGACGACCTTTATGAATGGCATCAAAAACCTTTAATATAGCCTCAGCTTCACCGTCTGCTTCGGTACTTAGTTTAAATTTCTGTGCTTCTGCTATTTTCTTAACGGCTTCCGCATCTCCCTCTGCCCTTAGTATTGCTGCGTTTCTATCTCCTTCAGCTTTTGTAATTTCAGCCTCTCTGTAACCTTCTGCCTCCAAAATTATAGCCCTTTTACTTCTTTCCGCCTTCATTTGTTTGCTCATCGCTTCCATTATATCCTGAGGTGGATCTATTTTTTTGATTTCGACTCTAGTTATTCTAACGCCCCACTTATCAGTAGCCTCATCTAAAACTTCTCTTAATTTTGTATTTATTCTTTCTCTTGAAGTTAACGTTTGATCTAATTCTAGTTCGCCTATTACATTTCTCAAATTAGTCTGGGCCAATTTTATGGCAGCAGGAATAAACTCTGCAACATTATATATTACTCTATATGCATCTGTTACTTCATAGTAAATAACCGCATCAACTGTCACTATCACATTATCTCGCGTTATTACTTCTTGCGGAGGAACATCGATTAACATTTCACGCAAATCGACCTTGATCATTCTTTCTATAAAAGGAACTATGAAATTAAGTCCTGGTTCAGCGATTCTATGGAACTTTCCCAACCTTTCTACAAGACCTTTTTCAAATGGTCTAACTATCTTTAAACTTATTGAAGCTAAAATAATCAAAAAAAGCACTACTATTATTAAAACTATTATCATACCTATTTCCCCCTTTCTATTTCTATAACTTAATTTGTTAAACTTATTTACAATTTCCTTCCTTATTGTTTTTCATTATCATTTGGTCTTATTTTTTTTACATAAACAAAATTTCCTGACTTCCTTGTAATAAAAACTTCGTCATCTTCCTTTAACTTTTCTTCTTCATATTCATCAGGATACGCTCGCCATGTGTCTCCATTGATTTTTACTACGATTTTTTCTCCATCCTCATCTACTTTTATAACTTTACCTTTCTTTCCTACAATTTGCTCCTGAAATGTTTTTAAATCAGCTGCGTTTTTGTATAACTTTTTAACTAATTTCCTAGTAGAAAGCCAAAGTGTAAATGAAACAAGTAGAAAAATAACTAAATTCCAAGAAACAGAAGCTATAAACAAAGATGTTATTGCTGCTACACCAGCACCAATTGCAAACCATAAGAAAAAGAAAGTCGGTGTCATAGCTTCTGCAATTGCAAATATTACTGCAAATATAACCCATAAACCCCATTGACCCATTTTAATAACCCCCATTTCAGCTATATTTTCGTAACCCTCTCTGGATGAACTATCTCTATCTCTATATGTGGAAATTCTAGGTTTAATTCATTTTTAACTTTATTGATTTGCCGGTTGTATCTACTTGAGACGTGATACACAATTAATCGTCTAGGAGGCTCCACCTTAATTAATTTTTTTAACTCTGGAAGTGAAGTATGATTTCTTATTTTTCTGTCTGATTCATCAAAAAAAGTGCATTCGTGTATTAAAGTATCGCAGTTTTTGATAAATTCAGGCGATATAGGTAGGGCATCTCCTGTTATGGTTAAGATATTAGCTACATATTCTTCTAAAATGTCTTTTTTCTGATTAACTATTAAATCTTTTATTACGTCTTGTGGATAATCTCTATACATAGGTTTTAGTCTTTTTCTCTTTTCGAGTATTTGATATCCGAAAGATATTTCTCCAGGTGTATGTCTGGTTTTAAAAGGTTTGAGAAATCTTTTGCTATTTAGAGGAACTATCTCGGATAAACTTAGTTCATGTATTTCTAAAGGATATCTTAAGCCTTTGTTCATTTTCTCAATAAACCCAAGATATTCTACAATATCCTTAGAACCTTTAGGATAATATATTTCTAACTTTTTATTTCTACTACCCATTGCATTATTCCGTGTGTTTATTATACCCCATAAACCAGCTATATGATCTACATGAGAATGCGTAAGAAAAATCTTTTCTATCCCATATATTTTATTACCTAATACATAACTAACTCCTTCTCCTGCGTCAAAAAGCACTCTTTCTGGTTTGTAAAAAACCCAAGTTGTATAAAGTGCTTTCGATTTAATTATAAATTCCAACTATGACAACCCCTGTTAATTTATTTATCAGGTATTAATTCTACCTTAATTTCACCTTTCACTCCTTGGGGAAGTTTTATTTTAATAGAATATGTTCCTATCTCTTTCAGGTTGACTTTATCTTCAAACCAATTCTTGTCAAAGTCTATTCCAACTACTTCCTTTATTTTATTAGCAATATCCTGAGAAGTAACTGCCCCAAATAACTTCCCTTTCTCACCTGCTTTCACTTTAAGAACTATGGTTACATCTTTTAATTTCTCTAAAATTCCTTCACTTTTATTTTTTATGCTTTCTTTTTTCTTTTCTTCGATTCTCTTGCTTTCTTCTATATGTTTTATGAACCCGTCAGTAGCTTCCACAGCCAACTTTCTCGGAATAAGATAATTTCTTGCATAACCATCAGAAACTTCTTTTATTTCTCCCTTTTTACCTAACTTAGGCACATCTTCTAGCAACAATACTTTCATGTATGTTTTTTAACCTCCTTTAATGTTGGTACATTTTTAAATGCTACTGAAAACTTAAGAATTTGATTTAAAACTTGTAGAAATTTAACTAGTCTATTCAGTACTTATAACTTACTTAAATTCAGGGCGTTAGTTAAAGAAGATCCACATTTCTAAGGCGTTCATTTAGCTTCCTAATCTTACGATGGTATAATTCTCTACTTATGATATTATACACTATAATCTTTGAAGGACATATATTGTAAAAGACAAAAAATAGATAGAGAGCAATCCCTCTATCTATTTTTAGTTTGTAAAGTATTTTTTTAAATTAATCGTTTGTATAGGGTAAAAGCATCATCTTTCTTGCTCTTTCAATCGCATTTTTTACCATTCTTTGATGTTTTGCACAGTTACCATTTATTCTTTTTGGTATAATCTTTCCCTTTTCATTTATGTATTCTTTTAACCTTTTCAAATCTTTGTAATCAATATATTCAACGTTGTCTCGACATAACTTACATCTTTTAACACTCTTTCGATCTCTTCTAACATAAGCCATTTATATCAACACCTCCATCATTTCAGACTTTAAAATTCAGAAAAAAAATCTTTATCTAAATCATCATCATCAAAACTTAGGCCAAACAAATCCTCAGCGTCAAGATCTGGTAGTTCATAATCTGATGCTTCAGTTGCATCGTCAATGTTTTCAATGAAATTATTGTTATCATAAATATTTCTGGCACTTTCCTCCACAATTATATCTGTGTCAGAATAAATTCTTTCCTCCTCCGCTTTTTTTGTTTCCATAAAATTCATCCTATTTGCCCAGACCTCAGCTTTTTCTCTTCTGATATTGTCTCTATCTGTCCATTGGTTGATGCGAAGAGAACCTTCAACTAATATTAATTTACCCTTCTTTAAATAATTAGAGGCAAATTCCGCTTGCTTGCCAAAAGCCACAATATTTATGAAATCAGTTGCGTTTTGATCACTTGAAAACTGTCGATCCACCGCCAACCTAAATGTAGCAACTGGATCTCCTTTAACAGTCGATCTTATTTCTGGATCTTTGGTTAACCTTCCCACCAAAATAACCTTATTATACGAAATAGACATTAAATCACTTCCTACTTATTATTCAATTTCTTGGTCGGTACTCTGTTCTCCGACTTGTACAGGGTCATTAACTTGTACAGGGTCGTTAACTTGTACAGGTTCCTCAATCTTTATTTTTGCTTCCTTTTGTTTTATTTTTTGTTTTTTCTCTAGATCTTCTCTTCTAATAGTTTGATATCGAAATATTTCTTGAGTAACCCTGTAAAAATTTTCTAATTCGTTAATCTTATCAGGGGATGCCTTGAAAATTATGTAAGTGTAGTCTCCCTCAGTAAATTTTCCTTTTGGAGTTCTATATGCTAGCTTTCTTACGCCCCATCTTGTAAACTCTTCAACTTCTCCGTCGATCCGCTCTTCTATAAAGCTTTTAACTTTTTGAGCTAAATCTTCTCTTTCTTCGGCTGGTAGATCTGCTCTTATAACAAACATAGTTTCATAATACCTTTTACTCACCTTATACCTCCTCCTATGGTCTATGGCCTCTGATTCTAATATTTTTATTTCAGAGGCAGGATTTTTATTTCTTGATAATTCACGTACGATTATATCAGAAAAAATGAAGTTTGTTATTTTATTTCTTTAAAAATTATATTAAAATTTTACTTTGAATCCTAAGTCAACGTTAAGTAAATCTTTATCTGTTTTGCTTGGTACAAAGCAATCAGTAGTATTATCATATACAAGCTCGTTGAAAATCTTTCCGAAATTTGCCGACAAGTTAAGCTCAAAGAATTTGAAATATAAATTTGCAGAAATTGTATATATAAAAGATTTTTCTAATGTATCTTCATCTAAAAAGTATGTCCCTTCAAGAGGAGCTATATTCTTTGTAGGAGATTTACTTCCCGAGAAAACTGTTTCGAAAGATGAATATATATCGAATCTATTGTTATAAGTGTATAGGTAATCAACCAAAATAGATGCGGCATTTTCTCCATATTTATATCCAATATAATTTTCTTTGTAGTTGATTATCTTGTTTTCATAATTATTAACTGGATATACAGTATATGAGGGTCCTCCTCCTGGCGCAAATGTATACTGCGTAGAAAGTGCACCGTGTAAACCAAAATTGCCTGCGTTGGTTTTAAATGTTATTCCGGAAGAAAACGCTATTTTGTCGGGATTTTGAGTTTTTTCTGGATAAAAGAACCTGTTAGTGTTTAAATCATCAACTAATAATTGAGAATAAAAATAATATGTCGGTTTGTCATAATCAATGAAAAATCCCATCAATGAATTATCGTCTTTTCCTTCCTCTGCCCATGGCATAGTGTTACTTGAAGATCGTATTTCTTGTGAAAAATACACTGGCAGTGGATTAAAAAGATAATAGAAATCAAACTCTCTATTGTAAACAACTGCATCTTGATATCCAAATCTAAAATCACCAAATTTTAGTCCATAAGTTTTATAATTCATACTTTTTGGTTCAGTAAAATGCTTATTACTTGAACTAACTAACTGAATCCAGCGGGTATCATAAAACATATGCTCATCTTCGTAACCAAATTCTAGATAAGGTTGAGATATCCTTTCAGAAGAAAAAAACAGAGAATATGGAGAATTAACTTCATCTTGCAAATCTTTTATTCCTGAACTAAATTTTATATCATTATTAAAACTTCGAAAGGTAACATAACCATTTTCAATTAAAAAGTAATGATCAAAATAGTAATCTTCTTCATAAAAGTAATATTTATCATCACTGTAAAAACCTATATCAGCTACAAAATCAAAATGAGGGGCTAAATGATATATTTTTACTCCAATCCTGTCATTAAAATCCTCAAAGTCATACAATCCTTGGAAGCTAATTTCAAAGTTCACGGCAAAAACAGAAAAAACTGCCAACACACATAAGTTTATAAAGAAAATACTTTTTTTAAGCATAAAATACCCCCTTCTATATATTTTTAGAGTTTTTTATTTGTTTTATAATATATCACTTAATCAACATTAAAACCTGATCTCCTTCGACTGTATCTCCTTTTTTAACATAAATTTTTTCAACTAACCCACTATATTCTGAAGGAATCTCGTTTTCCATTTTCATCGCTTCGATTATTAAAAGAGTGTCTCCAATACTAACATTTTGACCTTCACTGACACAAATATCAATAATAATTCCTGGTAGGGGAGCCTTTACTTCTTTAGCTGTTTCAGAAGATGATGCCTTCTCCGTTGATAATTGAGTAACTTCTTTTGTTGGAATATCTTTTTCTTTTCTTTTTTTGGCTTCTTTCTTTTTCTTTTTTTCTACGGATTTGATGTTTGCATTCTCCTCTAACCTGCTTGTTAAAACTGGTTGACTCATATCTTTATTTGAAGCAAAATCAGAGCCCACTTCTTCAACCTCTACTTCATAAGTCTTATTGTTGATAGTAACTTTAAATTTTTTTTTCATAATATATGACCTCCATTACCTCCACCTTTTTTTACGCTTAGGATTCCATGAGACAGAAGGATTATGTTTCTGCCATTTCGTTTTAACAGACTTTATTGGTTTGTCTTTTTGAACTTTATTTTTTAAAAGATCCGCCCTAGTAACACTTTTTATTTCAAATTGTTTACCAACATAATACATGCTTACAGCAGCAACAACTGCAATAAGCTCTTCTTCAGTTAAATCTAATTCTTTATTCTTAAGCATTTTTAACTTCATTGGTTCAACAGACTCTTTAACTGGCATGTTTTTTTGTTTTTTCCCTTTCCCACGTGATCGAAATAAAAACTGAAATAACCATATCACGAAATATAATATGATTAATATTGAAAAAACTATTAATATGCCTATTCCTGTTAAAATCCATACATCCGCCATATTTTATCCCTCAATGCACAATCTATTTGATTATAAAGGTATGTTTCCGTGTTTTTTTGAAGGCCTTGATTCGACTTTGGAAAAAGATGTAGAAAGTGCTTTAATTAATTTCTCTCTAGTATCTTTAGGTTCAATTACATCTTCTATGTATCCTCTCGAGGCTGCTTCATAAGGATTTGAAAACCTTTCTTTATACTCTTGGATACATTTTTGCCTTGTCTCTTCGGGATTTTCAGAACTTTCTATTTCCTTTGCAAATATAATATTTGCTGCTCCATCAGGACCCATGACAGCTATTTCAGCAGTAGGCCAAGCAAACACAAAATCCGCTCCCAAGTGTTGTGATCCCATTGCAATATAGGCGCCTCCATATGCTTTACGTAATATAACTGTTATTAAAGGAACAGTCGCTTCAGAATATGCATATAAAAGCTTAGCACCATGTCTTATTATCCCTCCGTGTTCTTGATTAACCCCTGGAAGATAACCAGGAGTATCAACAAAAGTTATAATAGGAATATTAAAAGCGTCACAAAATCGAATAAAACGAGCTGCTTTATCCGATGCATCTATATCAAGTGAACCAGCAAGAATCTTGGGTTGATTTGCTATTATTCCCACTGATTGTCCTTGAAGCCTTGCAAAACCAACTACTATATTTTTTGCAAAATGGGGATGTATTTCAAGAAAACTATCAGGATCGAAAACAAGTTCTATTATGTTCTTAACATCATAGCTCTTTTTAGGATCGGGCGATACTATTGAATTAATATCTTCTGATAATCTATAAGTCTCATCGTAAGGAAAAATTTCAACTGGATCTATATTATTCTGAGGAAGATACGATAGTAATTTTCTTGTTATCTTCATTGCTTCTTCATCATTTGATGCTAAAAGATGTGCTACCCCACTTTTGGAGTTATGTATTTTTGCTCCTCCAAGTGTTTCCTTGTCAACATCCTCACCCGTTACAGATTTTACAACTTGAGGACCAGTTATAAACATTTGAGAAGTTTTATCTACCATGATGATAAAATCTGTCAACGCGGGAGAATAGACAGCTCCCCCGGCACACGGTCCTGCAATAATAGTTATTTGTGGGATCACCCCAGAAGCAAGGGTGTTTCTATAAAATATTCCTCCATAACCATAAAGGGCATCGACAGCTTCTTGGATCCTAGCACCCCCGGAATCGTTTATCCCAATGATAGGGATTCCATACTTTAATGCATGATCTTGCAGTTTCATAATCTTCTTGGCATGCATCTCTCCTAAGGAACCGCCTTGAACTGTAAAATCTTGTGAAAAAACAGCAACTTTTTTACCATCAATTTCTCCAAATCCAGTAACAACTCCATCATAAGGAAAGTCCTTTTGATCTAATCCAAAATAAGTACATCTATGTTTAACGAAAATATCTATTTCTTCAAAAGTTCCTTCATCTACAAGAAGATTAATTCTTTCTCGAGCTGTTAACTTACCTTGTTTGTGTTGTCTGTCTATTCTTTCCTTCCCACCTGCAAGATAAAGATTTTCTTTTCTCTTTTTGTAATCTTCTATTTTTCTCTGCATTTCTTCGTCCGGCATTAATTTTCCTCCCCTATTCATAGAATTAGACATTTTCTAAAGAGTTATGTTCTATAATTCTCACTTATTCTTTTTTCCACAAATTCTGTTAATATTCCGTGCACAGATTTAGGATGTAGGAAAAAAACTAAATCGCCTCCTGCACCAATTTCCGGCTCATCAGATAAAGTTTTGTAGCCTAACTCCTTCGACTTATTCAAAAAATAATTTATATTTAGTACTTGATATGCAATATGATGAATTCCTTCTCCCCTTTTTTCTAAAAATTTGGAAATTTCAGAATCATTTCTTACAGGTTCCATCAATTCAATTCTAACATCGTTTAGGTACAAAAATGTTACTTTTATTCCTCTATCTTCTAAAACTTCTTCGCCTCTTTTTTCTAGATTAAGAAGATCTTGATAGAATTTAAGAGCCTCTTCAGTTGATTTAACCGCTATACCTATATGATCGATTTTTACTTTCATTTTATTCACCCCCTATTTCTTTGCACAACAATTTTAAAACTTCATTCCTTAAAGTAAATATGTCTGAATCTTCAGTTGAAAGATTAATTAATATATTTTCTATTACATTTATAAAAAAATTTTTAACTCGAATTTTTTTCCTAATTTCATTTTTGACTGCATTATCTTTTGCTTCTTTTTGTTGTAACTCGATCCAATTTTTTATTTTATCTATTCCTTTATTCTCAAGCGAACTTACACCAAACAATTTTTTTTGAATATTCTTTTCAGAATTCAAAAAATTTTCCATTTGCACTATAAACTTTTTAGAAGAAGGTAAATCAATTTTGTTTACTACATAACAATCGGCTATTTCCATTATTCCTGCTTTAAAAATTTGCACTTCATCGCCAGAATCTGGCGATAAAATTAAGATTACAAAATCACATGCATAAAAAATCTCTATTTCCGTTTGTCCTGCTCCCACGGTTTCAATGATTATCTTATCAAAACCAAAAGATTTCATAACTTCTATTATGTCGTATATTGAGTTACATAATCCACCACTAGCACCTCTACTTGCTAAACTTCTTATGTAAACGTTTGGGGATTTGGTAAGTTCAAACATCCTTATTCTGTCACCCAAAAAGGCACCACCAGAAAAAGGGCTACTTGGATCTATTAATATTATTCCTATTTTTTCGTCACTTTCCAAAAAAAGTTCAACAAATTTAGAAATAAAAGTGCTTTTTCCAACTCCTGGACTTCCCGTTATTCCTATGATATAGGAATTTTTTGGTGGTGAATCTGCTTGCAATTTCGAAATTATTTTCCACGAGTCAACGACATTATCTTCTATAAGTGAAATCATTTTAGCTAAAGCTGCTTTATCTCTAGCTTTAAACTTAGAAATTAGTCCTTCATACTTTTCTTGCCATTGCAATAGACTTCACCTTCTCTACTATTTCGTTAAGAGAAGTTCCAGGGGTGAAAACTTCAATTATCCCCATCTCTTTCAGTTCTGGAATATCTTTTTCTGGAATGATTCCTCCTAAAATAACGGGCATTTCTACTTCTCTCTCCTTTAAAAGAGAAATAATTTTTTTGCATAATATGTTATGAGCACCCGAGAGTATAGAGAGACCTATTAAATCAACATCTTCTTGTATAGCTGCTTCTACTATCTCTTCTGGAGTTCTTCTTATACCAGTGTATATAACTTCCATTCCTGCATCTCTCAAAGCTCGGGCTATTATTTTGGCTCCTCTATCATGACCATCAAGACCCGGTTTAGCAATCATAACTCTTATTTTTTTGTCCATTCTTAAAAGCCACCCTCCTTTCGATAAAAAACTAGACATTATAGGCTTTATGAGACTAAATTCTTTCAAAATTTAAAATCTTGGTTTTTTAAAAAATACCTTCTTTGCTCTATTTCTAACTGATTATTATTTTCTTTATTTGGTGATGCTTATGTAGAATGTCTCTACCGTTTTTTTCAGAACTTATACTTAAAAAGTGTTGGAAGCCTTCGCCCTTGTACCCCACATAAATTAGAAATCTTATTTTTTATTACCACTTCATTCCTCTAATTCCCGCATTCCACAAAGTAGGAACAACAATTATAGCCTTGATGATTACTCAAAATCAGAAATTCTATTAGATTACTAAATTTTCTTTATACTCTCCATATATTTCTTTTAAAACTTTTGTTATTTCACCGATGGTGGCATATGACTCTACGCATTTGATAACGTAGGAAAATATGTTTACTTTTTCTATAGCAGCTTTCTTTAAGTTCTCAAGTGAATGATCAACCTCTTTTTGATTCCTTTTCTTTCTTAAAACTTTTAATTTTTCTTTTTGTTTTTCTTCAATTTCTTCATCTATTTTTAGAACTTCCAACTTTTCTTCTTTTTCAGATTTAAATTCGTTTACGCCGACTATTATCTCTTCTTTTTCTTCAATCCGTTTTTGAGTTTGATAAGCCGAATTCAAAATTTCTTGTTGAGGATAACCTATCTCTATTGCTTCCACCATGCCCCCCAATTCTTCGATCTTTTTTAAATACTCTTCCACCTGCTCCTCTATGTCTAAAGTCAACTTTTCAATAAAATAAGATCCTGCTAAAGGATCCACAGTATCGGTAATCCCTGTTTCGTGCGCAATTATTTGTTGGGTTCTTAAGGCTATTGTAACGGCCTGTTCTGTTGGAAGACTTAAAGCTTCATCAAATGAATTAGTATGGAGAGATTGAGCGCCTCCTAAAACTGCAGACAACGCTTGCAACGTTACTCTAACTATGTTGTTTAAAGGCTGTTGAGCGGTAAGTGTAGAGCCGGCAGTTTGAGCGTGAAACTTCAATTTCATAGCATTTTCATTACTTACACTAAATCTATTTTTCATAATTTTTGACCATATTCTTCGAGAAGCTCTAAATTTAGCAATTTCTTCTAAAAAGTTGTTATGAGAACTAAAGAAAAAGGAAAGATTCTTGCCAAATTCGTTCGGATCTAATCCCGCATCGATCGCTGCTTCAACGTAAGCTATCCCATCTGCCAATGTGAAAGCAACTTCTTGTACAGAGTTTGCTCCTGCTTCTCTAATGTGATATCCACTAATACTTATTAGATTAAATTTTGGAAGATTTTTACTTCCATAATCAAAAATGTCGACTATTATATCCATAGATTCTTTAGGCGGAAATATGTATGTCCCTCTTGCTATGTATTCTTTCAGTATATCATTTTGGATAGTACCTCTTAATTTGTCCAAAGGAACCCCTTGTTTTTTAGCTACAACGACAAGCATAGCCAAAAGAATAATCGCTGTTGAATTAATCGTCATAGAGACACTAACCCTATCAAGAGGTATACCGTTAAACAATATTTCCATATCCTCCAAAGAATCTACTGCTACGCCTACCTTACCAACTTCTCCTTCTGCTAAAGGATCATCAGAATCATAGCCTATTTGAGTAGGTAAATCAAAAGCTATGGAAAGGCCAGTTTGACCTTGCTCTAACAAATACTTATATCTTTCATTTGATTCTTCAGCAGTTCCAAATCCTGCATATTGCCTCATTGTCCATAACTTACCTCTGTACATAGTTGGTTGTACTCCTCTTGTAAAAGGATACTCACCAGGAAAACCTATGTCTTCTAAATAATCTAAGTTTTCTAAATCTTTGGGGGTATAAACAACATCAATATTTTTATCATATGTAGTTAAAAAGCTACTTTTTCTTTCAGGAAAACGTTGAATAGTTTTTTTTAACGTATTTTCTTCCCATTCTTCTTTTTTCATTTTAATCTTATCAAGTTCATTTTTATCAAACATCGATCATACCTCCCCGCATTTTTTGAAAAAAATTTCAATAAATATTCACTATTGCTATTTTACCTTATTACTTTTAATTTTACAAATAAAATAATCATTTTAACTCTCATCCGTAATTGTGCTATGATATAGTATAGGCGGTTTTTTCTCTGTAAGTAAAAGATTGGGGTGAAGAACATAAAGGTATATTTTGACAAAAATTTAAGAGTTCTTATTGAAAATTCCGATTATTCTCTAAAAGAAATCTCGACAAAATTAAAAATTCCTCTTTCAAGTTTAGAAAAGATTCTAGATGGAAAACTAGAAGATTTTTCTATTGTATCTTTAAAAGATATTGCAAATCGGCTTAGTCAATTATTAAATGAAGAAATAAATATAATTTATGAAGATGATGAAAATTCTAAACCTGAGCAGAAGACAAAAAATAAAAAGGGAAGATTTAAGATCGTTCTAATTATCTTTTTTATCGTTAACTTTGCATTTCTTTACTTTGTAATCAAAGATTTGACATTTTATAGAAATTTTTTATATAAAAATCTTTACACTATTACAATCTCCAATCATACTACCTCAGAGATAATAGTCAACGATACTTTGCTTGCACCAGAAAATACAATAAAAATAGAGCTTGCTCCTGGAGAAAGTATAAAGGTTAAAGGAAACAAAAACAATGGAAATATTGTTATCACAACTTTGAATGCTGTTTATAACGTGAATCTTGAAAATTTCGAGGTGATTTTATCAAATGGGAAATCCTAAACCTCCTGATTTTGTAAATTTTATGGCACATGTTTTTACCGCTGGAGATTCAGAACTATGGTTATACAACATGGGATTAAAAGAACTTTTAGAAGAAAATTTTGGCCCAATTGATTACGTTTCTCCGGTTCTTGATTTTCAAAAATTTACATACTATTACAATGAAGAAATGGGAAAGAATGTTTTGATCGAGGCAAGATTGATAAGTTTTGAATATTTAAGTTCTCCTGCTTTTTTACCTGACGCAAAATTAATTACAAATGAGATCGAAAGGAAGTTTTCCGTTGATAATAAAAGAAAAGTGAATGTAGACATTGGATACATTCATCATACTCAATTTGTTTTGGCAAGTACAAAACATTGGGGTAACAGAATATATATAGGAAAAAATATTTACGCTGAAATAACTTTAATGTTCAACTTTGGTAAATGGGAACCTTTAGAATATACTTATGCTAATTTTAGAGATCCTACCTATCTCAAGGAATTAGAAATCATAAGAAATAATTACTTGAAAAAAAGGAAAAAGATCAGTTTTGAATAAATAAGATTCTTATATTCACTATTCTAACATACGGACGGTGAACAAATAAATGTCTTTAGGTGGCTGGTTAAGCTTAATATATCTTGTTATATTCTTGATTTTGTCCCATTATGCCCCTTATATCACGGGTGCGTTGATACTAGGATTTTTTTTATCTTTGTTAATAAATGTTCCTACCAACCTCTTTTCAAAAATAATGAACAATAAGGTAGCTTCAGTTTTATCACATTTGTTAGTTCTAGGGGCATTTTTTTATGCAGCTATTTTATTTTTTCCTGTCGTGATAAGTGAAGGTAAAAAATTATTTTCAGTTCTTTCGGCCTTTGCACTTCCAAAGGGTGATCAAATTACTAACGTACCTGAATGGGTCTTAGATTTAATGAATGAACTTTCAAAAAATATTTCTAATATTGGCTTTAACTTAATAAACAAGTTAATTTCGATAACTCCCTCCTTATTTATGTCTTTAATAGTGCTTATAGTAACAACAGTCGCTATAGGATCTTTGAAATCTTTGATGAGAGACAATTTGTGGAAACTTTATCCTGTAAACGAAAGAAACAAAGGGGTAAAATTCTTAAAATCCTTCTATGGTGAGGTTGAAAGATTTATACATGGTAGATTTTTATCTGCAACTATTGTAGGGTTTGTTATAGGATTAGCAACGTATATTGTGGGTATTCCAAATTCTTTGTTCATTGGGATAGTTGCGTGGATTGGAGACTTTATACCTTACTTAGGTTCTATTGCTGCCGGTATACTTTTATGTATAGTAGGTTTAACAGAAAAAGGACTAACCGGATTAATAGCAGGTTTAGCTATTGCTTTAATAAGTAACCAATTAGAAATGTGGTTTTTATACCCAAAAATCCAAAGCAAAATATTAGATTTACACTGGTTTATAATCCTCATATCATCTTTCTTATTTGGAGAATTATTTGGTTTTATCGGGGTTCTTGTTGCTCTTCCAATTGTAATTTACGTTATTAACTTTTGGGAATACTGGGTTTTGAGAATAAAATAAAAAATCGGGGTGTCTTTTATGAAAAAAATTACTCTTTTTCTATTCTTATTTTCAATTTGTATAATCGGATTTGCCTCTGCAAAATTACTAAGCAAAAGCGATCCAGAGTATTATTTTGAAGCTTTGGGTGACGTCAATTTGAAATATCCTATTTATTATGAATCTGAAAAAATCCCAAAGGAGTTTCAAAATTATATCCATACCTCTATTGATCTAAAGTACGAAAAGAGGAATATAGATTACTTTAACCTTGAAAGAGGGTGGTATAGACCTTCCGCTTTACCTGACACTCTTTTCAGAGATTTTGTCCTTGAAAATGGAAATTTGTTCAATTTTGGTTTTAAAACTTATTACGGAGATGATTTTTTCGCCCAATTTATTGCTGATTTTAGGCTTGGTGACACAACATATTTTCAATATGGGAATTACAACATTTTTAATCTTCCTAGAATAGATTACATATCATTAGATTTTCCTACATTTTCATATTTATCTTACAGAAAAGACAAATTCGACTTTTTAATTGGTCGCATACCTCTTTCTTACGGACCTATGAAGTATAATCTAGTTTTATCAGATAATTCTCCATATTATGATACAATGAATATATGTTTTAATATTTCAGACAATCTTAATTATGATTTTGCAATATTATCTATGGTTCCTCAACTTTCGAAGAATGAACAAGAAAAAATGGAAGGAGAATATGTTGCTTCTAGAAACGCTTTTTACAACGGAATCAATTATAAATTAAACGAAAATCTTTTTATAGGCTTTAGTTCCTTAAATCAAGTTGCAGGTAAATTACCTAATCCTATAAATGTATTTATTAAGTCAGATGTCGGTATATATGGAGGCTATCTTAAAATAATTCCCTTTTATGGCATAAGTTTTGACGGAGAGTACGCGCTGAATTATGAGACTTTAAGTAACGGATATGGATTAGGTGTTTCAAAAATTTTTGAAGGCAAGTCGTCTAAATTTAAACTATGTTATGAAAGATATTGGATTGAAGATAATTTTTTTTCTAGTGAAATACCGTACCATAATTTATATTACAGGACTATTGCTTTGTCTAATGAACCGGGTTCCCGCATCTTTTTTGATTATCCTTTTGGATTTAAATATGGAGAAAATTCTAAAATTGGAAGTCTCGAATTAATTTTAGCTTTTAAAAACGCTTGTTTTAGTTATATTTGGGATCATGGAACTAATTCTTTTGGTAAAGTTAATTATAGAGATTTTTCAATTCTTTACAATACAAAAATAGGGAAATTTGGTTTTGACTGGAAATTTCTTAAAAATGGTGAAAATGAATTTGAAACTTTTAACCTTAAATATCTTTTAGAGGTGAATATAAAATTACCAAGATGAGAAAAATTGAGTTACTTTCGCCTGCTGGTGATTTAGAAAAATTAGAGACCGTGTTCCATTATGGCGCAGATGCTGCTTACATCGGAGGTAAATTTCTTAATCTGCGTGCTCTTTCGAAAAACTTTGACGAGGAAGAATTAGAAAAAGCTGTTACCCTAGCACATAATTTGAACAAAAAAATTTTTGTTACTCTCAACGCTATTCCACACAATCCCGAATTAGAAACTTTACCAGAATATATCAGATACTTAGAAAGTATTGAGGTAGACTCCGTTATAGTTTCTGATCTAGGAGTTTTTAACCTAGTAAAAAAATACTCCAATATACCTATAACGATTAGTACTCAGGCAAATAATACTAATTGGGCTAGTGTTAAAATGTGGGAAGATCTTGGTGCTAAGCGAGTTATCCTTGCTCGAGAATTGTCTTTGAAAGAAATAAGTGAAATAAGACAAAAAGTCCCCGAAATTGAATTGGAAGTTTTTATTCATGGTGCTATGTGCATTTCTATATCAGGAAGATGTCTTCTTAGTAATTATTTAACAGGGAGAGATGCCAATAGAGGTAAATGTACTCAACCTTGTCGATGGAAATATTATCTCATGGAAGAAAAAAGACCTGGTGAATATTTCCAGGTTTTCGAAGACGAATGGGGTAGTTATATAATGAATTCAAAGGACCTTTGTACAGTGGAATTCCTTGATAAAATAATTGAAACAGGGGTAGATTCTCTTAAAATTGAAGGTAGAATGAAAAGTAGTTATTATGCAGGTATTACCACTAAAGTCTACAGAGAAGCTATTGATAGTTATTTGGAAGGAACATATAACGACGATAAAATCAAAGAATGGAAAGACGAACTGGAAAATGTTAGCCACAGGCAGTACACTTCAGGATTTTATCTTAATAAGCCTAAGAGTAATTCGCAAAATTATGAAACTTCTTCTTATATTAGAAGATATAATTTTATTGGAATCGTAAAAGATAAAATCTCAGAAAATTCATACGAAGTTGATGTAAAGAATAAGATTAAAACTGGAGAAAAAATAGAAGTAATAAGATCTAAAATGGAAAATATAAATTTATTATTAAGTGAAATAATTAACTATGAAAGTAACGAAATTATAGAACAAGCAAATCCTAATCAAAGAATTATTTTAAAATTAGATAGTTCTGTTCAAATCGGAGATTTGATAAGATCTTTAAGAACGGATGTTACTGCGACCTAAGTTTTAGTTCGCTTTTTTAATCTAAGTCATTTAAAAAACTCCTGAGATGTTTATCATATTTCTTACTGGCTTTTGAAATGAATAATTTTTAAAAATAAGATTTTGAATTTAAAGTGGGTGCAGGTCGGAGTCTTTTTCCTTTTTTCGGAAAAAATAAAGAATAAGTTAAAGAAATAGACGATAGGTCAAGATTGGAATTGTGGCGGTATTCTATAAAGGATACAAATCTAAAATGTTGATAAAACTTAGCTTTAAGAACTTCTAAAGTGAGTAATATTTCTAAAAAGGAGGTTAAAAGTTTATGATAGAAATAATAGAGCTTACAAAAATTTTTTCAGAAAAAATTATAGCTGTAGATAATATTAATCTCCAAATAAAAGAAGGTAAGGTCGTTGGTTTTCTAGGTCCCAACGGAGCTGGAAAAACAACGACAATAAATATGATAGTGGGGTTATGTAAACCAACAGCAGGTAAAATATTAATAGATGGAATGGATATTAGAGAAGAACCAGAAAAAGTCAAGAAAATTATCGGTTTTGTACCAGATGACCCTTTGTTATTTGAAAAAATTACTGGCATTTCCTATTTAAAATTCATCTGTGATGTTTTTGAGGTATCTATAGAAGAAAGAAGAAAAAGAGGAGGTTGGTTATTACAAGCTTTTAAACTTCTTGACGCTATAAAAGATCCTATATCAACATATTCTCATGGTATGAGGCAAAAATTAGCTCTAATTTCCGCTTTAATACATAATCCTAAAATATTGATTTTAGATGAACCAATAGTTGGGTTAGATCCAGAATCAGCCTCTATATTAAAAAAGATCATGAAAAGACACGCTTCAAAGGGGAATGTAGTTTTTTTTACCACTCATATTATGGAAATAGCAGAAAAAATATGTGATGAAATAGCTATAATAGACAAAGGAAAAATCATCTTTCAAGGAACTATCAATGAACTCCGAAAAATAAAAGGAGATAAGAGCCTAGAACAATTATTTCTAGAGGTGACGAAAAGTGAAAATGAAAAAATGGATTTCTCTTTCCTTGATTGAGCTTGATCAGCATTATAAAATATCAAAGAATAGATACCTATTAAAGCATACTAAAGATGAAACTATTCCCTTTTTTGCCTTATTAGCCGTTCTTGCTACTTTAATAATAATTTATTTTCCTTTTTATTTAGACTTTATAAAAGTTAACTTAGAATTTTACACTTTAAAAGGTACAGAATCACTATTTATAGCAGAGTTTGTCATGATAACTGGATTTATAGGCTTTTTCTTAGGGGCATTCGTACTAATAGGCGAATTCTTTCTCAAAAAAGATATGAAGCTTCTTATAACTTTACCTTTGAAACCATATGAGGTTATTTTAGGAAAGTTGTCTGTTGTTTTATGTGATCAGATGATAATTTCTCTTATTTTCTTGTTGCCTGCTTTAATTTATTTCGGCATTTACAATCATTTATCGGTTGGATATTATTTTTCTATGGCTTTGGTAATATTATTTTCACAGATTTTTCCAGTACTGCTTGTATTAGTTTTCATTCTACCAATTTCCCATTTGTTCAAAAAATTTAAAAACAAAGAACTTATTCTTTATATTATAACTTCGATTTTTATGGTTTTAGCTTTAATATATATCTTTTCATCCAATGATATTTTTTTCGTTGTTACAAAAAATCCTCAAAACATGCCTGACATTTACATCAATCCCAGAAGTATTTTTTCACGGTTAACTTGGATTTATCCTCCCGCATTTTTAGCAGCTAAATCGCTAATAAATACTGGAATATATAGATTTTCATGGACTTTAGGTTTTATAGGTTTTCATATTATACTTCTAATTCTAAGTTTATATATCGGTGAAAAATTATATTATTCAACATATGTAAACTTTCTAGAAACTTCTACCTCAGCCAAGAAAGAAGAAGAAAAAAATATTGATTTACTTTTTAATAAGGTCTTATCCCCAAACAAAGCACTTTTGAAAAGAGAATGGTTATACTTTTTAAAAACTCCTTCTTTTTCAGTCAATGGCTTTACTAACGTATTAATATTTCCGGGTTTATGCGTGCTTCTAGCCATCATAGACGCTGGAATTGGAATTAATTTGCAAAGGGAAATAAAGGGACCTCTTTTAGGTATGAAAATGTATTGGGTGGTTATCATTTCTTCTTTAGCAGGTTCACTAAGTGGTCTATCTTATTCTTGTTTTTCAAGGGAAGGTAAATTCATCAAAGAATTGAAGATTCTACCAATAACTAGTTCACAAATTTTAAGAACCAAATTTATCCACATAATGCAACTCAGTAGCATTGGTATTGTATCAGGAGCTTTAATTGGATATCTTTTGTTTAAGCTCAACTTTCCAGAATTTGTCAATGTCCTAATTTTTTCAGTAATTATAAGCATTTTCTTTAATCTACTTCAAATGTTGATAGATGCCTTTAAACCGTTCTTTGATTGGGATAACCCTCAAAAAGCGATGAAGCAGAACGCAAACGGTTTATTTTCAATATTAGTTATTTTCGGAATTCTAATACTTCTTGGTTTCTTATTTTATTTCTTATCTAACTATACGGATCAATATTATGTTCTAATTTTATTTAGTTGCGTTTTCGCAGTATTTGACTTATTATTATGGCAGATCTTAAAAACTCGAACGACCAACCTTTTGAATGAAGACTAAATCCCAAAATTAAAAAGGGCTGTTACCAAAAAAACTATTATAAATGATATTATAGCTGTTAAACTTACAATACTACTTGCCAACTCAGAATCATAGTTATTCTTTATTGAATAAACTATAATCATCATAGCTGTTGGAAGCAATGGAGATATGAAAAGAGACATTCTTTCTAGCTGGTTTCTAACGGGAATCAACAGGGTTATTAAGGAAATACAAAATCCTATTAAATATTTGGCCCCAACAGAAATTGTTAAAAGTTTACTATGTTTTTTAATCGTAGAAAGGTCTAGATAGAATCCCACTAAAAACATTATTAAGAAATTATTTGCTTCCTTGATTACTCTTATAGGAGAGATTACCAAATCTGGCAAAGTAAACCCTGTTATACTAAAAATTAAACCTATTATCAGCGCAATAAAAGGAGGAAATTTTAACAAATCTAATATTTTAAATCCTCCTTTTTTACCTTCTGCAACTGACTTTCCTATTCCATACAGCACTATACTATTTCCAAGGTCATACAATGCAAAATAAGTAATAGAGTTTAAACCCCACAGCATTTCAGCCAATGGATACATAAAAAGTCCTATATTTAGCCCACAAAAAGATAATAATATAACAGTACTTACATCTTCATCTTCTATATCTAAAAATTTTACTAATAAGTTACCTCCGAAAAAAGTCAATAAACAACCTAAAAAACCTATCAAAATGAAATATAAATCGGATATTAACACTCTAGATGAACTAATACCAATAAAAACCGTCATAGGAAGGGTAAAATTAACAATTAATGTTGACAATATTTCCCCTGTGTTTTTTGGAAAAAACCTTTTAGATAGATATCCTAAGGCAACAATTACCACAAAATTGATAAGGGCAGCCATTTTTGCACCTCTAGGAATAATTATTATTTTAAGACATTAAGTAATTATTTTAATTATAACATTATCACTTCGAAAACAATTGGCTAAAACATTATTTTTATTGTGTTGTCACAAAAATATTTAAAATGATTTTGGTAAAAATTTTCATTATTTTTAACATATTTTATGTACAATTACAATAACTTCTTAAGTTCCTATTTAGAAATTTTGAAAACTCAGTAATTTTAAAAATTCCATTAATCAGCTTATGTTGAATTTATCTCTCTTTTAAACTTTCTAAAAAAGTAATTAATTTTTTGGAGAACATTTTGGAATTTAAAGGGGGTTACAAGGCTACACCCTAACCATCCTTCTTGAGATAAGAACCAAAACTAGTGTAATTTTGGAGGTATTATAACTTTTGGTTAAAAACTTAGAGGAAACTATTAAAAATATGAAAGATGAAATTAAACAAATTGTTGGAAATCAACCACTATATATAGCTTTTTCTGGTGGAATGGATAGCACAGTTGTTGCCCTACTTGCAAAAGATGCTTTACCTAATGATCAAATAACTTTGGTAAATGTATGTTTTGGGGCTTATTCTTATTCTAAAGCAATTGAAGCTGTTTTACTTTTATCTAAACAACTTGATTTAAAACTAAATTTTATAAGCAGCAACCATGAACAAGAAGTTATAATGTACCATGGTCCAAATTGTAATCAATGTACAAGAAAAGTAAAAATTGGCAAAGTAAAAGAATTCTCACATAAAGGTGTTGTGGCTTCCGGCGCCAATAAATCTGATTCTTGGGGAAAAACAGGCATAAAATTTATGGATGGAATTTATGCTCCTTTGGTAGATTTAGATAAAGGTGAAATTGAGCAAATATTAGAATATTATAATTTTACCATTCCTAAAATAGGCGAAAACAGTACTAGGGAAGGATGCAAGTTTAAGCATCTTTTGAAAATGGCTGTTAATCCCGAATATCACTCGCGGGCCGCCGTGGTAGCCAATGAAGTGTTACTTGACATTTTAGATTATTATGAAGTTAGACGAGAAATAGCTAATGTAAAAATAATAGGACCCCTTTCAGAGAATGTAGCTTTAATAAACATAAAGCCTTTGCCAGAGAATAAAATAGTTAAAGAAATTATCAAAATTTTGGAAAAAGAAAAAAGCATAGATAAGATCGATGTCGTCGATGGACCTTTGAAACTCAAGATTTTAGCAAATCCGGGTATTTTTAACAATGAAGTTTCAAAATATTGGGTATTAAATGGTAGATTAGCTCCAGAGTTTGCTATGCCTATAACGGCTGAGTGGAAAAAAAGCTCAAACAAAAAATTGTGGACTTTCTCGGTATACGATTATGAAAAAATCTAAAATATAGGAATTTAGATTGTCTTACATAAAAAGCCTCTTCTTGGATAACTGAAGAAGAGGCTCTTATATTTTTGGTCGGGACGACTGGATTTGAACCAGCGACCTTTGGTTCCCGAAACCAACGCGCTCCCCACTGCGCTACGCCCCGAATGTCAAAAATCTGGTATTTCTTATTTGTATTTTATCATATTTTTGGTGTTTTTTAGATTTATTTTTTAAATAATAGTATAATTAGTGTAATTAAAAGAGTTATGACAGAACTTGTAATTAATCTTTCTTTTTATTTTAAGAAAAACCAAACATAGAAAAATTATCTTCAAAAAGGAGTGATTTTATGAGTATGAAAGAATCTTTTTCTCAAGCGCAAAAATGGATGGCAGAATTTTCACAAAAAAGTCCGGATAAAATGCGAGCGTTTCAGGAAATGGCAGAAACGATTGAAAAAGAAGAAGGAGAATCTTTAAACAAAAAAACCAAAGAACTTATAGCAGTAGCATTGTCTATCGCACGAGATTGTGAATGGTGTATAGCTTTTCACGTTAAAGATGCCTTAAACGCTGGTGCAACAGAAGAAGAGATATTAGAAGCTGCTTGGATGGCCATTCTAATGGGCGGGGGACCTGCTTTAATGCATGCTGGCTTGGTTTTAGACGCCCTAAAAGAGTTTAGGGGGTAATTAAATGTACAACACAGTCATTATTGGGGCCGGTCCTGGAGGTTACGTTTCAGCAATTAGATTGTCTCAATTAGGAAAAAAAGTTGCGATAATTGAAAAGGAGCATGTTGGTGGTACATGTGCTAATAAAGGATGTGTCCCCACTAAAGCATTACTATCGTCAGCTCATTTATATGATGAAATAATTTCTAAGTCCAATAAATTTGGAATAAATGTAAATTCTGTTGCTTATGATATAAACAAAATAGATGATTTTTTAACAGCAATAGTTTCTCAAACAAGAAAAGGAATTGAATTTTTATTTAAGAAAAATAACATAGAATTTATAAAAGCTACCGCAGAAATAGTTGATAAAAATCATGTTCAAGCTGACAATATTATTCTAGAAACTGAAAATATAATCTTAGCGCATGGATCAGAACCTGCTATATTTCCTCCATTTAATAAAATAGATGGAATTTGGACCAGCGATGATTTTTTCACGAACTTAAAAGATCTTTCTGATCCCATTTTAATAGTGGGAGGAGGAGTAATTGGAATAGAGTTTGCAACCTTTTTGGCTAGTTTGGGAAAAAAAATATATATTGTAGAACTTATGGATCATATATTACCTAGTGAAGATTTAGATGTTGTCCAAGAAATAAAAAGAAATCTTTTGCGAAAAGGAGTAGAAATTTACGAAAAACACAGGGTCATGGAAATTACAAGAAACGATGAAATTTATGTTTCAAAGATAGAAGGAAATGGTAATGTCACAGAAATAAAAAGTAGCAAAATTCTATTAGCTGTTGGGAGAAAACCAGTGATTCCAGATGATGTTAAAAAGTTGGGTGTAGAGATAAACAAAGGTGTAAAAACTGATCTTAATATGAAAACAAATATTGAAAATATTTACGCAGTAGGAGATATTCGAGCAGATATAATGTTAGCTCATGTTGCAATGTACGAAGGAATCGTTGCCGCTCATAATATAGCTGGCGAAGATAAGAAAATGGATTACAGCACGGTTCCTAACGTCATTTTCTCTAATCCTGAAATTGCAACTGTAGGCATAAAAGAAAAAGATGCCAATCCTGAAGAAGTAATTGTGTCTAAGTTTCCAATTTCAGCCAATGCAAGAGCCAAAACTATGAATGAAAAAAACGGTTTCGCCAAAGTCTTAGTAGATAAAAGTTCTAAAAAAATAATAGGTCTTTCCATAGTTTCTCCAAACGCTACAGATATGATCATGGAAGGTGTTTTGGCTGTCAAATATGGGTTGTCTACAAACCATCTCATGGACGCCATTCATCCTCACCCTACCTTAACTGAAATAATACTTGGATCAATCGAAGGAGCCGAAGGAAAAGCTATTCACATATAAACTAAAGTTAATCCCACCAAAAAGGTGGGATTAATTGTTCAGTCTAATAATTACTATTAAGAATTGAGTATATTTTCTATTTCTTGCATTACATCATCTGTTAATTTTTCCTTAATTTCTATTGCTTTTACATTTTCCTCTACCTGCTCTGGTTTACTCGCTCCTGTTATAACTGCACTTACATGTGGATTTTTAAGTATCCAAGCAATAGCCAACTGAGCCATAGTGGCTCCAAGATCATTCGCAATTTTTGTCAGCCTTTTTACCTTTTCTATATTTTCCTGAGAAAGCAATCCTCCTTTTTCTAAATCTTCTCTTAAACCTTCAAATTTTGCTAATCTGCTATCTTCAGGAATTCCTTCATTATATTTACCTGTTAAGAGTCCACTCGCCAAAGGACTATAAGTTGTTAGCCCTAACCCATACTTTTCATAAAGAGGTGCGAATTCTTTCTCCACTTTTTTTCTCATAAACATGTTATATTGAGGTTGTTCCATGGTAGGGGCTATTAAATTCCTTTTATCGGCAATAATATATGCTTTTTCTAATTGTTCTGCAGACCATTCAGAAGTACCCCAATACAAAGCTAACCCATTTCTAATGATGTAATCCATTGCAAAGACAGTTTCTTCTATTGGGGTAGTTGGATCTGGTCTGTGACAAAAGATGAGATCTACATAGTCTAGTTGCAATCTTTTTAACGAATTCCATATTCCTTCTAAAAGGTGCTTTCTTGAAACTCCTAAATCATTTGGACCTTTGCCACCCCAAAAAATTTTTGTTGAAATAACAAGATCCTCACGCCGATACTCTTTTATCGCCATTCCCATTAATGATTCAGAAAGGCCGTTTGCATAAGCTTCAGCGTTATCAAAAAAGTTAATGCCATGCTTGTAGGCCACTCTCATGGTCTTTTTTACGCCCTCTGTATCAAGTTGATTACCAAAAGTTAGCCATGAACCCAAGGAAATTTCACTTACTTTAATGCCTGCTATCCCAAGATTGTTATATTTCACATTATCCCTCCTTGATCAGAGTAATAGTTTACTAAACTAACTTAATTATATCAAAAAAATCATTCATTTTAAATTGTAGTTTGTGATATAATTATCTTAATAGTATTTAAAAATTCATAAATGGAATTTGGGTGATTAAGTGATTTTTGTTTTTATTTTATTAACCATTATTACTTCTATGTTGATTTTTATACTTTATAGGGGTATTAAAACCGTTAAATATATCAAACGTTTAGTCTCTAATAAAGAGAGGTTTTCTGTCTTAATACCCCCATCACCTAATAAAATTGTTATAAATAGGTTTAAAAGTATATTGTATGAAACTGCAATATACTGTTTGGAAAATGAAAAGGAAAAAAATGAAATCCTACGAATTTTTTTAGAACACATACCTAATTTTTTAAGATCTGACTCTTGGAGCTTTTTACTAACGCCTAATAAAGGGCCTTGGACATTTTTGACATGGTCGAAAAATTTAGATTTTGTCCCTCTTGAAGAGATTGCCTTCGAGCTTGAAAACGAAGGTGAAAATATAAGAACCGTGCTAGAGTCTAATAAATCATTTTTTATTAAAAATGTAAAGGAAAATGTTATGTGGAAACAAAAAAACCCTTTCACTGTTTCTTGGTTAGGTATACCTATTAAAATTGGTGATGAAATTGTTGGGGTTTTGAACATGGATTGGTTTAAAACAAAAAGATTTACTAAAATGGAAAAGGAATTAGCTAAAGCTTTTAAAAACGAAATTGAAAAGGTCTTAACAAAAGTTTTTGGGTTAAACGAGTTATTCTTAAATTACCATTTGGATCCTTTAACCGAAACATATAATAGAAAAGCTTTAGAAGATTATATACTTAATCATCCAACAGTTAACGAAAATATAGCTTTAGTATTTATAGATATAAACGATTTCAAAACAATCAATGACACATTTGGTCATATGATAGGAGATCAAGTACTTAAGATAATTGTCGAAAGAATAAAGAACTCTCTTAAAACTGAGGATTTAATTTTTAGATATGGTGGAGATGAATTCGTCTTAATTCTTAAAAATATAAACAATCGTGAAGATGCTGAAAAAATTACAAATAAATTACAATTGATCGTTAGTGATACAATATTGATAGAGGATTATACAATCACGTCATCAATTAGTATAGGTTATTGTTTATTACCTCAGGAAACCAACGATTTTAAAAAAGCCTTAGCTATAGCTGACAAAAAAATGTACATACAAAAAAAATTTTCAAACAGATAGCAATAGTTTTAGGAGTTGATTCTTTGAAAAACTTGAGAGAAGATGCTTTTAGAATAATCAAAAGTTCGATAGATTCAGTATTGCCTGAACGTGCGGTTGAAGAGCAATTAGCTAGCTTAAATTTAGGAGAAAATATTTATCTAGTTGCAATAGGTAAAGCCGCTTGGAGAATGGCAAAAGCAGCAAAAGAATCCTTAAAAGATAAAATAAAGGAAGGTATAGTTATAACAAAGTATGGTCATTCTCTAGGATATATAGAAGGCCTACAAATATATGAAACAGGTCATCCTATTCCAGATGAAAACACTATAAAAGCAACAAAAACAGTTATAGATATGATAAAAAATCTTGACGAAGATGACGAGGTAATATTTTTAGTTTCCGGTGGTGGTTCTTCGCTCTTTGAACTACCGAATGATGGTGTAAAATTAGAAGACTTGCAAAAGTTAAATGATGTCCTATTAAAATCTGGAGCAAACATAATCGAAATAAATACAGTTAGAAAACATCTTTCTCAAGTAAAAGGGGGTAAATTTGCCAAGATAGTGGAACCAGCTAAAATTTACTCTTTAATACTGTCAGATGTTCTAGGAGATAGATTAGACAGTATTGCATCTGGTCCTGCGTTTCCCGATTCCACTACCTTAGAAGATGTTGAGAACATTTTAAATAAGTATAACTTAGATCTTCCAGAAAATATTTTGCAGGCATTTACTGAAACCCCAAAATCATTGAACAATGTAGAAACATATATTATTGGTAGTGTAACTAAGGTATGTGAAAATGCTCAACAAATAGCTGAAAAATTGGGTTATAACTCTATAATTTTAACTACAACTCTTGACTGTGAAGCAAAAGAAGCTGGCTTGTTCTTAGCTTCCATCGCCAGAGAGATAAAAGAAAAGGATAGGCCTGTAAATAAACCTTGTGCAGTTATCTTGGGTGGGGAAACTGTAGTCAAGGTTCAAGGGAAAGGATCAGGTGGTAGAAATCAAGAACTTGCATTATCAGCAGCCCGAGGAATTTGCAATTATGAGGGAGTCATCATAGCTTCTGTAGGTACTGATGGCACCGATGGCCCCACAGATGCCGCCGGTGGCATAGTTGATGGACAAACTCTGAATAGACTAAAAGAAAAAAATATAGACATTGAAAGTGTCCTTAAAAACAACGACTCTTATATGGCTCTTCAAGCGATAGATGGTTTGATAAAAACAGGTCCTACAGGCACAAATGTAAATGATCTTATTTTCATTCTTTGCGACAGCTAAAGTTTTAACTTTCTTATAAATTCATAAGTAAATCTAGCCGTGATACCCCATATTATATAGTTTTCGTAAATGTAAAAATAAATGGGATATTTTCCAACTCTCCATTCATACTCTTTGCCTTTAGGTATAAGTTCATACGGAAAAACTTCATTTATTTCAGGAGTTATATAAGCTTCGTATTTTAAGGGCTTGTGGACTAAAAAGTATTCTAAAGGAACAGTAAATATGTATTCAACTTCGATGTTTGGTTTTATTTTCTCTAGATCTACTTTCAATAACCCAACAAAAGAATGAATTAGATCATTGAAAGGTGTTACAAGATAATCACAGGAACCAAGAATTTCTATAAGATCAGGTTCAATATTCAATTCTTCACAGGCTTCTCTAATAACTGCGTTTTCAGGTGTTTCCCCGACTTCTATTTTACCACCAGGAAAAGAAATTTCTCCTGGTTGCCTTATTAAATGATCAGCTCTTTGTTCAAATAACAAATGTATAGAATCTTCTATTTCAATTAGAGAAATCAGTACAGAAAAAGATCTTTCTATTCCTATAGGTTTAGGAACATAATTTTCAAAAATCTTAGTTATTTTTTCTTTATTCACTAAATCACCTTTTTAATAGAATCTATAAGTTATTAACTTTGCTACTTCTTCCAAGAATGCTTTATCATCCTGATCAAAAGCATCTTTTTGATGACTATCGATGTCTATTTCTCCAATGATGTTACCTTTTTTATCAAAGATGGGTACAACTATCTCAGATTGTGTTTTAGGACTGCAAGAAAGATAGTTTTCTTCTTTGGTGACGTCGCCTACAATAAAGGCCTTTTTCGCACTAGCAGCCTGGCCACAAACACCTTGGCCAAACTTAATTCTTTCATGTTCAGTGGGTTCACCTACATAGGGACCTAAAACTAATAAATCTTTATCTTCATCATCCACAAGATAAAATCCAACCCAATTATAATAATCTATTCTTTCACTTAAAAGCTCAACTATTCTTTGCATAACTTCTTCTTTTGTCTTGTAATTACTATTTGTAATAACAGTTTGGATCTTATCAAATAAAACCCAAAAATCCGCCTTTTTCTTGTTTGAAGGAACTGTTGTGACAAAATTCAAGATTGCTTCTTCCACTAAATCTTTAGGATTAATTCTATTTTTGTTTAGGTAAATATATAAAAAGTCAACTACTATAATGGTCCCCTTAAAAGAATCCAAGAATTCATAAGGTTCCTGCCCTAAAAAACACACCAGATAAACGGCATAATCTCCTCTATTAACTTGCAATTTTTCGGAATTTTTTGTTAGCTCTCCAATGATTTCACTTTTAAATTTCTTCATCATTGACTGTTTATACCAGTACGCTTTATCTAACTCTTTTCTTCCTATTTTTTTTAATACTTCTACCACTTTTTCATCATTTAAATTATGTTTCTTCATCAACGGCTCTATAAATTTCATTGAATTTTTATAATTTTCCCAAAAAACATTCCATTTTTCTTTCGGATAGGTCAATATTTGAAAAAACTCATCAGTAAAATCTCTAAAAACGCTTCTCATATTTAATGCATATTCCTCCTTACTCTAAAACTTTGTCGAATATAAATTCAATTGCTTAATCTATATTTTAATGAAAATTGTTTGAAGGTTTTTGCCTTTGTAACCAATATCTATAATATAGTATTAACTTTTTGTAGATTGATGTAGTTGATCGTTACCCCTAGTAAGAGGAAACAAAAGAGCTAGCGAAATTATCTCAATAATAACAACAAAAGTTATCACGTAAACAAAGGAAATATCATATAAAAAACCGACTGATGTTCCACCGATAAACATTGATAATCCATAGACTGTGTTAAATATTCCATATGCAGTTCCCCTTCTTTCGAGGGGTATCAAATCTGCTATCGCTGCCCTCATAATCGTTTCATGTATTCCCATTACGATACCCCAAATTATTATACTAAATAAAACAAATATTTTTGAAAAGGAGAAAGCAAAAAAAGGTACAGCAAAAGTTAATAATGGTACGATTAATAATGATTTTAGACCTATCTTATCATATGTTTTTCCAATGATAAGAGCTGTGATTCCATCTACACCCATAGCTATTGCGTAGAAAACAGGTATCCAAACATTTGAAATTATAGAATTAACATTAAGATGATACGCAATTAGTGGGTATTGAACAAAACCCATTACAGTTAATAAGGTAAAGAAGGTGTATAACCAAAATATTTTAGGTAACTTTTCTCTTTTTTCGTTTTCCTTTAATTTTTTGGGGTTTTCGAACTCTTCATAAATCTCTAATTTTTGTGGAGAAGGAACCTCAGATCTAGCAATAAATAATAATACTAACAAGATAATAACTGGAATCACTAAAATGACAAATCCTGCTTTGTATTCGGAATTAACCAAAAAAACTGTACTAAAAATTAAAGGACCTATTATAGCTCCAATTTGATCAAGCGCTTCATGTATACCAAACCCCCATCCTCTTCCTACCTGCTTTGTAGCATGCGACAAAATAGCGTCTCTTGATGGACTTCTAATAGCTTTTCCCATTCGTTCTATTATCAAAAGCAGAGCCGCTATCTGCCATCTATTAGAAACGGCTAAAAGAGGGATAGAAAAAAGCAAACTATATCCGATAATCGTTAAAGTCCAATAAGCTTTAGTTTTATCCGCAAAATATCCAAAAACCAACCTCAAAGCATATCCTACAAATTCCCCGATTCCCCCAACTATTCCGATGATACTAGCTCCAGCTCCTAAAAGGGCTAGATATGGCCCAGAAATACTCCTCGCTCCTTCGTAAACAATATCTCCCAGCAAACTTACAATTCCCATCAACAAGATAAACTTATAAGCTAATTTTTGCTCTGATGTGAGTTGATTCGTATTAACCCCTTCTTTTTTAAATGATGTGGCTATTTTAAAATCTGATTCACCGGTTATCTTAGAATTAATAATTTCATTAATTATTATCTCTAAATACCTTATTAATATTTTAACAAACTGGTAGGTGAGGACGTTGCCCTAAACCAATTAAATTATGGCATGCATTACCTATCTATAACCTCTTCAAAATAAATTAAAAACTTCTTTTCCTCTATTTCCTTGTGAGCTATAATGGTGCCGAGAGCGGGACTCGAACCCGCACGGGCGTCAAGCCCATAAGATCCTGAATCTTACGCGTCTACCAATTCCGCCATCTCGGCTAATTATTTCTTTACAATATATTATATAACAAAATCTTAAAATATAAAAGCTGCTTAGATGAACATTCCTAGACTATTTGACTGTTTAAAAATTTAACCTTTTATAATTATATATTAACTTATCCAATGTGTTAGTGTTACTTTAAAAGTGTTAAATATAGTACCGGTAAAAATAATACAAGAATAAAAATAGTTTTTTAGGAGGATGAAAAAATTGAAATTGACGCCGCTCATTAGAAGGGCAGCTCAGGTTTTGGAAACACCGTTTTTAGTGATAGATAATTCCTATGTAAAAGAAAATTACATAAGACTTAAGAATTCAATAAATAACGTAGAGATCTTTTATGCCGTTAAGGCAAATTCACACCCGAGCATTCTTGAAACATTAAGAGATGTTGGATCATCATTTGATGTTGCATCAAAAGGTGAAATTGTAAAATTGATGAACTTAGGAATACCGACAGAAAGAATGAGCTTTGGTAATACTATCAAAAAGGAAAAGGATATAAAGTTTGCTTGGGAAAACGGTGTTGAATATTTTGCAGTTGATGCGGAGATGGAAGTTGAGAAGATAGCAAGAAATGCTCCTGGAGCAAAAGTTTATGGGAGATTAGCTATGAGTTCCAATGATTCCGATTGGCCTCTTTCGGGGAAATTTGGAACTGATGTTGATCATCTTATCCATATCTTGAAGTATGCCAAAAGAAAAGGCTTGGTTCCTTATGGAGTTTCTTTCCATGTAGGTTCTCAATCATATAATAAATATAAATGGAAAGAAGCAATATTAAGTGCAAGTGAGGTTTTCGAAAAACTTCATAAAGAAAATATTGATCTAAAATTGTTGAATATTGGTGGTGGAATTCCCGTTCAGCATATTAAACCTGTACCTACAGTAGAAGAAATAGGGGAAGTAGTAAACGAAGCAGTTCATGAATATTTAGGATGGGTAGAAGGATTAAGGATTATAGCAGAACCAGGTAGATCTATGGTTGGAAATGCTGGTATAATCGCTTCAAAAGTTTTATTAAGAAGTAGAAAAGGTACTCAAACATGGGTTTTCTTGGATGTTGGTGTTTTTCACGGATTAATGGAAACCATTGAGAATTTTAGGTATGAAGTTATCGTAGAAGGAAAAGAAAGTACTGAAACGATGACAATGACACTTGCTGGACCTACATGCGATAGTGTTGATACTATTTATGATGAAATTGAACTGCCAGTTAACATAGATTATAACGATATTGTTTACTTTATAAATACTGGAGCTTACACTAGTGAATATGCAACGTACTTTAATGGTATAGAACCTATCAAAGTCTACACCATTGAAGAATTGGAACATATATTACAAGGAGAATTCTTACCAATTAGCGAAAATTCTTTATATTAATTATAGTTTTTACAAAATAAATCAAAAAACAGGAGCTTACGCTCCTGTTTTTTTTCTTTATCGATTTAAAAAACTTTCAAGTTCTAAAAAATTATCTGCTCTCAACCCCAATTGTTCGTTAACTCTCCTCAAATAACTTCTTTTGGCCAATTGATGCAACGCGTGAGAGTCAGTCCCATAGGAAAGCTTTACCCCATTGTCAACCATAATTTTTATCACTTCTGTTCTTGGAGACTCGGACATTTCATGAATTTCTAAAGCAATCTTGTTTTTCGCCATTTCTACTGCAATTTCTTTGTACCACTCCAACTCAAAATATTTTTTCGCTATCTTTTTTTCAAAATTTCTTCTATCTTCAAAAGTACTTCCGGGTTTCATAAACTTATTGATTGGCAAATATCCTTCAACATGACCAAGTATTTGAAAAGAAAATTCTGAAACTGCTTTCTCTACATATTTTTTATATAAATTCCAATAATCTACTTCTTCCAAATTTTTAGGCATTTGATGAATGGTTCCAATTATATAATGGACCTTAGGCATGTTTTCAGGAAGTAAAATCTCTTCATCATTAAATCCTACCTCTGCACCTAACAACATGATTATACCTTTCTCACTTGCTTCATCTTTAATTTTCAAAAAGTGATTATAATACTCGTCTGCGCTAACTTTGACACTATAATTGTGATTTTTCTCATAATGATCACTAATTCCAAAGTATTTCAAATCGATTTCTTCAGCTTTAGCCAGGATTTCTTCAAAAGTCTGAGACCCATCTGAATAATTTGTATGTATGTGTAAATCATATTTCGGCAGCATTCTCTTTACCAACTCCTAAATTGATTTCTATCCCTAAATATTCTAAAGTTTTGGGAGTTATTACAGTCAAATCATAATCTTTTAATTTATCTTGCTTAATACTTCCTCCATAAAAAGACGCTATTGCATTACTTTCTTCAAAAGTCCCATGGTATCCAAAACTTTTAATTGCTAACAATAAACTGTTAAAATTATTTGTATAGCCCTTTTTTAACGTATATGCGATATCACATAAGTAAGGATTATGTAATTTAGCCAACTCATATTCATCATAAACTTTAGCAACGTCTTCTTCACTTTCTAAATCATAAATAATTTCGTTTTTTTGTTTTTTTCCCTTCTCACTTTTAAGATAAATTTGAACTGTTGGTTGTCTAATTAGAACACAATCAATATCTTGAGGAATTCTTTGCCCAGGTTCATAGAAACCGCTTTTTAACCCATGCTTATTCAATAGACTAATTATTGAAAATTTACTACGTTTTTTGTAGGTACTCATAGAATGGTCAGAATTTATAACCAGCAAAAAATTCCCCCATTTTTTTGTAACAAAATTAAACAACTTTTCAATTTGGTGATCAACTTTTTCTAATTCTTCAATCCTTTTTCTATGTAAAGACCCATACTTATGTCCTATTGAATCGACACTTTGATAAATAGTAAACACTGCATCGTAGTCTGACTTTTCTAATTCACCGATGATAGTATTAGTATTATTTTGTGGTTTAGATCCATCAACCTGAACATATTTATTGCACCTGTTTTCAAGCATAAAATGTTGAACTGAAAGTGTCCTATAACCTGCCTTCATTAATATTTCAGAAATAGTAGGAACTCTTACATCTCGTAATTTTCCAATAACTTTATTTTTTTCATAATCATAAATCGAATTAGAATAAATCCCGTGGTCTTCAGGATATTTTCCAGTCAAGATCGTTGTCATCATTGGTGTTGTTAGTGATGGAAAAGCAGTTCGTAAATTTTCGATTGTATTTCCCGTTCTCATTATACTTTTGATAAATACAGCATCTGATTTGTCTATAAGATCTTGTCCTAATGAATCAATTGTTATGAACAAAAGCTTTTTCAAATTTAACACCCTCTGTGATTTTATAAATAATTATCAAAATTCTATTACAGCAACAAGTGGCAAATGGTCTGAGGCTAAGGAGTTTACAGTATATGCATCCAGAATTTTAAAATCTCCCCTTGAGAAAAAAATAAAATCAATTTGTGAACCTGGAATATCTGATTGAAAAGTCTTAATTTCTTTGTTCAACTCTTGATTAACTGATTCGAATTTATCTAAAAACTCTTTTACACCATACGATAATTCAAAATATGATATATTAAAATCTCCCCCTATCAGTGTAGGTAACCCATATTTTTCTGATATGTTCAATATTTCTAATACTTCTGTTTGTATCTCCTGTAAACCTCCAAGACCCAAGTGAGTACTAATCACAAGCATTTGTTCTCCGTTGACTTCAATTACCATGGCCGCAGCTCCTCTTTGCGTAGCCAACATCCATGTTGGTTGTGGTAATTCAAAACCAAATTTTTCAATAGATCTAAATTTACTAAAAATAGCTACCCCATAATTATCTTTTCCTTCAGTTGGATAAAAATAATAGTCCATTCCTAGTTCTTCAGCTATAATTTCAGCTTGCTTTAGATCTAAACTTCTAGATCTACCTTGATCAACCTCTTGAAGCATTAATATATCAGGATTCTCTGCTTTTATTACATCTATTATCCTTTGAAAATCAAATATATCATCCATACCTAGGCCATGCCGTATATTGTATGTCATCACTTTTATCACTCCAAAAGATAAAGATGAGTATATAAATACCATAATCATGAATATAAAGTATTTTTTCATTTTCAGTGCACTCCTTCAGGAATTTTTATCTCAAGAATCTCTAATAAATATTCTTTTACATCCATAAGGTGCATAAGTTTAGGAAAAGAATCTTTAGAATTTCCAAAGGTTAAGAAAGGAACGTAAGTCGCCGTATGATCTGTAGTATTCCATTTTATAGAAATATCTTCACTCTTTGTAGGAGATGACATGAGCGAAAGACCTCCAGTTTCATGATCAGCAAAAATTATAAACAAAGTATCTTCAGAGGGGAAAACTCTTGTGATGTAATTTACTATCTTCTGAAACATGATTAATTCTGCTTTAAGAGCCTTTTCATCATTTATATGACTTGCATGATCTATTCTTCCACATTCAATAAAGAGAAATAAAGGTTCTTCCAAATTTATTTTTGATATTGTTTTTTCTATAATTTCAAGATAGGTAGGTTCTCCTGCAATCAATTGGTTCTCGAAGCTTTTATGCCCTAGAGAAACGAACGCCATAAACTTATCATTTGGTCCATCAAATAAAGGTTCGTAATTAATTCCATATATTTTATAACCATTTTCGTTTAATTTTTTTAAGGGTGATTTAGAAGTTGGTTTAAGAGTAAAGGGATTCACTCCTAAATCTTCTAAGCCTCCTGCTACAAAAAAGTCCAAAAAATCTGTTTCAATTAGATCTTCCAGTATCTTTTTTTTGTCATCTCTAAAGGCGTGTGCATACATTGCAGCAGGTGTTGCATCAGAAAATTTTGTATTCGTAATTAAACCTATTTTATATCCTTCTTCTTTCAAAATAGTAGCTATAGAATTGATAGGAATTTGGTCTTTATCAATTCCTAAACACCCTAACTTAGTTTTTTGCCCACAAAAAAAAGCAGTTGCGGCAGCTGCAGAATCGGTAACAATATTATCTATTGTTTCATTTCTAACTAAAGAAGCAACTTGAAACTTGTTTGTTGCAATCTCCAAATTATTTATCTCTGCCAATAATTCTGAAAGAAGTAAATGATTATAGCCCATTCCATCTCCCATTATTACTACAATATTCTTTGGTTGGGCAATTAACATCATCGCTGAAACAAAAACGAACAATATAGCAAAAAATCTTTTCAATTTGCTCACTTATCCTTTCACCCCACTCATGGTAATTCCTTGTATAAATTGTTCTTGAAGGATCAAATAAACAATTACAATAGGTAAAATTGCGAGAGCCGCGGCCGTCAGTTGCAGATGCACTAAGTCCCCATACTGTTGTGAGAAGAATTGAACACCTAATTGAACGGTCTTATGTTTGTCAGTGTTTACCACTAATAAAGGCCATAAAAATGCATTCCAGCTTCCCATAAACGAAAGTATAGCTAATGCCGATAAAACAGGTTTTATATTTGGTAGAATAACCTTTCTATATATAAGCCATTCACTCGCTCCATCTATACGAGCTGCATCTAAGAGATCATCTGGTATTCCAAGTATAAATTGTCTCATCAAAAAGGTACCAAAAATACTAATAGAACCTGTTACTATTAAAGCCGCATAAGTGTCAACTAAACCAAGTTCATAAACCATAATATATAAAGGAATTATTGTCACAGGAAAAGGTATCATCATTGCACTCAGCAACACCTTGAATATAGCATTTCTACCTTTAAATTGATATTTTGCAAAAGCAAAACCAGCAGTGGATGCTGTAAATAAAGTTAAAATTACCGAACAAACAGTAACTATAAAAGAATTTAAATAATACTTAAAAAAAGGTACTGTAGTAAAAACCTCTTTGTAATTTTCAAGTGTGAAGTTCTGAGGCAAAAAAGTGGGTGGAAAGATATATAACTCATAAAGAGGTTTGAATGTTGATAGTATCATCCACAAAAATGGCATTATCATTATTACAGCTACCAACGAAAGTATAATATAACAAATTGTATAAAATATCCTATTAGTTTTTTTCTTAGATTTCATAATCACTCCTCCTCCAAAAGGTTTGTAACTCTCATTTGAATAAGAGAAATAATTAAAATGATGCCAAATAATATCATAGACATAGCACAAGCATATCCCATTTGTAGTCTGGTAAATCCATATTCCCAAATATAATAAACAGCGGTTTTTGTATCTGCACTACCACCAGTCATCATATAAATTTCCGTAAACACCTGGATTGCACTGATTGTGGAGGTTATAAATATTAATATAAGAGAAGGTTTAATTAGAGGAACTATGATTTTCCAAAACTGTTGCCATCTTGTCGCTCCATCAATTTGAGATGCTTCCAATACAGTCTCAGGTATGTCATTTATTCCTGAAAGAAAAATAATAATATCATACCCTAAAGATCGCCACACAGAAACGGCCGCTACAGCCCAAATTGCTATTGACGGATTACCTAACCAATTTATAGGTTTCATTCCGAACAAACTTATAAAATAATTCGCTAATCCATAGTACGGATGATAAATCCATTTCCAAATAACGCTTACGGCGACTGTCGAAGTAACAAAAGGTAAAAAGTACACTACTCTAAAAAAGCTTTTAAACTTTGGAATAGAGTATATCAGATACGCAAAAAGGAAACCAAACACAATACGACTTGGAACAACTCCTAAAGCGTATTTAAAACTTGTCCATAGTGATCTCAAAAAATATTCATCCGTTATTGCTTGAGCGTAGTTAGATAACCCCACAAAAGGTTTTACAGGCACAAGTAAATTCCATTTGCGAAAACTAATAAATATAGCGAATATTGCAGGAAAAAAAGTTAAAAAACAAACACCTACAAGTGTCGGTGTGACAAATAAGTAAGGAACCGTTTTTTTCTTAGAAAAAAGTTTAAATGCGTAAACAACTAAAAAAACACTCCCTATTGCCAAAAAATACCAACCAAACGTCGCCTTTTTGAAAAAATATAGGAAAAACTTCGCTCGATAAACTTGTTTCCACTGATTCCTAAGAAAAGGTATGGAGAGTACAAAAAACAACTGGATAAAAGAAGCTAACATTATCCATTTTCGTTTGCTAGTAAAGTTAATTAAAATATTTATCACTATTATAGCTATAAAGATATACAAATAAGAGATGCCAAACACATTAAAATCTTTTAAAAACATTATTCCTTTGTCCGCTATTATTGGTAAAAATAATCCAATAGTAGTTATTAATATGCCTGGTATAAACAAAATATTTAAACTCTTATCATAGGACTCCATTTAATTCCTCCCCTCACACAGTAAGCACAAATTGTTATCATTCGGGTTAAAATGTACACAAAAAAGAGTCTTAATTATTAAAAGATAGGGAGCAAAAATGGCAACAAAATATTTTCACACGTCAACTGCGAAAAATAACATAATTTTTTGCCATATTCATCTATAAGTGTGATTTTTCGCTCCCTAGTTTATCATTGATTCAACAATTTAATCTTAATCTTAATTTTATTGAACTGCCTCTGTGATAATTCTACCATCCACATTTTCAGGAGGATCAATTTGAATCACATGTGAAACAGTTGGAACAATATCCCAATTATAAACTTTTGTATTTATCTGAGTTCCTTTTTTAAATCCTGCTCCACTCATTAACAAAAATACATGTTGACTACTTTCGTCTATTGTATCATGTCCTCCTCGTGCTTTATAATTAGAGGTGCTATTTTTAAAATGATGTGGCGGATTGGGCCATACTAAAATATCTCCAGTATCTGGATGAGCCCCCCTTTCCTGAAGTTCATCGAAGGTTAAAACACCTCCAATATAATCACTATGTAATTCGGATTTTAAGGCGGTTACTATAAAATTGTACTCATTTTCAGTAAATTCCCAATTTAAATAGATCTGAGCTTGAAGACCAACACTGACTATCACAATTCTGTTAGTTTCACTAGGAGTATTTCCTGTATTTAAAAATTCTACGGATTTTTCATCAACATCGTAACCCAACGCGCTTAAACAGCTTTTTAATACATCCATTAAATCATTAAGACTAGATGTTCCTGAATAAGGAGTCATCCCATGATCTGCAGCTAAAACAAAAGAAGTTTTATCGTAAATCCCAATTTCTCTTAAAGTTTCTATTAATCTTGCCAATTCATTATCCATTTGAATTACAGTTTCTATACACCTTTCAATTCGCTCTTCTTCAGTAGATGCAGCCGTACCATCATAATAACCATAAGATGGTTTCTCATTGTGACCAACTGTGTCTAAATCATCTGCATAAATGAACATGATGTCTGGTATTCCATCAAATACTATTTCAGTCGTACCTTGAGTTACAACAGGTTCCCCTTTCAAGATTTTGATTGCCTCATCTACTCTATTCTTAAAATCTCCTCCAGGCTGAATATAAAGATGAGAAGGATCTTCATAGCTAGTCCCTCTATCTAGAACCATAAATTGCTGAACAGAAGCTACCTTAAGCCCTTGACTAGCTGCTGCTTCTGCTAATGTTTCAGCGGAATTTTCTCTCGCTGTTTGTTTTACCTTTTGCTCATCTTTATCAAAATATCTGTATATATTCTCGGTTGTCCTTGGATAAGCTCCCGTTACTAATACAGCTTGCATTGGATTAGTAATTGAAGGTATGCCAGTACTTGCGTCTGTAAATAGAACTCCGTTCTCGATAAGTTCGTTAAGCGCCGGTGTTCCATCATATTGTCCATCATTTGCCCATTCATAATAGTCGTACCTAAATGCATCCCAGATAATGTAGACTAAATATCTATCTTCTTCAGGAAGCGGTTGCTCATCCACTGGTGTAGATGCACAACCTCCGCTCAGCAAAATTACAAACAGAAGAAAACACGAAACTAAAATATATGAAAACTTTCTTCTCATTTTTCTCTCTCCCTTTTCATCAAGTTTCTTGAGTAACTAAGAAACTCAGATATTTTTATTTTAGATTAGAGTAGTTACTTAAATTAATACACTTAAACAGTTTCTTAAAAAGGCCCCCCATAAGGGGGCATTTTAATTTTAATGTTTTAATAAAATTTCTTTATTATTGCTATTTTTATTTAAATTGTCCAAAAGTTTCCTCAAGATATTTGTTTATCTCTTTTACCACTCTCGCAGCTGCTTCTTCAATTGGTACACCTTTTTTGATAATATCGTTGTATCCATCTCTCAACATAGAAGCTGGATTGGCCCAACCCTTCGAAAATGTGGGTTCTGCATAATTTAGGGAATCAACTACAGCTCCTAAAAGAGGATCGTTCTTATACTTTGGATCTTCTGCCACAACTTTTAAAGAAGGAAGTTCACCAGTTTCTTCTAACCACTTTCTCTGAGCCTCTTCTGATGTTATATACAACAACCACTTAGCCGCTGCTTCTGGGTCTCGGCATCCATCCATTATAGATAATGACCAAGATGTAAGGACGGTTACTCTTTTCCCAGTTACAGGATGTTTAGGAACCGGAGCAGTCCTGAAAACTAAGTCAGGGTGACTTCCAACCTGGAAAGAACCAACCATGGCTCCATGACCGAATACCATTCCCTCTTTTATTTGCCTAAAACCTGTCCATCTTGAACCAAATTCTGGTGTGTATACCTTGTGTTCTTCTATAGCCTTTTTATAAAATTCATAAGTTTCAATCATTGCTGGTTCCACTTTTATCCTTGTTCGATTTTCATCTTCCCAGAAAGTAGCTCCTGCACAACTCATCATGGTTTCTAGTTCTCGCTCGTAACCCTCGAAAGCCCATCCACTTTGAATCATTTTCCCATCTTTCCATACTGTCAATTTTTTGGCGTATTCTATCAATTCGTTCCAATCTTCTGGTGGTCTATTGGGATCTAAACCTGCTTGTTCAAATAATACTGGATTATAGAACAAAACTATTGTTTGGACATCTGTTGGTAATCCATATATCTCACCATCAATGATTAGGTTTCTTACAGTAGGTTCTATATAGTCTTTTTGAAGCTTTTCAATTGACATAACTTCCTTTGGAAAGGGTTGAATAACCTGGTAATAATATAGTTCTAACATTGCCTCTCCAGGAACTTGAGCAACGTCCGGCCCGCTTCCTGCTGCCACAGCTGCAAGCAATTTTGTTTTGTATTCACTTTCAGGAATTGATTGTATTACTATTTCTATATCTGGATTTTCCTTCATAAATTGTTCAGACATACTTTTAACAAATTCTAATCTTGCTGGAGAATGATGCATCCAGTGAACAATAGTCGTTTTTGAAAATCCTACAACACATAAAATAACTAATAATGTCACACTTAGAAACTTCTTCATTTTAATAACCTCCTTCATCCTAAAAATTTAAAGTTGTTTTCGTTAACTCTAGTTAAATAACACCTAAAAATGCTTCTTATTTTATTTTTTATTGTTTAGCTTATATAATAGAAATATAAAAGAAAAAACAAAATTATATTTTTAATCTAAAAATATTATAGACGACTTTTCTTTAATTTCAAAACCACATTATCTTTGTTTATTTATAATGGCGTGTAATTAATCTATTTTATGGCTAATTACATCACAAATCCTTAGAATTTGTTTGAATTTCCATTATCAAGAATTAAAGCGAATGGGATTTTTACAATTAAACAGTGCTAAATTGCTGTAATTACCTTTATTCTTTCTTAAACGTAAAGAAAGCTATTTTAATTAAATAATAAAATATATTATAATTTTTTAAGATAAAAAACTTTCAACAATATACTATAATTAAAGCATGGATATGAAACAAAATGTATTTTTATACATTTTTCTCCATGTTAAATTTGAGGAGTGATTTAACGTGGCTAAAAGTCGGATATCTGAAAAAATTAGCGAGACAAATAAAAAAAGAATTTTACATTACTTATTCAAAAATTTTAATACTTACACAACGCGGACGAATATATCCAAAGATTTAAATATTAGTTTTCCCGCTGTAAGTAATAATGTAGCTCAGCTGATAGAAGAAGGTTTTATTTTAGAGGAGTTGGATACTTCCAGTAGTTTAGGGAGAAGATCTAAAAAAATATATTTAAATCCTGATTCAAAGACAATAATAGTGGTTCATATAGAGTATCAAAATGCAAATATATTCTTTCTAGACAATCACCAACATACTTTAAAGAGCAAAAAAATTATTTTTGAAAGAAACATTAAATTTTCTGATTTATGGAATCAAGTGGAAAAAGAAATAAAACAAATTTTAGATGAAATATTATCAGAAAAACAAAGCGAAGTCTTAGGTATTTGTGTTGCTCTACCTACGCCCATAGATAAAAGAAACAAAAAAATAATAAAAAGTAGATTTTATGGCTGGAAGGATGAACCTATATTTGAATATATCAAAATGAAAGACGAAAAGATACCTGTTTTTTGGGAAAATGACGCTAACTTGCTAGCAAAGGGATTCTACGAAAGCAACTCCAGAAACGAAAATGTGCTGGCAATATATTTCAGTATGGGGATAGGAATGGGAATTATAATAAATGGTGAATTATATACGGGAAAAGAAGGAAATGCTGGAGAAATAGGACAATTAAAAGTAGAATATAAAGGTGAATACGAAGAACTAGAAAAAATAATTTCTGAAAGATCTCTTATTGAATTTGCTAAAAATAAACTGAACTTATCTTATGAAGATAGTGAACAAATTTTAGTAGAATTAGAGAGAAACAATCAATTGACCATTGTAAATAGAGAATTTGAATATATTTCCAAAAAAATAGCGGAAGTTTTTGCACCAGTTATAATGGTTTTAGATCCAGAAATGGTGATATTCAATGGGACTGTTACAAGAAATTGTCCTTCTCTTACAGAAAATATAGTCAGTAAATTAGAAAAATTAATAGAAAAAAAAGACATTTTTCTAATCAACAAAGATGAAAACCTATTAATCATTAAAGGAAGTTTTTGGGAAGTCCTTGATAATGTATTAGGTTTTAATGAAATTAAAACTTTAAATATACTTTAATATTATTAATACAGGAGATGAGGGTAAGATGTTGAAAGTTGGTTTAATAGGTATAGGATTTATGGGAAGAAGTCACTTAGAGAATTATATAAGATTAGAATCTGAAGAGTTTCCTTTAAAACTAGTTGCTATATGTGATATAGATCCTGCAAAGTTTGAGAACAAATTTATTCCAGGAAACATAAAGGTAGGAGAAAAGAAGTTTGATTTTTCAAAATACAATTTGTATACAAGAATTGATGAGATGTTAGAAAAAGAAAAACTAGACTTTGTTGACATTGCTTTGCCTACATATTTGCATTCTGAGGTATCTGTGAAGTTTTTAAACGCCGGAATACATGTCTTATGTGAAAAACCAATGGCACTTACCTTGGAACAATGTCAAGCAATGATAGAGGCAGCAGAAAGGAACAACAAGAAATTGATGATAGGACATTGTTTACGTTTTTGGCCCGCTTACGAATATGCAAAGGAAAAGATAGATACCAAAAGGTTTGGTGAAGTAATTGAATCGTACTTCTTTAGAGGTGGAAATACTCCAAAATGGTCGTATCAAAACTGGCTACTACAAAAAGATAAAAGTGGGGGTGTGCTATTAGATCAACATATCCACGACGTAGACGTAATAAACTGGTTTTTTGGTACTCCTCATGCTGTTTCCACCATTTCAACTAATATATTACCTGCCTCCGGATATGATGTAGTTTCAACGAGATATTTTTTTAATGATAAAAAAATAATAATTGCAGAAGATGATTGGTTATTAAACGGTGATTTTCCATTTGAAATGCGCTATAGAATAAACTTCGAAGAAGGTAACATAATATATGAAAGAAGAGAGTTAAAAGTAACTCCAAATGTTGGAAAACCCTTTGTACCAGAAATTTCAAATGAAAATGCATACTACAGAGAAATAAAGTATTTTGCCAATGCTGTACTTAACGATTTACCTATAGAAGTTTGTCCTCCAAATAGTTCTATGGAAACAATAAGAATTGCCTTAGCAGAAATGAAGTCTGCTGATAATAACGGAAAAATCGTAAATTTAAAATAACAGTAAAATGAGGAGGAAAATTTATGTATGATCTAGACATAGGAGTAATCATTCCATTAGAGGAATTATTAGAACATGGAACGAAAGATTTAGATGAATTGGGTCTGAATATGTGTCAAGTAAATGCTTGGCATATTGAAAATCTAACAAAAGAGAATGCTGAAAAATTAAAGAAGATTACTAAAGACAAAATCAAAATATGTAGCTTATGGGTTGGGTGGCCAGGGCCAAGGGTCTGGGATTTCGTTGAAGGACCTGCTACTTTAGGATTAGTCCCAAAAGAATTTAGATATGTAAGAATGGAAGCTCTAAAACAAGGCGCTAAGTTTGCTAAAGAAATAGGTGTAAAAGATATAGTAACCCATGTAGGATTTATTCCAGAAAATCCCTCGACCTCTGAATATCTGGAAACGGTGACATCTATTAGATATGTGGCCAGAGAGGCCAAAAAACTAGGAATTTATTTTAATTTTGAAACAGGACAAGAAACTCCGATTACTCTATTAAGAACCATCGAAGATGTAGGTTTAGACAATCTTGGAATAAACCTAGATCCAGCTAATTTACTAATGTATGGCAAAGCCAATCCTGTTGATGCTGTAGATTTGTATAAAGGACTAATTAGAAGTGTACATGTAAAAGATGGAAAATATCCTACAAATGGTAGAGATCTTGGAGAAGAAACACCTGTCGGAGAAGGTTCGGTAAACTTTCCACTCCTATTAGAAAAATTAATAAGTTACAATTATAAAGGTCCTTTAATAATAGAAAGAGAAATTACAGGTCATGAGCAGAAAAAAGATATTTTAAAAGCTAAAGAATTGTTATTAGATATATTAAACAAATATTGAATTATTAGGAGGAAATAAAAAGTATGAAAACTGCTATACTGATAGGAGCAGGAGAAAGAGGTATAAACACATATGGAGCATATGCACTTGAACACAAAGACAAACTAAAATTTGTTGGCGTTGCTGAACCAGATGATTACAGAAGAAATTATTTTAAGAAAATTCATAATATCGAGGATAGATATTGCGTAAAAGATTGGAAAGACCTTTCAAAGTTTCCAAAAATTGCAGATATAGCCATTATTGCTACATTAGAAAACTTACACAAAGACCCCGCTTTAGCTTTTTTAGATTTAGGATACAATATACTGATAGAAAAACCTGTTGCTCCTACAATAGAAGACTCTATTGAAATCATTAAAAAAGCAATAGAAATAAATAAATACATAATGCCTGCTTATGTTTTAAGATTTTCTGATTTTTACAAAAAAATTAAAGAGGTTCTTGTTTCAGAAATTCTTGGAGAATTAGTTTCAGTTATCCAAGAAGAACATATTGGATATTGGCATATGGCCCACAGCTATGTCAGGGGAAGATGGAGAAAATCTGAGGAAGTTGGTCCTATCCTTCTTACTAAAAGTTGCCATGATCTTGATATTCTTCAGTGGTTATTGGGCCGAAAATGTTTGCAAATTTATTCTACTGGAAGTTTAAAACATTTTAGAAAAGAAAATTTTCCAAAAGATGGCTCTGAAAGATGTTTAGAGTGTAAATTACAGAACAGTTGCCCATATTCAGCTACTAAAATATATTTGGACATGCAAAACAATGGATGGCCAGTAAATACCATAACCAATGATCTGAGTTATGAAGGCAGAATCCATGCTTTAAGAACCACAAATTTTGGAAAATGTGTATATAAATTGGATAATAACGTACTTGACAATCAAAAGGTAGTAATGAAATTTGATGAAAATATAGACGTTATATTTGCACTTGACGCTTTTACGCACGATAAAACAAGAATAATTGAAATAACTGGATCTAAAGGTGACCTATATGGGAACTTTGAAAAAAATTATATAGAAATAAATACTTTTAGTAATGATAAAAGGGAAGTTATAGAAGTCAATCCTAAATATAAAACAGGACACCAAGGATCAGATTTCAACCTAATAGACGAATATTTAGAAAATCTTGATTCCAATGTAAATCTTGATTATTTCAATTTGATTGAAAGTCATTTTATGGCGTTTGCAGCAGAGTATTCAAGAATTAATAACTCAATTGTTGATTACCAAAAATACAAAGAAGAAAAAATCAAATAACTTAAAAAGCCCGCTTTTAAACTTAGAGAAGCGGGCTTTATTTTTATTCTATTCTTGCTACCCTGCTCTTTATCGCCGCTTCTTTTACTGCTTTCGCTACTTCTTTTGAAACTTTTCGATTAAAGACATTTGGGATGATATTTTCTTCGTTTAGTTGTGTCTCATCTACTACGCTTGAAATAGCAAATGCGGCTGCTATCTTCATTTCATCATTAATATCACTTGCTCTAGCATCAAGTGCCCCTCTAAATATACCAGGAAAAGCCAGAACATTATTTATCTGATTCGAAAAATCTGACCGTCCTGTTGCAACTATTCTTGCTCCTGCTTCTTTTGCGTCGTCGGGAAATATTTCTGGAATAGGATTTGCTAACGCAAAAACTATAGCATCATTACTCATGCTTTTTATCATCTCTTTATTTACCACATTACCAACAGAAACGCCAATAAACACGTCTGCTCCTACTATTGCATCTTTCAAAGAACCTTTTATTCCTTTTCTATTTGTTAATTTGGCTAATTCCTCTTTCAACCAATTATTTGTAGGAGAACCTTCATAAATAATCCCTTTGGTATCGCAAATTAGAATATCTCTTACTCCTAAGCTCAGAAGCATCTTAACAATTGCACTACCTGCCGCTCCTGCCCCATTTATAACGACCTTAATTTCATCTAAAGATTTACCAACAATTTTCAAAGCATTTATTAATCCTGCACTAACTACAACGGCTGTTCCATGCTGATCGTCATGAAATATCGGTATATCTATTTCTTTTTTCAACTCATTTTCAATTTCTACACATCGGGGGGCAGAAATGTCTTCTAAATTTATTCCTCCAAATGTTGGAGCTATTCTTTTTATAGTTTCTACTATTTCATTCACATCTTTTGTGTCTAAACAAATTGGTATAGCATCTACTTCTCCAAATTCCTTAAAAAGTATACATTTCCCTTCCATAACTGGCATTGCTGCTTTTGGTCCAATATCACCAAGGCCTAAAACTGCTGTACCATCAGTAACAACTGCAACTAAATTCCCTTTTACAGTATATTTATATACGTCTTCAGCATTTTCGTGAATTTTACGGCAAGGTTCAGCTACTCCAGGTGTGTAGGCGATACTTAAATCATGTTGATTGTTTATAGCCACTTTACTACTAATAAAGATTTTGCCTTTTTTCTCTTCGTGCAATTTAAGTGCTTCTTCATAAATGTCCAAAGTTAGCAACCTCCTCTAATCTGAAAAACTTCTTTTTCCTTTTTTATTTAATAAGTCTTTGGCTACTATACCACCTTTGGTCATCTCATAAGGATTTAAAATCCTGTCTACTTCATTTTCCGATAAATAACCTTCTTCTAAAATTACATCTCGAATATTTTTTCCACTTTTTAATGCCTTTTGTGCTATAACCGAACAAGTTTCATAACCAAGATGTGGTGTTAAAGCGGTTATTAAAGTTAAACTATTCTCTACCAAATTTTTACAACGAAGTTCTTTAGCAGTGAGACCTTTAATAGCATTAATGGTAAAAGTGTTAACCGCATTTTTCAGTATCTGTATCGACTCAAACAAATTAAAGGCCACTATCGGAAGCATCGCGTTTAATTCTAATTGTCCTGCTTCAATTGCCATAGTTATCGTTAGATCGTTCCCTATAACTTGAAAAGAAACTTGATTTAAAACTTCTGGTATAACAGGATTAATTTTACCAGGCATAATTGAAGAACCTGGCTGTACAGCCGGTAAATTTATTTCGCTTATACCTGCACGGGGCCCTGATGAAATCAACCTTAAATCATTTGCTATCTTAGATAAATTAACAGCACACGTTTTTAACAAAGATGAGACTTCCAAGAGACTGTCATTGTTCTGTGTTGCGTCTATAAGGTCTTCCGCTTGTACAAGGTGAAAACCTGATACTTCATTTATCTTATCAACTATCCCTTTTGTGTATAATTCATCAGCGTTCAAGCAAGTACCAATAGCTGTACCCCCCATATTTACAATCATAACACTTTCTAAGGACGCTTGGAGCCGCCTTATATCTCTATCTACAACTAGAGAATACGCTTTGAATTCTTGACCTAATCGTATGGGAATTGCATCTTGAAGTTGGGTTCTTCCAACCTTCACAACTTCGTCAAATTCATTGGATTTCTCTTTCAGGCAATCTCTTAAATTTTTCAATTCTTCAATTAGTTCTGTTAAAAGAACGATAGTTGTCATCTTTATAGCGGTCGGAAAAACATCATTGGTCGATTGACTCATATTTACATGATTATTTGGATGAACGACACTATAATCTCCTTTTTTGCCCCCTAATAATTCAATAGCTCTATTTGCTATTACCTCATTAATATTCATATTTACAGAAGTACCGGCTCCCCCTTGTATTGCATCTATAATAAAATCGTCAAGAAATTTACCTTCTATTATTTCATTTGCTGCTTTCACAATAGCTCCTGCTATAGATTTTTCTAATAAACCAACTTCTAAATTCATTAAAGCTGCTGCTTTTTTGATATAAGCTAGATTTTTTATAAGCAAAGGGTGTACTTTTTGTCCACTAATCGGAAAATTCTCTTTTGCTCTCAATGATTGAATACCATAATACCTATCATTCTCAATTTCTTTTTCACCTAAAGAATCTCGTTCAATCCTTGACAATGATCTTTACTCCTTTCATAATTATTTTTTTCTCTATTATAGAACAGATAGTACTTCTTAAGAAGTTGCTATAACTTTATAAACCTATCATATTCAGAATCTTGTTTAAATTAGATTCAATGGCTACTGGTGATTTAATTGTACTCATTGCCGTTTCTGGATCTTTTAACCCATGACCTGTTAAAACAGCTACAACTTTAGAACCTTTTTCTATTTTATTCAATTTAACGAACTTCTTAATGCCAGCAACAGAAGCAGCTGAAGCTGGTTCTACAAAAATTCCCTCTAGGAAAGCTAATTCTTTATACGTATCCAATATCTCCTGATCTGTAACAAAATCTATACTCCCTTTAGATTCTCTTGCTGCTTCAACTGCTTTTTCCCAATTGATAGGATTCCCTATTCTAATGGCTGTAGCAATCGTTTCAGGGTTCTTGATAACTTGTTGTCTAACTATGGCAGCTGATCCTTCTGCTTCAAAACCTAACATTTTCGGTAACTTGTTAGTTCTTTTGGCCTGATAGTACTCTTTAAATCCTTTCCAATATGATGTTATATTTCCAGCATTACCAACGGGAATAGCAAGTATATCAGGAGCAACTCCACCTAATTGATCACAAACTTCGAAAGCTGCACTTTTCTGTCCCTCTATCCTGTATGGATTCAATGAATTCACTAAATTGATTGGATAATCAGTTGCTATTTTTCTTGTTAGCTCTAAAGCAATATCAAAATTACCTTTTATAGGAATAACTATCGCTCCATGCATCAAAGCTTGAGTTAGTTTCCCTAATGCTATCTTACCTTCTGGTATTATTACAGCAGTCTTTAAACCTGCTTTACTTCCATAGGCAGCTGCTGATGCTGAAGTGTTTCCTGTGGAAGCACATATTATGGCTTTATCACCGTTTTCCACGGCTTTTGTCACCGCTAAAGTCATTCCTCTGTCTTTAAAAGATCCTGTGGGATTTGTTCCTTCGTACTTCAAATATAACTCTATATCCAATTTGTTACTTAATTTTTCAGCAAATATAAGTGGAGTGTTTCCTTCTTGTAAAGTGACTATCTTCGTTTTTTCTTTAACAGGCATAAATTCTTTATAAGCATTTATGATACCTTCCCATATTTCTTGATGAGCCATTATAATTCCTCCACCCTAATTATATTTTTAATTTCTCTCACATCATCTATCATTGACAATTCACTAGCAGCTTGGTTTAAATATTTTTCTTTTACCGGGTGTGTCCTTAAAAATATGGGAACTACGGGAGTTAGTCTATGTTTTTGAATAACAGAGGCAATACTTACATTATTATCTCCTAGTACTTTAGCAATCTTTGCAAAAACACCAGGTTTGTCATTGACCATTAATCTGATATAAAAAGGATTTTCCACTTCATCGATACTTACTAGGGTATGAGGTTGTAAATTATTGATTAATCCGTTACTTATGTTGTACTTAATGTTTTTAGCAACTTCTATAATATCGGCTACTACTGCGCTAGCCGTAGGCATTTCTCCCGCACCTTGACCATACATCATAATTTCTCCAACAGTATCCCCATGAATTTGAACAACATTATATACACCATTAATCCTTGATATTGGATTGTTTTTTGGAACAAAAGTTGGATGAACTCTAATATCTAGTTTATCATTTTCCAATCTTTTCCCTATAGCTAATAATTTTATTACATAACCTAATTCATCAGCTATTTCTATATCTTCAGGTTCTATTCTTTCTATACCTTCGATATACAGAGAATCTACATCAACAAAAGTTTCATACGATAAAGAAGATAAGATAGATATTTTATATGCAGAATCCAATCCACTTACATCAAAGTAGGGATCGCTTTCGGCATATCCTAAATTTTGAGCTTCCTTTAAAGCATCTTTAAAATCAACCTTTTTTTCAGTCATTTGAGTTAAAATATAATTAGTTGTTCCATTTAAAATACCATATATTCTTTCTATCTTATTTGCTACCAAAGATTCATTTAAAGTTTTTATTATTGGGATACCGCCTCCAACACTACCTTCATAATAAACTTTGACGCTATTTTCTTCAGCTAAACGAACTATTTCTTCTCCATGTTTAGCCATTATCAACTTGTTAGCAGTAACAATGTGTTTTCCTCTTTTTATAGCTTCTTTAATATAACTAAAAGAAGGTTCTTCTCCTCCAATGAGCTCAACTATAACTTGAATAGCGGAATCTTTAAGTACATCTTCAAATTTGTCAGTCAAAAGAAAGTTATCTACATGATATTTTCTTTTTTTGGTTACATCTTTGACCAAAATTTTTTGGATTATTATTTCTTCGCCTAACTTCCGTTTAATGTAATCTCTTTTGTTGGTCAAAATCTGATGCACTCCACTTCCTACGGTTCCTAATCCCAAAAGTCCAACTCCTATCATATTGTTACCCTCCTTTAAACTTTATTCCCCGTTAGAAATTGTTAAATACTAAACATTATCAATAATATTTCTTACTAATCTTACCTTCTTACAATCTATAACTTGATAAATATTTTCGGGCATTTCTTCATATTTATTGAATCTAACTTTATTTTGATGAACTGTTGAGTTATCAAACTCTTCTCTAAATGCTGATAAATGAACCTGCTTAGTTCCAGTTTCTTCTATAATCTTTTTTACATTGTAATCCCTAATTCCTCCCCCTAATAATATTTCTATTCTACCACTAGAATGACTAATAATTTCTCTACAATTTCTAATACCTTTTTCAACTGTGGCCTCTTGTCCACTACTTAATATTCTATTTATACCTATTTCAACAAGAATATCTATATTTTTAATGGGATCTGGTGCGACATCAAAAGCTCGATGAAAAACCGTTTCTTTATTTCCTGCTATTTCTTTTAATATTTTATTCCTTTTTATATCAATTGTTCCGTCAGCATTTAATATTCCAAAAGCTAATCCATCTGCTCCAGCTTTAATAGCGGCTTGTGCATCTTTCTTCATCACTTCGAATTCAATATCGGTATAACAAAATCCTCCACTTCTAGGCCTTATCATAACAATAATTGGAATCTTTGTTCTTCTTTTTGCTTCTTCTATTTCTCCTATACTTGGAGTCAAGCCTCCATATACCATTCCTGAATTCAATTCAACCCTATCCGCTCCACCTTTCTCAGCCTCAACAACATCCCTTGCTGAGGCACAACAAATTTCTAATATTATTCTTGACATAAATCCCTCCTCACCCCTTATTTTATTTAATTATGTATGTTGATAACTTTATCAACATACAATAGGTTGATAACTTGTCACTTGTATCCTGTATCAATAACCTTTTTATACGATGAGTAGGTAACATGAAAATTTCTTTCAACTTTTTTATAAACGAAATTATAAACATTTTAAGGTTGATAAAATAACCTTAAACTTCTAAGTTTATAACTTAGTTCAAGATGTTGTTGAAAATTTTACTTATAAACAAAAATATAGATATTTTTTCTTTTTTCCCTTTATGAACATTTAAGTTCAAAAAGTACTTGAAAATTTTTACTACTTTTCAACATAACCAATTCATCATGAAAGGATATTTATATAGCTTTTTAAACTGTCAACATTATCCTATCACTACCACTACTATTTATATAATAATATAAAATAAAAAATATCAACTCAAAAAAATCAAAAGAAAGTCATTACTTCTTCTAAATTTGGCATAGCATTTGCAGCGCCAGGTTTAGAAGCAACTATAGCAGCACATTTATTAGCAAAATCTGCATAATCCTTTAAAGCAGATAATGAAATATTTTTTAATTCATTGTAAGAATAATCTTTTAATTTATACAAAATAGAAGCCATAAAAGAATCTCCACAACCAACTGTATCTACAACATTAACCTTATAAGCTGGAACAAACTTAAATTCATTATTTTTAAAAACCATTGAACCATCACTCCCTAAAGTTAAGAAAATTACACAACCTTCTTTCACATTTAAATTAGCAACAGCTTTCTCAATATTCTTCTCTTTTGTAATATAATATAGATCATCATCACTCAATTTAAAAATATCAACCTTCATGATTATTTGATTAATAAGACTCAAATATATTTCTTCGTTTTTTATCATAGATTTTCTGATATTTGGATCAAAAGAAGTAATTTTCTTTTTAGAGACTAATTCTTCAAATAAATTTTTTAAAGTTAGGGATGTAGGTTTTTCCAACAAAGCTATAGAACCAAAATGAAAGAGTGAAAATTTATTGAGTTGTAAATTTTTCAAATCTTCCATTTTTAAGTTAACATCTGCAGCATTATCTCTATAAAATTCATATTCAGCTTTTCCATTCTCATCTACAGCAGCAAAAGCTAAAGTAGTTTTATACCCATTCTGAAAAATAACACAATCTGTATTAATATTACTTTCTTTAATGTAGTTTAAAAGCGACTTCCCAAATTCGTCAGAACCTATTTTGGTCAAAAATGAAACCTCTGCGCCTAGTTTTGATAATCCAACTGCGACATTAAAAGGAGAACCACCTGGCCTTTTTTCAAATATCTCACTTTCCCCCAAACCCTTGTTAGGAGATTGAGATATAAAATCATAAAGGATTTCACCTGCACAAAGAATAGACATACATCTACCTCCTAGGAGCTATATTTTTATGCATTTTGTAAATAAGGTAACTTTAATTTATTGATAAATTCAGTCACAATTATAACCAATATATATAATCATAATAGTTTATTTATTTCTTCGAATAAATCTTTAGTCATGACCCAGTCACTCGAGTTAATGTTTTCCAGTAAATGTTGTTCATTCTTAGTACCTGCAATAACAGTACTAACCTCATCATGATATAACAACCAATTTATTGCTATTTGTGAAAGAGGTTTTCCTATTTTGTTAGAAATATCTTTTATTTTGTCAACTTTTTTTATATTTTTTAAAAATAGCTTTTTATCCTTAAATATTCTATCTCCAGCTCTTGGGTCGTCTTTGGATGGTTCAAAATCCTTCGTTATCTTTCCTGTAAGCAATCCTTTAGCCAACGGGCTGTAAGGAATAATGGTTAAGTTATATTTTTTTACTATTGGAAACAAATCTTTTTCAATGTCTCTAACAAGCATATTGTAATAATTTTGTGTGGAGACAACGTTTAAGTATTTACACAATTTTTCTAATTGTTCAGCGCTAAAATTAGAAACACCAATATACCTTGCTTTTCCATCATCGAGTATTCTTTGAAGGGCTTCTGCTGTTTCTTCCAATAAGGTATTTGGATCAGGCCAATGAATTTGATAAAGATCGACATAATCGGTTTTCAATCTAGTAAGAGATTCTTCTATTTCTTTCAAAACCCTTTCTTTTTTTAGGTTGTTTCTAATTCTGCTTTTATTATCCCACTCTAAGCCACACTTAGTTGCGATGTAAACTTCATCTCTATTAATTTGATTCAAAAATTCTCCTACTACTTCTTCAGATCTTCCAAAACCATATACAGGTGCAGTATCAAAAAAGTTAACTCCATTGTCGTAAGCTAAATTTAGTAGTTTTAAAGCGTGATCTTTCTCTAAAGGACCCCAGTCTCCACCAAGTTGCCAAGCACCTAGTCCAACAACGGAAACATTTATATTTGTTTTACCAAGTTTCTTGTATCTCAAAATCCTCACCTCTTTTCAATAGATGTAAAAACTTTTGAAAATAAATAAGCTAAATAATACAGAAATCTGATTAATAATTTTAGTGTCTAAGAAATTAAAAAAAATTTAAGTCGTTTAAAATTCATATTAAAAATATTTTCAAATATTAATACTCTAATTATATCAACTTTCAGCTTTATGATAAATTTTTGAGTTACGAATTAGGTAAAAAATGTTACTTCTTAGATTATTTTTGCTTTCTTTTTGTTTAATAATAGGTGTTTAAAATAGAAAAAGAGAGAAAAATGGAGAAAACAAGAGATTTTTACACTTAATTAGAAATAAATCGGTATAAACGCTCTTATTCCTGAATAATTGTTTTTTTTCAACCTTGCCTATTTAACCTAGAAATGTTATCATATTAAAGGATTAGCACTCTTAACCTTTAATTGCTAAAATAATTAATAATAATTAATCAAAAATATACAAAGGGGGTATTAACAAATGACAGTAAAACCGTTAGGAAACAGACTACTTATTAAACCTATAAAAGAAGAAAAGAAAACAGAAGGTGGTATAGTATTACCAGATTCTGCAAAAGAAAAGCCTCAAAAAGCAGAAATTGTTGAAATTGGTAAGCTAGAAGAAGAGTTTGATTTAAAAATTGGAGACAAAGTAATATTTTCAAAGTATGCAGGTACAGAAATTAAAATTGAAGACGTAGAATATATTATTATTGACGTCGATGATGTATTAGCAAAAATAGAAGAATAAAAGTAGGAGGTGTCTTGACAATGGCAAAAATGTTAAAATTTAACGAAGAAGCTAGAAGAGCCTTAGAAAAAGGTGCAAACATAGTGGCAGATGCTGTAAAGATAACTTTAGGTCCAAAAGGTAGAAATGTTGTACTTGAAAAAAGTTGGGGTTCACCAACAATAACAAATGACGGAGTTTCCATTGCGAAGGAAATAGAAGTTAAGGATAAATTTGAAGCCTTAGGGGCAGAACTATTAAAGGAAGTTGCTTCTCAAACAAATGATGTAGCAGGAGATGGAACCACTACAGCTACTGTTTTGGCCCAAGCTATGATCAAAGAAGGTTTAAAAAATGTTGCTGCTGGAGCAAATCCAATTTTAATGAAGAATGGTATTGCTAAAGCAACCGATAAAGCTGTAGAACATATTAGAAATTCGAGCAGAAAACTTTCAAGTAAGGAAGAAATTGCTCATGTTGCAGCTATATCTGCTGACAGTGAAGAAGTCGGAAGTCTAATTGCTGAAGCTATGGATAAAGTTGGAGAAGATGGTGTCATAACTGTGGAAGATTCTAAAACTTTAGACACCTTTGTTGAATTTACAGAAGGTATGCAATTTGATAGGGGTTATATTTCTCCATATTTTGTAACTAACCCAGAAAAAATGGAGGCAGAACTAAAAGAACCATATATCCTAATAACAGAACAGAAAATATCTACCGTAAGAGAACTATTACCTCTCCTAGAAAGTGTTGCAAAAACTAGAAAACCCTTGGTAATAATAGCAGAAGATGTAGAAGGAGAAGCTCTTTCAACTCTGGTATTGAATAAATTAAGAGGCACTTTAGAATCGGTAGCTGTAAAAGCACCAGGTTTTGGTGATAGAAGAAAAGAGATGTTAGGAGATATAGCTGTACTAACTGGTGGAGTTGTTATAACGGAAGAACTTGGACTTTCTTTTGAAAATATAACTTTGGAAGATCTGGGTCGTGCCGACCTAGTTAGAGTTGGTAAAGAAGATACTATAATCGTTGGTGGAAAAGGAGATCCAGAAGAAATTAAGGATAGAATTAAGCAGATAAGAGCCCAAATTGAAAATACAACTTCTGAATATGAAAAAGAAACTTTACAAGAAAGATTAGCAAAATTGTCGGGCGGTGTCGCTGTTATTAAAGTAGGAGCTGCAACGGAAACGGAATTAAAAGAAAAGAAGCATAGAATAGAGGATGCATTATCTGCCACTAGAGCAGCTGTTGAAGAGGGAATCGTTCCAGGTGGAGGCGTCACGTTACTCAGAGCACGTAAGGCGGTCGAGGAAATTGCTGAACAATTGGACGGTGACGAAAAAATAGGAGCTTTAGTTGTTGCAAAGGCACTAGATGCACCAACAAGACAAATTTTAATAAATGCTGGATTAGAACCTGCCATCATCATTCAAAAAATCCAGGAGAGTGACGATCCAGCTTATGGATTCGATGTCTTGAAGGAAAAATATGTTAACATGTATGAAGCAGGAATAATAGATCCTACAAAAGTGGCAAGATGTGCTCTGCAAAACGCGGCATCCATAGCGTCGATGTTGATTACAACCGAAGTTTTGGTGGTGGAGGAACCAAAAGAGGAAACTGCGGCTGCTATGCCTGAAGTTCCCGACATGTATTAATAAGCAAAAAATAAAACGTGCCGGAAGGCACGTTTTTTATTTAAGTTTATTTTTGAGATATTCCTGATATTTTTGCCAATCTTTAAGAAAGTTTTCAAGTCCGATATCTGTCATAGGATGTTTAAACATCTTTTCTAAAACGCCAAAAGGCATAGTTACAACATCCGCTCCAATTAAAGCGGCTTCTAAAACATGTTGTGGATGTCTGACACTAGCGACTATCACTTTTGTTTCATAACCGTAGTTAATAAAAATGTCCATTATCTCTTCTACTATTGTCATTCCTGTATTACCTATATCATCCATTCTTCCTATGAAAGGACTAACATAAGTTGAGCCTGCTTTTGCAGCAAGTAGAGCCTGTAAAGGGCTGAAAACAAGTGTAGCGTTAGTTTTAATACCTTTTCTAGTGAGAGTCTTTATAGCTTTTATACCATCAGGAATCAAAGGAATTTTAACTACAACATGCTCACTTAGTTTAGCTAATTTTTGCGCTTCTTCTACCATTTTTTCATAATCCGGTGAGACGACTTCGGCACTTACAGGACCTTGAACTACTTCACATATGTCTTTTATTCTTTCCTCAAAAAGAGCCTCTTCCTTTGAAACTAAGGTAGGATTTGTTGTAACACCATCTACTATACCCCATTCAACACCTTTTTTAATTTCATTGATGTTAGCGGTGTCCAAAAAAATTTCCATCATGTTCCCTCCCAACTATTATTTAGATAATTTCAAAATTATTATTAAAATCTAAAACGGATTATAGTATATCAATTATATCTCAAAAAGAATTAAATCAAAAAAGGATTAAATATTATTTTTTTTAAATTTTATGTTGATTTTATTTTTAGCAATTTATACGTGTATAATTGTATAGAGGTTCCGAATTTGGAAATTATTAGGAGGGATAAAAAGTGGAATTAAGTAAAGAACAGTATATAGAAGTATTGAATCATTCTCTCTCGTGTGGTGGAGAATATTCAGAAATCTTTTTAGAAGATAGTTATGGTACTTTTATCTTGTATGACAATGGTAAAATTGAAAAAGTAAATTTTTCAAGTAGTAGAGGAGCAAGTTTGAGGGTAGTATCAAGGGAAGAAACTATATTTGCACACACTAACGAACCAACTTTTGAAAATCTTATAAGCCTTGCAAATAATTTAAAAGCGATAGCATCGGAAAGATTTGAAACCCAAGAAACATTAAAGGTTGAAGATTTGAAAGAGAGTGAAAAAAGAAATTTTTCCCCTTTCCAAATCCCTTTTGATGAAGTAGAAATAGATAAGAAAGTTGAAAAAGTTCTTGCAGGAGTCAATTTATTAAGGGATGTAGATAGTCGAATTAAACAGGTTACTATTTCATATTCAGATAGTTGTAGAAAAGTAAAAATAATAAATTCTGAGGGAACCATAGCCGAAGATATTAGAAACTACCCTCGTTATAGTGTCACAGTTATTGGCGAAGATGAAGAAGGGAATTTGTTTATAGGTTATGCAGGAGATGCAGCAAACGAAGGGTTTGAATTTTTTACAGAACAAATGATGAAAAAAGTTGTTGACGATGCAGTTAGACAAGTTGTGGCTCAAATTGAAGGAGAAGAGGCTCCTGCAGGTGAGTTTACGGTTGTTATTTCTTCCGAAGCCGGCGGAACTATGATTCACGAGGCTTGTGGACATGGCATGGAAGCTGATTTAGTTTTATCTGGTTCTGTATATAGGGATAAGATAGGCCAAAAAATTGCTTCCGAGAAAATTACTGTTGTCGATGATGGGACAATAATGAACAAGAGAGGTACACTCAATTATGATGATGAAGGAACTCCCACAGAAAGGACAATTTTAATTGAAAATGGTATTTTAAGAGGATACATGCATTCAAAGATAACTTCTAAAAAGTTTTCTGTACAACCAACAGGAAACGGGAGAAGGGAATCCTATATGGTTTTACCGATAGTCAGAATGAGGAACACATTGATTTTACCTGGGGATGATAACCCGGAAGACATTATAAAATCAGTAGATTACGGAATTTTCGTTAGAAAAATGGGTGGTGGACAAGTAGATGTCATAAGTGGAGATTTTCAGTTTGGCATTAATGAAGGTTATGTTATAGAAAACGGACAGATAACAAAACCTATTAGAGGAGCAAGTTTAGTTGGTAACGGGCTCAAGGTTCTTGAAAGTATAGATATGGTTGGAAATGATCTAGGTTTTGGAGTAGGAACATGTGGAAAGGATGGCCAATCTGCGCCTGTTTCGGATGCACAACCTACCATTAGAATCCCGAAAATGGTTGTTGGGGGAATAGTAAAAGGAGGAAAAGAATGATGAATAATATACAACAAATTTTAGAAAAGGCTTTATTACTTATAAAAAATAATGATTGTAAAGGTCAGATTAATGTTTTTTCTGTAGAGAATAAAAATGCTTCTTTTAGCATTGGAAAACTCGAACAACTTTCTGAAGGAGAACAAGGATCTGTTGGAATTAAAATTATTAGTAAAGAAGGAAAAATAGCAACATCATCAACAAATATTTTATCGGAAAAAGGGATTAACCAAGCAGTAGAAAAAGCTATACAAATGGTTAAATATACTCAACCAGATGAAGCTCATGATGTTTCTGATGAAAAAGAATTTACTTATATTGATTGGGCTTTTGATGTAGATACCAAAAATATGAGCTTAAACGAAGTTATGGAATTAGCTCAAAATCTTGAACAGAGAGCAAAAAAAAGCGATCCAAGAATTAAATTTGTTCGTGGGGCAAGTTATGAAACCTCTCTTACAAGAATATATTTTGCAAATACCAACGGTTTATATAAAAATGCTTTGTTTACAAACGCAGGCGCTTCTATTAGTTTGGCTGCAATAGATGATCAGAATTCTGCTATGGGATTTGATTTTGAGGTGGCTCAAAGCGCCAGATTAATAGAAATAGATAGAATAGTAAGAAATTCTGTTGATTTGGCAATCTCTGGGTTAAGTGCAGAAGTATTAAGGTCCGGTAGATACGATATAATTCTAAGCCCAGTTGCAGCTGGAATGTTAATCTCAACGCTAACTACTCCTCTATCAGGAGAAAATGTATATAAGGGTAAATCGTTTTTAAAAGACCGTCTGGGAGAGAAAGTTGCAAATAACGTTGTAAACTTAATACACGATCCTATGGATGGTTCTGCGCCTCTCATAGCTTCTTTTGATAATGAAGGAACAAATACATCTCGCTTTAATATTATTGAAAACGGAGTTTTAAAGAGTTATTTACACAGTATTTATTCTGCAAATAAATTTAACACCAAACCAACAGGTAATTCATTTGCATTTGCTGACAACCCAATCCCATCTATAGGTACCATTAATATGCATCTTATCTCTAATAAAACCAGAAAAGAAATCATGAACATACCAAACGCTCTTTATGTTACAAATATAATGGGTTTACACACTGCCGATCCAATTTCAGGTAGATTTTCTGTTCAAATAAGTGGAAGGGTCATAAAAGATGGAGAGTTTGTAGGCAGTTTTAGAGGAATGACTTTAGCTGGTACGTTACAAGAATTGTTAACCAATCTTGAATCAGTAGGTTCAGACTTTAAATATTTAGGAACTGTTGCTGGATCTACAACCTTAATAAGAGATTTGAGCGTGGGAGGAAAATAAAATAAAAAGGGCAAAAAGCCCTTTTTATTTACTGTTAATGTAGTAATGTTTATTTAGTCGCAAGTGATTGCTTTGCAATATTAACATATGTACTAAAAGTTTCAGGATCGTTAATAGCTAGTTCTGAAAGCATTTTTCTATTTATATTAACGTTTGCTAACTTTAAACCGTGAATAAACTCGTTATATTTTAAGCCTTGAGCTCGAGAGGCTGCGTTTATTCGTGTAATCCATAATTTTCTAAAATTACGTTTTTTCTCTTTTCTACCAATGTAGGAATATTGTCCCGATCTATAATATTGTTGTTTTGCTAGTTTGTATCTTCTACTTAAAGAACCTCTATAGCCTTTTGCTGCTTTCAAGTACATCTTTTTCTTTTTGTGAGCATTTTGAGACCTTTTAACTCTCATTCTATATTCACTCCCTTTTTCCACGAATTCAAATTTTTAGTTGATCTAACCTCTCAATCCTAAAGATTTTTCAACCTTTTTCTTTAAATTTTTTGGAACTTCTACTTCTTTAGTAAGTCTGTTCATATGTTTGCTACTCTTGGAACCGGTGTTATGGCCTACATTACTTCTATGTCTTAGTATCTTACCTGTTTTTGTTACTTTAAATCTCTTTTTGGCAGAACTCCTTGTTTTAATTTTAGCCATATAAAAATCCTCCTAAATTAAAATTGTCATCATAGTAAAAAGGAAAGATTAAATTAACTTAATAGTTTAATTGAATTTTGTATACTATTTTATTTTTTGGAATCTTTAAGAGGTTCTAAGATTATATCCATATCTTTACCGAGCAACTTTGGCCCACGCGCTACAGTTGCTATGTCTGAAGTTTGAGATATAACTCTATTTAGCAGCTCTATACCCTGATCTTTAAACATTATATCTCTACCTAAAAACATTACTACGACTCTTACTTTGTAACCTTCTTCTAAAAATTCTCTAATTTTCTTTAATTTAGTATTGAAATCATGATCATCGATTCTCAACCTAAATTTCATTTCTTTTATTACTTGTTTTTTTTGCTTTTTTTTAGCTTGCTTTTCCTTTTTTTCCTTTTCATAAAGATACTTTCCATAATCCATCATCCTAGCAACTGGTGGTTTAGCATTTGGTGCGACTAAAACTAGATCAAGGCCAGCTTCTTGAGCTAACTTCAAAGCTTCTTTTGTGCTTACTTCTCCAATTTTGTTACCATTTTGGTCAATTAATAAAACTTTTTTAACTTTTATCTCTTCATTTTTAGCGATTCTATCGCTTATACAGCATCACCATCCTTTTATTTTTACGCTTTTTCTAATTAGATTTTTTCCTTTTTACCATTTAATAAAAGGGGTGACGTTTTTGTCACCCCTTTTTCTAATACAATAAAATATTGCTTTTTTGCATTATAGCATTGAATTAATGATTTCTTATTTAGATTTCTTCAACCCCAGACGGCTTAGTTACCCGGGGTGGGAAGTATCTTTATGGGTGACTTCCTCTTTATTTAAATGGCTAATTTCACGATACGGTGGTGGGCCATGCGGGACTCGAACCCACGACCTACTGATTAAGAGTCAGCCGCTCTACCGACTGAGCTAATGGCCCTAGGTTTCAACCTATATTATACATTACAGCTATAAATTTGTCAAGGAGAATAACGAATATAGTTCAATTTAAGTGCTTCACCTTGACTTTCTATTTTTAAGCTACTCTACTCTATTTTCACATTCATTATGAAACTCATGATCATCAATGTTTAAATGGTTATGTTCTTTTTTGTAGTCAGTTACGTAATATCCATCACCTTTAAAAATCACAGAAACTCTGCTGAGCATTCTTTGAACGTCCCCGTTACATAGGTCACAATGAATTTCAGGATTTTCATTCATGGAGTGTAAAACAGTAAACTCGTGTCCACATTTTTTACATTTATATCTGTATAGTGGCAATGTTATCTTCCTCCTTCTACAATTTTTAGTGCAAAAATTATTTTTTAAATGATTAAATTCCCAAAGGAAATAATACAAAACTTTTATGAAATTAAATATAATAGGAGTGTTAAAATTTAATTATTTATCTATACTATCTGTTTCCAAATACCACAAATACAGATCTAGTTTTCCTACAGATTCATTAACTTTTTTAGCAAATAATTTAAGTTCGTTTTCTATTTTCAAATATTTACTTTTGCTCCAGCCTGGTTTAGGAATTTCTTCTATAAGTTGATAATTTTTCATAATTCTAAGAATATGTTTGTCTAAAATTGCAACATTTTCGACTCCAACATTTCTAAGAAAATGGCTTGCCTCTTTCCAACCTATGCCTTCAATATTCTTCACTAGAAAAGGTCTTGCTTCAGAAGAATCTTTTTGAATAACTCTTTTGAGATTGCCTATAATCCATCTATTTTCAACTATATATTTTGCCCTTGTATTTGGGAATCTGTGACCGACTTCTCTTAGTAAAGATACAAGTTGTTCTTCAGTATATTTTGCAAAACCATTTTTTGTTATTAATTTTTGAGCCTTAATTCCTCCTTTTGCTTTCCAATTTGCAGTTAAAATACAAAAACATAATTCACTGTATAAATCGAATTCGTCTCCTTCTTCGCCCAATTTTTTAAATTCTTGAAAACGCTTTTCTATTTCATTTTTTATGTCTTTTTTAATATTTTCAATTTCAAGTATTAAAGCTTCTTCTTTTTTTTGTGCTTCCATTTTCTATAACAAACACCCTTACATCTAAATTTTTTTTGCAGATTTTTGTTTAGAGTTATAAATTGTATAAAAACCAATCGAGGTTAAAATTATAAAAATTATTAATAAACTTAAAAATTCAGTTTGACTCAGTTTAGGAAAAGCTTCTAATAAAGAATTAGTTCCTACTCTGATGTCTGTATATCTTTCTAACAAATAAAGTGTATAGAACGATAAAATAAAAGCTCCGAACAACACAGAGAGAACTGAAAGAATTGCTTCAAAGTTTTTTGCAAAAATGATAGCGATGATAAGACCTAGTATTGAAAAGATGATCCAAGGAATATAAGAAGGTGGAAACGGTATACTTTCTAGCCATTCAATATTAGAAGAAATAATGAATGTTCCGATAGCATATCCGGCTAAACCACCTAGTAAAAAACCGCCTATGAAAAAACCCATTTTAAAAATTTGAAAAAAAACAAATGCGAAAAGTATACTTATAATTAGATAAATAAAAAAAGAATAGTCATGAAAATTCTTGATAAAATCACTAATGAAAGAAATCTTTAACAAATATGGAATCAAAATAGAATATGAGGCATATAATCCAATCAGAAAAACAGAAATCTTCGAAGAAACTTTTGAGAAAAATAAGAGAAATATTGATATAGGCAAGATTATATATATAGAATTAGTAAGCAAATAGTAAAAATTAACAAAAACATTGTTAAAGTCAAAATTTGGAGCAAACATTTATTCATCCCTCCTTTAAGTTAACAGATTTTTTTATTATAAAATTAAGATCTTTTGTTTTATGCTTCCAGTAAATTGTATTTTCGAAGTCCACTACGTATTAAGACCATACAAGACCATACAGCCTTAAAAACTTTGTTTAAACCACTAATTAAAGATATTGGCTCCTAAGAAAAGGTAAAAATTAACTTTAAATCAGAAAACAAGTAGATAAAAGATTAAACTCCTTGTTATTTTAACACATACTAATCAAAATATTTTTAACAGTTTATGATATAATAAATTTATAAAAATTTAGAGTTTTTATTTATGGAGGTATATAGATGGGAATTCTTAAAATTCAGGTTGATGAAGAATTTATAAACAAGTTGATAGATAAAATGATAGAAGAAAAAACACAAATTCATGGTCTGAAAAATCTAAATGTTCAATTAAGAGAAGAGGAAATAAAATTTCAAATGGAATTAGAGTTGTTAAGTAAAAATGCTACTCTTGAATCCCATATTCAAATATTAGAAAAACCTGAAGATTTAGAGCATGGTAAATTGAGGCTCTCTTTAAGTGGCAATGATGGAGTTAGAAAGATACTTGAAGGTATTTTTTTTATGATTTCGGAATTTAGCGAAGCTTTTACTGCCAAAGATTATGAAATACTTATCGATTTTAGCAAAATGAAAATAAACCCAATAATAGATTCGATATTGAAATCCATAAGAATTTCTCGCTTAATTTTGCAGGATGGTAAATTTGAGCTGTTCTTAGAATTAATAAAATAGGAGATTTTTAAATGGGAGAATTTATTTTTGAACTAGACGAAGATATGGCCAAGGAATTACTTGAAAAGTTATTGGATAACAGTAAGTTTTCTTTTTTAAAAAAAATTTTTAAGCGTATTTCTTCTTTAAAATTTGATTCTGATAAAATATCTTTTGATATTTTTCTGTTTAGTTTCTATTTGAAGATAAAATCTTATCCCGAAACTATTTCAGGAGTTTATGTTTTTGAACATAATATTCCGTCTAGAATTTTAAAAGATCAAGATTTACCGGAATTTGTGGAAATCGATAACAAATTACTTCTTGTAAAAATTCCAGAAAATAATTTATTAAATAATATAAGGATAAAAGAATTTAAAATCGAAGAAGGTAATTTTCGAATAAAATTGGATGTTAAGAACTAAATTATTTATTCGCTAGGTATGCTATTATTGATCTAAACTTGCCTTCATTTTATTCTTTTTAAAATAGAAAATGAAGCAACGCGGAAGTATATAAATGCTTTATAAAACCAAAAATTTATAGTGAATATAAATATTAAAGAGAAAAACTTTTTCTAGAACTTTTAATTCTCTAAAAAAGATTTTATTTACATATGTTTTAGAAAACGCGTTTTTTGGGAATATGTTTCTGATTTAGAAGGATAACAGAAGAATGTTTTTATCTTTATTTTCTGGGTAAAAGTGCCGAAAATGTTAAGGAAATTAGTAGTTTTGTTAAGTAACAAGAGTTAGAGCAAAAAAGAATTTTCTTCAATTGCCTAAATTTAAAACCATTATAAGATGTACATTTTGTAATTTCTAAGAGGGCTATAAATTATTTATAGTGGGAGGTAATTTCTTATATGGAAATAGATGAAAACTTTTTGAACAAATTAGAAAAATTATCTAATATCAATTTAAAAGAACACGAAAAAGAATTAATAAAAAAAGATTTAAATGACTTATTAAAATACATAGAAATTTTAGAAAATATAGATACTAATGGAGTAGAAGAAATGATTACACCAATAAAAGCTAATAATTATTTTTTAAGGCAAGATGTGATAGAACCCTTTGAAAATGTTGAAGATATAATAAAAAATTTTCCTGAAAGTAAAGATAATCTTCTGAGGATCCCCGGTATCCATATATAGATAAATGAATTTAAAAGGGAAAAAATACGAAGATATTGCAATTAATTTTCTCACTAGGAAAGGCTATGACATAATTGCAAAAAATTTTTCCTGCAAAATGGGAGAAATAGACATAATTGCGCTTAGAAAAGGTGTTCTTCATTTTGTAGAAGTTAAAGGGGGAAAAGATACTTTTGGAGATCCAGCGTTCAGAGTTAATTCAAAGAAATTAGAAAAAATAATGGAAGTTGGAGATTTCTTTATTTCTAAAAATAAACAACTTTCTTTTGAGGAAGTCCAGATAGATGTTATTTCAGTAACTGACGAAGGAAAGATAAATTATTATCCTTCACAAAGATTATAGAAATAGATGGTGCCCCTGGAAGGAGTCGAACCTTCATTTGCGGATTAGGAATCCGCCGTTCTATCCGTTGAACTACAGGGGCTTCTCTTGATTATATCCGACCTTTATTATAACAAAATTTTCAATTAGTGTCAACAATTTTGATAATATATCAATAAAAGTAAGGGGATGAATTCTTGTGAATACCGACACAAAAGTTTTATTTGACAACGATGACCATAAGTTTATTTTTCTAGGGTCCGAAAGAAAAGACATAGAAAGTATACCTACAAATCAATTTTTAATTATTCATAAAAACGAAGGTGTATTACTTGATCCAGGTGGAGTTCATGTTTTTCCTAAAGTATTAGCAAATGTAGTTGAGTTTATTGATTTAGACAATATTAAATACGTGTTTTACACACATCAAGATCCCGATGTGTCATCTGGTATAAGTTTGTGGGATAGTGTGTTAAATGCGCGTTTTTACATTTCAAAGCTTTGGGAAAGATTTTTACCTCATTTTGGCGTTTTTGATAATTCCAAAGTTGCTGTTGTAGAAGACAAAGGAGGAAGAATAAAGTTTAAGGATGGGGTCGAATTAAAAATAATACCAGCTCATTTTTTACATTCTACAGGAAATTTTAATCTGTATGATCCTGTCTCTAAAATTCTTTTTTCTGGTGATATAGGAGTTTCTGTATTTCCTAGAAATGAAGAAATGCTTTATGTAGATAATTTTTCGAAACATGTTAAATATATTGAGGAATTTCATAAGAGATACATGATTTCAAATAAAGTATGTAAAAAATGGGTGAGAATAATTAGTAATTACGAAATAGAACAGATGGCTCCACAACATGGAGCTATATACAAAAAAAACGAATTTAAAGAGTTTATAAAATGGTTTGAGAATTTGCAATGTGGAATTGATTTAATAGATCAAATATATGGCTGGGATGAAAGAAAATGAACGATTCTGAAAGATATAAAAAAACAATAAATTTTTTATCTCAAAGTGTGTATCATGAAAATCTTTTGGTATCCTTTATTAATAGATTAGAAGAAGTGTTAGGAGAAAGATTTAAGAAATCCAGCAAATCCACAAAGATCGTAGGGGAAAATCTTATAGATTCAATAAATAGTATAAAAAAGTCCTCTGAAACGTTGGAAAAAACCGTTAACGATGGAAATAAAGAAATTGAAACTATATCAAAGAAAAATCAAGAAATAGTAACAAGATTAAACGTTATTGGTGAAGATTTCGATGAATTAGAAAAGAAGGTTGAAAAATCCTTAAAAACTGTTAGTAATATTATAGGAAGTTTTAAAGAAATAAATGAACTAACAAGTATCATAAAAAATGTAGCAAAGCAAACTAATATCTTGTCTATAAACGCGTCTATTGAAGCTGCTCGAGCCGGAGAACAGGGAAGGGGATTTGCTGTAGTTGCGGAAGAAATAAAAAAGCTTTCTTCAGAAACTAATAACACCTCCGACAAAATTTCACTCAAAGTTGATAAAATAGAAAAAGAGATAGAGGAAGTAAAAGTTGTTATAAATAATTTAAACACTATCTTTGAAATGATTACAATATCTATTGAAGATGCAATGAAAATACTCAACGAAAATTTAATTTTTATGAAAAAAATGACACAAGATTTATTAATAGAAAAGGAAAAGTTAAAATTTAACGTTGAAAACTTAGAAAATTCAAAAAAAGAGATTAATAAACTTATGGTTGATATAAATTCTCTTCAAAAGGTCTTGCAAGCTATTCTTGAAATGCAAAACAAAATTAAAGAAATTAAAATTTAAATATTTTAATTAAAGTTAGAAAGGAAGTTTATTCTATGATTACAGTTGTTGGTGGAGGGCCGGCAGGATTGATGGCTTCAATAATTGCCTCATGGAATGGTGCAAATGTACGAATAATTGAAAGAAAAGGAAAATTAGGGAAAAAATTATTGGCAGCTAGTAACGGTAGAGGAAACATTTCCAATCTAGATTTAGACGAAACACATTACTTTAGCAGCGATATCTCTTTTGTCAAAAAGGTATTTCAGAGGTTTGGAATTTTTCAAACTTTGAGCGTTTTTGAAGAAATAGGCGTGATGGTTAAAAATCTCAATTCAAAATTGTTTCCATATACCGAAAGGTCCAAGGATATCTGGAATTGTTTTATGTATGAATTGGGAAACAACTGTGTAGAAGTTGTCCTTAACCATCAAATAAATGAAATTATTTATTCAAACAAAACATTTTATTTGAAAAGCGATTACACAACTTTTGAATCTGATAAAATTATAATCGCTACTGGTGGAATATCTTCTCCCCAATTTGGGTCAAATGGAAGTATATTCCAATCTCTTCACTCCTTAGGTCATAGCTTAATTGAGTTGAGACCAGGTTTAGTTCCTATTAAAATAAATAATTATTTTTCTAAAGACAATTTAGGGGCTAAGTTAACAGGAAGCGTTGTTTTAGAAAATGAGTATGGAATAGAAATTTCTAAAAGATACTTTGGGGAAGTTCTTTTTAAAAATGAACTCCTTACAGGAATTCCAATTTTTCAAATCAGTAATTTTGTTCATAAATATTTAGATAAAAACATTCCAGTATATATTCGTATTGATTCTTTTCCTTCTTACACTGAAAAACAATTGGAAGAAATATTGTTAAAAAAAATTAATTTAAGACCTAAACGACCAATTTCGTTACTTTTAACGACTATGATCGATGAAAAGTTAATACCTCCTTTTTTACAAAGTGTTGAAATTAAAGATTTCTTATCTCCATGCAGTTCCCTGAGGCTGAAAGATATAACGATTATTGCACATAGATTAAAAAACTGGAAATTTGAAATTACAGGGACTGCAGATTGGAAACTTTCGCAGGTTAGTTTGGGAGGTATTGACACCAGTGAGATACAATCATTTACGTTAGAATCAAAAATAGTGCCAGGAATGTATTTTGCAGGAGAAGTAATGGATGTGGCAGGAGAAAGTGGAGGCTACAATTTACAGTGGGCATGGTCAACAGGATATATTTCGGGAGAAAGCGCCTCTTAAAATTAGGATGACAGCTTAAAAAATATAAATTCTAAAAGTGGAATGATCTCAACCATTCCACTTTATACATTTTGAAACAAATTGTTGATTACATCTTTTACTGAAGTAATTTTATCTATTTTATAACCGTATTTTCCAACAAAAACAAATCCTTCGTCTAAATTTCCCTTTGCAGCATTTAAAAGAGCTTGAGCTATACAATAAGGAGCATCGACAAAATTACAAGTTTTAATGCAATGAAAATTACAAATAAAAGGTTTTCTCTCGCCTTTTTCAACCTCTTCTAAGAATTTATTTTTGATAGCTCGCCCTGGAAGGCCAACAGGGCTATCAATAATTATTATATCTTCTTCTTTTGAATTAATAAGTGCTTCTTTAAATTTAATATCAGCATCACATTCATCTGTCGCAATAAAAAGCGTGCCAACTTGTATGCCACTAGCGCCCAATGAAAACATTTTTTTAACTTTTTCAGGAGAATCAATTCCTCCAGCAGCAATTACGGGTATTTCCTTTCCATGTTCCTTTTTCAGTTCTTCAGTATAATTAACTACCTGGGGAATAGTGTTTTCTAATTGAACTTCTTCTTTGTCCAAATCTTCTTTTTTATATCCTAAATGTCCTCCTGCATCTGGGCCCTCAACAATTATTGCGTCAGGAAGATATTTATAACGTTGCCACCATTTCTTGACGATTATCTGAGTAGCTTTTAAAGAAGATACGATGGGTACTAACTTGGTTTTTGAGTCTTTTTCAAGGAAAGAGGGTAAATTTAAAGGCAAACCTGCTCCAGAGATTATCAAGTCAATTTTTTCTTTTATAGCAGTTGTTACCAATTCTGCATAATCACTTAAAGCTACCATTATGTTAACACCAATTATCCCTTTTGTTTTTTCTCTTGTTTTTCTTATAATTTTTTTCAAAGCTTCTATATTTGCTTCCTTCACATTTTTTACTCTATCATTTTCAAGTAAGCCAATCCCCGCAGTTCCAATTATACCGATTGCACCTTCATTTGCAACAGCTGATGTCAAATTGTCTAAAGATATACCTACGGACATTCCCCCTTGAATTAATGGATATTTAGGTGTGAGTCCATCGATGTTCAATGTTTTTATAAAAACCAACTCCTTCTTCTAATTTTTCAAAATTAAATATTATTAATTATACCATATTTGTATTTGATGTTTTAATAATTAATAATTAGCAAACGAGACTTATATTTTTTAATGAAAAGAGCAAAAAATTGATACTTATGATATAATATATACCCGAATGAAAACTAAAAGGAGAGTCTTTTAGTATGGAAGATTCATATAAAAATAAAAATTCTGTCGAAGAATTTTCGATATATAATTTGCAAGCGAGAGAAAAAAAAGCAATCAGAGCATCACTCATAAGCATGATTGTAAATGCAGTGCTTTCTTTTTTCAAAATCTTTATAGCAATTGTTACAGGAAGTATTGCTATTTTAGCTGATGGAATTGATACGACAACAGATATAATAACTTCTCTTCTCACATTAATAGCATCAAAAATATCTAGTAAACCGGCAGATGAAAGTCATCCATTTGGTCATGAACCTGCTGAAACTATAGTAACAAAAGTCCTGTCTTTAGTTATAATTTATGCAGGGGCACAAGTTTTAAAAAATGCGATTCAAAGTCTTGTTTTGGGGAAACATATAATAGAAAGTGCTCAATTGGTTTTATGGATTTCGTTAATTTCTATGGTAACTAAATATTTCCTTTATAGATACAAACGTTCAGTAGGAGAAGAGATAAAAAGTTCTTCTCTGATTGCTGATGCCTTAAACATGAGGAATGATATATTAACGTCGTTATCAGTTTTTGTTGGAATGATTTTTTATTTATTATTTGACATTACTTGGGTCGATCCATTGGTAGCCATTATGGTTTCTTTGTTTATATTTAAAGTGGGTGTTCAAATGTTTATTGAAACATCGGGTGAGTTTATGGGAAGTTCACGTGAACTAGGTGAAATTTATACGAATATTTTAGAAGCAACTAAGAAATTTGATCACGTTTTTAATCCTCATAAAATTAGAGTTAGAAAATCTGGATATGTTTACTTTGTAGAAATGCACATAGAAGTTGATGAAAAAATGACAATTAAAGAGGCTAACGATATAGCTTCTAAGCTTGAGAAGGAATTGAAGAGAATAAATCCTTATATAAAAGATGTGATAATACATGTGGAGCCTTTGGGGAACAAAGAAAAAGAAGGGTATGGCCTTGATGAAAAAAGTATTAAAAGAATTTTTGGTAATAAGTAAGTGGAGGTGTTTTTTTTGACAGGAGATTTTATGGATGAAGCGATTATAAAAGTAGAAGGTGGGAAAGGCGGAGATGGTGCTGTTAGTTTTAGAAGAGAAAAGCATGTAGAAAGAGGAGGTCCAGATGGTGGAGATGGTGGAAATGGTGGATCGGTTATTATTAAGTCAACAATAAACAAGAATACATTAATAGATTTTAGATATAAACGGGTATTTAGAGCGGGAAAAGGAGAAAATGGGAGAAATAAGAAAAGAACAGGAAAATCTGGAGAAAACCTTATTATAGAAGTTCCAGTAGGAACTTGCATTTACGATAAACAAACAGATGAATTAATAGCTGATTTAAAATTTCCTGAACAATATGTAATTGTAGCAGCTGGTGGAAAAGGTGGTAAGGGAAATGCACGATTTGCTACTTCTACTTTACAAGTGCCTAAAATATCGGAAAAAGGTGTGCTAGGAGAATCAAAAACTTTAAAGTTAGTTTTAAAGATACTAGCAGATGTAGGTTTGGTTGGGTATCCTAATGTTGGAAAATCTACTTTGATATCAAAAATCTCATCTGCTAAAGTAGAAATAGCTGATTATCCTTTTACTACGCTAAATCCAAATTTAGGAGTTGTAAAATATAAAGACGGAAACTCTTTTGTAGTTGCAGATATACCTGGCTTAATAGAAGGATCTCATGAAGGGAAAGGGTTAGGCGATCAATTTCTAAGACATATTGAAAGATGTGAGGCAATAGTTCATATTGTTGATATATCAGGACTTGAAAGAAATGACCCTGTTGGAGACTATTACGTTATAAGAAATGAATTGAAGAATTTTTCACCAATCCTTTCTAGAAAAAAAGAGATAATAGTAGCAAATAAAATAGATCTACTCGACAAGAGAGAGCTAGAAACTAGATTAAAAGACTTTCAACTAAGAACAGGTAAGAAAATTACCCCCATTTCTGCATATACTGGAGAAAATGTGGAAATCCTTTTAAATAAAATGTGGGATTTGATAAAAGAAGAAAAGTTGGAATATTTAAATTTACTTGCTAAAAAATTAAAAGCACAAGAAAAAACTAAAATAAAGATTGAACCTGTAAAATTTGAACCAGATCTTTACTTTAAAATGAGTGTTATAAAGTGGGAAGACGGAACATTTGAAATTATTGGAGATAGTATTGACAAATTATTATCTAGATATGATATATACCAAAGAGATTCGAGAATTTTGATTTTGAAAACACTTGAAAAGAATGGTTTAAATAAGCTGCTTTTGAATGCTGGTGTAAAAGAAGGAGACACGGTCTACATTGGCGATTTTGCTTTTGAATATATACCTTAAATTAAAAAATGGGGGGAAATATGGTTATTCTATTTGGAGGGAGCTTTAATCCTCCACATGTGGGCCATAGAATTGTGGCAGAGTTGGCTTATGATGAAATGAAACCTGAGGAATTTTTTATAATTCCCTCACCAAATCCACCGCACAAGATAACAACTTTTCTTGTCGATTTTGACAAGAGATATTCATGGTGTAAGAGAGTATTTTGGGAGGAATATTTTACCGTTAGTGATATTGAGGCAAAATTACCGGAACCCTCTTACACCGTTAATACTTTAAGTTATTTTTCGAATTATTACAGTGATATTTGGCTCTTAATAGGCGAAGATTCATTATATGATTTTAAAAAATGGTACAAGTGGCAAGAAATTTTATCGTTGGCATGTTTACTAGTTTATCCTCGGTATTTTGACGAAAAAGGTTTTAAAAGTTCAGACATAAAATTCGTAAGATTAGATTGCCCAATTATAGATATATCTTCTTCTTATATTAGAGAAAGAATTGAAAGACATAAAACGGTTAAGGGTTTTATAGATGACAGCATTTTAAAAGAAGTTGTTGCTGAGTATAGTAGTAGGTAAATAAGTTTAGCCATTGATTTGTTGCAAACTCTTAAACAGCTTCAAATTCATTCAGCAAGTTTTCGATTTCTTGCAATTCTTTGTTAATATTTTCCCACTCTATTTTTAATGCTTCATCATGTTCAAAAGGCCCCATATATTTTGCTATAGAATTTCTTTGTGCTTCTAAAATGTGTTTTCTTTTTAGCAATTCTTCTTTTCTTTTTTCTTTCATTTATCATCAACCTCCTCTTGATTAATTTAAATAATTACTTTAGAAATTTAAAACTAACGTTTTTTCTTTATTGACTAGACAGATATATTTAAGTTCTTTTTTTCACATAAAGTATTACAAATAAAATACCTGTGTAAATATTATACACATTTCTTTAAAATTTTCAAAACTTTAAAAAAGGAGAAAAAGTTATATAACTAACTTTTATTTCATCCTATAACTTCTAATTTGAGATTTTGGCTAAAAATCAAAATTTGATTTGCTCTAAAATTTTTATTTCTAAAATGCAGGCTTCTATTTCCATGTTTCGGATTTGTTTTTCTAAATCTGATACGAATTCTTCGTCTTTAATACTGGGTAGGTTGATTTTTATATTATAAATCCCTCCTAAAATAGCTGATTTTGCCATTATCGCAGCAATAGCAGCATCACTTAAGACTTGCTTATTTCCTATTTTGACAAGGATTTCTATTAATTCCATTACTTCTAGAGCGTTTTTTGCAATTTTCAAGGGAATCAAAGTAGCTTTTTTTGTACTTTCTTGAATTTTTTCCTCTCTAATTTTTTTTTCTTCATCAGTGTTACGCGGAAGTTTTAAAGAATCAATTACTTCACTAAAAGCTCGTGCATCTTCCTCCATTTCTTCTAGAAAAGTATCTCTATACTTTTCTAAAGTTTCATTTACCTTTTTTATTTCTTCTTCTACATCTTTATATTTTTTCTTTCCAATGGTGAGGTTTGACACCATGTTTCCTAAACTGGATGCCAAGGCTCCAGCCAACGCAGCAACGCTCCCCCCTCCTGGTGCTGGATCTTTAGAAGATAATTTCTCTAGGAATTCTCGGATTGTCATTTCTGATAACAATTGAACTTCCCCCTTTTAAAAGATTTTTGTGTACACTAAAATTCTAAAAATTTGATTTAACTTTTATTAAAAAACATGATTAATTAGAAATATTCTTAGATATAAATTTTAATCTTATATTTTACATTATAACAAAAAAGCAAAATGTTACTTATCTGAAGCACAATCAAATACAGGAGCATGCATTTATAATAATCTTTATTTTTAAAGAATAGGTACTTTTTTCCTTTGAAACCGTCAAAATTTTTTAAAATTAAATATTATTTTCCTAATTAAATTTTATCAAATTAAAATTTAATTTCAATCTTGCGCATAAGAAAGAAAATTCGTTATAATTAACTTTAACTGAGTATAAATATCGGTGAATTGAATCCTTCATGAATGATTTTTTTGAAAAAATATGATATGATAAGATTGGATGGTTTTTAAAGATATAGTCCAGCGTAACAACTTTTTTATTGTGGCATAGGTTAAAGAAAAGTTTTAACAATAATCTGACGGAGGTGACTAAGTAGGTATGTTTTGGGTTTTTGCAATAGTTCCAGTCATTGCTTTGATATTTGCTAGTATTAACTATAAACGTGTTTTGGCAATAGACGAAGGTACTCCTGAAATGAAAGAAATAGCAAGTGCAATTAGAGTCGGAGCAGACGCCTTCGTGAACTACGAAACAAGAGTTATTTTTATTTACGCCATTGTTATTGCAGTCATTTTGACAGTTGTAGTAGAGTGGTACGTAGGAGTAGCATTTCTTATAGGTGCTTGTATGAGCACGTTGGCAGGACGTTTTGGTATGAACATGGCTACTCAAGCTAATGTCAGAGTAAGTAACACTGCTAGAACAGAAAAGGACATCGGAAAAGCTATGAAAGTAGCCTTTCAAGGTGGAAGTGTTTCGGGACTATCTGCGGCAGGATTTGGACTTTTAGGTTTGTTTATTATTTACTTTGTTTTTGGAAAATGGCTGAATCAACTTTCCTTGGAGAATTTAACTCTCAAGGTAAACTGGCTGGGAATAAGTTATATTCCTTTCACTATGTCCGTTTCAGGATATTCGCTCGGTTGCTCTATAGTAGCGATGTTTCATAGAGTAGGCGGAGGTATTTATACAAAAGCTGCAGATATGGGAGCCGACTTAGTTGGAAAAACTGAACTAGATTTGCCAGAAGATGACCCACGAAATCCAGCAACTATCGCAGACAACGTTGGAGACAACGTTGGGGACGTAGCAGGTCTTGGAGCGGATCTTTTAGAAAGTTTTGTTGGAGCTATAATTTCTGTAGTAATACTAATTTTATATTCTTTTTTTCTCCTTGGTTCAGATGTCTTCTCCTATGAATCTACGTTAAAGCTAACTTTTTATCCAATATTTTTTGTGTCTCTGGGGTTAATTTCTTCTATTATAGGAATCTTATACATAGTAGTGAAAAAAGCTTCTGGAGATCCGCATAAAGAATTAAACACCTCTCTAATGATGTCAGCATTTTTAACAATAATAACAACGTTCTTTCTTACGATGTTCTACTTGAAAGATATACCAATTAAAGAACTTCAAATGATAGGGTTTAAAGCCGGAATTTATTCTCCTTGGATAGGTGCAATTATTGGCATATTGGATGGAATACTTATAGGTTTTGTTGCTGAGTATTATACAAACGAAAAATATAAGCCCACTAGAGAATTATCTGAATTTAGCAAAGGTGGTCCTGCTATTATCATAACAAAAGGATTGGCCCTTGGGATGCAAAGTGTGTTAGTTCCTGTTTTTTTGTTAATGTTAGGTATACTTCTATCTTTTGAATTTTCAGGATTATATGGTGTTGCTATGGCAGCAACAGGAATGCTTTCTTTCGTCGCAACTACTGTTTCTGTTGATTCTTATGGACCAATTGCAGATAATGCAGGTGGTATATGTGAGATGGCCAAATTGCCTCACGAGGTTAGAAAGATTACAGACGAGCTTGATGCTGTAGGTAACACTACAGCAGCTATAGGTAAAGGTTTTGCTATTGGTTCGGCAGCATTAGCAGCATTAGCACTTTTTGCTTCTTATATATATGCTCAAGCGAATGTAGCAGATGCAGGAATAGGTCACTTATTATCTATAATGATTTTAAATATAGTTGATTCAAGAACACTTGCAGGAGCGTTTTTTGGAGCAGCGTTACCTTTCTTTTTCAGTGCTTATCTGATAAATGCCGTCGTAAACTCAGCTAATCAAATAGTAGATGAAGTAAGAAGACAGTTTAGAGAGATTCCAGGATTAGCAGAAGGAGAAACCAAACCCGATTATGAAAACTGTGTAAAAATAAGCACCGAAGGTGCTTTAAGTCAAATGAAGGTTCCTGCCTTAATTTCGGTGTTAACTCCTATTATTGCCGGCTTTCTTTTGGGACCAGATTTTGTTGGAGGAATTCTAATTGGTACAACTCTTAGTGCTGTTATGCTTGCTGTATTTACCGCAAATTCTGGCGGCGCTTGGGATAATGCTAAAAAGAGAATCGAATCTGGGGAGATTGAAGGGGAGGGAAAAGGATCAGAAGCGCACAAAGCAGCAGTTGTCGGAGATACTGTGGGAGATCCGTTAAAAGATACTGTAGGTCCTTCTTTAGATATTTTAATAAAAATAATGGCAGTTACATCGGTCATTACAGTATCTATATTTAAGGTATATCATTTCTTTTAAAATTAAAATATAAAAATAAAAGCCGAGCGATTAATTTAAGCGCTCGGCTTTTTTAGTTATTATATTCTTAAACCTCCATCTATTCTTATTACTTGGCCTGTAATAAATGAGGAATCATCACTAGCTAAAAATAAAGCCAATTTTGCAACATCTTCTGGTTCACCAAGTCTTTTTAGGCAGGTATTTTCTATAACATAATCAATCAAATCTTCTTTTAAATCTTTTGTCATTCCTGTTCTAATGAAACCTGGTGCGATTGCGTTAACTCTGATATTTTCTCCTCTCATAGTCAACTCTTTAGCCCAGGATTTAGTCATCCCTATTATGCCGGCCTTAGCTGCAGAATAGTTTGTTTGTCCTATATTTCCTTCTATCCCAACTACACTTGCCATATTTATTATATTACCAGATTTTTGTTTTCTCATATATCTAGCAACAGTTTTAGTCATTATAAAAGTGCCTTTTAAGTTTACTTCTATGACCTTATCAAAATCTTCTTCTTTCATGATAACAAGAAAATTATCTCTAGCTATACCTGCATTATTAACTAAAATGTCTATTTTTTCGGATATTTCATATATTTCATTTACTATTTGTGTTACAAGTGTAGAGTTTGTAATGTCAGCTTTGTAATAAAAATATTTGTCTTCTGGGAAGTCTTTTTTTTCGCTGGGATCAATTAGGGGCAACTCTTCTGTTGCTAAAGCGAAAACTGTTGCACCTTCTTTTATAAAAAGTCTAGAGATTTCCTTGCCAATCCCACGTGAACCACCGGTTACAATTGTTACTTTTCCTTCCAACTTCAAAGGGTACACCCCCAACTATTTGTTTAAATGTTTACTAATTTGACGTTTCTATCTATCTGTTTAATGAATTTAGTTAATACCTGAGTAGGACCAATTTCGACAAATTCATCAACGCCGTTTCTAATGCACTCTTGCACGCACTCAATCCATCTTACAGGTGAAGTAATTTGTCTTATTACATTTTCTTTAATAACTTCTGGGTCAGTTTCAAATTTTGCGCTCACATTTTGAACTACAGGAATTTTTGGTTTATTAAAAGGTAATTTTTCTATTTTTCTTCTGAGTCGATCTTCGGCTTCTTTTAAAAACTTAGAATGAAAAGGTCCACTAACATTTAAAGGGACAACTTTTTTAGCTCCGCTTTCCTTCAACTTTTCCATTGATATCAAAAGTTCTTCCATTTCTCCACTTATCACAATTTGTGAAGGTGAATTGTAATTAGCAATTTGAACATTTGGATAATTTTTTAGAACTCTTTCAATTTCTGATACATCCATACCAATGATTGCAGCCATTCCACCTTTTCCGGGTTCTATAGCTTCGCTCATATACAGTCCTCTATAATACACAGCTTCAACAGCATCTTCAAAACTAATCACTTCAGCAGCCAGTATAGCTGTCCATTCTCCCAGAGAGTGTCCTGCAACAACATCAGGTGTAAGCCCTTTACTAAGGGCATACAAATATTTCATATAACTTATAGTAAGTATTGCAACTTGAGCGTTTTGAGTCAAGGTAAGCTCTTTTTCATCATCACCAAAGATTATTTTTTTAATATCAACACCTATTCTATCTTTTACTTTATCGAAGTAAATATTGTATTCTGGTTTAAGCTCCAAAATATCTTTTCCCATACCTAAAAACTGTGAACCTTGACCAGTAAAGACAAAACAACGCATTTTTTCACCCCCAAATTCAGTGCTGTTCTAGGTAAAGAACTATTTCATCAATGACTTCTTTAACACTTTTAATTTCGTTTATGAGACCTGCTGATTGACCTGCCATAAAAGAACCGCTTTCTTCATCACCATATAAAAATGCTCTCTTTAAACTCCCTACAAGTGCTTCCTCAGCTTCTTCGGGGGAAGATGCTTCTAATTTTGCTATTTTTTTACCAAAAGGAGTTTTTATTATTCTCGCAGGATTTCCGAACTTTAAACCTGTTACTATCGTATCTCTTATTCCAGCTTCTAAAATTATCTTTTTATAATTTTCATGTGCTTCACATTCATGGGTAGCTATAAATCGGGTTCCCATTTGTATGGCTTCAGCTCCAAGGGCAAAAGCTGCTAACGCGCCCCTTCCTTCGGCTATCCCTCCTGCAGCAATTACTGGAACTGTTAACATGCTTGTTAGTTTTGGTATTAAAACCATCGTGGTTACATCTCCAATATGCCCACCACTTTCCATTCCTTCTCCTATTATTGCATCAACTCCAGCATTTTCTAACCTCAAAGCAAGGTTTTCTGAGGAAACTACCGCTAACGTTGTTATTCCGTTTTGTTTGAGTTTAGATATGTATTTAGTAGAATTTCCTGCCCCTAGAACAACTACGGGAACTTTTTCTTCAATTAACAGATCAATTACTTCTTCAATGTGAGGATTAAGCATGATGACATTAACTGCATATGGTTTATCGGTTAATTTTTTAATGGTATCTATTTGTTTTTTCAAAAGCGAAGGATCCATGTTCCCAGAACCGATTGTTCCAAGACCACCAGCGTTCGAGACAGCAACGGCTAATTTGGCTGTTCCGACCCATGCCATTCCTCCTTCTAAAATGGGGTATTTGATTTTTAAAAGTTTAGTAACTCTATTGTTTGATAAGTCCAATACAGCACCTCCAACTAACTTATTTTAATTCCAACCATAATTTCAGCCTGTGTGCAAATTTCATTTTCTACAAAAGCCGTTCCTTTTAATTTATAGATATTTGCCTTTTTTTGTAAAATTTTTAATTCATAAATCAATTTATCACCAGGTCTAACCTCTTTTTTGAATCTAGCCTTGTCTATTCCAGTGAATAAAGGTATGATATTGTTTTTCTCGATATTTTGTTTATTTAAAAGAAGCAAACCAGCTGTTTGAGCCATTCCTTCGATAATTAAAACCCCTGGCATAATGGGATAATTTGGAAAATGGCCTTGAAAAAATGGTTCATTTATACTTACATTTTTGAAAGCCTTTATATTGTCGTTATTTATTTCAATAATTCCATCAACTAGCAAAAAAGGATATCTATGTGGAAGTATTTTTAAAATTTCATCTATGCTCATCTTTTGTCTCACTCCCAAGTGGTTATTATTCCACCTGATTCAGGACCTAAATGCATTCCAATTATTATATCCATTGGTTCGAATATTATTTTTTCTCGTGGAATACCAAGTTTTACAACTTCATCCAACAAATCTCCACCAACTTTTAAACTTCCAGTGTGTACAACCGCAATATTTTTTAAGTCTCCATTTCCTTTTTCTTGCATAGCAGCTATTGATATTTCTTTAATAACTTTGTTATACCCTCTTACTCGTTTAATGGGAATTATTTCACCTTCTGCAAGCTGTAGTAATGGCTTAACATTTAGCATAGATCCCAAAAAAGCAGAAGCTTTGCCTATTCTTCCACCCTTCTGCAAATAATTCAAATCTCCTACAGTAAAATAAACGTTAACTTTTTCATGAAAATGCTCGGTAAAATCTATTAGTTCGTTGATTTCGTAATTTCCGGAATCTATTAGTTTTTTTAACTCTAACACAAGGAATCCTAATCCCCACGTAGTTTCATATCCTTCGACTACGTGGATTCTTTTTTCATCTACATTTTTAGCAGCTAATATCGCAGCATTATAAGTTCCACTTAACTTAGCTGGTATATGAACAGAAATCAACTCATCATATCTAGTTAACCATTCTTTGTAAACTATTTCAAAATCGTGGGTAGATGGTTGAGAGGTTGCGGGAATGTAGTCGCTTTTTTTCAAACTTTCATAAAAATCCTCTACGTCTATTTCTATTGCTTTCTTAAATTTATCTTGTTGCTTCACATAAAGGGATACACATCCAATATCCAGTTCCTTCAATGTTTTCAAATCGATGTCGCAGGTGTTATCTGTAACTATTCCTATTTTTTTAGACATAGTTATTCCTCCTTTAATATTTGACGAATATGATAGAGGCGTTATGTCCTCCAAAACCAAAAGAATTTTTCAAAACCGTGTTAATTTTAACACTTTTTAATTCTTTTGGTATGTTAAGATTTATCATTTCCTCGTCAGGTTCGTCTAAATTAGGCATCCCATGAATAAAGTTGTTTTGTGTTTCTAAGATAGCTGCAATTAATTCAATAGCTCCAGCTGCTCCCAAAGTATGACCTACCAAAGTTTTTGTAGATTGAATATACGCTTTTGTAATATCTTCACCAAAAATGGTTTTTAAAGCTCTAATTTCAGAAGCATCCCCCACTGGGGTACTCGTTGCATGACAATTTACCAAATCTATCTCTGAAGGATTTAGTCCAGCCATTTCCAAAGCTCTTTTCATAGCTCTAGCCGCTCCTTCTCCTTGTGGTTCAGACTGGCTTATATGATAAGCATCTCCGGTCATCCCAAAACCATCTATGTATCCATAGATTTTCGCACCGCGCGCTTTTGCATGCTCTTCGGATTCTAGAATTAAAATGCCTGCACCTTCACCCATAACAAAACCGTCCCTATTTTTGTCAAATGGACGAGAAGCTTTTTTTGGCTCATCATTTTTTTGTGAGAGAGCCATCATATTTGCAAATGCTGCAATTGGCATTGGATCAATAACTGCTTCTGAGCCTCCTGTTACACAAACATCAATTTCTCCATCTCTTATTAACATAACAGAAGTTATTAAAGAATGGATTGATGAAGCGCAGGCACTGACAGTAGAAAAATTGGGACCTTTTAATCCATAATGTATAGCGACAACTCCGCTTGCCATATCTGCTATCATCATTGGGATTAAAAAGGGACTGACAAATTTAGGTCCTTTTTCATGCATTACCAAAAATTCTCTATATAGAGTTTTAAATCCTCCTATTCCTGAACCAATTACAACACCCGCATTTTCTCTCCATTTTTGTTCTTCATATAAACCCGCGTCCTTTATAGCTTCATCAGCAGCCGCTATAGCTAATTGTAAAAATCTATCATATCTTTTCGCAGTTCTTTTGTCAAGGTATTGTTCAGGATCGAAATCCTTAATTTCTGCTCCAATTTTAACTTTTTGATCAGAAGTATCAAATTGCGTGATGTAGTCTATTCCTATTTTCATTTCTTTTAGAGCATCTACAAATTCGTTAGAATTTTTTGCAATTGAATTTACTGTTCCAATTCCAGTTACAACAACCTTTGGCATAATCTACCTCCTATGTGTTAGAAGTTTTTGGCGCGGATAACATACGTTGAGTAACTTCTATGTAGTATTCAAATATTTGATTTGCATCTAAACCTGTCCATTTTTTATATAAATCTTTTCTAAGACTAACCTGTTGAACTAATCCCGTTATTTCGGCCCACAACACAATAGCTATTTTTTTAGTATCCAGATTACTATCAATTGTACCGTCATTTTTTCCCTCTTCAATAGAAGAAACTAGTAAATTAAATATTTCCTCACTCTTTTCGTAGGCTTTTTTAACATGTGGGTCTGATTCGTCGAATTTTGTTTCTTGAGTTTCGTAATCCAAAATTAATTTGTAGTAATTTTCATAATCAACGCTAAAATTTACATACGTTTTTCCCATAGAAACAACTTTTTCAAAACCACTTTTACAAATACTAATTCCTTCAATTATCATATCTTTTAAAGTTTGAAGAGCACGCTCAACAGAAGTAAAATAAAGATCTTTCTTACTTGAAAAATACAAGTACAAAGTTCCTTTAGCTAGTTTTGCTTTTTTGGCTATTTCAGTCATAGTTGTATCCTGATAACCTTTTTGTATAAATAGTTTTTCTGCTGCGTCCATTATTAAGTTTTTCTTTTTTTCTTTTTTCTTTTTATTATTGTTTTTCTTATCATTCATTATTATTCACCCTTACAAAGCAAAAAATGACCAACGGTCATTATTCTTTCTTGAAATTATATCATAAATAAAAGAATATATCAAGTTTTATAAAAAAATCTCATAGTCAATTTTAAATGGTGAATTAAGACTCATTTAAATTAAATTTATAATAAGCAGCGTCATATATAAACAACTGTGCTATAATTGCTTTACGAGGAAATTTTGCTAAATTGTAAATAGGTTTTTCAGAAGCGGGAAACTTTTAAAAAATTAAGATTATCAATTTAAAGAGGACTAAATAAAAAAAATGTTGCTCTATTTTTTAAAACATAGAGTTATATGTTCGTATTCAGAGAAGTCTACTTAAAGGGTTCAAAGTTACGAGGCGCTAACTCAAACAAAATGCAAATCATATAATAAGCTTTAAATATGGTTTTTAGAATATGTATAGGTTTACCTAAAATCTTAAATCTTGGGAGGACAAAAATGGAATTGGGCGAAAAATTCGAAGAACTATATAATACAATGAAACAATTGAGAGGTCCAAATGGATGTGAATGGGATAAAGTTCAAACGCATGAGAGTTTAAAATCGTATGTAATAGAAGAAGCTTATGAATTAGTAGAAGCAATTGATGAGAAGGACAGCTCAAAAATAAAGGAAGAACTAGGGGATATTTTGTTACAAGTTGTTTTTCATTCGATAATAGCTGAAGAAAATAATCAATTTTCAACATTTGAAGTGATCGAGAATTTGATTCAAAAGTTGATAAGAAGGCATCCACATGTTTTTGGAAGTGAAAAATCATATTCATATGCACGATGGGAAGAAATCAAGGCAAAGGAAAAAGGAGAGAAAAAATATAGTAGGATAGGAAAAATGAATAAAGCTTTACCAGCCTTGTCTTTAGCAAGACGCGTGCAAGAAAATGCGGCCACTGTAGGCTTTGATTGGACCGATATAAATGATGTATGGAATAAAGTTGAAGAAGAGTTTAGAGAACTTAAAGAAGCAAAAAACGACGAAGAGATACTAGAAGAATTTGGTGATTTGTTGTTTGCTCTAGTAAATTTGGCTAGATTTTTGAACATCGATGCTGAATATTCATTGAGAAAAGCTACCGAAAAGTTTGTGAGACGGTTTCAGCAAATGGAGGAAAAAATAGAAAGTCTTGGAGAGGACTTTGAGTCCCTAAATTTACAAGAATTAGATAACTTTTGGAATGTAGTGAAAAAAGAGGAACAATAATTTTAAAAAATTTCTCATCATTTTTGCTTTTTGTTAATTCCTTGTGTTATAATTAATTTAACAAAAGGTAAATTGGCAGAAGCTGAAATGTCTTCTGCCTCCTTTTATTTGAGAAGAAAGAAAATATAAAACTTCATATAAGAAGTTTTTGTAATCTAAAAAGAGGTGAATTGTGGTGGAAATTGGCTTATTTGGACTCGCCTTATCAGGAAAAACTACCATATTTAAACTTTTAACTAATGCAGATATTGATGAAAGTTATAAAAGAGAGGCGGTAAAAAGAACTGCTCAAATTAAAGATAAAAGGGTAGACGAACTTGCGAAAATTTACAAACCCAAAAGGGTAGTGTATGCTACTTTAGATTTTCTAGATATACCAAGTTTTGATTACAAAGGCGATCCTAAAGAAAAATCAAGGATTTTTCAAATGATTCAAAATGTAGACGCTTTATTGATGGTATTGAGGGCGTTTAATAATCTTTCTGTTCCCTGGCCAGAGGGTGCTGATAATCCAATGAAACAATTGGAAATTTTAGAAACAGAATTAATTATTCGTGATTTAGAAATTGTTGAAAACAGATTAATTAGATTGGAAACCCAAAAAAAGAAGGGAAAAGTTTCTTTTTTAGAAGAAAAAGAAGAAGCATTATTAAATAGAGTAAAAGGAAGTCTAGAAGAAGGAATTTTTGCATCCAAAATCGGGTTAAGTGAAGAAGAACAAAAATTAGTAGGTTCATTAGCTTTATTTACTTTGAAACCAACGATAGTTTGTGTTAATGTCGATGATAATCAACTATTGACAAAGAAATATGAGAACAAAGAAAAAGTTTTAGAAGAATGTGAAAAACAATTTTTTGCCTACATAGAATTAGATGGGAAAATGGAAGTAGAGATAAATGAATTAGAAGACGAAAAAGATAGAGAGCTATTCCTGAAGGAATTATCTATTGAGGAACCCGGTATTGAAAGATTAGCAAAAATAGTTTATAATCATGTGGGGCTTATTTCATTTTTTACTGTTATAGAGAATGAAGTAAGGGCATGGACAGTAAAAAAAGGTATTACAATGAAAGAAGCAGCAGGTAAAATACATACTGATTTTGAAAAAAATTTTATCAGAGCAGAAGTCATGAAATTTGAAGATTTGGTTAGATATGGAAGTGAAGATAAATTAAAAGAGAAAGGTCTATGGAAACTAGCAGGGAAAGATGAGATTGTTGAAGATGGATACATATTAACTATAAGAGCTAACGCTTAAAAAAGAGAGGTGGAAATATGATTCTTGTTACAGGTGGAGGAGGTTACATAGGATCTCATCTTGTTAAAAAATTAAAAGAAGATGGAAAAGAAGTGGTGGTATTTGATAATTTTGAGAGGGGCCATAAATGGGCTGTAAAAGATTTAGATGTAGTTGAAGGGGATTTAAGAAATAAAGAAGATATAAAAAAAGTATTTAATAATTACAATATAGATGAAGTTTACCATTTTGCAGCATATTCTCTCGTTGGAGAGTCTATGGAAAATCCGATGAAATACTTTAAAGGTAATGTTTGTGGTACTTTAAATTTAATAGAGGCTATGATAGAATATAATGTAAGATATATTGTATTCTCTTCCAGTGCAGCAGTTTATGGTAATCCTGAAAAGATACCAATAACTGAGGACCAACCCAAAAATCCTACAAGTGTTTATGGTCAATCTAAACTAATGATAGAAGAAATTTTGGAATGGTTCTCCAGACTAAATAAGATAAGATATGTAGCGTTACGTTATTTTAATGCGGCAGGCGCTTATTATGATGGTAGTATTGGTGAAGCACATGATCCTGAAACTCACTTGATTCCAATAGTGCTTCAAACAGCGGTGGGAAAAAGAGAAAAAGTTTTTATATACGGTAATGATTATCCCACAAAGGATGGAACGCCTGTAAGAGATTATATCCACGTTATGGATTTGATAGATGCTCACATTAAGGCTATGGAATGGATGAAATCTGAAGATGAGTCAGAAGTATTTAATTTGGGGAATGGTAAAGGATTTACTGTATTGGAAGTGCTAGAAACAGCTAAAAAAGTAACTTCGAAAGATATTGATTTTGAAATTACTTCACGAAGACCTGGGGACCCTGCTGTATTAGTAGCTTCATGTGAAAGGGCCAAAAAAGTTTTAGGGTGGACTCCTAAAAGTTCAGATTTAGAAAAGATTATTTTAGACGCTTGGAGATGGCATAAAAAATTTGAGCAGCATAAAAACTTTTAATAATATTTCTAAAATTTATTTGACAGTAAATAGGAGGATAAGGCATGCCAAAAGAAATAGACGAAATCAAAAAGTTTATTAGAGATATACCAGATTTCCCTGAGAAAGGTGTTATTTTTAAAGATATTACACCACTTTTAAAAAATCCAAAAATTTTTCGATTCTCACTAGATAAAATATCTGATTTAATAGATAAATGGGATTTTGATTGCATAGTTTCTCCCGAGTCAAGAGGGTTCATTTTTGCTGCACCGCTTGCCTATAAAATGGAAAAAGAGTTTGTCCCAATAAGAAAACCTGGAAAACTGCCTTATAAAACTTACTCAATTTCTTATGAATTAGAATATGGAAGAGCAACGTTAGAAATGCATGTTGACGCTATAGATAAAGGAGAAAAAGTAATAATAGTTGATGATGTTTTAGCAACTGGAGGAACCACTGAAGCCATCAGAAAACTAGTGGAGCAGGCTGGTGGGATAGTTGTTGGAGTTGCATGTTTGGCTGAGCTTACTTACTTAAACCCAAGACAAACTTTAAAAGATCTTGAAATAGCTAGTGTGATTAAATATTAGATAAAGACATGTAATCAAAAAACGTAACATATCGCAAAAATGATGATATAATAAATAAACAAAAAATTTTAAAAAGGAATTTTCTACGATAAAAATTTTAATTTATTGTGGATGAGTAGATTATAGGGTGGATTTATCATGCTTTACTTTATGCCACTTTATTAAAACATCAAACATGCAAATATAATTTAGATTCGAAGAAGTTTGAAGTCAAGGATATTTGACAAAAGCATAAAAATAGTAATATGTGCTAAATAAGTTAAAAAATTTTTAAAGTATCTAAAACAGGCATACACGGGAGGTGCACAAAAATGAAAGGTATAAAGTTTGACTTTTCAAATGTTTTTCAGCCAAATATAGAAAATGGTCTGAGTGAAGAAGAAATTAACCAGTACTCGGATAAAATAGAAGAAATTGTGGAAAGAATTTTAAAAGAGAATCCAGGATTTTTGAATTTACCTTTTACTAGGGTATATATAGACAGGGTCTTAGATCTCAAAAATTGGGTTCAAAGTTTTGAAAGTGTGGTAGTTTTAGGAATTGGAGGTTCTGCCTTAGGTAACCAAGCTTTGCAGGTAGCGCTTAATCCACTCAATTATAATGTGTTACCGCGAGAGATACGAAAAACTCCAAAAATATTTATAATAGACAATGTTGATCCTGATTTTGTTGCTTCAAATTTGGATCAAATAGATCCAAGAACAACGCTTTTTAATGTGATCTCAAAATCTGGTACTACAGCAGAAGCTATGGCTAACTATCTGGTAGCCCGTGGAATAGTTGAATGTTATGGTTTAGATCCCAAATCTCATTTTTTATTTACCACAGATCCAGAAAAAGGTGTTTTAAAGAAGATAGCGGAAAGAGAAGGAATTAGGACTTTAGAGATTCCACCTCATATTGGAGGTAGATTCAGTGTATTAACTCCAGTAGGTTTGCTTTCAGCTTTGGCAAGTGGTATAGACATAATCGATTTATATAATGGCGCAAAAGATATGCATAAAAAGGTAACTAATCCTAATATTTGGGAAAATCCTGCAGCATTAAATGCTTTAATTCATTATTTGTATTATCAAAGAGGCTATAATATATCTGTTATGATGGCTTATTCAAATAAACTCTACCTTTTAGCTGATTGGTATCGACAATTGTGGGCAGAAAGTTTAGGAAAGAAATATAATCTTAAGGGTGATGTAGTCAATGTAGGTCAAACACCTATTAAAGCGTTAGGAGCAACTGATCAGCATTCTCAAGTTCAACTTTATAACGAAGGACCTTATGATAAAATAATAACCTTTCTTCAATTAGAAAATTTTCAAAGAAACATAATTATTCCAAAAATTCATGAAGAATTTTCAGAATTGTCTTATTTAGGTGGCAAATCTCTTTCAACTCTTTTAAATGCAGAACTTAAGGCAACAGAATACGCACTTACTGAGAATAACAGGCCTAATTTAAAAGTTATTTTTCCTCAAACAAACCCATATAATATTGGTCAATTTTTCTTTGCATACGAATTTCAAACAGTTGTGATGGGAATGCTTTTGGAGATAAATCCTTATGATCAGCCTGGAGTTGAGTTAGGAAAAACAGTTACTTTTGCTTTGATGAATAGGATGGGATATGAAGATGTGAGAGAAAATGTTGAAAAACAAATTAAAAACAAAAAACAGGTGATCATCTAAAATATGGTTATCGGAATAACAGGACCTGCAGGCTCAGGTAAAAGTACTGTTTGTGAGTTAATTAAAAAAAAGCTTTCAAATGTCAAAATTATAGACGTAGACAGAGTTGGACATGAGGTCCTAACCTTTTTTTCTGTTAAAAATAAGATAAAAGAGAATTTTGGTGAGGGAGTATTTGATGAGAAAGGTGAAGTATCAAGAAAAAAGTTAGGTGAAGTTGTGTTTTCGAATCCAAAAAAGTTAGAAGAGTTGAATTCAATAGTTCATCCCAAAATTTTTAACCAAGTTGAAAAAGAAATAAAGAAGTTGTCAGATAAAAATGATATAATTATTTTAGATGCAGCCTTACTATATAAAATAGGATTGCATTGTCTATGTGACAAAATTATATATGTAGATGCTCCAGAGGATCTAAGAATAGAGAGGCTTCATAACGATAGAGGGTTACCTTTAAAGAAAGCAAAAAATATCATAATCTCACAACAAAATCTTGATTTTGGTCCTTATGACTTTAAAATAAATAATAAAAGCAAACTTGATGAGTTGGAACAAGAAATTGAAAAGATTTTAAAAGATTTACTGAGAGAATAAAATTTCTTTTACACATAAATGAAATTAGAGGTATATATATGTTTCAAAGCACAAACTCTAAATTTATAGGAGGTGTGTCTGTTGAAAAAAGTCGTATTAACGTTGGTTATTTTATCTATGTGTGTTTTTGGTATTTCTCAAGTAAAGATTGAGTTCTGGCACGCTATGGGAGCTCAACTTGGAGAGACTTTGAACTCGTTAGTAGAAACATTTAATAAAGAAAATCCTGATATTCAAGTTATCCCCATTTATGTAGGAAACTATAGTGCTTTAAACCAAAAACTTCTTTCCACTATTACAGCTTACAGTCAAGGAAGCAAAACAGATCTTCCCGCTATTTCTCAAGCATACGCTAACTGGACAGCGAAATATTTATTTTCAGGCGTAGTTGAACCACTTAATGGATACATAGAAAATGATCCAGAGATGAAGGATGCCTGGGATAATCAGGTTTTTCCTGTATTAAAGGAAATTGTTACTTGGGGAGAGACAGTCTATGGAATACCTTTTAATAAATCTGTGTATACATATTATTACAACACAGATCTTTTCGATTTATTCGGTTTGGAACCCCCAAAGACTATAGAAGAACTATGGTCGGTATCCGAAACTTTAACTTTAGACATAGATTTTGATGGAACAATAGATATTTATGGATTGGGAGTAAGAAATTTTATAGACGATCTCCAAATATTTTTATATGCTCACAATGTGACATTTCTAGAATATGTGGGAGAAGGAAAATATAAGATAATTTTAGATGAGCAAAAAACAAAAGAAGTATTAAAATTAATAAAAGACCTTAAAGATTCAGGTTATGCTATTTTCCAAAATGCTTATTTAGATGGGCCTTTTGGAGCAGGAGAAATTGCTGCGTATATGGGCACAGTTGCTGGATTAACTTACGCTGAACAATCTTCTCGAGGGAAACATGGGGTTTCTTGGGCACCACTTCCCTCTGTTGATGGAGTTCCTCGCTCACCAATTGCAGGTACCGATTTAGTAATGTTTAGTTGGATAACTCAAGAGCAGAAAGATGCAGCTTGGAGATTTCTTAAATTTTTAGTGGATCCAGTTAATGTTGTATATTGGTCTATTAACACTGGATATGTTCCAATTAGAAGAGATGTTGTGAATGTTGCGCAATGGAAGGCTTATACTGCTAACGATGTAAAACCAACAATAGCTCTCAATGAGTTAGAAACGGCTATCCCTGATCCAAAACCAGCTGCGTGGGATGAAATAAGAAGTAATATTAGTACATTATTTGCAAATTTCTTAAATGATTTTGCTACAATAGATGAAACATATGACTCTATTGTAAACGTTATGGAAACATTACTCACAGAAACAGGGGAGTTAGCTCAATAGATTCATTATAAAGAATTGAATAAAAACTTGGGCTGTAATGTACATAACAGCCCAAGTTTTTTACTGGTGGAGTTGATGGGATTCGAACCCACGGCCTTTGCCTTGCGAAGGCAACGCGCTCCCGCTGCGCTACAACCCCACAAAAAAGTATATATTGCCACACAAATGATTTTAATATTACCCTATTTCAAAATGCTCTTTTAATACTCCATCCCTTATAAATAATATTCTATCAGCCTTTTTAGCAATATTAAGGTCATGAGTGACAATTACAAGGGTTGTACCATTTTCTTCTCTAATTTGTTCTAAGAGGTCGATAATTTTTTCGCCTGTTTCTGAATCAAGGTTTCCTGTCGGTTCATCGGCCCAGATCACTTCAGGAGAATGTACTATAGCTCTTCCTATCGCGACTCTCTGTTGTTCACCACCTGAAAGCTCATAAGGAAATCTATCAACTTTACTTTCTAACTTTAATTTTTTAAGAACTTCATATGCTTTCTCTTTTGCTTCCTTATTTTTGCTTCCTAGAATCAATAATGGTAATTCAACATTTTCTAGCACCGTTAAAACAGGGACTAAGTTAAAAAATTGGAAAACAAAACCCATATTTTTAGCTCTAAATGCTGTTCTTTCTTCTTCTTTCAAATTTTGAAAAGGGATGCCTTTGAAGTAAACCTCTCCTGCTGTTGGATAATCAATAGCTGCAAGACAATTTAATAAGGTAGTTTTCCCTGATCCAGATGGTCCTAAGATAGCTATAAATTCCCCTTTGTGAATAGTCAAAGAAACATTTTTTAAAGCCTCGACTTTAACGCGCTTATCATTATATATTTTATTCAAGTCAATTGCTTTTATTAGAACCGAATTTTCACTATACATCTATCTATTCAAGCTCCTTCATGCTTTCTGCAGGTGATATTTTTGATACCTGCCGAGCCGGTATCAATAAAGTGAAAAAGGAAATCAGATAAACTAATATAATTATGGCAACTACTTTTAAAATAGGAAAATAAAAATTAAAAGTTCCCATAAATTGGAATATTGCCAGAACAAGATCTTTAGAAACAAGGTATCCACAACTTAAACCTATAAGAGAACCAATTGAGACTATAGTAAAATTTTCAATCATGAAACCTTGGATGATATCTTTGGAATTAGCTCCAATAGCTATCAAAGTTCCGATTACACGACTACGAAGTTTACAAGATCTAAAAGAATATAAAGCTAACCCCGAAAAACCACTTATTAAGCCCAGGTATAACATACTAGTTGTTAAGGATATGATATTATCAACACCGTTAAAAACGCTATTAAGAATATCTTCTAAAAAGATCGGATAGTCAAAGTCAGACATGTAACTCTTGTTTAATTCGTTTATGTTGGAATTATTTGCGTTTCCAAGCAATATTTCAAGACTTTTAATATTTACAGGTATACTGTTTACATGAGCAACATATCTTATAGGTATTACTACATCTTTTAAATAGAAGTATCCAACAACATCATACATTCCTTTACTATTGCCACCTAATGGAAAAATAGAACTTAAAACACCGTTTACTTTGTCAGGAACTTCTTCATCATCTATAAACTTTCCGTAGATAATAGACCCGGGTTTTTTTAAATCCTCTCTCCATTGATTATTTTCCTCAAATGGTAGTTCAACAGTTTCAAGAAAAGAATCATCAACAAAAACTATCAATTCAGAATTTAAAAGCGCTACATTGACCCTGGAAGGTCGGTTAATTCCATCATGTACTAGAATATCTTGAGTATCATTTCCATTCTTAAAGGGGTTTGAAACGACGACAAAATTATAGCCAAATAATCCCTCATTTGTATATGAGTCAACAAATTTTACCAAATTTGAAGGTACAGAAGCAATAACTATTATACCAAAAATAACAGTTCCAAACATTAGTGATAACAACAATACTCGTAGAGGAAATCTCTCAACATATGAAAACCCTAAGAGATATGGCAAAGATTTTTTTGCGGAAAAAGATTTTGATAATTTTTTTAATATGGGAATTATCGAAGTAAAAAATAAAATGGAACTAACTACAAGTAATGCAATTCTTTGAAAAATAAAATTAAATGAAAACGAATTTTTTGCCACATCAAATATTGTTTTACTAAGAATTATAAATAAAATAGACAAACTGACATTCAAATAAGGATTTTTTAGCCAAATAATGAATCCTAATGAAATACAAATTAATCCTAAAATCGCAAATTCTTTAAATAAAATGGTTATTAAAATGCCAATTAGAATCAAGATAAAGCACAACCATCCAACAGAAGAATGAGGATTATATTCTTCTATATCTTTTCTTAATGAGTCGATAGGCGAACTAAGTGTTATTTCAAGTCCTTTTTTTATAAATATAATAAGAGGGATAATTATACCTATCATGAAACCAATAAAAATTGTTTTCGGACTTATAACAAAAGGTGGTAAGGTGAAACCGGATCTGGAATCATAAGGTATGCTATTTGCTATCAAAACTAATTTTTTTAACAGTTGTTTACCAATTTGTCCCCCTAATATGCATCCGATTATAGAGGAAAAACCAAAATAAAAGATAGTTTGAAGAAAAAAGATAAACATAACTTTAGTTCTTTTTAGTCCTAGAATTCTCAATATTCCAACATTTTTTTCTTGTTCGTTTGCCAAACTATTTCCAAAAACAATTATTAATATTATACCTGATAAAAGTGCGAATGAGTTAAAAGCAAACATTATGTAACCTAGAGCTTCGTTCATAGGTGAATTCAGGAAGTTATCTTTTAAGAATACTATTTCTAAATTTGGAGGTAAGTTTAGTTCTTCGATGTTAAATTTTTCTGAATCTACAAAGTCTACATAAGCTTTGGAAGGGAAAATAAAGCTACCTGAGAAATCTTCAACACAGACGAATATAGATCCTGGATATTGACCCATGTCTCCTTTATAATTAAGAAAACCACTTTCTCCAATATAAGAAACTTCTAAATTTCTGCTTCCTCCACTCATATGAACAGTGACGATATCTTGTAAATTTAGGGCAAGCTTTTCTGCAGCGTCTTTTCCTACAACAACCTTACCAGGTTTTAAAACTACATTTTCATCTACAAACGAACTAAGATCTTCTTCATTGGTTGCTAGGATTAAAACTTCTAAAAATTTATTATCTTTTTCTAATCTTCCAAGGTTTTCCGAGACAGAAAGTACGTTTTTAGTGTACCTGCTTTCTTTTAGATTGTCTAAAGCCATTTGAGATACTGGAAACGAGAAAAACATATTTGAGTTATTGTTAACTATGTATGCGTCAACTTCTCCAAAATTTCTTTCTATTTGAGAATGTCTATAAGCTTGAATCGAATCATTGAGTGAAAGAGAGGAAACAGTTAAAAGAGATGGAATTATCGCACCAATAATCAATAAAATAGTAAGTTCCCATTTCTTAATGAAATTACGCAAGGCGAATTTCAAAGTGAACACAGAATCATCTCCTGAGATAATTAATTATACTACACTTTATTTTATCAAATTAATAGAAAAAATTCTACATATTAATAAAAAAAGTCACTTTTTGTATATTAAATATTTTTAAAGTAGAGTTTAATAGCAAAAGAAAAAAATAATAACTTTAAGTTAATCTGTAAATACTATGATATAATATTATTAGCAATTATTAGTTAAGAGTGATTTAACTCCGTTTTCCTTCATTAAATTAATTCTACATGACACATTTTTATATTAAACTTTATATATTTTAAAAAATATTAAAAACTTAATAGGTAGGAGGAGAAAAAATGTCTGAAGTGAAAGAATTTCAAGCTGAAACGAAACAATTATTAAATTTGATGATTAACTCTATTTATACTCACAGAGATATTTTTCTTAGAGAAGTGATTTCGAATGCATCAGACGCACTTGATAAAATGAGACTTATTTCTTTAAAGGATCCGACTGTATTGGGTGAAGATAAAGAATTAGAAATTAGAATAGACGTAGATGAAGTTAATAATCGTTTAATTATAGAAGATAACGGAGTAGGAATGTCTTATGATGAAGTAATAGAAAACTTAGGTACTATTGCAAAATCTGGTACAAAAGCATTTCTAGAAAAATTAGAAGAGGCTGAAACAGAAAATGCTGTAATTAGTCTTATCGGGCAATTTGGTGTAGGTTTTTATTCTACATTTATGGTATCTGAAAAAGTAACGGTTGAAACAAGAAAATGGAACGAAGAAAAAGGTGTTAGGTGGGAGTCAGACGGAAGTGGAACTTATACAATTGAGGAATACGATAAAAAAGATAGAGGCACTAGAGTCATTTTAAAATTGAAAAAAGATTTAGATGAAAATGAGAACTATTTGGATCAATATAAAATTCAGGCCTTAGTCAAAAAATACTCAAATTATATAAAATATCCTATAAAAATGAAATGGGAAGAAGAAACAGAGGAAGGCATTATAAAAATAACCGATAAAATACTTAATTCTATGGTTCCTTTGTGGAGCAAAAATAAGGAAGAAATAACTATCCAAGAATATTATCAGTTTTATAAAGATAATTTTTATGATTGGAACGATCCTTTTGAAGTTATACACTTTAAAGCTGAAGGTACTTCTATACAATTCACAGCTTTATTATACATACCTTCAAAAATCCCGTTCGTCTTTTATACTAAAGAATATAAGAAAGGTCTAAAGCTATACTCCAGAAATGTGTTTATAATGGATAATTGCGAAGAGTTAGTTCCAGATTATTTTTCATTTGTTAGAGGTCTAGTTGATTCACCAGACTTTTCTTTAAACATATCGAGGGAAATACTTCAAAAAAGCAAACAATTAGAAATCATCAAAAAGAATATCGAAAAGAAAATTATCGATGCGCTAAAATCAAAACTTGAAAATGAAAGACAAAAATACCAAGAATTTTGGAAAGAATTTGGACCAGTTATGAAAGCAGGGCTATATCAAAATATTCATGAAAAATCCAAAATCCAGGATTTACTTTTATTTGAATCTTCTGTCTCTCAAGATATGATCACTCTTAAGGAGTATGTCCAAAGGATGAAAGCAGAGCAAGGGAATTATATATTATATGCTGTTGGGAAAGACAGAAAAACTATAGAGAGTTTACCTCAAATGGAAGCTTTTAGAGAAAAAGATTTTGAAATACTTTATTTAACAGATGAAATAGATGAGTTTTTAATAAAATTGTTGCACGATTACGAAGGAAAAGAGTTTAAATCTATTAGTAGCTCCGATGTAAAACTAGATAAAAACTTTAAAAAGAAAGAAAAAGAAAGTAAAAATCTCTTAAATAAAATAAAAGAACATTTAAACGATAAAGTTAAAGAAGTAAGATTGACAGATAAGTTAAAAGAATTTCCTGCATGTATAGTAAGTGCTGATGAAGTCATTTCTTTGAATATGGAAAAAACACTAAAAAACTTTGAGCAAATCCCATTCAAAACCGAAAAAATTCTGGAATTAAATCCTAACCATGAAATATTTCATATACTCGAAAATATTTATCAAAATAACCCAGAATCGGAAGAATTAAAAGAATATGCGGAGTTATTATACAATCAATCTTTATTGATTGAAGGTTTAGAAATCGAAGAAATAGACAAATTTGTAAAACTAATAAATAAGCTAATGATTGAAGCTAAAAAGTAAAAATAATAAAATATAGGCGCTTTGATCTAGCGCCTATATTTTTTCAAAATAAGAAATTCAACAATTGATAATCTTTTTTATTTTATTCTATTTCAATTTTTGGTAAATGTATATGTTAATAACTGCCCTTTCTAATGTACTTTAACAATCTTAAACTAATAAAAATTTTATATATCTTAATTTCTGCATCCTTTTACCCTAATTTGACTTAGTAACCAGCTTTTTTAACAGCTTTTACTACCGCTATGGTTATCAATACGGCAATTATTATTTCAGGAATACCGTTAGTTAAGCCTATCGCTAAAACCACTGCTCCAACGGCTGTTTTTTCTATTCCCATGGCTTCTGCTATTCTCCCAGCATACAGAAGGTACATCATACCTAAAACTCCTACAGTGTTGGTTAAAGTTCCTAAAGCAGCGCTTACTCCTATTGAGATAGTGTCTGCACTTTTTGAGATTGTATTACCTTTTTTGGAAGAAAATAAGTTAAAGACAAGTTTATATGAATAATAAGAAACAACACCTATCAATATTCTTGGCAACACTGAAACTAGGGGGTTTATAAAAGCAAATGATAAAATATTGGGTCTAAGAAGAGCCTGTATTATGCTTGATATTCCAAATATTAATCCAATAATTATTCCTGCAATAGGGCCTTCTAAAATTGCACCTATAATAACGGGTATATGCATAGTAGTAGCATTTGCAGGTGGAATAGGAATAAAACCTAAAGGAGTAAATCCTAATACAAAAGAAATAGCTGATAATAGTGATATGGTTACTAATCTCTTGTTTTTTGAATGCATTTTTCCCTCCATCCTAGTGTGTTTTAGTCCCTCGTAAAAGTAAAAAATTGATTTGATAGTTATTATAACATAGAAATAAAAATTTTATTAATAAACATAATTAAAATTAAGTGTTCGGTTTCAAAAGCTCGTCAAACCATTCCGAAATCTCTTTCAACCTTCTTATTCTATTTTTTGGTTTACCACTTCGACTTAGTTCATGATTTTCTCCCCTAAACAATACCAATTTTGCTTCCACATCATTGTATTTAAGCGAAGTGAACATTTGAAGCCCCTCAGCTAGCCAACATCTATAATCTTCTTCTGAATGTATGAACAATGTGGGAGTTTTAACCCTATCAGCATATTTCATGGGGGAGTGAAACCATAATTTTTCGTAGTTTGTCCAGGGAGTTGCTGCCTGTTGGTCTTCTACAAAATAATACCCAATATCTGTGGTTCCAAATTTTGAAATCCAATTAGCGATGCTTCTCTGAGAAGCAGCTGCTTTAAATCTATTTGTATGCCCGATTATCCAATTTGTCATGAAACCACCATAACTGCCTCCTGTAACTCCTAATCTATTCTCGTCAACAAAAGGAAACTTATCTAAAACGACATCAACGAAATCGATAATATCCTGATAATCTATAGTACCATACTTTCCTCTTATATCAGCAAATTCATCTCCTCTTCCATCGCTTCCTCGCGGATTGCAAAACATTACTACATATCCAATATTCGACCAATATTGCATTTCATGAAAAAAAACTTCTCCGCTATATACCGTTTTTGGACCACCATGTATGTCTAATATTGCAGGATATTTTTTGGTTTCATCAAAATCGATAGGTTTCATAATCCATCCTTCTATTTCTATGCCTTCTTTGGTATTAAAAGTAATTCTCTCTGGCCTTGATAAACTTTTTTCTTTGACAACCCATTCATTAAATGTAGTAACTTGCATTTCACTTTTATCTTTTAACTTATATAATTCTTGTAATTTGTTATCTCTCATACCAACAAAAACGATACTTGTACCAAATACATCAAAACCATCTACCGACCCATTTTTTGTTATCAACTTTTCTCTTTTTCCGTTTTCATCTATTCTGTTAATATATGAATTTCCATATTCAGTTGTCTCAAAATAAAAATAGTTTCCCTCAACTTTAAATTCTTGATTCGAACCATATCTGCAATCAGACCCAACTGAACTCCAAGTACTATAGTCAAAATCTGTATGAATCTGTTCTACTTCTTTAGTCATCATATTCATTACATAAAACTTAGGATTTTCATTTACTCCATATTTTTTCATGTTAGAACCCAAAAATATTATTTTGTCTTTCATAAAATCTGCATATGCATAACTAAAAGGGTCTTCATGAGTTAGCTTTTCTAATTGTCTATTGTAAATGTTGTATAAATATAAATCAGACCTAATTTCCAGTTTATCTTTAAATGAATTAGATATATATACAATATTGCTATTATCAGGACTTACTTTAAAAGCCTCAACATTTGTTAGTTCGTCAGTAATAGGTATTAACTTTTTCTCATCAAAAGAAAAAACGTATAACCTGTTTCTTTTCTTATTTGTAAATCCCTCTCCATTAGACCAGAAAGGGATTTCATCTAATATTTCGTAATCTTTTTCTTCTCTCAACTTTTCCAGTAATTTCTCTTTTTCTTCTGGAGAAGAACTTATCAAATCTTTTGTTTTTCTATCATAAATACCAGTTAAAACAAAATTCCCATCTTTAAGAGATTCTATTTTTGTAACCACTAAAGGAATTTCGAAATATTTTACTGCTTCCCCGCCATTTATATTTATTTTATAGTAGATTGTAAAAGGTTCACCTTTTTCTATTCTTTTTTTGTCTTTTTCTTCTCTTACAGTCGAAAACATTATATTATTTTCATCAAGCCAAGCAAAAGAGCTTTCTTGATTAAAACTAGTGAGTTTACTTATTTTATTGGTAGGAACATTATACAGCCAAATGTTAGATAAATATTTATTTTCATCAACATCCATCTCGTGAACCACAAAAGCCACATTTTCTCCATTGGGGGAAAATTTTGTACTTGATATAAACTTGTACCTAGTAAAATCATCTAAAGCCAATTGCTCCATTTTACTTCCTCCTTTAAATTGATGGGAAATTTTAGTTTGAAAAGCTAATTAATTTTTTATAATAGTATTATACATCAAGTATATCAAAATTCAATAATTTATCACTTAATAAATTACATGGAAGTTTTTTTATTTTTAATCTAGTAATAACAAAAATTTTTCTTTGATTGCATATATTTAACCTTTGTATATTATTATATAAAATAAAATTAATAATCTTAACATTTATTTTTTTATTTTTTTAGTGAAAATTAGCCAAATAAAGACAAAAAATTTGAAATTATTTATTGAATTCTTCTGAAAGCGCGTTTGTATAATAACCAGGAGGAGGGTATATATGTTTTTATCTAAAAGGGTTTTAAATACCCAAGCTTCACCTATCAGAAAATTAGTTCCCTATGCTGAGATGGCAAAGAAAGCAGGAAAGAAAGTATACCATTTAAATATTGGACAACCAGATATGGAACCTCCAAAAGCATTTTTTGAAGGCATAAAAAAGTATACACCAAGCATAATTTATTACAGTCATTCAGCTGGTTTGTATGAATTGAGAGAAGCATTTTCGAAGCATTATAAATCAAAGGGAATAGATTTCGAACCTGAGGATTTGGTAATAACAACCGGAGGTAGCGAAGCTGTTATTTTTGCAATTGCCTGTGTAGCAGATCCGGAAGATGAAATAATGGTGATAGAGCCGTTTTACGCAAATTATAGAGGATTTGCCGAAATGCTAAACGTTAGACTCTGTCCTGTGAGAGCTAATCCTAGAGATGGATATTCAATACCGGCATGGGACGAATTAGAAAAGGCTTATAACAAAAAGGTTAAGGCTATCATTTTTTCAAATCCCTCAAATCCTACTGGAACGGTTTATAGCTATGAAGAAATTAAAAGAATAGTAGACTTTGCAAAAGAAAAGAACATTTTTGTAATTTCTGATGAAGTATATAGTGGAATTATATTCGATGGAAAAAAACATGTTTCAATTATGAATTTTGAAGATCAAGAAAGATTCATCTTTCTTGACAGTATTTCGAAAGAGTATAACACTTGTGGAGCAAGAATAGGGGTTCTCGGAACAAAAAATAAAAGGTTCTTAGAAGAAGTTATGAAATTTGCACAATCAAGGTTATGTCCTCCCTTGATTGAACAGTGTGGAACGTTAGGTTTGTTATATGATTTAGAAAAAGACTACACCGATAATTTAATTATAGAATATCAAAATAGAAGAGATGTCGCATATAACGAAATAAAATGCATAGAAGGAGCCATTTTTCAAAAACCTAATGGTGCTTTTTACATGTCTATAGAATTACCTATAGACGATTCAGAAGAGTTCGTTAAGTGGACACTCACCGAATTTGACGTTGATGGGGAAACGGTAATGGTTGCACCGTTAACAGGATTTTATGCGACCCCAGGTGCAGGGAAAAAAGAAATAAGAATTGCATATGTTTTAAATACTCAAGAATTAAAAAAAGCTTGTAATATATTAAAAGAGGCTGTTTACTCCTATAATTATGCCTATAGCAAAGAAAAATAGAAGATAATAAAGGTATGCGTTACGCGTACCTTTATTATTTTTTTTCTTTTTTTGATTTATTATCTCTTGTAAAATAAAATACTAGTGCTAATCCTAAAAGGTTTGCAACGTAAACTACACTTAGTATCATGGACGAATACAAAACAATAGATAAAAATGTTAATACTGTTAAAAAAGTCAAAGAAAATCCTAAACTATATTTTTTCATCATAAGTGATCTTATGTAAAAAAATATTAATAAACCTACCAGAGCAATAAACAACAATATAAGAAGGAAAGTTACTAAATCAGAGAAGGTATGGTACTGAAAAAGTCTTCCTTTAGAATTTTCTAGATAAAATAAGTACAAAGAAACACCAGAGATCGCTATACTTCCTATAATTGCAATATTTCTTAGGAATCTTTTTAATTTGTCTATCGTTATTCCCCCTTTATATCAGAAGGTTCTCGCTTTGCTTCTGTTAAATCTTCTGGAGAAATCATCGAAATTCTGAATCTTTTGACAATATTTTCAATCAAAATAATAATGAGTAATAATATTAGCGATACTAAGAACCCATTAACGGTTCTGAGTAAACTTAAATATAACGGAGTGTGTATATGTAAAAACGTATCCAATATAGAAACTGGCAAGATAGATTTGAAAAAATCCCATATAAACGTTCTACCAGAAAGAGAAGGTGTGTAATAAAATAGATAAGAAATCAATTCCTTTGTTCTTGGCCTTGCAATCAGAACTTTTTCTAGAGAGTCTCTAACTTTTCTTTCAAAATTAGATACAATAGCCCAATTTGAACTCCTTATTATATAAATGAATCCAGCAAATGCGAGTAATATAACTAAAATTATATCAGTTTTTTGAAATTTTATATCTTTAATCTTTTTTAATGACTTTTTGAATTCTCCTTTTTTAAAACTAAAACCTGTATAATCTTTGAAAGCCTTAAATAAAACTAACAATGGCAATACAATTAACAAAATTTTAACTCCTCTAACGTTATTTAACTTGAATATAAATAAGTTATCGTAACCACTCATATAAACTAACATTCCGAACAGCAACGATGAAGACAATATTTTCAAAAGGTTTGCCTTTGATATTTTAAAAAAAATGATAACTGAAAAAAACGTTGCTGCAACAGTGAATGACCAGTTTTTCAGAAAAATAAAAAACAGAATATAAATCACAGAAAACAGTGGAATGTAGGTAAATAAATTTAATGAAATTAATCCAAAACCAAACCAATTAATTATAGGTGAAGGTAACATATAAGTTATTGATTCAATGCTTACAGGTGTGCCTAAATCTTGCTGAATTAAATACATCAGATTGAAAGACCTTTCATGTTCAGGAAGCATGAAGTATCGTATTTTCCGTTCTTTTAAAGCTCTATGAAACCTTTGAACTATCATTTGATCATCAAATTTATCTATTTCTGCAGCTTTAATATAATGCAAGTACCGCATTTTATTCAATATATGTTTATCAAGTTTATCTTTTATAGCAGTAAAATGTTTATCAAAATCGGAAAACTCAGACACTAAAATATAGTCATATTTTGATGAAAGATCTTTGAGAAAAATTTCATCTTTTTCATAGCCTTGCGTTTCGAAATCTTTTAAAATGGCATAATTTTTATACACATAGTAAGAATATCCGTTTGTATGTGCAACGATAATTTCATTCTCTAACGGCAGAAATGAATATGTTTTTGAATTATGCCAATCAACGTAATAAGAATATGCGAAAAAAAGTGCACAAAATATCGTTGAAATAAAAAAAACATATTTTCTTGTCTTTTTCATTTAGATCCCCCATTAGTTCTATTGTTTCTATTTTTTTTGTTTCAGTTTATTTAAGAGGTTTTGAAGATCTTGACTGAGTGGAGCGATGAATTCATAATGAGTTCCTTTATAATTGAAAGAGACTTTACTTGAATGAAGGAAAAACCTCTTTAAATTATAATTTTTTCTTAAAATTTTGTTTATTTTTCTATCACCATATGTATCGTCACCAGCAACCGGATAACCCAAGTTAGCAAACTGAATCCTTATTTGGTGCTTTCTTCCCGTTAGTAATTCAATTTCCACTAAAGTAAATATCCCATCTTTTGTTTTAAATTTGTCAACTACCGAGTACTTTAAATAAGCTTCTTTTTCATCTACAGGAGTTGATAATTTTCCTTTTTTGTCTTTCAATTCTCCAACTAACAATGCCAGATAATAATTTTGCGATTCTCTACTTTTTATTAAATTAGAAATTTCTCGTGCCGTTTGCTTGGATTTTGCAATAATCATGACGCCTGAAGTAAGTTTGTCTAATCTATGAACTAAGTGAGGCTCAAATTCACCTTTTGAATAGTACATAACCCCCTCAATTATTGTTGCCTTTTCTTCCTTACCACCAGGATGTACTGAAACTCTTGGAGGTTTGTTAATAACTAACAGTTCATTATCTTCATAAATTATCTCTAACTTCATAGGTCTAGGCTTTAACGTCGGAGTGACAGGCCTTTTGATATCTTCCAACTTTTCTTCATTTATTATTATTTCTACCGTATCTCCAATATTTAATAAATAATTATTTTTTTTGATTTTTTTACCATTAACTTTCACAAATCCTCTTCTGATTAAGCTGTAAATAGCACCTAATTTCAATTCAGGAAAATTTTTTCTTATAAACGTGTCTAGCCTTGAATAATAATTCTTTTCATCCACGAGTGTTTCTTTTTCCAAACTAACTTATTCCTCCTTAATGTAACCTTTGAAAAGAATAACCTAATAAAATCTAAAATTTGCATGTAATTATTTTTAGATGTAAATTTTTTAAAAAATACCTCTGGCATTTTTATTCTTATTAAAGGTTTATAATCTTTTTTATTATAACATCTTTTTGTGTACTTAAAAGAATTAATTAAATGAAAAGTCCACTTAATGTTTTGTGGACTTTTTTACTAGTATTAAGTTTAATAAAATTTTTCCGTCAAGATTTTCGAAAACTTTTCTAGTAGATTATATTCGTAAGCAAGTTGAAGTATAGTGTACCTATTTCTGATTTCTCTTGCATGTATAATGCTATCTGCAAAAACTTCTTTTGGAATACCTAAATCCTTTGGATTATAAACAGAACCTACTTTTTCATGGATAGAAATTATAAATTCAGGATCAGGAGGATTTATCTCTTTGGGGATTTTATTTTTCATTAATTGATAAATCATTGAAATAACTAAGGTAGCAGCTCCAACAGAGTTTCCATGCAATGGATGGGGTTGATTATTACTCAAAGCTGCCATTTCCCAATAATGTGCCAAATGGTGTTCTGCGCCAGAAGCAGGACGTGAATAACCTATGAAGCCGATAGCTATTCCGGAAATAATAAGAGCTTCAGTTAGTTGTCCTATAACTTTCCCGCTTCTTTTTTTAATTTCTTCTGCATTTTCTACACAATTTTCTCTAGCTTTTTCTACTAGATTTACGGTTGTTTGACAGTAATATTCATCGTTTAAAATTTTGGAAAGCTTCCAATCAGTCAAAGAGGTATATTTACCTAATATATCTCCAAAACCAGCATGAATCATTTCTAGGGGGGCTTCTTTCAATATGTCTGTATCTGCAATAATTGATTTAGGATAAATAGCTTCATAAGTAATTTTGAAGCCTTCTACAATAAGTGGTGAAACAGTAGAGGCATATCCATCCATCGAAGGGGCTGTAGCTATTATGACATAAGGTATATCTAATTTATAACTAATAAATCTACATATATCGTTTATGGTTCCTGAGCCTACTGCAAGGATTAGGGAAGTATTTTTTGGAATTTCTATTAATAATCTACCTATACTTTTCTCGTCAGGAACTAGATCATTTTTAGTCAGAAAAACATAAGAATTTAAGTTATATCCTTCTGTTTTTAATGTTATTTCTATTTTATCTCCGCAAACTTGATAAGTATTTTTATCAGCTACCAAAAAGATGTTTTTGCCTTTAAATTCTTTTAGGCCTTCGTTTAGATATCTTAATCCATTTTCTTTTACAACAATATTTTCTATAAGAACCTTATGAGTTTTTCCACATTCACAATCGAAATTAAAATTTACCATTTCATCAATGTTGAGCTTTAATATATCATTAATCACATTTTTCACCTAACTTTTTCCGGCTATACTGTTTCTTTCAATAAACTCGGCCTTTTCCACAACTCTTTCAGCCTTGCCGTTGTTGTTTTCTTCAATCATTTTTAAAAGCATTTGTGCGGCTTTCTCTCCAAATTTTTGTTTTGGATGCCTAAAAGTGGAGATTTCTAAAGCTTGTGCGAAATCAGCGTCATCAAATCCAATTATTGAAATATCTTTTGGAATTTCTAACCTTAATCTTTTTGCAGCCATGACAACTTGCATTGCAACAAGATCATTTGAACAAAATATTGCTGTTGGGGCAATATCTTTCGGAAGACTTAAAAGAGACATTATTAAGTTTATAGCTGTATCAGACGTCTCTAGGGCATGAAAAGGTAGTTCGTATAAAGTGTTCTTTTTATATTCTTTGGCTTTATCTATAAAACCATTTGCCCTTTCAACAGTAGCTTTATGAATAGCCTTATAAACAACAGCTAATCTTTTATGACCTAAAGACAATAATTTTTCTGCTGCAAAAGCGCCACACTCGTAATCATTCAAAACCAAAATTCCTGCTTTGGGAATGTCTAAATCGCTGTTAATAATCACCATAGGAATTTTCTCACTGATTTGGGTTAGGAGTTGGATATTTGCTTGTTTGGTAGCACTTACCACGGGGTCTACAATAAGACCTTGAACTCCATCATCCATCCACCTTTCTAATATCTCTTTTTCTATAATTGGATCGTTTTTTGCGTTTCCTATGAAAGATTTGTACTTTGTGTTTTTTAGTTGATCTTCTGCACCCATCACAATGAAGGGAAATATGTAATCTGTTAATGATTGAGTTAGTATTCCGATGTTTTCCTTGTTTTTCTTCACTGATTTTACGTAAGTACCACTACCTCTCTTTGAGACCAAGTATCCTTCATTTTCTAAATCTGATAAGGCTTTCCGAACTGTTTGTCGACTCACCGAGAAATATTCTGCTAATTTATTTTCTGACAGAATCTTATCTCCTTTTTTTAAATGTCCACTTCTCATCTGATCCAAAATGTATTCTTTGATTATCTCTTGTTTTGTTTTTTTCACTGCAGCTATTCCTCCATAATTTTTCTTTATCTATTATAAAATATATTAAATTATATTATATCATTTATTTTCTCAACCAAACATTCATAGGTCCTTCTTCTTTGTTTGCCCAAGAGAAATATGGAATTAAAAAGATTTCTACTTCCTTCGTTTCTAATTCCCCATTAATTAATTGTTCAAATCATGGCAATGATTTTTAAAAATTAGAAAATCTTTACTCCATTCTTTGTAAATACAGGTATTTTATCCAAAGGAGCATCAACTTCTATCCACTGACCACCTTCATATTCTTTCCCTTTTTCAAATTCTCTCCATTTAGCACCTTTTGGTAGATACACAGCCCTTTTCCTTTCTGATTCATGTACAACAGGAGCAACTAGAATATCGGGACCAAACATGTATTGGTCTCCCATCTCATAAGTCTCTTTGTCTTCTGGAAAATCAAAGAATAAAGGCCTCATTACTGGAACACCTGTTTCATGTGCTTTTTTCATATGTTTCATTATGTAAGGCTTCATCTTTTCTCTCAAAAATAATAATTCTTTTATTATTTCATAAGCCTCTTGCCCATAGGACCATATTTCATTTGGACCGCCAACTAAATTCATTGGATCGTCAGGATCGTTTGGATTTGGTAATTCTCCCTTGTAAATTCTATTCCCATGCAATCTAAATATTGGAGAAAATACTCCAAATTGGAACCACCTCACTATTAATTCTCTAAACCTTGGATCATCTGGATCTCCTCCATAGAATCCCCCTATATCGGTTGTCCACCACGGAATACCGCACATAGACATGTGTAATCCCGCTGTTATCTGATTTCTGAGGGATTCAAAAGTTGAGGGTATATCTCCTGACCATACCACCGTTCCAAACCTTTGTACTCCATGCCATGCGCATCTTATTAAATTTACTATCTCTTCTTCTGATTCATTTTTAATTCCTTCATAAAATGCTTTGGCATAAAAGAATGGGTATATGTTACTTACTTCTAAACCGTTTCCTAAAAAATATCTTACATTGTCGTAATCATATGTTTTCATTTCAGGTTCTGCTTCATCTAGCCAAAACATTTTTATTCCATATTTATAGTAGTTTTCTTTTATCTTTTCCCACACGTATTTTTGTGCCTGTGGATTCATGGCATCAAAATGCGTACAACATCCTCTGAAAGTCATCAGAACAGGTTCATTTCTTTCTGTTGTTACTAATAAATTGTTTTCTAACATCTCTTCAAAATTTTGACTTCTTAAATCAACTGTTGGCCATATAGAAACCATGAGTTTTACTCCCATATCATTAAGCTCTTCTACCATCGCTTTAGGATCCGGCCAATATTTTTCATCAAATCTCCATTCCCCTTGCATAGGCCAATGAAAAAAATCTATTACTATAACAGATAAAGGTAAATCCCTTTTTTTATATTCCCTTGCTACATTTAATAGTTCTTCTTGTGTTCTGTATCTTAACTTACACTGCCAAAACCCTGCTGCCCATTCTGGCAACATGGGCGTTTTACCATATAGATTTGCATATTTTTTAATTATTTCTTCAGGAGTTTCTCCATATATGATTAAATAATCTATTTGTTTAGTGCCCTCTGATGTCCAGCGTGTGTAATTGTTTACTAATTCAGCTCTTCCTATAGCAGGGTTGTTCCAAGATAAGCCATAATTTCGGTTTGAGAGTAAAAAAGGTATACTTATTTGTGTGTTTTTTTGTGCAAGTTCTAACACAGAACCTTTGAGATTAAATTGCCCATTTGCATACTGTCCCATACCATAAAATTTTTCATCTTCGTAGGATTTGAATGTCAGCTGAATCTTATATAATTCACTGCTTACCGCTTTATATTCCCTCGCATGTAGGAGATCTGCGTTGCTTACCCTATAATCTATCCATAATTCTTCGAGCAACTTTTCTCCATTGTCTTTTATATAATTTACCGTTCCATTAGAAAGAACTTCTGCTTTTATCCGTCCATTTTCAATTGTTGCTTTATTTTCCGTTATTTTAATATCGCAGGCTTTTTCTTTTTGAGGTAGTAATGTCCAATCTTCTTCTACTATCTCTTTATTTTGAGTAGATCTGAATCTTAAACAATCTTCGCCATATGGTTCTATCCATATAGTTTCTCTTTTACTTTTTGCTATTAGCTTGTTTCCTGATTTTTCAAATTTCATAAGTTCACCTCCAAAACTAATAAATTAAATAAGACTTAAGACTAAAATAAAAGGGGGGCTATGCCCCCTTAACAATTTTTATTAACTCGTCCCTAACTGTGGTATTATCTTTTCATTCTAATTACATTCCAAGAAAGAGGAGATAGCTCAGCCATTACTTTTTCTCCTTCATTTCTTGCATTACCATTTGAGTGAGGTTTAACATTATCTGGATTATCTTCAGTATTAACAGCTTTAAGATCACTATTTTCTAATACTATGTGTTCAATTACCGAATAATCTTCAAACCCTTTTAATTCGCATTCAAACTTCATTTTCTCTTGTGCCCTATTTACTGCGAATATTGTTAATTCTCCTTTTTCTTCATTAACAATAGGAATCACATCTATATATGGAACATTTTTAAAATCTTTTGTATCGTATGTATCAGTTGATATAACGGGTTTTAAAGCTGTTCCTCGGCCAAAGTTTGAAGCATGCATAAAAGGATAAAAAATCGTTTGCCTCCATGCACCTCCACCTTTTCTTGTCATAATTGGAGCTATGACATTTACCAATTGAGCTAAACATGCGATTTTCACCCTGTCAGCATTCTTTAAAAGAGTAATCAACATTAAACCAACTAATAGCGCATCTTCAAAAGTATAGACATCTTCTAATAGGGCCGGAGCAATTTGCCAGGGTTCAACTTTTTTATCTGCCTCTCTTGAATGAAACCAAACATTCCATTCATCAAAAGATATGTAGATTGTCTTTTTGCTTTTTTTCTTACCTTTTATATGATCACAAGTAGCTATAACCGACTTTATGTATGAGTCCATATCTATTGATTTTGCTAAGAAGTTTTCAATGTTATTATCGTAGTTGTCGTAGTAGGCATGAAGAGAAATATAATCTACATAATCATAAGTATGTTCAAGCACCGTAGCCTCCCATTCGCCAAAAGTTGGAATGTGCCAACCAGAACTCCCACATGCAACCAAACTAATATCTGGATCCACCAACTTCATAACCTTTGCTGTTTCTTCTGCTAATCGTGCATATTCTTCAACTGTTTTATGGCCTATTTGCCATGGACCATCCATTTCATTTCCTAAACACCAAATCTTCACTTTATGAGGTTCTTTATATCCATGCTTTTTTCTTAATTCTCCATAATATCCTCCACCAGGATGGTTACAATATTCAACAAAGTTACGAGCTTCATCTATACCTCTTGTACCAAGGTTTAAACTCATCATTGGTTCAGTATTTACCTTTTTGCACCATTCAATAAACTCATTTGTACCGAATTCATTTGGTTCTATGGATTGCCATGCTAATTCAAGCTTTTTCGGTCTTTTATCTTTTGGACCCACGCCATCTTCCCAATTATAACCGGATACAAAATTTCCACCAGGATAACGAACGATTGGAACATTCAATTCTTTTATTAAGTCAATAACATCTTTTCTAAAACCTTTTTCATCAGCTTTAGGATGATCAGGTTCATATATACCAGTATAAACTGCTCTACCCAGATGTTCAATAAAAGAACCAAATATTCTATCATCCACTTTATCAATTATATAATTTTTGTCTACATAAACATGTGATTTTTTCATAATAAATATCCTCCCTAAATTAAGCTGCGTTCATCTTATTATAAAGTAGAAATTTTCTAACTCTACCTTTGCTATCTTTTTTAACTTATCTTCTTAAACAAAAACAAGACCTCTGAGTCAATTAAAATATATTTTTCACAAAATAATTAATAACTAAAATATCTGGGGCTTGTCATACCTCCTGAGCCATCAAAATCGCCAAAAACATCTTTTAACCATTCTATGCTATCATCCACCCACTGAGGTATCCTGTTACAGAAAGGAATATTAGGTGCCATGACTGCTGATTTACATGATGAAAAACCGTGTGGCCCATATCCATAAATATGACTTTCAAAAGCGACTCCTGCTTTATCTAGTGCATTCATAAACTTAAGAGAGTTTGTTATCGGAACTATATCATCTGTACGCGTTGCAAAGATGAAGCAAGGACATGTATTTTTATCGACTTTATCCCATGTTGATGGTGCTGTTGGTAAACACTCGTGCACTGTATCTTCAGTTGTAACTGCATATCCCAATAAAGCAGCATTAGGTTTATTATTTGCTATGGTAGCTGCTGCTGAAGCAAGATGACCACCAGCAGAAAATCCTAAAACCGCAATTTTATCCTCATAGATGTTCCATTCATTAATTTTAGATCTTATCAATTCCATAGCCTGTTCGTAATCATTCAACGGATTTGGCCATAAAGCATCTTTCTTTACTGAATAACGAAGTACAAAAGCTTGATACCCTACCCTTAAATATTCAAATGCTATTATTTCTGCTTCTCTTTCGGAACACATTTGATATCCTCCGCCAGGAATTATAATTATAGCGGGACGTTTTTTAATATTCTTGAATTCACCTTCCACTGGTTGAATAAAAGTTGTTAATGTTACATTTCGGGTTTTATTTAACGTGATAATTTCTGTAATCATGTTTTTCTTCTCCTTTTCCTAATTCTTCTTCGTTAGTGATTAGCGCAGAACTGCATTTCTCAAATTCTTTGTTAACTTGTTTTCTTATAGCTGGTCATTTTATAACTCTAAGCAGATTTTAAAAAGTGAATTTTATATATTAAATATAATTGATCTAAGCTACGACAATTAATTTTTAACTTGCTAAATAAATGTTCAATTGCAATTCGTACAGTTATCATTTCTAAACTTCAATAGGTCTTTTATTTTGCTCGTGAATATAATTTATTTCTCTATTAACTAATGTATCACATATCCAATTCTAATCAAGCATAATAATCAAATGGTAGTCGAGATTAGCTAATTCCCCAATACCCAAATTCTTCAGATAACCACCTGCTATTTTCTGAAAGACGTTTTAATTCGGTTTTGTTTATTAAATACTTTATTTTTCTAGACGATTGAACTTTCTGACTTCTCACTCACTCATACAACCAACAACGAACCATTCTATTTTCGACAGATATTTCTTCTGGCATATTATCCTTACACTTCTCCATAACGTACGGACACCTACCTGCAAACTTACAACCTTTCCTCATATACTCTTC